>JAESFK010000754.1_pt1 | contig 13023 bp, 11 predicted proteins | sample 9269391 | NCBI WGS metagenome assembly JAESFK01 (sample SAMN14506231, study PRJNA617097) | algae metagenome | isolation source: Drouetiella hepatica UHER 2000/2452 and co-occurring heterotrophs from... | place: Slovakia: Slovak Paradise National Park, Hrabusice, Kosice Region | collected 2000-01-01
CGATCGCGCTGCCGCCGAGCATGTCGCTGTCAACGAAGCGGTCGACAGGGAACAGGGAGACGAATTCCTTGGACGCCGAGATCACGACATACTTGCCGGCGAATGCGCCGCCGGTGCAGGCCGCGCCGCATGCCACGGGGCTGCCCCACACAATGCCGCCGTCGCCCTTTGTGGGGCAGTAGCAGGAGTCGGCACCGGAATCGGTACCGGTCTTCTTCGCCGCCTCCAGCGCCAGGGTCATCGTCGGCCCGTTGTTGACGGTGACCGCCGCTTCCACGTCCTTCTTGCCGAGTTCCGCCGCCAGCATGTTGAGGACGTCGGTGGCCAGCGCCTCGGCCGTGGAGGCGTCGACGGCGGCACCCTTGCCGAGCAGGTAGGTCGAGGCCGAGGTGATCGCGGAATCGATCTTCAGCTTGGTGTTCACAGCGCCGCCCAACTCGATGATGCCGGCCATCATGACGATGAAGATCGGGCCCAGAAGAGCGAATTCCACCGCGGCCGCGCCGCTCTCCCTGCGCAGGAAGCGCTCGGCCTGGCGTCGCCACCATGTCTTTCGAAGCGTTTTCATTGGACGATCGCCACCTTGCCGGACCCTGACGGCGTTCCGCCGAAGCATTCCGAGACCTGCGACGTGCCGCCTGACAGGGTGATGCGGCTGGCGATGGGATGGAAGCAGGCGCCATTCGCGAGACCGGAGGTGTTCGCGCCTCCGCTCATCACCAGCGGCCCGTTGGGGAAGTAGAACGCGCCCGCGATCACGCCGGTCGATCCGCCTTCGGTGAAGAGGGCGCCGGCCGTGATGGTGCTGTCCTGCGGGCCGATGACGGCGAGCTTTGCCATCGAGCCCGTCTTGGGCGCCTGCAGCTTCACGCCGCTGTAGCCCGCGGCAATGCAGAACACATAGCCCTTGCAGCTGCCCGAGGCCGGCGTGTGCTGTCCGGAGAGCACCAGCGAGACGTCGATGCCGGTCACCGAGGTCGTGCCGTTGCAGTCCGCGCCGCCACCTCCGCCGCTCGACCCCAGCGCGAAGTATCCGTCGACCGTGTAGATGCCGGCGCCCAGGTAGACGTTGCCCGATGCGAGGAAGTGGCCGTCGATGTCGTGCTCCGTCGCGGCGGGGATCACGAGGCAGCTGCCGCCGCCGCCGCCATTGACATGGCCGACGATTTCGAAGCGGCTGAGATTGCCGGTGGCATCCGCCATCACGGTGCGCGAACCGCCGCCGATGATGATCGCGTCGCCATTGCTCGATGCGCCGAGCTTGTAGCTGTTGGTGGTGCCGGCGCCGAGCGTCATCGTCGACCCGCCTGTGTTCATGAAGCCGGCCACGAGTTCGAATGTGCTCGGCCCGCCGAAGGTGAGCGTGCTGGTGTTGCAGATGCTGACCTTGGTCCCGCCACTGCAGCCGGCGTCGCTGCCGCCGATCTTGAAGGTTCCGGCGCCGAAGGTCGTCGTCGTGCCGCCACCGGTGGTGATGCCCTTGGCAACCAGATAGGTGCCGGGGCCGAACGTCAGCTTCGTGCCCGTGTTCTTGATCGCACCGCTGAAGTTGTAGGTGACGTCTGCGGCGCCCTTGACGTTGAAGTCGACATTGATGCCGCCGCCCAGGGAGAGCGTCCCGAAGTTCAGGGTCTTCTTGGTGCCGCAGTCCAGCGTCCAAAGAGGCTGCGCCCATGTGGCGGTACAGCCGGCAGCGGTCGCCTGGTTCTTGGTCTTCGTCTGGTCCCAGGCGAACTCGATGTCGCCGCCGGCCGCGACGGTGGGCGCCGCCGGCGCGAGCATCGTGTTCACGGTCTTGATGCGATTGGCCGCACTGGCGACCGCCGCATTGCCGGCCAGCGGATCAGCCGTCAGGGTCTTCGTAGGCACGACGTTGACCCCCGCCGGCGTGACCAGCGTCGCCTGCCACTGGCAGATCGATGGGGCGGTCGCCGAATTGTAGTTGGCGCCGATGGTGGTGATCTTGGTGCCGCAGGGCAGCGTGATGGTGTTGTTGGACGACACCGCGCAGTTCGGCGCGCTGATCTGCGTGCCGCCGCTCAGGGTGATCCCGGTGTCGGTGGTGCTGAGCGCCAGCATGCAGCCCGGCTGGCTCTCCGCGGCGACCTCCGCCATCGCGGTGGTCGAAATGTCCATGCTGGTGCGGAAGTTCAGCACCTTGGCCAGGAACAGCGGCTGGGCTTCGGTGATCTGGATCTGGACGGCCTTGGCGCCGGATGTCTTCGGCGACGTGACGATGGAGGGCTTGACGTCCTTGATCGCCACGCCGTTGAGGGCTGCGATCCGGTCGACGGCCGCCTGCATGTCGGCCTCGGAGTTCTTCTTGCTGTAGGCGAGCGCCCCCGAATAGGCGGCGAGATCGGCTACGCGCTGGTTGTGGGCCTTGGTACTGAGCGCCAGGCCGAACTCGCCCACCAGGGCGCCGGTGCCGATGACCAGGGGCAGCACGAGCGCCCCGATGATGCTCACGCCGCCGTGGCGGTTGGAGAGGAAGCCGGTTCTTTTCATATGACGTGGACGCATGTGGTGACCCTTCGGGACGCCTACGCCTCGCACGAAATGCTAAATAGAACGTGGGTTTCCGGGCCGCGGGGCGCCGGCGGGCGGCCATGTTGGACCTATGGTTAGCGATCAGCGACCCAACGGAATCCAATTGTCCACGCTCCTGAAGAGCGCGGCTTCCCAATTCAGGATCAGCTTGCCATGAAGTCGTCGATCGCGCCGGGCGAGGCGAGGCGGAACTGGCCGCTGCGGCCGGCTGCCACGCCGGTGATGCGGTGCATGGCAACCGCCATCTCCGCCATCCTCACCGTTGCCGCGATGCCCTCCAGGACGACGGCGCCCCCGATGGTGAAGGGCTGCATTCCCGAGAACAGCAGCATCGGCATCCCGCCGGAGGCGATGATGACGTCGGCACCGGCCGCGACAAAGGGCGCGACCTGTGCCTCGAACTCGCGCCTGATCTCCTGCCGGACGTCCGGATTCTCGAAGGCGCGCATGAAGCGGTCGACGTCGGCTCCGATCGCGGTCACGCCGACGACACGCTGCTGCAGCCCGAGCGCGAGGATCTGGGCCTCATGGATGGGGAGGAAGACTGGATTTATAGTCACCAGCCCGATCCTGCGACCCATCATGCACCCGTAGAGCAGGGCCGTTTCTCCAAGGCCGATGACGGGCATGTCGACGGCGCCCCGGCATTCCTGCAGACCGGGATCCGGAAAGTGACCGATCACGAAGGCGTCGTAGCCTTGCTGGCCGGCGCGGATCGCGTTGCGGATCGTGTGAGCGGCGCCGCGGAACTCGGTGATGGGGTGGAAGTGGCGGTCCGGCGGCGTCATGCCATGGATGTCGACGGTCGTGGACGATGACTTCACGCTGTCGACATAGGCACGCAGCCGCCTGAAGTACGGCGCCTGGGCCTCCACGTCGATGAAGCTCTGATACCAGATCCGGATCGGCGCATCGGCTTTCGTCATGTCCTTCTCCTCCTCGTGACGCGCGCGTCCGGTTCACCGGCTAGGCGCTACATGTCGAAGCTCAGGCGCAGCACCACCTCGGCGCCTCGCACCGAAGTGGACGAGCGATCGGCGAAGACGCCGATCGCCACGTCGCTGAGACCGGCGGACATCGCGCTCTCCTCGGTGAGGTCCTCGCGCGCCGGTGTGGTCGGCAGGTAGAAGGGCAGGCCCTTGTAGTGCAGTTCGATTTCCAGAGAATTGTCCCGTTCGCCGGCCCGGATGGTCATCGGCTCGCGCATGAGCTGGCCTTCCTTGATCAGTTCGACCGCCTGACGCGTGTTCGCCATGCCGCGCTGGATGACGTCGCGGGTCAGGCCCCACTCCCTGGCGTTCTTTTCCAGCACCGCGTCGAGCTCGGTGATCGCTTCGGCCGTCTGCTTCCACAGGATGGTCTGCTGCCGCCCCGTGGCGATTCGGAAGACGAGCATCAGGCCGATCGCGGCTGTGAGGCCGAGGGCCAGGCCGTTGTTGGCGACCATTCCGAGCCAGCCAGGCAGGGACCGGAAGTAGTCCGGCGAGACGATCTGGGTGAGCGGGAACAGCATGCCGAGGCCGACGACGAAGGTGAGCCGGATATCCAGCGTGCGCGCCATCATCAGCTGCAGGCCGCTGACAAGCATGATGGAGGCCGTGAACAGCAGCAGCGCGCCGGCCACGGAGAGGGGCAGCTGGAGGAAGACGTCCGCCACCTTCGGCATGAAGGCGAGCGCGACCATGACCGCGGCGCAGCCATAGGCGATGACGCGCGAGGTCACGCCCGTGGCGATCGACACGCCGACGAGGCTCGGTCCGATGTTCATGCCCGGCGCACCCACCAGTCCGCCCAGCGTGCAGCCCAGACCGTCTGCCAGAACGCCCCTGCGGATGTTGGGGAAGTCGGGCCTGTTCCATGAGGCGTCGTTGGCCCGCTGGCAGGTGGTGACGACACCGACCGTGCGGATGGCGGCGGCCAGACCGGCGGCGAGGAAGGCGGGCATCAGGGTCAGGTCCCAATGGATCGACATGTAGGAGGGGTTCGGCAGCGCGAACCACGGCGCGTCGTCTAGGCTGCGAAGGGCCGCTGCATCGAAGAGGCCGAGCGCCGCGGCGGCAGACACGCCCGCGATCATGCCGAGCAGCGAGCAGACCAGCCGGCCCACGCCCTTGCCCCAGACCGCGAAGCCCACGCATACGGCGAAGGTCAGCGTCGAGACGACGATGTTGGCCGGGAACAGCGCCGATCGCTCGCCGGTCACGTCGAGCGCGTTCTGCATGCCGACGATGCCGAGCTCCAGCGCGATGATGCAGATCGTCAGGCCGCTGATCGTCGGCTGGATGACGATGCGCAGTCGATGCAACTGGCTCGCGATCAGCATCTCGAACAGCCCGGCACAGACCGTCATGCAGGCCACGGCCGGGAGGCCGCCGGCCTTTGCAGCCATGATCGATGGCCCGAGATAGATGGCGGAGAAAACCGGTGGCGCAAGGAAGCCTGAACCGACCGGTCCGCGGGGCAGTGCCTGCAGAACGGTCCCGACCGCCGAGGCGATCATGGCCATGCTGACCACGCTGCGCGCCGTCTCGGGGTCGGCCCCGGCGGCGCGCACGACGATGACCACCAGCACCAGATAGACCGACAGCAGGAACGCGTACTGGAGCGAGAGGAGCACGAACTGGGCGAGGGGCGGGCGCCCGTCGACGCCGATCGTGATGTTGGCGGGTGGCTGCGTCTTCATCCTGTCTGCGGCCCACCCCGTCTCGGTAGTTGATGCTCAGCCTCGCCATGACTGTAACCTGCCGCTGCGTTCCGTTGAAGCGCGGACACGCCGGACTCGGTCGAAGCGCGCTCCGCGCTCGCACGGCGGGTCGACTTCCGCACGATAGAGAAGGCGGGGAACCATTCGGGCCGTCATGCGTTCGAGGTGCGCGAAGAAAGGGGGCGGGGTGGCCAGAGGGCATATTTCGACGCGACCTCATCGTATGCAACGATCTTTCGGCACCGTTCTGTGCGCCGAACGAGTTGGTTGTGTGCGCCCTGCATCCCTTACGCGGCTCCCGAAACCTGGCGGTGGTTAGGATGGACGAAGTCTATTGCGGCCCCGCACCGCTCCCGTCCGAACTGGCCTCGTCGTGGAACCTCGATCCGGTCGCGCTGGTGCTCTGCGTGGCGGTTTCCGTCGCCTGGCTGGTTGCTGGGCGGGCCGATCGTGCGCTGCCGCTGTCGGCCGGGGTACTGCTGCTGGCGGTTCTGTTCCTTTCACCGCTCTGTGCACTGACGGCCGCGCTGTTTTCAGCGCGCGCGCTGCATCATGTTCTTCTGGTGGCCGTTGCCGCGCCGTTGCTGGCCACAGCGTTTCCGCGCAGCGGACGGCGTGTCCTTCTGGGCATCGGCTGGGTGGCGATGATCCATGCGGTGGTGTTCTGGTTCTGGCATGCGCCCGCCGTCTATGAGATCGCCGTGACGAGCCCCATCGGCTACTGGACGATGCAGGTGAGCCTGCTTGCGACAGGCTTCTGGCTATGGCGGCGTGTTTTCGACCCCCGCGAGGCCGCAGGCCCGGTGCTGCTCGCTCTTCTCGCGACGGTCGTCCAGATGGGCATGCTCGGTGCGCTTCTGACCTTCGCAACGACGCCGCTCTACGCGCCGCATCTGGTCACGACCCTGCCCTTCGGCATGTCGGCCCTGCAGGACCAGCAACTTGCCGGCATCCTCATGTGGGTGCCGGCGGCCTTGCCCTATATCGTGGCCGCCCTGCTGCGCGCCTGGCCGCTGCTCGGTCCATCCGGCGGGAGCGCGCGGTGGTCTGGCTGAAATTCCTCCACATCGCCGCGATCTCGATCTGGAGCGCGGGACTGATCTGCCTGCCCGGTCTCTACGTGCAGCGCGCCCGCCTGCCGTCCGGACCCTCGCTGCACAGGCTGCAGGCTCTGGTGCGCTTTCTCTATGTGAGGGCGATGTCCCCGGCGGCGTTCCTTGGCATCGCCACCGGCACCGGACTGATCTTCCTCCGCCAGACCTGGGAACCATGGTTCGGTGCCAAGCTGGTCTTCGTCGGCGTCATGGCCACGATCCACATCCTGACCGGGCTGGTAATCATCCGCCTGTTCGACGAGGGGCAGGTCTATCCGGTCTGGCGGTTCATCGCGGTCACGCTGCTCACGGTCGTGGTCGTCTCGGCGGTGCTGTTCCTGGTGCTGGGCAAGCCGGAACTCCCGCCGATCCTCCCCGATGCCATGCGCGAACCTGGCGCGCTGAAGCGCTTGCTCGGCGATCTCAATCCTTTTCCGAGATGATGAGGCCGACGCCGTGATCGAACACGAGCTTGCCTCCGTGCCAGCCTGCCAGCCCCGTGAATACGGACGCAAGCAGGGACAGGAGAAGTCCGTAGGGAAGGGCGGCGTCGTCGTCGTGAAGCCGCAGTCCCCAGTTCAGGCCGCAGATGGAAATCAGGGTCATGGCCGCCACCGCGTGGGTCCAGCTTGCCACCCTGCTTCGGATGCCCGGTACGAGCAGAAGTTCGGCGGTGCCGATGAGGCCGGCGCCCACGCCGGCCGCGAAGGCGATGCCGGATGCCCAGAGGCCGGCCCGCAGCCAGAATGGGTCGCCGCCGTACCAGTAGAGGACGTCGCATCCCAGCGTCGCGATCACGAAGGCGATCGGGAAGTGAACGCTCATCGCGTGGAGGGGATGTCCCGCCACCGCCACGGCCGAACTCACGTCCTTCGCCGCCACCTTCTCGATCACGGGGTTCGCCGTGTTGTCGATCTCGCTCATGCGGCATCCCTCAACTCGCAGGCCACGGCGGTCGTCCTGGCTCTGTCCGTCGTCCTGTCGGGCTGTTCGGGCAACCATTCAGCACTCGATCCGGCAGGCCCCTCGGCCGCGGCCATCGCCACCCTCTGGTGGATCATGCTTGCCGGCAGTGCCGCGATCTTTCTCGCGGCGTCCGCAGCGCTTGCCGTCGCCTGGCGGCGTCCCCGCAGCCTCGGCGCCCGTCCGTCGCGCATCCTGATCCTCTGGGGCGGTCTGATCCTGCCGTCCGTCATGCTCGTCGCCCTCGTCCTGGCCGCGTTCGCCCTTGGCGAACGGTTGATCGCCCCCTCGGGTTCCGCTGCGCCGCTCAGGATCGAGGCGCAGGGCCGGCAGTGGGTGTGGGAGTTCCGCTATCCGGAGGTGCCCGGGCTGTCCACCGTCGACACGCTGCACATTCCCGCCGGCCGGGAGATCGAATTCGCCGTCACCAGCGCAGACGTGGTTCACAGCTTCTGGGTTCCGCGCCTCGGCGGCAAGATCGACGCGATACCGGGCCACGAGAACCGCATCCGCCTCGTCGCCTCCCGGCCGGGCACCTATGGCGGAGTGTGCGCCGAGTTCTGCGGCACAGGGCACGGCCCCATGCGCTTCACGGTGGTCGCGCATGCCGCCGGGGACTACGATGCCGTCCTCGCGCGTCTTGCCGCGGGAGACCAGCGATGAGCGGTGGCGCACCAGAGAGGATGTCCCCGATCCGCCTCCACAAGGCGCTTTCGAGGATATGGGACACGCCGCCGGGCTGGGGGCGGCTGTCGGCGGTCAACCACACGGTGCTGGGCCGGCGCTTCATCATCGCAGCCTTCGTCTTCTTCGCGATCGGCGGCGTGCTGGCCATGTTGATCCGCGCGCAGCTCGCGACCTCCCACAGCGCCTTCGTCGGTCCCGAGATCTACAACCAGATCTTCACCATGCACGGGACCATCATGATGTTCCTGTTCGCGATCCCGATGTTCGAGGGTTTCGCGATCTACCTGCTGCCCAAGCTGCTCGGCGCGCGCGACCTGGCTTTCCCTCGACTGACCGCCTACGGGTTCTGGTGCTACGTCTTCGGCGGCACGATCCTCATCGTGGCGATGCTGGCGGGCGTCGCCCCGGATGGCGGCTGGTTCATGTACACGCCGCTGAATTCGCAGCCCTATTCGCCCGGCATCAACGCCGACGTCTGGCTGCTCGGCATCACCTTCGTCGAGATCTCGGCGCTGTCGGCGGCGGTCGAGATCATCGTCAGCGTGCTCAAGCTACGCGCGCCGGGCATGTCGATCGACCGCATGCCGATCATGGCGTGGTACCTGCTGATCACCGCCTTCATGATGCTGTTCGGTTTTCCGCCGCTGATCCTGGGCTCGATCCTACTAGAACTCGAGCGCGCGTTCGACCTGCCCTTCTTCGACCCGACGCGCGGTGGCGACGCCCTTCTCTGGCAGCACCTGTTCTGGCTGTTCGGACATCCGGAGGTCTACATCATCTTCCTCCCCGCCGCCGGTGCCATCTCCATGATGGTGCCGACCTTCGCGCGGCACGAACTGGTCGGCTACCGCACCATCGTCGTCTCGGTGATCGCGGTCGCCTTCCTGTCGTTCGGCCTGTGGGTGCATCACATGTTCACGGTGGGCATCCCGCACCTGGCCCTTTCGTTCTTCTCGGCCGCGAGCGGCCTGGTCGCCATCCCGACCGCGGTGCAGATCTTCGCCTGGATGGCGACGATCGCCAGCGGTCGCCCCCGGCTGGACGTGCCGATGCTCTACCTCGGCGGCTTCTTCGTGGTCTTCGTGATCGGCGGATTGACGGGGGTGATGCTGGCGATGGTGCCCTTCAACCTCCAGGCCCACGACACGCATTTCGTGGTCGCGCACCTGCACTACGTGCTGGTCGGCGGCTTCGTTTTTCCGATGCTGGCAGCCGCCTACTACTGGCTGCCGCACCTCACCGGCCGTGTCTCCGACCACCGGCTGTCGATCCCGGCCTTCTGGCTGATCTTCGCCGGCTTCAACCTCACCTTCTTCGTCATGCATCTCACCGGCCTGCTGGGAATGCCCCGGCGGGTCGCGACCTATCCGCCGGAGGCGAAGTGGGACTGGCTCAATCTCATCTCCTCGATTGGCGGTTTCGTCATGACGATCGGCTTCGCGCTGTTCGTGCTGGACGTCATCGTCCAGGTGCGGTTCGGCACGGCCTTTCGCCGCAATCCATGGCGCGCGCGCACGCTGGAGTGGGCAACGCCGACGCCCCCACCCTCCTATGCCTTCGCCTCGCTGCCGGAAATCCGCGACCGTGCCGACCGCCTGGACCCGGATGAGGTCGGCCCGGCGCTGGCGCGCGGCGACGGTTACCTCGGCGCCGTCCGGAACGGCTGGATGGAGACGCTCGGCGTCGACATGGCAACCGCGGAGCCGACCGAGGTCATCGTGCTGCCGCGCTCGACCTTCCTGCCGCTGTGGACGGCGCTTGCCACCGGCGCCTTCGTGCTGTGCCTGCTGTTCAAGGTCTACTGGCTCTCGCTCGTCCCCGTCGTGATCGTCGTCGGCCTGTTCCTGGCGTGGGCGAGGGACACGGGCAGCACCCGAGACCTCGACCCGCTGGACATCGGCCGGGGTCGCTCCGCTCCCGTGCACTGGCAGGTCGAGCGGCCGCCCTCATGGTGGGCGATGGTCATGACGCTGACCGCGAACGGTGTCCTCCTGTCTTCCCTCATCTTCGGGGCGCTGTTCCTTTGGGTCGTTGCGCCGGCATGGCCACCGCCTATGGCCGCGATCGCATCGCCGATGATGCTGGCCACCGGGGTCATAGCTGCCCTCGCGGCGGCGGCGTGCGGACGGTTCGCGGCGCGGCGGCTGACGGCCGGGCATTCACCGGCACCGTGGCTCGCGGTCTGCTTCGGCCTTCATCTGGTGGCCACGGCCGCCCTGGTCGTCGCCATCCTCGGCATCGAGGGACCGACACGGCACGCGCAGGCCGCAATGGTTGCCGCTGTTCTCGGCTATCCCGCGCTGCATTCGGCGATCGGCGCGATCTTCGCGGGTTACGGACTCTGGCGGGACCGCGGCGGCTACCTTTCGCCGCTCCGCAGCCTCGACCTGCGCATCGGCAGGCTGTGGCACGACTACACCGCGGGCGCGGTCGTCATCGGCGCGGGCGCCGCGCTGCTTCTCGGCCACGGCATCGGGCAGGGGAGCGGCTGATGCGCAGGGACAGGTCGCGCATGCTGCCGCTGCTGGGCGCGGGGTTCACTGTCTGGGCCGTCGGCTTCGTGCTGGTCTACGGGGTGCAGTCCTACGGCTGCGCGGCGGCGTGGGATACGCTGGCCCTGGGCGGCCTGACGCTGCAACGCGCCGTGGTCGTCGGGCTCGCGCTGGCGACACTGGCCGGATCGGTGCTGGTGACGGTTCTGCTCGCGCGCCTTCGAATTGCCGGTAATGCGGACAGCGGCCCGGCCGCCTTCATTCGTACGACCGCGCTCGCCACGGCCGCGGCCGCAACGGCGGCGACCTTCTTCACGTTCGTGGGCGTGGTCGCGCTGTCGCCCTGCGCCTGAGGCGGGCCGGACCCGTCACTTCTTGTAGTAGGTCTGCGCGACCTGATCCTCGGTGTTCTTGCCGCAGGAGATCGGCGCGTAGCGCGCGGGGTTCGCTTCCGACTTGCAGCTCGGGAACGCATCGATCGTGGCGTCGTAGTTGACGCCGAAGAACTGCACGAGGGAGTAGCGGTGTTCCTGGGTTAGGTTCACCACGCGGTGCGGACGTGACAGGAAGACGTCGTTGCTCCAGCGCTGCATCAGGTTGCCGAGATTGATGACGAAGGTGCCGTCGATGGGCGATACCTCGATCCACTCGCCCTTGGTGCCCTTCACCTGCAGGCCGGGCTGAGGCGACTGCCAGACGGTGGTGAAGAGTTCGTAGTCGCGATGCGCGCCGATGCCGATGCGGCTTACGTCCCAGTCGGGGTCCTGGGGTGCATAGTAGCAGGCACGCATGCGCGACATCGGCTTGGTGTACATCGGATCGAAATAGGTCTCGGGCAGGTCGAGGGCCAGCGCGAAGGCGCGCAGCATGATCTTCCCGAATTCGAGCTGCGTGTCGAAATAGGTTCCGAGCGCCCAGCGGAAATCCGGGGGCGTCTCCGGCCAGGAATTCGGCCCGTAGAACTTGATGCCCTTCAGATAGTCGGGATCGTCCGCGGGCAGGTCCTGCGCGGCCTCGAAGGCCTCGTGCATGTCCTTGCCCTTCAGTTCGTGGTCGGCGTTGATGTCGCCGCTGGAGACATAGCCGCGGTGGTTCGAGGTCGACATGTAGTGGAGCTTCAGCTTCTCCTCGCGGGGCAGGGCGAAATAGCGCTGCATGGCCTGGTGGGCCCGGCGGATCACGGCCTGGGGAATGCCGTGGTTCGTGAGATAGAAGAAGCCGACCTCCGTGCAGGCCTGGCGCAGGATCGGCGCGATCGTCTTGCGGGTATCCGGGTCGCTGGACAGCATGGCGCTGAAGTCGATGACCGGAATGACGTCGCTGGTGTTGCGCTTGAATCGGATGCCCTTGCCGGCATCGACGACGGTTTCGGCAGTTTCGGCCATCGGTCCGCTCCGGTTCGACGATGAATGACCGAATGGAGCATGTCGGGGCGAGGCCGGCTTGTTCGAGAGTGCACGTTCTCTTGCGCTTGCGCGCCCTGGCTCAGCCAGGACCGGCGGCGCGACGGGCCTGCGCGCGCGTTTCGCCCGGCGTGCAGCCGAACCGGCGCTTGTAGTGGCGGCAGAACTGGGGCTGGTCGTAGAAGCCGTGGCGGTTGGCCAGCGTCGCCAGCGACTCGCGGCTGCGTGGATCGCGAAGCACGGCGTCGCAGTCCGCGAGACGCTGCTCGATGAGCCAGCGACCCATGGTGGTGCCGGTGGCTGCGAAAAGTCGATGCAGGTAGCGCACGGAAAGTTGGCAGACCGCGGCGATCTTGGCCGGGGTCAGCTCGGGATCGTGAAGGCGCTGCCGTATGGCGGCCTTGATGCGGCGCATGTGCGCGTCACGCACGGCGGGCTCGGCGCTTTCCACGCTGCTCCGATCATCGGACAGGGCGCCGGCCAGAAGCTCGACCAGTTGCCGTCCGATGATCCTCTGGCGGCCCGGATCGAAATCCTGCTCGCGGGACATCAGGGCGCGCACGTAGTCGATGAAGAGGCCCGCGAACCCGTCGTGCCGGCCGATGACGTGGCCGGCGAAGGCCGTGCCGCGCGGGAGATGCCCGTCGAGCAGCGACTCGGGCAGCTTGAAGACGAGAAGCTCGTTCTGACCGGGTTGATGCAGTTCGTAGGGAAGGTCGCCGCGCTCGGTGACAAAGCAGTTCGCCGGACAGTGGGACCTACGGTCGCGCTGATCGAAGAACAGGTCTCCGGCAAGCGGAATGGTGACAAGATGATGGTTCTCGGACTGGCTCCGGATCTGCACTGCCCGTCGCTTGTAGGTCACGGGCGAGGACCGGATGTGCGACAGGGAGAGCGGACCGAGTTGCAGCACCGACAGCCGGCCGTCGAAGCCCTGCGGGTGAGGGGCACGCACTTCCTGCCGATAGTAGGTCGCCGAAACCAGCCGTTCCCAATCCCTGGGACAGTCGCTGGCCGCCGGCGAAGCGATCGATCCGGTCATCGTCGTCTCCTCGCGCCGCTTCGTGGAGCCGTCAGTTCGGGCTCCGATGCCTTGCAGGCAAGAAACGTTCCGAACCGTGACAGCCGAT
>JAESFK010000755.1_pt1 | contig 13014 bp, 6 predicted proteins | sample 9269391 | NCBI WGS metagenome assembly JAESFK01 (sample SAMN14506231, study PRJNA617097) | algae metagenome | isolation source: Drouetiella hepatica UHER 2000/2452 and co-occurring heterotrophs from... | place: Slovakia: Slovak Paradise National Park, Hrabusice, Kosice Region | collected 2000-01-01
CTGCGTGATCCTGATCGACTGAGTGTCGTCTGGCCGCATCGTTGCCCGCGCATCTCACTTGTCGAGCATTACGAAGCAGGGCCGGTCCCCGACACGCTCGTAGCCGGCCCTGATCTGGCTGCGATAAAACGCGTGGAGCTTTCGGAAATCGAGACCGGCAAAGGTTTCCAGTTTCAGCGCGACGGCTTCCGCCGCCGACAGGTCGCCGGCGGCATAAGCCGCGAGAAATGCATTCTGCCGCGCCTCGAACTGCCGGAACGCTTCGGACGCGCGCACCTCCTCGTCACCGAGAATGGTCCAGACACGAAGCTCCGCATTCTTGCCCTTCAGCTTGAAGGATCCGACGTCGAGCCAAGCCATTTCAGGCGCCTTGCTCCGGACACTGTCGGAGACGAGCAGGTTGAGCCCCAGACCCTTGGTCAGGCCTTCCAGCCGGGATGCAGCGTTCACGGGATCGCCAATGGCGGAATAGTCGAAGCGCCGCGACGAGCCGAGATTACCGACGCAGCAGGGACCAAGATGCAGGCCGATCCCGGTCGAGACGATCGGGAACGTCTTTCCGCTGGCGTGAGCGGCGGCCTGCCAGGTTTCGTTCAGCCCTTCGAGGGCGACCTGCATCGCTTGCGCGGACTTCACGGCATTGCGCGCGTGGTCCGGATCGTCCAGCGGTGCATTCCAGAACGCCATGATGGCGTCGCCGATATACTTGTCGATCGTGCCGCCATGGGCAAGCACGAGATCAGACATCGGGGTCAGATAGTCGTTCATGAACTGCGTCAGTTCCTGGGCGTCCATCGTCTCCGACAGGCTCGTGAAGCTGCGCATGTCCGAGAACAGGATCGTGATCTCGCGAATCTCGCCCCCCAGCACGAGGCGCGAGGGATCGCGCGACAACCGCGCCACGACGGCTGGCGAGACGAAGCGTTCGAAGGCGTTTCGGATCTCGCGCTTCTGCGCCGTCTCTGTCCATAGCGAATGGACCACGCCGACGCCGAGCGCCATGAGGACGGATCCGCTGGGGTAGGCCGCATCGACCAAGAGCGATTGGCTGCGGAACAGAAACCAGCTCGTGCCGATCAGTGACGCGATGACGAGCATGCTGATCGCCGCTGCGGCCAGGGGCGGGAACAGCTTTACCAGCGCGAAGACCAGCATGCAGAGCAGGACGGCGGCGGTGATCTCGATACCGGAGATCCAGTCGAACCGGGTCAGCAACGCGCCAGTGAGCAGGCTTTCCGTGAGCTGCGCATGGACCTCCACGCCCGGCACCAGGCGATCGAGCGGCGTCGCGCGCTGGTCGAGCAGCCCTTCGGCGCTGGCGCCGACGAAGACGATGGCGCCCTCGAGCCTGTTCCCGTCGCCGGCCTCTCCGGAGAGAAGCTTCCAGGCCGGGATGAAGCGCTCGCGCTGGTGCGGCGAGAAATGCACCCGGACCTCACCGCGCGGACCGGTTGGAATCAGCATCTCGCCGACGCGGACGCCGGTGATTCCGGCCCCTTGCGCGATGCTCGTTTCGCCGCTCGCCTGTGCGGTCCTGATCAGATAGGTCGAGGCTCCCTGGGCCACCCTCAATGCCTCCAGCGCGAGGCTTGGCAGCGTCGTGTCGCCGGCCCGCAGCAACAGGGGCACGCTGCGCACGATCTGATCAGTATCGGGCAGCCAGTTCAGCGCTCCGACGCCGGCCGCCTTGTCCGCAAAGATGGGCAGCGGCGGTAGTGCCCCCGCAAAGCGCGCCAACGACGCCTCGCCCCCACCACCCGCCCAGGCCAGGCCGAATTTCTGCGGCGATCCGGCGCCTTCGCGCGCATGCGTCGCAATCGCGCCCAGCACGGCCGGCTGCTTGCCCAAGGCTTCCGCGAAGACGGCGTCGCTGGTCGGCACGTTCTCGAGCTTGAGTGCCAGTTCGTCGCGCAGTTCCAGTGGTTCGATCTGGGCCAGCAGGTTGGGGAGGTTCGTGCGATCGGGCTCCGACAGGACAATGTCGAACGCGACGACGGCGGCGCCCTTGTCACGCAGCCGGTCGACGAGCTGGCCGAGCTTCGCGCGCGGCCAGGGCCATTGGCCGATGCGCTCGATCGATTCCTCGTCGATGTCGACCACCCTGACCGGCAGATCGGGGTCCCAGGTGCGCGGCGCAGCCTGTTGAAACCGGTCGAACACGAAGTTGCGAACCATTCCGACCGCGTGCGGCGCCAGAAGTGGCCCCAGGAGCACGAGCCCGGTGGTGATCACGGCCAGGGCGAGATAGGATCGGCTGTAACGAGCCGTCATGCGCGCGGACCCGCCTTAGCGCTTGCCGAGGAAGATTCCGCTTGCGAAATAAACGTTGCCACCACCGGCCGTTACTGACGAGAGAGCGTTGAACTGCCCGGCGACTTCTTGCGGTGTCGTCGTCCCCGAGCCGTAGAATGCCCCGACGAGCGGGCCCGATACCGTGCCGTATGCGCCAGCCGGGCCACTCGAGATCGTTCCCTGAAGGACGCCGGTGGCGGGATTGATCGATCCCGCTCCGTTGTAGGTCAACCCGTCGAGATTGCTGATCGTCAGGCTGTTCGTCCGGGTGCCGAAGTTGACGGTGCTGCTGAAATTGCCGGCGGCGATGTACTGATAGCGCGTTCCGAGATTCTCGTTGATGTTGGCGATCGCATGTCCGCTATACGTCGCGATTCCCGAGGTCGGAATAGAGGACGGGCCCGCCAGCTGGCCGGCGGCCCAGAGCAACAGATTGCCACGCTCGTTCTCGAGTTGCGTGCCGACCCCGGTGTAGCGCGACAGGTTCGCGCTCCAGAATCCCCATTTCGTGTATTCGCAGGCACATAGATTGGTGCCCGGAAAGAATCGAGCTGCTGCGGTCGGGTCCTGTTGCGCGATCGTGTCCCAGGTCAGCAGGCTGAGGTCGCCGCCGGCGCTGCCCGTTGCCGTAGAGCCGCCATAGGTGCCGCTGCCGGTGGTCGCCGTATAGGTTGATGTCGTGCGGGTCTGGTCCGTCGTCGGATCGACGTCGCTGACGCGCGCACGGAGTGCGAAGTTGTTGATATCGATGTAGGCGCTGCGAGCCCGCGCCGTGCTTTCGGTTCCGCCGAACTCGTAGTTCGCCTCACGCAGTGTCGTGAACGATCCGGTCTGGACGACCCTGATGTTCGCAAAGGCGCGAGAGGTCGACGGATCGAGTGTGATCAGCACGTCGGACGGAGCACCGCTGCTGCGGATCGGCACATAGCTTCGTGTCTGGAGGGGGGCACTGTCCGTGTCGTCCGACCAGCGAGAAAACTGCAGGATGCCAGCCGCGAAACCGCTCAGCGTAACCGCCGGTCTATTGGCACCCAGGGTGGGTGCGGAAGCGGCCTGGGTGGCGGTGGTGTTATAGGCGTAGTTGACGCCGACCGGGACGATGCTGCCGCCGACGCGTGCCGAAGAGGCATAGCGCTCTCCGGTCGAACGGTTGATCTGGTTCTGGTCGAAGGTGATGGAGGTCGGCAGCAGGTCCTGATCCAGGGCGATAGCACCCGGAACCGAGGTCATCGCGCCGCGTGTATGGCCCGTGTTCCCGTTGGCGCTTTGGCGGGTCGATCCGGTGAAGCCGCCGGACATCTCGTAGTTGCCGCCCACGCCGCCGCGCTGATACAGCGTGCCGGTCGCCACGACCATCTGTGAGGTCTGGTTGCGACCCTGGCCGTTGATCGCGAGACTGACCTGCATGAAACTGCTGCGTTCGCTGTCCGCCGCCGAGCCGCCGGCTCGATAGGCCAGGATCGGCGTCATGACGGTCGATCCGGCATTCGGTCCGACAAAAAGTGCGGACAGATAAGGCAAAGCGCCGGTCGAGGAGCGTGTCATCAAGGTGAATGCGCGTGGCGCCGCCACGCGGGCGCGGGCCTGCTCCACCGCTGCCGCCGTCGTTGCGTTCTGGATCAATTGTGCCGTCTGGTTGCCGCTCGTGAGCGCGGCGACCTCGGCGGTCGTCGAACGAACCGAGGTCGCCGTCGACGACTGGAGAGGGACACTCCGCTGGGGATCGGTGCCGATCTGCGTCGTGCCCAGCCGCGATTGTGCCTGCGTATCGGATGGCTGCCGAGTCGAGCCGCCGGTCTGCGTCGGCTTGCTGAGCGTCGCGGTCGTCACCTGGTCGATGTGGCTCTGCGGGGTTCGCGCCGGAGCGGAGGGCGGCGCGTCGCCGGATGCGGCCGTGACGCTGAAGCCAGGCCGCGCCACCACCTGGGCGCCCGCGCCGGTCTGGACCGTCGCGCGCCCGAAATGGTGATTGTAGGTCGTCGCGCCGTCGGCCGCGACGGTGACCGAGCCAGCCGCGCCGCGCAGGCCGATCGTTGCCGTCGGGGTCTTGATCTGCGCGTTTCCGCCGTGGCTGATCTGGCCGCCGACGAAGCGCATCACACCTTTCGCGACGGAGACTGTCATCTTGCCGGTATCGGTCGCCGGGTTGAAGACGTACTCGTCAATGATGATGTTGCTGTTGGGGCCCACCGTCAGCGTCGACTTGTCGAGGAAGGCAAGCTGCACCGATCCGCTTGCGGTCGTCGCGATTTTCTCGCGAAAGATGATCTGCTGTCCCAGCTGAAGCGTCCGCGCAGCGGAGCCGGGGGGAGTGCCCTGACTTGCGGGATTGACCGCGCCAATCACGCCTACACTCTGAGCAAGAGCGGAGAGTGGGGCGAAGCCCGTGGTGCAACTGAGCAGCGCGATGAGAAGCTTCGGGGTCATTCCGCTCTTCCTTCAAAAGCGTGCCGTCGGCCCAAAGCTGACCGAGAAGTTCTTGTAGCGGTAGTTTGGCAGGTTCGAATTGTTGCTGGCATATGAAAGCTGCGTGCTGATCCCGAAATGATCGGTAATCGGCAGTTCAATCGCGCCGTTGACGTGGAATTCCCGATCCTTGCGACGAATATTGGGGTCGATCAGGAAGTTCGCTTCTCGGTAGTTCGCATTGTACCCGCCGATGAACGCCGTCAGCGTCCAGTTGCGTGGAATCTGAGGCAGAATGGACGGCAGCTCCCATGCGAAGCCGATGTCGAAGCCGGTCTGCCGATAGGAGTTGAAGCGGTACCCGGCGTCGTTCGCAATGAGGTTGGCGCGCGCAAGCAGGCGCAGGCTTGCCGTTACCGGATAGGAGACGGCGCCGTAGACCGTCCTCAACTCGCCGGTCTGTTCGCTGGCGGTTGGATAGATGTCCGAGTTGTAGAACACGCGTCGGCGCGTTTCCGCGCCGACTTCGACGATGCTCGTCGCGATCGGCAGGCTGGTCGAAATGCCGCCGCCGACCGTTCGCTGATAAGGGTTCCGCGCGAGCGCGAAGCCGCCGAAAATGCCATAGGGGCGGACGTTCCAGCCGGGCAGGATGTCACCGGGCACCGAGAGGCGCGGGCCGGTATTGATCTCGCCGATCTGCAGATCGAGCCTTGTCAGCCGCTGCTGCCACGCGCCGTAGCCCGTGAGGTTCGTTTCCCAGGTATCGCCGCCCTGCGTCTCGAAGTCGTAGACATGGCGCAGACCGATAGCGCCGAAGACGTTCCAGTCCGGCCTGCGACCGAATTGGCTGTCGAGCACTGCATCGAACCCGAGGACCCTGACGTTGAGGTTGTTCGGACCGGCATTGCCATTTGTCTGATGGCGCAGACCGAACTGCGCGAAGCCGGAAAACTGGCTTACCTGCTGGCGCCGGTCGATCTCGGTCAGAAAACTCTGGACCCGCAACCGGACTTCAGCCGGCGTATCCGCCGTTTCCAGAACCGACGTAAGATAAGTTTTGGATTGTCCGTATGAGCCGAGCTTGAAGTAGAGGACGCCCAGTTCGAGCCGGACGCGGAGAAGCCCCGGATTGAAGAAGATCATACGCTCAAGCGCGCCGATCGCCGCTTCGTATTCTTTGAGCTTTGCCGCCAGATCAGCGAACTGAAAAGCTACATCGAGGTTTGAAGGATTTGCGAGCGCTGCCTTGAACAGACGGTCATATTCATCACGGTCGCTCGAAACAGGTTGCGCGGATGCCGCAACGTTCAGGATGCAGGTGGCCAGAACAACCCCCGCAATAGCCATCCGAACCATTGCCGACGTCCCCACACGCCCTTTCGAAAGAGTAACGTTACAGGAGCGAATAGCCTAATCAAGGGATTAATTGGCGGAACGTTAAGGTAGGTGCGATAATGTGCTATATCTATCACAATAAAGTGCTCCGAGCGAGACGCCTCATCTTTTGCAGCTGCGTTTCCGCTCAGCCCGTTGATGAAAATGGGCAAATCAAGCTCCCGTACCGAGAGAGGGCCCATGTCAACTCGACTAGGCAATCTCTTCGCTGGATTATTGGTCGCTAGCGTTGCCGAAGCGCAGTCGCGGCAGAGGGCAAGCGCCAACCGTCAACAATGCCGGGACGAGGCCAAGATGACTGTCAGAGGTGCTGCTGCCCCTCGGCTCTCATCCGGTTTGAAGTTCGTTCCGGCTCTTTGAGAGGACCAGAGCGTGAAGCGCAGCCGTTGCTCAGAAGAGCCGATCATTGCGAGCGTGAAGGACCGGGGGGGGCGGCGTTTCGGCAACCCGGAAGCCGGCTTCTACACGCCCTCGACGATGCGAATGTCGCGCTCCGCTCCTCCGGCGAGCAAGGCGAGTGCTTCTTGATAGGCTGGGCTGTCATGAGTGGCCTGGGCCTGCTCGACACTGTCGAACTCGATGACGACGGTTCGCTGCTGGAGTCCGGATTCATAGACGAGCGCCGGCAGGCCGCGCGCCAAGATGCGACCGCCGCCGGCGACGATCGCCGGGCCGCTCAGTTTCGCATAAGCCGCGAGCGCATCGGCATTGCTGACTGAGCGATAGGTGCCGACCCAATAGGCCTTGGTCATCGCAATATTCTCCTCCACCGAAGACAATGTTCAGGTAGCCGATCCTCTCACGGGGAGCAGGCCTGCGGATAGGGGCCGGAATCGGGATTCCGGCAGCCCATCTCGATCTGCTCGAACCTGCGCGACCTGCCCGTCAGCCTGCCGGTGGCGGCTCGAAGGCGTTGATCGGCGGCAGGTTGCCGTCGAAGCGCTCGACCTGCACCGTTGTGAGTTGGCCGGTGCAGCCCTGGGCCAGGGCCGAGGTGCCGATGTCGCGGGTCAGCACGTTCGGATTGCCATGCACGCAGAGCGACTTGTCCTCCGCAGGGTCGGCGGGGTCGTACCAGGCGCCGGTCGGCAGCTGGATCACGCCGCGGCGGATGCCGTCGGTCACGATGACCCCGGCAAGGCAGGCGCCGCGCTCGTTGTGGAGGCGGATGATGTCGCCATCGGAGATGCCGCGCGCGGCGGCGTCGTCGGGGTGCATCCGGGCCACCTCGCGGCCGCGATGCTTGGCGCCGCCGCTATGGCCGCCGAAGTCGAGCTGGCTGTGCAGGCGGGTGCGCGGCTGGTTGGCGACCAACACATAGGGTGTCGCGGGATCGGGTACATTGGTCGCGCCGAGCCAGGTCGGGTGACCCGGACAGTCGGCCTCGCCGAAGCTCGCGATCGTCTCGCTGAAGATCTCGAGCTTGCCGCTCGGCGTCGGCAGTGGCCGGCCCAGCGGGTCCTCGCGGAAGGCGCGCAGCCGGCCGCCATCGTCGAGCTCTTGCGGCAGGATATAGCCTTCGCTGCCCCAGAACTCGGCGAAGCTCGGCGCCGGCAATGCCTTGGCCGCGAGCCCCGCCCGCGTCGGCTCGTAGAGATATTCGAGCCATTGGCGCACGCTGCGGCCCTCGGTGAAGGCCTCGCGCGCACCCAGCCGCTCGGCGAGATCGGCGAAGATGGCGAAGTCGTCGCGGGCCTCGCCATAGGGCGGCACGACGGGGTGCATCGGCACCAGCAGCGGGTCGTTCGAGCTGCCGCCGATATCCTCGCGCTCCAGCGTCATCGTGCAGGGCAGGACGATGTCGGCATGACGCGCGGTCGCGGTCCAGGCGAGCTCGTGGACGACGAGCGTGTCGAGCCTGGCGAAGGCCTGCCGCAGCCGGTTGAGGTCCTGATGGTGGTGGAACGGGTTGCCGCCGGCCCAATAAACCAGCTTGATCTGTGGATAGGTCCGGGTCTGGCCGTTGTAGCGATAGGTCTCGCCCGGATGCAGCAGCATGTCCGAAATGCGCGCCACCGGAATATAGTCGGTGACGCCGTTCTTCCCCTGCGAGAAGGTCGGCACCGGCACGGCGTTGAAGCGGCGCCCGTAGTAGGCGATCGCGCCGAGCGCATAGCCGTAGCCGCCGCCGGGCAGGCCGATCTGACCAAGCGCGGCCGCGAGCACCATCCCCATCCACACCGGCTGTTCGCCATGCTCGGCGCGCTGCAGCGCATGGGCCACGACGATCAGCGCGCGCTTGCCATGGAGGCGGCGCGCCAGCGCAACGATCTCCTCGGCCTGCATGCCGGTGAGGCCTGCGGCCCAGGCGGCGTCCTTGGGCTGGCCGTCCGTCTCGCCGAGGAGATAGCGCTCGAAGACCGGCCAGCCGACGGTGCAGCGGTCGAGGAAGGCGCGGTCATGCTTGCCCTCGACGACGAGGGTGTGGACGATGCCCATCATCAGGGCGGCGTCGCTGCCGGGAATGCAGGAGACCCATTCGGCCTTGGCCTCGTCGGGCAGGTCCGAGCGCAATGGACCGACGAGCAGGAATTCGCAGCCGCGCTCGGCGGCCCGGCGCATCGCTCCGCGCTCGACATGCTTGCTGACGCTGCCGCCGGCGACCATCGAGTTCTTCAGCGCCATGCCGCCGAAGGCCAGCACGATCTCGCTGTGCTCGGCGATCTGCTCCCAGGAGACGTTGCGCTTGGTCAGGTCCTCGTATTCACCGATGATGTGCGGCACCAGTACCTGCGAGGAGCCGGAGGAATAGCTGTTGACCGACTTGACGTAACCGCCGCAGGCGACGTTGAGGAAGCGGTGGATCTGGCTCTGGGCGTGGTGGAAGCGCCCGGCGCTGGCCCAGCCATAAGAGCCGCCGAAGATCGCGCCCGGACCGGCGCCGTCACGGATACGCTTGAGCTCGCCGCTGAGCAGGTCGAGCGCCTCGCTCCACGATACCGGCACATACTCGTCGCGCCCGCGTCGCTCGTCGGGGCCGGGGCCGTTCTCGAGCCAGCCGCGGCGCACCATCGGCTGGGCGATGCGGGCGCGGTGGCGGAGCGCCGCGGGAAAGTTCTGGATGATCTCGTTGGGGTCGGGGTCGCCCGGATGCGGCCTGACCTCGAGTTCGCCGTCCTTCATGCGCGCGGAGAACACGCCCCAATGCGAGGTATGGGGGAGGAAGCCCTCGTCGCGAAGCGCGTCCGCACTGTCCGTCTGATTCATTCGCTCAACCCCAGGAAACCGCGTCCAGACCCGTGATATCGAAGGCTTAGCGGCAGCGGCCCCCGTGGTCGATAGCTTGACGGCGATCAGGGCAGTGTGCCCGACGCATGTCGCACAGCGACATGGCCAGAGGGCGCGCCACCTCGACCTGCGCGGGATGCGGAAGCGGGATGGCCTCATTCCCCGCTACGCCTGCATCTCGACAAAGGCCCGCTCTGTCCCGATGAAGGGAGGGCGGATTCGTCGTCCGCGGTTCCGCGAGGCCCGATGTTCCGCTTCCTCCACAGCTCGGACCTGCATATCGGCAAGCGCTTCGGCACGATGCCGGAGGAACTGCGCGGCCGGCTTCGCGATGCGCGCCATACCGTGCTCGACCGGCTGGCGACACAGGCGCAAGCCGGCGGAGCGGGCATGATCCTGCTGGCCGGCGACTGCTTCGACACGGAGACGCCGAGCCCGGCGATGCTGCGCCAGGCGCTTGCCGCGATGGCGGGCCATGCGACGCTGCGCTGGGTCGTGCTGCCGGGGAACCATGATTCCCTGCTCGCGGACGAGCTGTGGGCGGCTGCGCGCGCCGCCTTGCCGGCGAATGTCGTTCTCGCGACGCAGCCCGAGCCGATGGAACTCGCGGCGGGCGTCGTCATCCTGCCTGCGCCTTGCACGACGCGGCGGCCCGGGCGCGACCTGACCGACTGGATGGACCGGGCGGCGACGCCTGAAGGCGCGTTGCGGATCGGGCTTGCCCATGGCGCGATCCAGAGCTTCTCGGAGGACGGCGTCGGGCTCGACATCATCGCGCCCGATCGCGCCGCGCGCTCCGGGCTCGATTATCTCGCGCTCGGCGACTGGCACGGCCAGATGCAGATCAATTCGCGAAGCTGGTACTCCGGCGCGCCGGAGCAGGATCGCTTCAAGCATGACGGCCCCGGGCGGGCTCTGCTGGTTTCGCTTGCCGGGCCTAGCGCCGTGCCAGAGGTCTTAGCCGTCGAGACCGGCAGCTTCGACTGGCGCACGCTGCCGCTGGAGCTGATCTCCGGCGACGATGCGGCGGCGGCGCTGAGCGAGCGGCTGCCGTCCGGCAGCCTTCGCCGGCAGGTCCTGTTGCGCGTCGTCGCCTCAGGACGGCTGCGGCCGCAGGCTCGCGCAGTCCTCGACGCTGCGGTCGCGGCCGCGGCCCCTGAATTCGCGCATTTGCTGCTCGACACGGATGCGCTGGCGACCGATTGCGACAGCGAGGATCTCGACGCCATCGATCGCGCAGGCGCACTGCGCCATGCCGCGGATCGGCTTCTGGCCGAGAGCCTCGACGAGAGCCGCGCGAGCAGCGAGCGTCAGGCGGCGCGCGACGCGCTGGTCAGGCTGTTCTCCTATTGCGAGGCAATGCCGTCATGAAGCTGGCGGCGTTGCGTCTCCACAATGTCCGGCGCTTCGCCGGGCGCGGCATCGCCGTCGAGGGCATCGGCGACGGCGTCAATGTGCTCTGCGCGGTCAACGAGTTCGGTAAGTCGACCTGTTTCGACGCGCTGCACGCGCTGTTCTTCCAGCCCCATACCGGCACGCCCGGAGCGGTGCAGGGCTTGCGGCCCTATAGCGGCGGCAATCCGATGGTCGAGGCCGACATCCTGACAGGCGACGGCCCGTTCCGCCTCACCAAGCAGTTCTATGGCGGCCGCCGCGCGATGGTGCGGGAGATCGGCTCGGGGCGCCTCGTCGCACAGGCCGACGAGGCCGAGCGCTTCATCGCAAACCTCGTACAGGGCGGTACCACCGGGCCTGCCGGGCTGCTCTGGGTGCGGCAGGGCATCACCGGGATCGAGCGGCGAGCCAAAAGCGACGAAGAGGGCGAGAAGCGGGCGCGCGAATCCGTGCTGACCTCGGTGCAGGGCGAGGTCGAGTCGCTGACCGGCGGGCGCCGCATGGCGCAGGCTGTCGCCGCTTGCGAGGACGAGCTGTCGCGGCTGGTGACGGCGACAGGGCGGCCGAAGGCCGGTGGCCCCTATGCGCAGGCGCTCGAAGACCGCGACCAACTGGTCGAGACCGAGCGGCGGCTGGCGGCCGAGGTGAAGGCGTTGCGCGAGGCGCTGGACAGGCGCCGAGCCTTGCGCGCCCGCCTGGCCGAGCTGGAAAACCCCGAGCAGCAGGCCGTGCGCCTGCGCGACGTAAGTCAGGCCGAGGCAGCCTTCGCGACAGCCAGAGCGCAAGGCGAGGCGCTGAAGACGGCCGAGGTCGAGGCGGCGCTGGCGCGCAGCCGTCGTGATGCGGCCCGGCAGGGCCTCGACGTCTACCGACAGAACCTGGCGCGCCTTTCCGTGCTGCGCGAGCGCGAGGCCGAAGGCAGCCGCAAGCGGGATGAGGCGCTGGAGCGACAGCACAGCGCGAGCCAGGCCGGGCAGGAGGCAACAGCCGCGGTCGATGCCGCGGAACGCGACGAGCGCGAGGCACGCGAGCTGTTGACGCGTCTCGAGAAAGCCCTGCGCGCCCGCGATGCGGCCGAGCGCCTCGCGGGGCTGAGGCAGGCCCAGGCCCAGGCCGAGGCCGGCCGTGCGGAGGTCGAAACGATCCAGGCCGAGTTGAAGGCTTTGACGCTGCCGGTCGGTGCGGTGAAGCAGCTCGACGCCGTTGAGACCGAACTTGTCGGGCTGCGGGCCGCGATCGCCGCGCAGGCCCCGCTGCTGCGCATGGACTATCGCGTGGGCGTGGCCGCGGGGATCGCGATCGAGGGCGTGGCGCTGGCGGACGGCGAGGAGCGCGCGCTGACGCGCAGCGCGGCGCTGGAGATCGAAGGCGTCGGCCGGCTGACGCTGACCTTGCCGCAGGGCCAGGATGGGCATGACGACCTCGCTCGCGCCGAGGCCCGGCGTGTCGCTCTGCTAACCAGCCTCGGCGTCGAGAGTCTGGCCGAGGCGCGCCAGCGCGAGGCGACGATCAGCGAGCTGACCGCAAAGCTCGGCCTTGCCCGGCAGCGCCTCGCACTGCTGGCACCGGATGGCTTGCCGGCGCTGCAGGAGCAGATCGCGCGGCTGGAGAGCCAGAGCGCCGGCGCGGGCGAAACCAAGGGTGATCCCGAAGCGGTGCGCAGTGTGCTGGCGACGGCCGAGGCGCGGGTCATGGCCTCACGCGGCGCCGTCCGCGAGGCGCAATCGCTGCGCGACGCAGCCCATGCCGCCGTCGTCGAGGCCGAGCGGGGGCTGGCGAGCGTGGCCTCCGAATTGGCCGGGCTTGTCGCGACGCTGGGGCCGGAGGTGAGCCGCGCGGCGCAGGAGACGGCGCTCGCGACCGAGCTGGCCGAGGCCGAGCAGGTGTTCGCGGCGGCGCAGGCTCGGCTCGAAGCCCTGCGCGCCGGTGCCACGGATGTTGCCGGAGCAGAGGCGAAGTTCCGGCGGATGCGCTCGGTTGCGGATGGGGCGGCGGCCGAGATCGCCAAGCTGCGCGAGGAAACGGCCGGCCTCAACGGGCAGATCCGCGCCCAGGCGGACACGGCTGTCGAAGAGGCCTGGCAGGAGGCGAGCGACAGGCTGGCGGCGGCCCAGAAGCGGCTTGCCGGGCTGGAGCGCGAGGTCGCATTGCTGACCCGCCTGCGCGACGCGCTGGAAGCGGCCCGGGCCGAGGCACGCGACCATTATTTCGCGCCGGTGATGGGGGAGCTGCGGCCGCTGCTCGGCCTGCTCTTCGAGGATGCGACGGTGACCTTCGACGAGGAAACGCTGCTGC
>JAESFK010000757.1_pt1 | contig 12974 bp, 11 predicted proteins | sample 9269391 | NCBI WGS metagenome assembly JAESFK01 (sample SAMN14506231, study PRJNA617097) | algae metagenome | isolation source: Drouetiella hepatica UHER 2000/2452 and co-occurring heterotrophs from... | place: Slovakia: Slovak Paradise National Park, Hrabusice, Kosice Region | collected 2000-01-01
CCTTTTCAAATCCTCCACCTGCCTTTGCTTCACGTCAAAAACAGGCTGCTTTAGCCGCTCGAATTGAGTTCTCGCGCGTGACAACCTTTTTCTCTTGAAACAATTTACTTTTCTGCACCACTAAGCACTTCAAGCTCAGAACAGCGTTAGTCTTGCTTCACGTCAAAAACAGGCTGCTTTAGCCGCTCGAATTGAGTTCTCGCGCGTGACAACCTTTTTCTCTTGAAACAATTTACTTTTCTGCACCACTAAGCACTTCAAGCTCAGAACAGCGTTAGTCTCGCTTTCTACAGGACTGCCATGAGCAGAAGTGCGATCGCCTAAACCCGTAACACAAACCACTTGCGAAAAGCCCTATTCTCCAGTGCTGTTATATCTCAGTACAAAAAAGTCCGTAACTAAAGCGCCACCTGAAGCTGCGCAAACAGCGACAGGCGACTAACCCTCAAAACTTGGCAACAAGCAGTTTCAAGATATGGAGGGTGTTGCCCTGAGAGGTTTTAATTTGCTGACCCCAAAAAGAGTCTGCTTTCCCAAAACAATCCAGGTTAGGGAACTGTTGAAGGAGCATTTGATGATCTTGCGGGCGAACTCTTTAAGTTCCGTTGCACTCGCTATACGTCCAAAATTTGGTTCATTGTTAAGGTCAATTCTGGGAAGGTGTGAGAAAGTATGCGATCGTCTTCTTTAAATCCAGTGACTTGATACACTCCTGCATCATCCAGTAAGTAAACAAAAATGGTGGGTGTTTTAGGGTTGCCGAGATAGCTTCTGCTGCCGATCGCCAGATAGTCTACAATCCAGTATTCGGTAACACCTAAACGCTTGTATTCATCGAGTTTGTCAATGTAATCATCTTCCCAGTTGGTTGAAACCACTTCTACCGCTAATTGAATGGGTTGATCTAAAGCTGCATAGGCAAATCGGTTTGAGTGCCAGACAGTCCGATCAACGACACTAACATCTGGATGCCGTCCTTGTTTTTGCCCATTGGAAGTCTGGGTTTCAAGCACTAACCTTCCAGTGACTCGGTAATTCAGATTAAGCCGTTCAATTTCTCGATCGAACTTTCGAATCATAAAATCGGCAATGTCATCGTGCCATCTGATTGCCCTCATCTCAACTATCTGTCCATCGACCAGTTCATACCGTCCATCTTCGGGATAGTGATCAAGAAATTGATCAACCGTGAGCTTTTGTTTTGTAAAAGCTGTCATTGTAAGCTTCTCCTGCTTTTAATCTCTAAATTTATAGATTTCAGATAGTAATTGATAGTGTGCCATGGGAAAATAAACCGTCAGACAGACAGGATACCTGTAGCTTGAATCTACAGGCAAAATTCTATCCTAGCGGTATCGGAAGCATTTCTTTAGAAGTCAGATAGGGAGAATTTCTTTTCTTGTGAGCACTCCGTTGATAGAAAGCTAGGCGATCGCTTTCCCACCCTCACCTTCCAACCTCAGAACCCGGAATTCTGATCTTGATGCGCAACGCTTCGCGAACAGAGCTTGAAACGCCGACTTCCAGGCACGAAACATCAGCCTCAAAGCACGAAACTTTGACCTCAGAACCGGAAACTTCGAGCTTCGAGCCTGGAACTCCGCGATCGCAACTCCGTTAGTCTCCCTTTCTACAGGAAACGCCGTGGTCAGAAGGGCGATTGCCTAAGCCTGTAACAAAACCCACTTGCAAAAAGCCCCAATCTCCAGTACTCTCGTATCTCAGTACAAAAAAGAGATCCGTAACTAAAGCGTCACCTGAAGCTGCGCAAACAGCGACAGGCGACTAACCCTCAAAACTGCGCAAACAGTTCGGAGGGCTAGAGGGCAGTTTATCACTCCGCTAGCCACCCTGACTTGCCATGTCTAAAAAGCACGGCAAAAAAGCAGCAGGGTGGCTTTGGATTTGGGCATCTCCTCACCCAGTTCCTCAACCTACATAGCGGAGTGAAATAACTGTCATGACCTATAGTTCATCATCGATTCAGCCCATCAACCCCGATCCGCGCATCCTCACGCTGCTCGCCATCGGCACCGAAGACAACGTCAGAGCGCACATTTTGCGACAGCACACCCTTGGCGTTGCCGAAGCAGGCGCATGGAGCCGACCTCTGCCCGTTCCCACCTGTCCCGATAAAGTCATGTGCGTTCTCAATCGCATCATGATGTGACTTGTGTGAAAGCTGGACGTTGCTGAATTGCAGTATGAATGCCCCCCAACCCCCCAATTCTGGGGGACTTTGAGTTCGGAAGTCCCCCAGAATTGGGGGCTTAGCGCCTGCGGCAAGCAAGAAAAGGGGGCGAGAAAGCTGTCAACTTTGACCTGTTCATACTTCAATTCAGCAATGCTACAACCCGTTTCAGTGCAAACTCATCTACAGGGTCTCGCGCTGATTCAGTTCAGCGATCGCTTCATCAAAAGTTCCCCGAAAGACTTGATCAGCCTGGTATTCTTCCTTGGCTTGAGCAATATTGACGGCTATTTCTGCGCGTCTGCGTTCCACAAATCGCCGTTGCATCAGCTCCATCAGGGCTTCCTGATCCTCGATCGACAAGGATTCAATATTTTCTAAAACCTGATTGAACGTTGAGGTTTGCATCGTGGCTGGATTGCCAAATCCGATCGCTTCTCCCTGAATTTTAGCTGAAGGGGCGATCGTGCCTTTCAAAGACAGATGGGTCGGATAACTACGGTAAAAGGGTAAGAAGGTAAAGAGTTAAGGAGTACTCGCCAAAGAAACACTAACTCGAAAACCGAGGTTGTTGCTCTGGTAGTTCCGCTTATTTCTATTGCGATACGCTGAGCGGCAAAGTCTGGGATTGTTGTTCCACGAACCTCCCCGAATTCGCCGAGACAGATTGTTATTCATACTAAGCCACGCACTACCGTCACTAGGCGCACCCTGATAATTTTCATGCCAATGATCGATACACCATTCCCAGACGTTGCCATGCATATCAAACAGACCAAAGGCATTTGCTAGAAAGCAGGCTACCTCTGTGGTTAGTCCTTGCCGATAAGTTCCTTTGATCCCAGTTCCGTAGGTGTATTCGCAATCATAGTTCGCTAGCTTAGGGGTGAGGGTTTCACCAAAATAGAAGGGCATGGTAGTTCCAGCTCGACAAGCATATTCCCACTCGGCTTCGCTAGGCAAACGATAAGCGCGTCCGGTTTTACGAGAGAGGCGATCACAAAACTCGATCGCCTCGTCCCAGGAAACTTGCTCTACAGGTCGTTTATCTCCTTTGAAGAAAGAGGGATCGGGATTTAGATCTAAATTGATCTTGGGCAATTGAGTAACCGATCGCCATTGCGTCTGAGTTACAGGATATTTACCCATGCAAAAGGGTTGCACCGTGACGAGATGCTGCGGATCTTCACAGGTATCCCGTTCAAGCTCATGGGTAGGAGAACCCATCAGAAAAGTCCCGCCCGGAATCGCCACCAGATCTAAAGTCACCCCATTCCCCAGGTCTTCAGCAAAGGCTTTTGCTGCTTTGCGACTGCGGGTAATCACGGGTTTTTGATTTTTGATCACCAGGATTGCCGTCTCAAACTCAAACGGCTGCGTTTTGATTGTGGGCGGGGTGTGCTGCAATCGCGTCTCTGGCTGGGTGAGCGTTGGCGGCTGAACTTGCTGCCGTTCCGCCCACTTAGGTGCAAAAAGTCGAGACTCGATCGCCTCCGCATCGCTCTCTTTCAATGCCAAGTGCGATCGGTAGTCCTGCAAATCTCGTTGGGCGAATTCGCTCAAGGGAAACTCATCGGCGATCGCTTCCACCAACGCCTCCTCATACTCTTGCAGCTTCCGCGCATATTCCCGAAACGGACGCAAAACCTCAAACTCAGTTGCGGCAGATTCCTCTAGCGACAACCCCCAGTCTTGCCTCTTATCATTGAGCAACCTACGGGCAAATACAGAAAACTTGCCCTGTGCCACCAGTCGTTCGACCTCCTTACGATACTTCAGCTTCGGGTCATCCTTGGGCGACTTTGCCAGGAAAATCCTGTGCCCTTCCCGCACCGGATAAAACTCTGGAGTCATTGCTGGAGCGGCTTCCTTCACCTTGCCCCGCACATACTCATGCAACTCATCCACCGAGATAATGCCATCACCATCGCGATCGGCAGCGCCTTTCTCCAGCCCTTCCACCAAAAAATGCGTATAGATCGACAGGTCAAACGCCTCCTGCTCAAAGGCGTACTGGGTCGAGGTCGATGCCGTCAGCAGCGCCCGTCCTTCGCCGCCCAACTGCTCATGCACGTTCACCTCGCCTTTTGCCGTCATGCCCCTAGCAAAAGCACCGCTAAAGCAGCAGTCCAAAATCACCACCTGCCGTTTAGATCTGCTGTCGTTCATCCAGCCATGAATGTCTCGCGCAGCCACGGCGGTTGTCGGTCTCAGTCTACTGCCGTCCTTCACGGTCGATCGCGTAGACAAATAAAACTCGCCGCTATCCACCGTGATGCCATGCCCAGAGAAATAGAGCAATAGCAGATCATCCTTTTGGCGATCGGCAAAAAGCGTATAAATAGCGTCCTCAATTTCCTGGCGCGGTTTGTTGATCAGCGCTATCACCTCATCAAACTCGCCCATCTCAGGATGCCGCAGCACCCGCTGCATCGCCTCCACGTCCTTTGCGGCACTGGGCAACGCAGCCAACTCCGGCTCATATTCACTGATGCCCACCAACAGCGCTACTTTTCTCATCGGTTTACGAATCTACGCTGTTTCTTTAACAAAGTCCTGCGCCGCCTTAATTGCCGCCTCTAGCTCCTCTCGACTGTGTGCCGAAACCTTTAGCTTCTTGCCGTTTGCCTCCACCTCCAGCGAGATTGGCTTACCGCCCAGACGATCGCCCAAAAAGCCCGTCAGCTTCTTAAAGTTCTCCAGGCTCACCTCCGCCGTTAGCAAGCCCACCAAGAAGCCGCCGATCGCTTTGTTGCCCTCTGGCGGGTTGGGATCGAGGGGGCGATCGGCAAACTCCACCTCATCCATTTCCCGGAGCTGCTCCAGCAGCCTTTGAACTTCCTCGTCCTTCTCTTCTGCATCCAGTTCCGGATCGGTCAGACGAAGGGTGAGTTTAACATTCGCTGGTTTTGATGTTTGCATCTCTTGCCTTTGCTGAAATTATAAAAGTACTGAAATTACATACAGTGGAACTCAATTAGCGGCATTGTTCCAGTTTCACATAGAACCTTTGCAGATTAAAACAGCAAACTTTGCCCTCGGAACGCGATCGTTCTCACTTGAAACGAGAAACTTGCGGTTTCAAATAGGAATCATTGAGTTTCAAACAGGAATCTTTCCACTTGAAACGAGAAGCTTGCGGTTTTAAGTGAGAACGATGTCACTCAAAACAGGAACATTGGCATTCTGAACAAGAAAGTTGGTGCAAAAAGAGCGATCGCTCCTCTCTCAACCCAAAATATTGCCGCTTCAAACCTAAAGCTTGGAGATTGAAGGGCAATCGCTCCTTTGCAGAGTAGCAAGCATAGAGTTGCCAACCTCAATCAACAGTGTTACCTTTGCCCTGTCCGCTCCAAATGCCAAGGTTTTGTTGTGACCAGCTATCGCTTTCCCAATAACTTCCTCTGGGGTGCCGCCACCTCCGCCTACCAGATCGAAGGAGCCGCCGATGTTGACGGACGCAAGCCCAGCGTTTGGGATACCTTTAGCGCCACCGCCGGACGCACCCTGAATGGCGACACGGGGGCGATCGCCTGCAATCACTACCACACCTACCGCGAAGACATTAAGCTGATCGCCGATCTCGGCATCAAGAATTACCGCTTTAGCCTTGCCTGGTCGCGGATCATGCCCGACGGTCGCGGCAAGGTCAATGAGGCAGGAGTCGATTTCTACCGCCGCTTAGTAGACTGTCTGCTGGAGTATGGCATTACGCCCCACGCCACTCTGTTCCATTGGGATAGCCCCCAGGCATTAGAAGATCTGTACGGCTCCTGGCTGAGTCGAGAAATGGCGCAAGACTTTGCCGACTACGCTACGGCAGTCGTGACTCGGCTGGGCGATCGCGTCACCAGCTGGATGACCCTCAACGAAATCACCTGCTTTACCCACCTCGGCTATGGAGTCGATCGCGTGCCGCAACACGCCCCCGGTCGGCAGGTGGGCAGCGACAGCGAAGTTTGGCAAACGGTGCATCATGCTTTGCTAGCACATGGGTTAGGCTGTCAGGCGATCCGCGCTGCCACACCTCAGCCCTGCTCTGTGGCGCTGGTCGATAATTTTGCCGTGACGGTGCCGATCGCCGAATCGCCCCAGCACATTGCCGCTGCCCAAAAAGCCTTCGGCAGCTTCGGCTACAACGGCGGCATTCTCTTACCTGCCCTCACCGGAGCCTATCACCCCGACTTTTTCAAGCCGGGAGCCGCAGCACCCAAAATTCAGGACGGCGATCTGCAAATTATCCATCAGCCCCTCGATTCACTAGGATTCAATATCTATTGCGGCACCTATGTCCGGGCGGCTGACAACGAGGCTGGCTTTGAAATCGTCAACTTCGCCAAAAGCTATCCGCAGATGCATATGCCCTGGCTGTTCTTGCAGCCAGAGTCTATCTACTGGGGCATTCGTCACATCAGCGAAACCTTGGGGCGATCGGATCTGCCCATCTTCATCAGCGAGAACGGCTGTGCCACCGAAGACGAGGTGAACTGGAAAGGCGAAGTGGTAGACAGCGATCGCATTCTCTACCTGCGTCAGTACCTCAAATCTGCTCACCGCGCCGTCAGCGAAGGCTATCCGCTTCAGGGCTACTTTGTCTGGAGTTTGCTCGACAACTTTGAATGGTCATGGGGATACGATCGCCGTTTTGGCATCATTCGAGTCGATTTCCCGACGCAGAGCCGCACCCCCAAATCGAGTGCCGACTGGTATGCCGAATGCATCCGACAAAATCGGGCGGTCTGATAGATTGGGCTATTCAAGATATTTGTTGTGGAGGCGCGCGGAGCGCGCCTCCACAACAAATATCTTGATAAATTGCCTAAAGCAAGCTGCCTCGCTTCATCTGCTCTCGCTCGATCGCCTCAAACAGCGCTCGAAAATTACCCTCTCCGAAGCCCTTTGCCTGATGACACTGCTTGTTCACCCAGCTTTTGCGCCGTTCAATTAGCTCAAAGAAAAACGTGGGCTGCGGAAAAATCGGCTGGGTAAAGGCTTGCAATAGCAGAGCTTGAGGCAAATCTTTTTGCCAATCGACCAGCACTTCCTGATGGGCGATCGCCTGCCACTCTGCCGCAGACAAGCTAAAGCCGGGACGCTGACGTAGCGCTTCGTAATAGCTGAAGGGCACAGACAAAAAGGAAAGCCCCTGCCGACGAAATTGGGCGATCGCTTCCACGATAGCGCTCGTTTGCAGAGCAATATGCTGAATGCCTGTGCCTCGATTAGCGTTCAAAAATTCCTGAATCTGCGAGCCTGATGAAGTCGGCTCATTGATAGGCAACTGCGCCGATCCGGCTGGATGGGTCAACACCTGACTACACAGGGCAGAGCGATCGGTCTGAATCTCGAAGGTCTGCTGGCGCTGAAAGCCAAAGACCTGCTCATACCAGGCGCTTGCCTTTCTCAACTCCCCTGCCGCCACGTTTAGCACCACATGGTCAAACTCTGTGATCCAACCTGGGTCTAAACTCTCCTCTGGCTGCTCTAACGGCTCTACCAACGTATGGCGCAAGTCTCCCCAGCCCTGAATCTGAGCTGATTTCACGATTCTCTGGGGCTGCCGAACAACTTGAGGCAATTGCGTTACCTTTGCCCCTGAACTAACGGCTTGAGCGATCGCCATCTCCAGGTTTTCTACCTGAAACGCCACATCTGCCACGCCAGCAGGATGTTTCTGCAAGTATCTCGCGACAGGGCTTTGAGCCGTCTTCGCTGAAGATAAAAAGATGCAAACTTTCCCGCTCTGGACTATCTCCGTCTGAGTTTCAAAATCTGCGTAGATTCCAGAACCTGCTAGGTGAGCGATCGGTTGGAAACCTAGTTTCTGAACGAACCAATTGCGCCAGATTACAGCATCTGCCACATAAAAGTGAACATGATCAAGGTTCATAGCCTATCAGTATCCAGCCAGTTGCCCTATCATTTTGCCTTGTTAGCAAAAATTTTACTTCAATCTACTGGCGGAGATTGGGGCATTTCTGGATTTTAGATTTCGGCATTGCTTAATCCGGCTATGAATTTTATTTTGAGAGGCGCGCGGAGCGCGCCTCTCAAAATAAAATTCATAGCTACAATCCACCCAGATTTTAGAGAACCGCTATTTGTATGCGATCGCGATCGCTTTATCCAGGCTGCTGGGGTTGTAATGCGCGGCTGGAAACTGATCGAGATGACGGTAAAGGGCGATCGGGTTTTGTACGCGACAGGTAAAGAACTCGGTTGCAGCCTGACCATCGGGCAAAACTTTGACTTTGGCAGACCAATCTTTAGGCTGTTCCCCTTGCCAACGCCATTTAACCTGCGGCGGCGGGACTTCAACCAGACGGTGATGACTCCAGTTGCAGCGCTTTCCCAGCGCGCCAAACTCCTGAAGTTCTCGGTGCAGCAGCGAAGCCAGTAAAAACGATCCTGGAGAGCGATCGCCTTCAATGGCATCCATAAAATGGTCAAGCGCACCCTCAGGCTGAGGCGGATGGTCAATGTCTTGATGCTTCGCCAGCGGCTTCTCCAAGAGCGAAATAGTGCTCAGAGATTCTGGCACTGCAACCACTAAGCCTCTACCTTCTTGCTGAGCGCGATACAAATAACTCACCCAACGTAATTCAGATTTGAGCCGCAAGCCAGATAGCTTGAGCAATGTGGCTGCCGGATTGACAGTGCTAAGCTGCCATCGACCCTGAGACGTTGCCACTTCTTCCGGAGCTAACCCACCAAAAGTAAACACTCCGCTGAGATCATCAAGCGACTCAGGTTCCGGTGGTTCTTCGGTTTCACCCAGGTCAGCCCAAACCTGAGACCGTTGCTCAGTGTCAGCTAATGCCAGCACATCTTGAATGTAGCGTCTGATCTTGTTGACCGTAGCCAGCGGAAACTTTTGAATCGACATGAGGGAAGGGCGATCGGAAACTGGAAAGAGGTGAAGAGTCTTCAGAGTAACTCAGATTACGGCTGAAGCTGTGAGCAAAATAGGGCTTGAGACTTGACATGGCAACATCTCTACAAACCCCCTCACCCTGCAATAATTCTACCCACAAACTATGAAAGCCCAGTCTTTATTTGCTATATTGAAGGCTGATCTAAATGTAACGCTGAAAACAAAGCGATCTTGATTGCTCGCTCTCAGCAAGTTTACGGGCGATTAGCACAGTGGTAGCGCACTTCCTTCACACGGAAGGGGTCACTGGTTCGAATCCAGTATCGCCCATACGATTCAAAGTGAGTCCCAACACAGACGTACCAATTTCATACCAAAAGCACTAATCTAGCAGTTCCCTAACAGAGTAGGTGTAGGTTAGTAGATTTTGGTGCGAGGGGATAGAGCAAAATACCCGGCAAGATTCAAGTCGATTCGGTTTGAAGTGCCTCTAAACGGTCAAAAGAATAAAGTAAAGCCTCACAAAAGGATTCAACCCTAAAGAGAGCATAAATTCCGGGCGCTAATACCAAACACTCCAGAAGCAGGGATGCAAACTATGAGTAGCCCCCAATCATTTACTCATTCATCAAAGCCCCCGCATGACCAGCCTGTACCAAGAGTGCCATCAGTCCGATTCGATCTACCATCTAGTCCTCGCCAAGAATCTTTACTACAAGATCAGAAAAAAGAATATTCTCTCTCATCAAAACGCAATGATCAGAGGAGTTAAGAACATTAGTGTTGATGGGACTTTGAAAGTAGGATTAAGCTATGTCGGGTTTAGTCACCCAGCCGATCGAACCTACTTGAATATTCACGGTAAATTAAGATTCAAAGGAGACTTCAGCATTGGGAGAGGATGCAGAATCCATATCGCTGAGAGAGCTACAGCTTCTTTTGGAACTGGGTTTATCAATACCGGAACTACTTTAGTAATCGACAATGGCTTAGAGGTCGGGGACGGCTGCGCTATCTCTTGGGGATGCCAGTTTCTTGATACAGACTTTCATCACGTAGAGTATCCAGGGAGAGTCGTAAGGGAAGGAAAAATTTCTATTGGGAATAATGTGCTTATCGGGTGTAACGTCACGATTCTTAAAGGGGTTGTGATTCCTGATGGGTGTGTTGTTGCTGCTGGTTCAGTCGTGACCCGACAATTTAATGTGCCGAACTCCCTAATCGCAGGGAATCCAGCCCGAATTGTGAGGGAAGGGGTGAGTTGGGGATGAGGATTGGATGCCTAGAATCTTTTTGAATCTTTTAGACTCGATCGCGCCAAACTCTAGAATCCTCTCAGCCCCCTCTAGAAGCTCCGTAGAACAGTGTTGAGATTTGTTAAGGTTCTTGGCTAAGTCTAAATATAGGTAGGGTCATACTCCTTACGAGGGATTTTAGCCAGAATCTAGTTGTGTAAGTGAATTTGAAATGACTGAAGATCTGCTCGACGTGGGTAACGCAATCGTGACCGAAGCGATTACACCTAATAAAACTGGCAAAGTTAGATTGATGGGTTTGCTGTGGTGTGCAAGTTGCTCTTCCAATCAGGGTTTGCAGGTAGGTGAAAGTGTGAAGGTCATTTAGGACAGGGACATTTGTGGTGGAGAGCTTGGCTCTCCACCACAAATGTCCTAACCAAACTGGCGACAGTTATAGCTACGGAAAGAGAAATACAGATTTATCGGCAAATTTACTCGATCGCCCCGCCACAAGAGCTACCTGCTCCTGCCGTACAGCCGAAGCAATGTCTTCCAGTGCGAATCAGGCGATCGTTCACCTTTTCCAACTTAAAGTCCTGAATATGGGAATGCGCGTGAATTTCCAAGTCCAGCATTTGGTTGAAATCGCAGTCGTATAGCTGTCCATCCCACGACACCGAAAGGGTATTACGACACATCAACCCGGCGATCGTTCCTGGATTAAATGAATTCACCAATAGTTCCATATACGCTTGCAGATTGCCCGATTGCTCTAGCCACTCCAGATAGCGAGAAATTGGCATGTTATTGAGGGTGATGAGGCGATCGAAGCTCACGCCCTGATGCTTCATCAATCCGGTTTTCCACTCTTGCTCCATTTTGGCTTGGCTGCTGGCAAGAAAAGCCCCCACCGGATTTGACATTAGGGTTAAGCGCCGCTGCGGATTGCCTTGACCATAGCCCGCTGCATTCAAGCGCCGCAACGCCTCGATCGATTTCTCGAAGGTGCCCTCGCCCCGCTGAGAGTCGGTATTGAGGCGGCGATAGTGGGGCAGAGAGCAAACGATCTCTACGCCCCGCTCTGCCAGCCATTCTGGTAAGTCCTGTAGGGTTGGCAACAGCAGCACGGTTAAGTTACAGCGATCGATCACCTGTTTACCTCGCGCCACACACTGATCCACCAAGTAACGAAAGTGCGGATTTAGCTCCGGTGCGCCGCCTGTGAGATCTACCGTGTGCGCCTCGGTTTGGTCGAGGGCGTGCAGGCAGGCTTCGATCGTCTCCAGCGTCATAATCTCGCGACGATCGGGGGCAGCATCCACATGGCAATGCCGACAGGTCATGTTGCACAGTTTGCCGACGTTAATTTGAAAGATCTCCAGCTGTGCCGGACGGAGTTCAGTCCAGCCCTGTTGGGCAATTCGAGCTGCAAAATCGGTTTGATCTGGGGACTGGGGCAGCGCGATCGCCTCTAGAACATTCATTTGATATTCGGGTGAGGCAAGGGGCGATCGCCGTTGCAGCAAAGATCCAGCCGCCCTAGAAGCTTTTGAACTAGCTAGATTTTGAGTTTCAAACGGAAGCGGTCGGGATTCTTCAAGCATGAAATTTTTTGGAGTAGCGGCTATTAACCGAGAGCAGGATCACGAATTTTGAGCTTGATAAAGCAGTTTTACAGAGCAGATTGATGCGCAGATTTATTTAGCCTTTTGGCTGCCCAGCATGATGCGGGTTACGAGCGATCGCCATAGCGAATCCGGAAGAATCGCATGCATGAGCAGGTAAGCCTCACCGTGAGGAGAATATCGCAACCTCTCTGAGCGATCGTTGGCAGCCCGATAGATGGTTTTAGCCACTCCTTCTGGCCCCGGCAGCGAATCATTGATGTTCTCAGTGACATTTCTCACCTGTTCGACTTGGTCTGCATAGCTGGGGTGACTTGCCCAGGTCACGCCATGATTGATGAAATTTGTCCTAATTCCGCCCGGCTCAATAATCTTGACTTGAATATTGAAAGGACGCAACTCATAGCGTAGAGATTCAGAAAGACCTTCCACAGCCCATTTAGTGGCATGGTAAGAGGAAGTGAGGGGAAAAGCGAGGCGACCGCCAATTGAAGTGACGTTGATAATGGTGCCTCTTCTCTGTCGGCGAAAGACGGGCAAAACGGTTTGAATCGTAGTCACCAATCCGAAGACATTCGTTTGAAATTGACGCTCTAATTGCTCAGGGGTCACCCCTTCAATTGCGCCCATCAAGGCATAGCCAGCATTATTGACCAAGGCATCAATTTGCCCAAACCGCTCTACTGTTTCCAAGACTGCACTCTCGATCGTCTCCGGCAAGGTGACATCTAGACGGGGGCAGATAACGTTCTTCGCCTTGCTCCAATCTCCCGCCTTCTGGGGCGATCGCATCGTTGCCGACACATTCCAACCTTTCTGAAGAAAATATTTGGCAGTCGCCTCGCCAATTCCACTCGAAGAACCCGTGATCAAAACTGTTTTGTCCATTCTCGATATCACTTCTAACGTTTTAGAGGTCATATAGCGCTACGCACATACGTTAGGACACTCTTTAAAGGCAGCATCAACGCAATCTCGAAAGGTATCAAACTCATCCCATCGCTGTCGCATCCAATTCTTTAGCACGCTCCACCAGTGTTCAATCT
>JAESFK010000758.1_pt1 | contig 12956 bp, 12 predicted proteins | sample 9269391 | NCBI WGS metagenome assembly JAESFK01 (sample SAMN14506231, study PRJNA617097) | algae metagenome | isolation source: Drouetiella hepatica UHER 2000/2452 and co-occurring heterotrophs from... | place: Slovakia: Slovak Paradise National Park, Hrabusice, Kosice Region | collected 2000-01-01
CCGTCGGTGGGCGGCGTCGGGGTCGGGGTCGGGGTCGGGGTCGGCGTCGGTGCCGGCGGAGTGGGAGTGGGCGTCGGGGTCGGGGTGGGCGGGGCCGTCGTCGGCGTCGGCTCCGGGAGGGTCGGCGTGGGCGTCGGCGGCACGGGGGTCGGCGACGGCGGCCGGGGTACCGGCGCGGCCGCCGGGCGTGGGGGAGCGATGTAGAAGGCGGGGTCCCCGGAGGTCGACCACCCGGCGCGCACGAGGTCGGCGCCCTGCTCGGTGGTCGCGTGCCGGTGGATGCCGCCCCGCTCGAAGGTGCGGATCGGGACGAGGCAGCGCTGCGGGGCGGTCGCGGCGTAGAACTCGACGAACTGGCGTCGGTACCCGAGGTCCGTGAACCTCTGGGCGTCGGCGTCGGTGGCCCAGACGAAGCCGCCCTTGCGGTACAGGCGCCAGACGGCGCTCAGTCCCGCGCCGGGGCGGCTGGCGACCTTGCCGATCGTCCCGCGGTCCTCGGTGAACCCGAAGGACGGGGCGCCGCGCAGCTCGTTGGGCCATCGGGTCAGCAGGTTGGCCTGGGTCTCGGGCCGGACGAGCTGGCGCACGTCGGTGCGGAAGCTGCGGCAGTCGGCCGCGTCGGCCGCGAGGGAGCCCTGCGCACCCACGAAGCCGGCGACGGACACGGCGACGACGGCAACCGCCGACGCCACGAATCGAAAACGGGGGGACGTCATGGGATGACCTCTGGGGTGGTGCGCCGGGGACTTGATCGGACGCACGCCGGAGGCGGATCGGGGAGAGTTCCGGCGCGGTCCTCCCGAGGGACCGTACCGGCGGGACCCGGGCGAGGGAACGAGCGAGGCCGCCTGATCGGCCGGCGGTGGGGGCGGTGCGCACCACAGGCCCCATCCGCCCCACAGGCCTCACACCGTTCTCAGTCCGCTTTCAGGCGCCGCCGCCGCATCCGCCGCGTTCCACGGGAACGGAGTAGCGCGAGGGGGGGCGGCCGGTCGTCACCGCGCGAACCCTGCCCGACACCGTCCTTCGGTCCTCGTGTGGAGAGCCGGTGACCGGGGTGAGCACACGGCGGGAGCCCGGTCCCCTTCTCTCTCGCAGGGGGCCGGGCTCCTCCGTCGTCCCTCGGGGTCAGTCGCGCTCGAGCGCCCCCACGAGCTTCCAGGCCCCGGGCAGCAGGCCGGCGGCGAACAGCGCCTTGAGGGCGTCGCCGAGGAGGAACGGCACGACACCGACGGACACCGCCGCGGCGAGGGACATCCCCGTGGACAGCGACAGCCAGCCGGCGCCGAAGACGTAGATGGTCAGCGAGGCCGCCACGGCGACCGCGAGCTGGCGCGGGACCGAGCGGTCGTGGCCACGACGGGAGGCCAGACCGGCGATCGCGGCCGCCGCGAGGAAGCCGACGAGGTAGCCGCCGGTGGCCCCGAGCAGGACGTGGGCACCGGACGAGGCGTCGGTGAAGACCGGCAGCCCGACGACGCCGAGCAGGGTGTAGAGCGCCATGCTGGCCACGCCGCGGGCCGGGCCGAGGGTCGCGCCGACGAGGAGCACCGCGAAGGTCTGGCCGGTGACGGGGACCGGGGAGCCCGGCACGGGCACGGCCACCTGGGCGGCGAGCGCGGTGAGCAGCGCCCCGAGGCCGATGGTGACGCCGGTGCGGGTGAGCGTGTGGGGCAGGACCGCCTCCGCGAGGACGGCGCGCGGGCGGAGGGGTACGGCGACGGTGGTCATCAGGGCTCCGGGGTCGGGGTCGGTGGGGTCGCCTCCCATCCTGCCGAAGCGACGCGCGAGCGGCGCACGGGGGTGACGAGATCGACACGGCGTAGCGTCGGGGGATGGGCACCAGCGACGAGGGACCGGAGCGGACCGCCGACGGCCGGTACATCGTCGTGGACGGACGACGCTGGCGGGCAACGGATCCCGGCATCCCCGAGACGCTGCGGTCCGAACTCGTCGCCGAGCTGATGGACGCCCGCCGGGCGGTGCGCTCGGACGGTGACGCGGCGCGCCACCGCGTGCAGGACGCCAAGGTCGCCCTCGGCGAGCGGGGCGAGCCGTGGTGGGACGAGCCCTCGCCGGAGGGCCGGCGCGAGCGGGTCGCCGCGACCTACCGCGCGCTGCTGCGGCACCGCCCGGCGGGCACGACCTGCCCGAGCGATGCCGCCCGCGTCGTCGGGGGTGAGGGCTGGCGCTCGCTGTCGGCGACGGTGCGCGAGCTCGCCTTCGACCTCGCGGACGAGGGCGTCGTCCGGGTCCTGCAGAAGGGCGAGCCCGTCGAGCGCGGCGTCAGGGGTCCGGTGCGGGTCGGGCGCGGGGCCCGCTTCCCGGAGTGAGGGATGCTCCGCCGGCCTCAGCGCACCAGGTCGGCGAGGGCCGGGACGTCCTCCGGGCCGGCGAGGTCCGGCGTCGTGAGGAAGACGGTGGACACCCCGAGGGCCGCCAGCCCGGCGTGCCGGTCACGGTGCTGCCCGAGCGTCCCGGCGTGGGTCCGGGCGGCGAAGGCGGCTGCGGAGGTCCGGCCCCGAAGGCGCTCGACCCGGGCCCAGACGTCGTCGCGGTCCCGTCCGACGACGGGCACGTCGAGCACGGTGACGGCGACCTCGGTCTCGTCCCGCCCGAGCTCGGCGCAGTGCCGGCGCAGGGCAGCCACCTTGCGGGACAGGACGTCCGGGTCGGTCGTCGTGAGGTTGCACGCGTCGCCGAGCTCGGCCGCGATCCGCAGGGTCCGCCGCTCCCCGCCGCCACCGACCACGACGGGGACGGTCCCCGTCGGGCGGGGGTAGCAGGTCGTCTCGGGGAGGGTGACGTGGCCGTCGTCGTAGGCCCTGGTGCCCGCGGCCCAGAGCGCACGCATCGTGCGGACGGCCCGGTCGAGGTCGTCGAGGCGCTCGCGGGCGGAGGGGAACGGCAGGCCGAACGCGGCGTGCTCGCGCTCCCACCACCCGGCCCCGACGCCGAGGAAGGTGTGGCCGCCGGTGAGCGCGGAGAGCGTCGCCGCGGCCTTGGCGGTGACTCCGGGCGGGCGGAAGGTGACGGGGGTGACGAGGGTGCCCAGCCGCAGCCCGGTGCCCAGCCCGGCCAGCGCCCCCAGCGCCACCCACGGCTCCGGGATGGGGTCCCAGGCCCGCCCGACCTGCGGGACCTGCACGAGGTGGTCCATCAGCGCGATGCCGGAGAAGCGCGCCTCGTCGGCCGCCCGCGCCATGGCGTGCAGCCACTGGAGCGGGTCCTCGCCCCACGGGAACCGGGAGAGCTGGAGCACCACCTCGACCCCTGTGGATGCGGTGCGGTCCTCGCGTTCCGCGCGGTCCGGGTCGAGGGTCGGCAGGTCCGCGGCGGGGGCCGGTGCCTCGTCGGTGTCCACGACGACGACCTCGTCCCACCCCTCGCCGTCCAGCTCGGCGCGCACGAGGTCCGCCTGCCGGAGCTGCTGGGCCAGGACCTTGGCCGGTACCGGCCGGTCCCGCACGGCGTTGCGGCTGCGGCACAGCGCGTCCGGGGCGGAGAGCACGACGGCGACGGCGGGCAGCCCGCTCGCCCGGGCCGAGGCCAGCCACGAGCGGCGCCGGTCGCGGTCGAACCCCAGGGTGTCGACGACGGTCGTCAGGCGGCGACCGACCCGGGCCGCGACGACCGCCTCGAGGACCGCGAAGGCATCCCCCGACGCGTCGAGGTCGGCCGGGCCGCTGCCGACGACGCCGCGCAGGGCGTCGGAGGACACGACCTCCGGCTGGCGGTACCGCGCCGCGGCCCACGTCGACTTGCCGGACCCGGACGCGCCGACGAGGACGACGACCGCCGGGTCGGGGATCGGCACGGGGCTCGCTACTCGTCGCCGCGGAGGGTGAACGAGCGCAGCCGGTCGCCGGTGAACCACAGCGCGCCGAGCGTGACGACGAGGGCGGCGACGACCGAGTAGGCCGTGCCGGGGCCGATGCTCTCGACGAGCGGGCTGACGGCCTCGGCGACCTCACGACCCCAGGCCCCGATGGAGAGGAAGCGGATGCCCGTCAGCACCGAGCCGAGGACGCCCTCCCAGAACAGGGTGTAGAGCAGCCCGACGACGACGGCGTTGCGGGTCAGCGCCGCCAGGGCGAGGAAGAGCGCCGAGTACACGGTGCCGGCGACGGCGGCCCCCACCCCGTAGGCCAGCGCGCGCCCCGGCTCGGAGGCATCGAGCACGAGGGCGACGAGGGCCAGGGGCAGTGCCCCGAGGAGCATCGTCGTCAGCCACGCCGCCGCGTACTTGCTCACGGCGATGACGTGCCGGCTGACCGGCTTGGAGAGCAGGTAGACGATCGAGCCGTCGTCGACCTCGGGCCCGAGCACCGCGCTGGAGGCCAGCAGCGCGACGAGGGGCAGGGCGAGGGTGAAGCCCAGCCCGACCGTGGCCTCGAGGCCGGTGTCACCGTCGGCGGCATCGGTGAGGGCCCTGACGACGAGGGCGAGCACGAGGAGCGCCAGCGGGACGACGAGGAGCACCAGCCCCCGGCGGCGCCCGGCGACGGCCTGCACGGAGAGGCGGAACAGGGTGCGGTTCACCGGGTCAGCCCCCGACCAGGTAGGAGAAGACGCTCTCGAGGGAGTCGTCGGTGGGCGCCAGCTCGAGGACGCGGATGCCGTTCTCGCGGGCGACCCGCGGCAGCCGGACGGCGAAGGACCCGAAGTCGGCCACCGACACCGCGATGCCGCCCTCGGGCCGCAGCGACACGGCGACGACCGACGGGTCGGCGATGAGCCGGGCGGCGAGCGCGCGGTCGTCGTCGGCCACGACGACGTACTGCACCGGGCGGTCGGTCATCAGCCGCCGGATCTCGCCGAACTCGCCGGAGGCCGCGTGCCGGCCGGAGACGACGACCTCGATCTGCCGCGCGACCTGCTCGACCTCCTCGAGGATGTGCGAGCTGAAGAGCACGGTGCGTCCCTCGGCGCCCATCCGCCGCAGCAGGGCCATGAGGTGCAGGCGCTGGCGCGGGTCGACGCCGTTGAACGGCTCGTCGAGGAGCAGCACGGCGGGGTCGTGGACGAGCGCCGAGGCGAGCTTGACGCGCTGGCGCATCCCCTTGGAGTACGTGCCGATGCGCCGCGCGGCCGGCTCGGTCATCTCGACGACGTCGAGGACGCGCTCGGTGGCGGCGCCGGGGTCGTCGAGGCCGTGCAGCTCGGCGTTGGCCAGGACGAACTGGCGGCCGGTGAGGTACCCGAAGCTCACCTCTCGCTCGGGGACCAGCCCGATCGAGCGGTAGACGGAGGTGTTGCGCCACACCGTGGTCCCGTCGAGGGTGACCGTGCCGGCCGAGGGCGCGAGGAAGCCGGACATCATCGCGATGAGGGTCGTCTTGCCGGCGCCGTTCGGGCCGAGCAGGCCGGTGATGCCGGGGCGCACGGTCATCGAGATGCCGTTGACGGCGACGACGTTGCCGTACCAGCGCGAGGTCTGGTCGAGGGTCAGCACGCTCACGACGTCGCCTCCCGCCGGTAGCGCGCGACGAGGGCGGCGAGGCAGCCCGCCGAGATCGCCACGAGGACGGCGACGTAGGCCAGCTCCATGCCGGTGGACGACGGCGGCGTCAGGGTGTCGGCGTCGGTCCACGCGCCCATGAGCCCGCGGTAGAGCGAGTACGGCGAGAACAGGCCGGCGATCTCCCCGACGCGGGTGTTGCCGCCCTCCTCGGTCGAGATGCCCTGGATGACCGTCACGACGCCGTTGGCGATGACGAGCAGGGCGATCGTCGCTACGACGGCGAAGCCGCGCCGGGTGGACCAGGAGGCGATGAGGCCGGCGATCCCCGCCAGCGAGAGGGCCAGCAGCACGGCCAGCCCGAGCGCCTTGCCCGCCTCGCGCGTCTGGTCGGAGACGTCGAGCTCGATGAGCAGGGCGACCCCGTAGAGGATGAGGACCGGCAGCACGAGGAAGACGAGCGTGGCGCCCAGCAGCGAGGTCCAGCGGGCGATGGCGTAGGCGCTCGAGCGCAGGGGCCGCGCGATGTAGAGGGCGATGGTGCCGTGCCGCAGGTCGCGCGAGAACAGCACCGGGGCCTGCGAGGCCACGAAGATGCCGAGCAGCACCTGGGTCGTCGAGGCGTACTCGGCGTACCCGATGGGCAGCTCGTCGAGGCCCGCGAAGGCCGCGACCCCGCCGATGATGAGCACCGGCAGGAGGTTGAGGGCGAGCAGCACGAAGGGGAGGATCTTCGAGCGCCCCGAGCGCCCGAGCCCGAAGGCGTTGCGGAAGCCGGTGACCGCCAGCGCGCGGGCGATCGTCGACGGGGGCATCCGCTCGCCCGTGTACGGCCGGTAGCCCAGGTCGTGGATGACGCTGCGGCCCTCGGGCGTGGCCTCGGTCGGGTCGCTCACCGGGTCCCTCCCCTGCCGCCGCGGTGGCGTCCGGCCCGGGTGTCGCGGGCAGCCGGTGGAGCGGTGACGGCCTCGGCGGCCGGCCCGCCGTGCTCGGGCACGCCGGTGCCGGACGGCGTCCCGGGGACGTCGTCGGTGTCGTCGGGGGTGTCGTCGGCGAAGACGTCCTCGATGCGCCGGTGGTCGGTCTGGAGCCGGACGAGGCCGAGCCCGAGGTCGCTCGCGGTGTCGCGGACGAGGTCGCGCACGGCGCCGCCGTCGAGCCCTGCGGCGGTGGCTCCGACGCTGAGCACGGAGCCGCGATCGGTCACCGCCACACCGGCGTTCGCCAGCGCGGTGGCCATCCGCTCGTGCGCGCCGTCGCCGAGGACCTCGACGAGCAGGGCGCCGGTGGCATCGAGGAACTCGTCGGTGCGCGAGGCCCGCAGCAGCCGCCCGCCGTCGAGGACGACGACGTTGTCGCTGACCCGCTCGAGCTCGCCGAGCAGGTGCGACGTGACGATCACCGCGATGCCGAAGTCATGGCCGATGCGTCGCACGAGGCCGAGCATCTCCTCGCGCGCGGCCGGGTCGAGGCCGTTGGTCGGCTCGTCGAGGAGGACGAGGCGCGGGTCGTGGGCGAGGGCCTGGGCGAGCTTGGCCTTCTGCTTCATGCCGGTCGAGTAGCCGCCCATGGGCCGGTAGCGCTCCTCGGCGAGCCCGACGTGGCGCAGCACCTCGGCGGCGCGCTCGCGGGCGGCGACGCGGGGCAGGCCGGACATCATCGCCATGTGCACGACGAAGTCGCTGGCGCTGACGTCGGGTGGGAGACAGTCGTGCTCGGGCAGGTAGCCGACGGCGGCGCGCACGGCCGCACCCTCGGTGGCGACGTCGTGGCCGAGCACCTCGGCCCGCCCACCCGTCGCCGGGATGAGGCCGAGGAGGATCTTGAGGAGCGTCGACTTGCCCGCGCCGTTGGCCCCGACGAGGCCGGTGGTGCCCTCGCCGACGTCGAGGGTCAGGGCGTCGAGGGCGAGCACCGCACCGTAGTCCTTGGTGAGGTGCTCGACGCGCACGACGGGAGCCATCACCTCACGGTATCGGTGTGGGCGGCCGGGAGTCGTGAAGATCCTGTGGAGGTCGCGTGCGTGGCGTCCGTGGGTCATCCGAGCCCGTTCCGCGAGATCGAGCCCGCTGCAGGAGGCTCGACGCCCGGGAACCGGCTCGACCGGACCGGGCGGCTACTGCGGCAGGTCGACGTACACGAGCGCGTCGGTGCCGCCCCGGCACACGACGGGCGTGGTGTTCGTGCACTCCATCCGGTAGTCCTGCGTCGTCACCGGCGACGTGGCCGTGATGGTGGTGGGCAGCGTCGCGCCGGCGGCGAGCAGGGCGCGAGCGGTCTCGACGGCGAAGTCGCAGCTCGTCACCTCGTTGCCGCTCCAGGCCGTCGCACCCTCGACCTCGGCGCAGCGCCTCGCCGTCGAGGCACGCTCGGTCGGCTCGGGCTCGGTGGGGGAGGCGGAGGCCGACGGGGACGCCTCCTCGCTCGGTGACGCGTCGCCGGACGGCGCCGCCGTGCTCGAGGCGGTGGGGGCGGCGGCCGGCGTGTCGGGCTCGTCGTCGGAGCCGAAGTACCAGAGCAGCCCCGCGACCATGACGAGGCCGACCACGGCCAGCGCGACCATGCCGAGGCAGCCGCTGCGGGAGTCCCGGTCCGCGGCGCCGGCCGCCGCACCCGCCGGGCCGACGTCGCGGTACTCCGGCGCGGGGTGGCCGCCGCCGGGGCGGTCGACGTCGGGGTGGCCCCGGAAGGGCAGCAGCCCGTCGAGGTCGGAGGTGTCGTCGAGCGCCGGCATCGGCTCGTCGTCGCCGGCGGGCGAGAGCGGCTCCTCGTCGCGGCGGGCGAGCAGGGCCGTGCCGCACCGGGAGCAGAAGCGGGCCTCGTCGGCCTGCGTGGCGCCGCACTCGGGGCAGGTCACGGGTCTCTCCGTCCGTGGGGGTCCGTCCCGGCCACGATAGCCAGCGACGCGCCCCGGACCCTCGCCCAGCGACGGGGCCCGGCGGTCCGCCGCGCCCTCCCCGCTCCTACCCTGCGGGCCATGCGAGGGCGGCAGCCGCTCGGGCGAGTTCTTCACCGAGCCCAAGGCCGTCGTGATGCAGATCGACCGCGGCTGACGCCTCAGCCGGACGGGACGGCCTCCCGCACAGGGGATTCGGCGGTTCCCGTCGGAGCCGCGTCGTGCCACGCCCACACGTCGTCGCCGCGCAGCACGACGTCCGACCCGCCGTCGACGTAGATGGTCTGACCGCAGACGTGGGTGTTCTCCTCCGAGACCAGCCAGGCCAGCAGGCTCGCGACCTGCTCGGGCTCGAGGTAGCCGTTCAGCGGCATCGGGACCACGGCGGCGAGGCCGGCCCGGCCCGCCTCGGTGGCGATCAGGTCGGCCGCCATCGGCGTGCGGACGATGCCGGGGCCGACGGCGTTGAGCGGGATGCCGCAGCCGGCCCAGCGCGCCGACGGCGCGTGCCGGCGGACCCATCGCGACAGTGCGCGCTTGCTCGACGGGTACAGCACCGCGCCGGCCTCCGGGCCGCCGGCCTCGAGGTCGGCGGCGAGGGTCATCGCGAGGTCCTCGTCGCCGGCGAGGCAGGCCTCGACGAGCGGGGCGTGCACCGGCAGGAGCGTGGCCATCGACGACGTGGCCACGGCGCGTGGCGCGTGGGAGCACACGAGCGCCGGGCGCAGGCCGTCGAGGAGGGCGACCGTGCCGAAGAAGTTGACCGCCACCGTGGCCGCCGCGGGCAGGGCGAGACCGGCGTTCGCGACGACGCCGTCGAGCCGGCCCCCGGCCTCGTCGAGCACGCCCTCGACCGCCTCCTCGCGACCGCGCGGGGTCGAGAGGTCGGCGACGACGTCCCCGGAGCGGACGTCGACCCCGATCACCCGGTGGCCCCGGTGGCGCAGGAGGGCGGCGGTGGCCTGCCCGATCCCGGATGCCGACCCGGTGACGGCGTACGTGCGTGTCATGACGACCTCGACTCTGTCGGGCGGCCACGGGCGGGGAGCCGTGGCTCCACCTCCACGCTAGGAGCGTGGCTGGGGAGCGTGTGGCCGGCGCGGTGCGGGTCACATGTCTGCCGCATCACGTCCCCGCCGTACCCCGAGTGACCAATTGGTCGCTGTGGGTACGGAGGGGGGCGTCGCCGCCGTACCCCGAGTGACCTATTGGTCGATGTGGGTACGGGCTGCGTGCCCGTGCGTCGTCCCGGTCGGGGACAATGGGCGCGTGGACGTCGTCACGAGAGGGTTCGCCGGCCGCCGCGGCCCGTCGAACCCCCGCATCCCCCCGGGCCAGTACCTCGAGCGCGACTTCCCGGTGCTGTCGGCCGGTCCGACCCCCGGGGTGCGCACCGAGGAGTGGCGCCTCGACGTCGTCGACACCGACGGCGCGCGTCGCTCCCTCACCTGGGCCGACCTGCAGGCGCTGCCCGCCGAGGACCTGACGACCGACATCCACTGCGTCACCAAGTGGAGCAAGCTCGACACGACCTGGCGCGGGGTGCCCCTCGAGGCCGTGCTCGACGGCGCCGGCGCCCTGGCCAGCCACGTGCTCGTCCACTCCTACGGCGGGTACACGACGAACCTGCCGCTCGAGGACGTCACGGGCGGTCGGGCCTGGGTCGCGACGCACTACGACGGGAAGCCGCTGCACCCCGAGCACGGCGGCCCGGCCCGCCTGCTCGTGCCGCACCTGTACTTCTGGAAGTCGGCCAAGTGGGTCCGCGGCCTCGAGCTGCTCACCGAGGACCACCTCGGCTTCTGGGAGCAGCTCGGCTACCACGCCCTCGGCGACCCGTGGCGCGAGCAGCGCTACGTCGGCGACTGAGGACCCTCTCGATGACGACCCCTGCGGTCACCCCCGCCCCCAGCCCGATGCCCTGGCGCCGCGCCTGCGTCGAGGACGGCTGGCTCGAGACCCGCACCGCCCGCACCGTCGTCCTCGACGTGCCCGGCTGGCCCGGTCACGCCGCCGGCCAGCACGTCGACGTCCGGCTCACGGCCGCCGACGGCTACACGGCCACGCGCACCTACTCCGTGGCGTCGGCGCCGGAGCCCGATCGGCTGGTGCTCACCGTGCAGCTCGTCGGCGGCGGCGAGGTCTCGCCGTGGCTCGTCGAGGAGGCCCGGGCCGGGGACGAGCTCGAGGTCCGCGGACCCATCGGCGGGTGGTTCCGGTGGGACGCCGGGATGCCGCAGCCGGTGCTGCTCGTCGCCGGCGGCTCGGGCGTCGTCCCGCTCATGGCGATGCTCCGGGAGCGCCAGCGCACCCGGACGAGCACCCCGTTCCACCTCGTCTACAGCGCCCGGACGCCCGACCACGTCTTCTACACGAACGAGCTGCACGCGATGGGCCTGAGCAGCCCCGGGCTGCGCATCGACCGGCTCTACTCACGCGGCGGCCTGCCCACCGACACGCGTCCGCCCGGCCGGCTGCGCCCCGAGGACCTCCCCGCGGCCGACGCCTTCGCCGCGCCGCCGCTCGTCTACTGCTGCGGGCCGTCGGGGTTCGTCGAGACCGCGACCCGCATCCTGCTCGACAAGGGGCACGACTCGGGCGCCATCCGCACCGAGCGCTTCGGCCCCTCCTCCTGACCCGCCCTGGTCAGGGGTCGCAGGTGAGCCGGACGCCCTCGGCGACGCGGTAGGGGGCGGCGGCGACCAGTGCGCCGACGACGCGGCGCAGCCGGCTGACCTCGGCCCGCACCGTCACCTGGTGCTCCTCGTCGCCGAACAGGGCGCGACTCAGGGTGGCCGCCGTCATCCCCTCCGCGCCGGCACCCGCGAGCAGCCGGAGGATGGCCGCGTGCCGCGGGGTGAGCGAGGCCCGCCAGCCGGCGTCGTCACCGGGGGCCCCCGACACCTCGAGCACCGCCTCGCCGCCCACCGACACCAGGCGCGCGGTCAACGAGGTCCCGCGGCCGTCGGGGCGCACGAGCCAGCCCTCGCCCAGCCGCTCCGGCAGGCACATCCCGAGCCCGGGCACGGTGAGCGGCCGGTCGGGCCGGGGCGCCGCGATGCGGTCGCGGACGAGCACGCCGCTGTAGTGGGCGACCCATCCCTCGTCGTCGACGAGCAGGACCGGGCCGGTCGTCGTGGCGAGCACGTGCTCGGCCGAGCGCCGGAGCCGCTGGAGGGACTGCTCGTGGTGCCGCCAGAGCCGGGCCTCGGCGAGCTTGGTCGCGGTGTCGACGAGGGCGATGAGCGCGGGGTGCAGCGTCAGGGCGGGCCCGGACACGTCGACGACGCCGAGCAGTGCCCCGGTCCGCGGGTCGTGGACGGGGGAGGCGGTGCAGTACCAGGGGTGCTGGCCCTCCTCGAAGTGCTCGGCCGAGAACAGCTGCACCGGAGCCTGTTCCGCGAGCGCGGTGCCGATGGCGTTGGTGCCGACGTGGTCCTCGGTCCAGGTGGCGCCCTCGGTGAACCCGAGCGAGTCGGCCCTGCGCAGCACCCCGCTCGACCCCTCGCGCCAGAGGATGACGCCGTCCGCGTCGGTGACGACGACGATGAAGCGCGAGGCGTCGGCGACCGACGTCAGCACCGTCCGGATCTCGTCGACGACCAGGGCGAGCGGCGAGTGGTGGCGCCGCCGCTCGACCTCGGACCGGGGCAGCGGGTCGCGGGCGTTGGCGTGAGTGGGGTCGAGCCCGAAGCCGAGGACGCGGGTCCACGAGCGCGACACCAGCGGGCGGACCGGGGCGGAGGGACGGGCGCCGCCCATCACCGCGTCGTGGACGCGGCGCAGCGCCCGGGCGTGCTGCCCGAGGTCGGTGCCGGGCACCACGGCGCTGCCGGCGCTGTAGGGCGTCATCGTCGACTCCTCGCCGCCCGGGTGTGCGGACCGCGGGCGATCCCGTCAGGGTAGCCCGCCGCACGGCGCCCCGCCCCGTGCGACCGGGCAGCCCGTTCCCGGGCAGCGTGCAACGCGCTGCAACCCTTCCCGGCGACGCCACCCGGAGGGTGTGCTGAACCGCAGCGCGGGACGACGTGGTCCCGCCTGCCGCGAAGGAGCAGCCGATGACCGACACCCTGGAGCGACCCGCGACCGAGGAGGGCTCGGCCCCCGACCGCGCCGACGCGTGGCTGTCCGCGTTCGAAGACGCGCTGACCGTGGGCGACGTCGACCGCGCCTGCGGGATGTTCGCCGCGCAGAGCTTCTGGCGCGACCTCGTCTCGTTCACCTGGAACCTCACGACGGTCGAGGACCCCGACGGTGTGCGTGACCTGCTGACCGAGACCCTCGGGCACACCCGCCCGTCGGCCTTCGCGACGAGCGAGCCGGCGACCGAGGACGGCGGCGTCGTCACCGCCTGGTTCACCTTCGAGACCGCCGTCGGGCGGGGGACCGGGCTGCTCCGCCTGCGCGAGGAGGACGGCACCGACAAGGCGTGGACCCTCCTGACGACGCTCGACGAGCTGAAGGGCCACGAGGAGCCCCGCCGCACCCGCCGCCCCGCCGGTGCCGAGCACGGCGCGAGCAAGGACCGCTCGACGTGGAAGGAGCGTCGCCAGGCCGAGGCGGAGTCGCTCGGCTCGACGACCCAGCCCTACGTGCTCG
>JAESFK010000759.1_pt1 | contig 12946 bp, 10 predicted proteins | sample 9269391 | NCBI WGS metagenome assembly JAESFK01 (sample SAMN14506231, study PRJNA617097) | algae metagenome | isolation source: Drouetiella hepatica UHER 2000/2452 and co-occurring heterotrophs from... | place: Slovakia: Slovak Paradise National Park, Hrabusice, Kosice Region | collected 2000-01-01
GATCGCGCAATGGTATTCGGTGTCCGTCGACATCGAGGACCAGGTGCGCGCACTGCAAGCGGAAGAGGCACTGCGGCGTGCGTCCGACGAACTCGGCAAGGCGACGCAAGCCGCTAGCCTTTCGGAACTCTCAGCTTCGATTGCCCATGAGGTGAACCAGCCGCTGGCAGCTGTTGTGGCGAACTCTCATGCCTGCCAGCGCTGGCTCACGGCCGAACCGCCCAACCTCGAGCGCGCGCAGATGACGGTGGAGCGCATCATCCGCGACGCCAACTCCGCCGCCGAGGTCGTGAGTCGAATCCGTGCCCTTTTCAAGCAGACCGCGGAGACGAAGACGAGCACGACTCTCGGCAGCGTCATCGAGGAAGCGCGCAACCTCGTGGCCGAGGAAGCGGCGCGACGACGCGTTCGCGTCGATCTCGATATTCAGAGCGACCTTCCGCTCATCGCACTGGATCGCATCCAGATCCAGCAGGTGCTGGTCAATCTTATGCGCAACGGCATCGAAGCGATGGACACGGTTGCGGACGAGAGGTCGCTCGGCGTGCGCGTGCGCCTCATAGGAGATACGGTTCAAACCGAAGTCAGTGATCGCGGCCCCGGCGTTGAATTCCCCGACAGGATCTTCGAGCCCTTCTTCACCACGAAGGAGCAGGGAATGGGCATGGGCCTGGCGATTAGCCGGTCGATTGTCGAGTCACATGGGGGGCGGTTGTGGGTCGAGAAAAACGAGCCGCGTGGAGTGAAATTCATCTTCACGTTGCTGGTTGAAGCGAAGGCAACGGCATGATGGCCGATGCTGCGGGGTGATTGAGCTCGTCGGTAACGGCCGGCTTGGCGTGTCGCAGGCGCAAGCCTATCCCCGCGCCGCGTGACCGACCGGTCGCGACACCGTTGTCAGAGCCGTAAATGCAGCATGGTGGGTCGCGTTCCTACAAGGCCTCGACCGGAGAGCGACGATACCCTGCGGCGCTCGGTGACACACCGGTCGGTGGCGAATGGGGCCAATCAGGGGGCGCTAATGTCTTGTGTGGATGGCTCCAGGGGTCTGTGACGGTTTGGCGTGCTGGTCGGGTGCAGTCTTGTGTCCGGCCTGTTCGTGCGCTCATTGACCGCTGGCCCTGATGATTTCCACGAACAAGGCCCCACGCCGGGCACGGTGGCGATGCGCCGCGCGACATCGTTCGATCGGTACCGACCATGCGCTTTGTTCCGGTCAAGTCGGTCGAGCAGCAGGCCGCGCTGGCGCTTCATCGGACCCGCGTCTGGAGAATTGCTCATCGCAACGAGGTAATTGAATTGAGTTTATCTTAATTTGGCCGGCTTCTGATTATATACGAATGATGATGTAAATCTACGCACTACGATGTAAAGACCACAAACGAGAATGAGATTCTATTGGAATACGCTGGATCCGGATGGTTAGTCTCCCGATGCGCTGGTGAGGACTGAGCGCGGGCGGCTCTACGCTCGCCCGCGCCCGCGTTGACGCCCTCCAACTTAATAGCTCGGGGTATTACTGTCCGAATAAATGGTGCAGAATCCTGCTAAATAGCTATCGGCTACCGAAAGCCGCTCTACAATCGTCCATACGTGCAGCATTGGAGGGTGCCGGTGCGCAATTCATGTTCGGCAACGACGCGATGGGTGTGATCGTTTATGCGACCGCCGACGCCGGGATCCAAACGGATGAGAACGGCACCGTAGCATACATCCGCGCTAAGAAGGCGAACTTTGGAACCACGCCAATTTCAGCAATCTCGAGGCAGTGATTGAAATGAGGCGCCCCGCGATGTGGGTTCACGGCCACGGTGATAGCCGCTTCGACTACCGAATTCTCGATACCCGCGTTGTCTGTGATCGGCGCGGCTACCCCGGCGAAAACCCGCAGTTCGAAAATGCATTCCTCATCGAGATCTGAGATCGTTGGTGGCGAGCATTCAAGGTGAAAGTCGCTCTGATCGGCTAAGCCTGTCCCGCCTTGGCGGCGCCAATAGATGCGATGCCTCGATCAGGCGGCTCGGCCTTTTCGGAGGCGGGATAGCCGTAGCGATTATCCAGATGCCAGCAACTCGGGCTTGATTGGCAATTTGCGCAGTCTGACACCGGTTGCGGCATAGACCGCGTTGAGCATAGCGGGAGCCAGGGCCGACGTTCCGGGTTCGCCAAGCCCGCCGGGCGCCTCGGTGCTCCCGACGATCTCGACCTCGATGTGCGGGGCCGCATCGATCCGGAGCATCTGGTAGGTGTCGAAATTCGTCTGCTCGACGCGCCCGTCCTTGACGGTGATTTCGCCGTACAATGCCGCGGTGATGCCGAAAATGACGCCGCTTTCGATCTGGGCGACGATGGTGTCGGGATTGACTGCGACCCCGCAATCGACCACCGCGACGACGCGGTCGACATGGACCTCGCCGCTCTTCGAGACCGTCACCTCGGCGACCTCGGCGAGATAGGTGCCGAAGGATTGCGACAATGCGATGCCGCGCCCCTGGCGTGGCCCGAGCGGCGTTGCCCATCCCGCCTTTCCAGCCGCGCGTTCAAGCACAGTGAGCGCACGCGGGTTCTTCGCCAGAAGGGCGCGTCGATATTCGACGGGATCCTTCCTCGCGGCCGCAGCGAGCTCGTCGATGAAGCACTCGACCACATAGACATTGTGCGTGGGACCGACGCCGCGCCAGAACGCTGTCGGAATTCCCGGAGGTTCGACGCGGACATAGTCGACATGCATGTTAGCAATTGCGTAGGGGATTTCGGCTGCCCCCTCGACCGCGTCGGAATCGACGCCGTCCTTCACCGCCGACGGGAAGTAGCGGGACAGAATCGACGAGCCGGCGATGCGGTGGCTCCAGGCGATCGGCGCGCCCTTGTCGTCGAGCCCGGCACTGATCCGGTCGTAGTAATACGGCCGGTACATGTCGTGCTGGATGTCCTCCTCCCGGCTCCAGACGACCTTGATTGGGTCCTTGGATTGCTTCGCGATGAGCGCTGCCTGGGCGATGAAATCGACTTCGAGCCGGCGCCCGAAACCGCCGCCGAGCAGATGGTTGTGGATCCTCACCTGCTCCGGCTTCAGCCCGAGATGTTTCGAGACGACGAGCTGCGCGATATCGGGAACCTGCGAGCCGACCCAGATATCGCAGCCGTCGCTCGTGACCTGGGCGGTACAGTTGATCGGCTCCATCGTGGCGTGGGCCAGGAACGGGGCTTCGTAGATCGCCTCGACCTTGGTCGCTGCCTTGGCGATGGCGGCGGCAGCGTCACCTACGTTTCGGGCAACCGCGCCGGGCCTTTCCGAAGCCGCTGCCAATGCGGCAACAATGTCGGCCATCGAGGCGGTCGCATGCGGTCCGTCGTCGAACCTGACCGCTGCGGCTTCGAGTCCCTGCTTTGCCGCCCAATAGTGATCGGCGATGACGGCAACCGCGTTGTCGAGCTTCGCGACCTGATGGACGCCTGGAACCTTCAGGGCCCCTGCTTCATTGAAGGATGCGACCGTGCCGCCGAACACCGGAGATGCCGAGACGGTGGCGATTTTCATGCCGGGCAACTTGACGTCGATGCCGTAGATCGCCGTGCCGTTGACCTTGCCGGAAACGTCGAGACGCTTGGCCGGTGTCCCGATGATACGGAAGCCGCTTGGGTCCTTGAGCTCGACGCCGCTGGGCACGGTGAGCGTGGCCGCGACGTCGACAAGTTCGCCGTAGCCGATCCGGCGCTTGCTCGCGGAGTGGACGACATAGCCCGGCTCGGTCGTCAAACTGCCTGCATCCACGTTCAGGTTTTTCGCGGCTGCGGCAATCAGCATCTGCCGCGCGGCCGCCCCAGCCTGGCGCAGCGGCAGATAGAACGCGCGGATCGAGGTCGAGCCACCCGTCATCTGCACGCCGATCAGGGGATTGCCGTAGAGCTTGGCGTTCGCGGGCGCATGATCCACCGCGACATTGCCCATGTCGACGTCGAGTTCCTCGGCGACCAACATCGGCAGCGACGTGTAGGTGCCCTGACCCATCTCGATCATTGGCGAGATGACTGTCACCTTGCCCGCCCGATCGATACGGATGAAGGCGTCCGGTGCAAACGGTTGAGCGAGCGGTGCGGCCTCAGCCGTCAAGCTCCCGATAGGAAGGGACCAGCTGACCAGCATGCCGCCGCCGGCTGCCGCGCTGGCGTGGAGGAACGCTCGGCGAGAAACGCTCCGATCCATAACGTCCTGAACATGTGTCATGGTTGCTGTCCTCACTGCGCGCGAGCGGACTTTGCGGCCTGCTTGATGGCTTCGCGGATGCGCACGTAGGTGCCGCATCGGCAGATGTTGCCAGACATCGCGGCGTCTATGTCGGCATCGGTGGGTTTTGGATTGCCGGCGAGGAGCGCGCTCGCCGACATGATCTGCCCGGATTGGCAGTAGCCGCATTGCACGACTTCCACCTCCAGCCACGCCGCCTGGATCACCTTGCCGGCTGGCGTCTCGCCAATGGCTTCGATCGTCGTAACCGACTTGCCTGCGGCATCGCTGATCGGCGTGATGCAGGAGCGGATCGCCTCACCGTCAATATGAACGGTACAGGCTCCGCATTGGGCGATGCCGCAGCCAAATTTGGTTCCGGTCATGCCGAGGATGTCCCGGATTACCCACAACAGCGGCATGTCGCCCGAAGCGTCAACCGACACAGACCGACCGTTCACATTGAGACTGAACATCGAACAATCCCTCCTTGGTCTGCCCTAAGAACTTTGACGCAATCTATGGGACCCAGCGCTCAGTTCGCGTCGGGACGAGCCTCAGGCGGCCCGGCCAGCAATCCGGCGATTAGGGGCACCGCCGTGACGCAGACGAAATCTTGCTGGCAGGCAGCGTCACAAACAAGCAGCCATGGCTCGGAATTGCGGCAACGGTAACATGGATTGGAGCAATCAGCACGCACTACGACCTCTCCAACGGGTTCAGGAACTGCTGGAGATTGGAGGCGCGGTACGGAGCGAAACGCTCGCTCTACGGACGCAGACAGAGTCGGATGGGCCCTTAAACATGGCCGGAATGGGGACGCGCACCCTACGAAAGGAGCCGCCTGGGATCGCGCTCTAACTGGTATGTCGGTCATGATGTCCTCGCACTCAGTCTGGCGGACGGTCAGAGTTCGAACAGGTGACGAATGCGTTGGGTCAGCCGGGAGACCGTCATTGCTCCCAAAGCTTCGGAGCCTGCCTCCGATCGCTGCGCGCCAGTGCTGCTGCGCCTTGCTAGCAGCGCGCCAAGCTCGTCGGCCATGGAAGGGCGATCGCGAAGCAAGGAGGCGAGCCCCTCCTGCGTGACTTCATAGACCACGGCGTTGGTCAGCGCCTTGACCGTGCCGGGCTCTCCCGCCCCGGTCAGGAGCCCGCCTTCGCCGAAGAAATCGCCGGGCGCCAGGCGGCCGAGTTCGCTGTCTCTGCCCTTGTCGTGGCGCGTGACGGTGGCGACACCGCCGCGCATGACCATCAGCCGTTTCGGCACCGAGCCCTGAACCGCCATGACCTCGCCCTTCCGGAAGCTGCGCCGCGTCATGGTGTGCGCCAGCGCGTCCTTCTCCACCGTGCTCAAGGAGGCGAAGAGCGAGATGACATCCAGCATGCGCCGGGCCGTGCTGCGGCTGCCGGACTCGTCCCTGCCCGGCTTCAAAGGCGAAGCGGGGCCCCCGGCCGCGGGCACTGCGAATTCCAGGCTGGAGGCCTTGGCATGCCGGTAGACCAGGTCGAGAATCTCGCTGCGCGCCGCGCCGACGGCCGCGATGTCGCGAACCCTGAAGTCAAGTTCCAGCTCGACCGCGCTGGCGTCGAGCGCCTTCGCCTGAATCGTGGGCTCCGGGATCGGTTCGATCGAATTGCTGCTCAGCAGCACGGAGCGCATCACCTCGACCATGGCCGAGGGAGATCGGTTCGGCTTGAATCTCACGGCCAGCGAAACACCATGGCTGCGCTGCGGGCTGCTGAGATTGGTGAGCCTTGCCTTGGCGAGATCGCTGTTGGGGACGATGACGAGATCGTTGGCGCCGTTGAGCAGATGCGTCGCGCGCCAGTTGGTCTCGACGACCTTGCCCTCGATGCCGCTGCCGAGCGAGAGCCAGTCGCCGATGCCGTAGGGCTTGCTGAGATTCAGGGCGATGCCCGAGAACACGTCGGCGAGCGTACTCTGCAGCGCCAGGCCGAGGATGATAGCGAAGACCCCCGACGTCGCGATCAGCGTGCCGACGGGAGCGTTGAAGACATAGGCGATGACGGCGAGGATCGCGCCGACATAGATGATGCCGACGATGAGGTCCTGCAGCAGCCGGCTCTCGCGCGGCTGTCGTTCGAAGATCAGGAAGACGCGGACGACACTGATCAGCGACCATGCGGCATTGGTCCACCAGACCACCTTCGCCAGGCCGACGAAGATGCGCTCGATGTTGGACACCTCGGCCGGGCCCGTCTGATAAGGCACGATGCCGTGGTGGAGCAGGAGCGCGGTCAGCGCCACGAAGAAAATGAGCTGTCCGACGAGGCGCCGGGTTGGATAGTGGCGCAGTAGCACCCGCGTCACCACCGCCCCAACGAACGCGAGGATACCGGTCGACACGACTGGATCGTGGAGCATGCCGGTGATGTCGTGGAAATCCAACATGGCGGTGGCTGTCCTGAAACTGGATCAGGTCGCTGTTATCGATGCCTGTTCCACGGCCCGATGGTCCGGGCCGCGAAGGCCAGCCGCCGACGTCTCCGCCAGCGGCTGGGATGCAGCGCCTCACACCAGGTTCACGGTGATGTCGATGCCGGCCTTGAGCGCGTTGGAGTAGGGGCAGGTTCGGTGCGCCTCGTCGACGAGTCGCTGCGCGACCTCGCGATCGAGACCGGGCAGGGCTACACTGAGACGCGCCCGCAGGAAGAAGCCACCCTCGCCGAAGTTGAGGTCGACCTCTGCGTCCATTGCCGGCTCGACCGGCTGCGCGATCTTCAGCTGCTGGGCGGCAAGCCCGATGGCGCCCTCAAAGCAGGCGGACCAACCGGCGGCGAGCATCTGCTCGGGATTGGTGCCCGGACGGCCCGAGCCGGGAGGCGAGAGCTTGACATCGAGCGCGCCGTCGGAGCTGCAGGCAACACCTTGCTCGCGGCCTCCGGTGGTGTGGACCTTGCCGGTGTAAAGCAGCTTCTCGCGCTGGCGAACATTGGCGACAGCAGTCATGATAAGTCTCCTTTCAGGTGAGAGCTCGATCGAACTGTTTCGGCGTCGAGCCTTGCGCCGATCCGTCAGAACCTGTCGGCGTAGATCACCGCCTCGGCGAAGCCCTGGGGCGCTTCCTGCGGCAGGTTGTGGCCGATGCCGCCCTTGAACAGGCGGTGCTCGTATTTGCCGGTGAAGCACCTGGCATAGGCCGCCGGCTCCGGGTGCGGCGCACCGTTGGCATCGCCTTCGAGGGTGATGGTCGGCACGCCGATATTCGGGAAGGCGGCGAGCTTCTGTTCGATGGCATCGAACTGCGCTTCGCCAGGCGCCAGGCCGAGGCGCCAGCGGTAATTGTGGATCGAGATCGCGACATGGTCGGGATTGTCGAATGCCTTGGCCGAGCGCGCGAAGGTCGCGTCGTCGAACCTCCACTGCGGCGAGGCGAGCTCCCAGATCAGCCGGGCGAAGTCGTGCGTGTATTTCGCATAGCCGGCCGCGCCGCGCTCCGTGGCGAAGTAATACTGGTACCACCATTGCTGCTCGGCCTTGGGCGGCAGCGGCGGCCTGTTGGCCTCCTGGCTGCCGATCAGGTAGCCACTGACCGAGACCATGGCCTTAACGCGTTCGGGCCAGAGCGCGGCGAGGACGTTCGCCGTCCGCCCGCCCCAGTCATAGCCGGCGATGATCGCCTTCCCGATCTTCAGCGCGTCCATGAATGCGATGACGTCAACGGCGAGGGCAGCCTGCTGGCCGTTGCGCGGCGTCTGCGCCGAGAGGAAGCGGGTGCTGCCATAGCCGCGGATATAGGGAACGAGCACCCGGTATCCGGCCTTCGCCAGGATCGGGGCGACCTCGACATAGCTATGGATGTCGTAGGGCCAGCCATGCAACAGCAGCACCGGCGGGCCGTTGGCCGGTCCTGCCTCGACATAGCCGACATCGAGAACTCCGGCGGCAATCTGCTTCGGCGATCCGAAGGAGGCGTTGGCGCTCGCCGGGGCGGCAGGCGGCGACGTCTGCGCCTTCGCCCGGCTGCTCAGGCCGAGGCTTGCCGCGGCAAGCGAGAGGGCCGCGCCGCCGACGAGCCGGCGGCGTTCCGGGTTGAACTGTGCGACATCTAAGTCGTTCATGGCTGAGGTCCGATCCTGTCGATCGCAAAGGGCGCACGTGGCGGGAAGCCCGCCACGTGACTTCGCTTCAAGCGGGCTGGCGCAGCGGGCGGAACGCTGTCCGCAATTCCGCGGTGAACAGCGCCGGCTGCTCCCAGGCGGCGAAATGGCCGCCCTTCTGGAGCCGGTTGTAGTGGATCAGCTGCGGGTAGGCGCGCTGAGCCCAGCTCTTCGGTGCCTGGTAGATCTCGTCCGGGAAGGCGCTGACTGCGACCGGGAAATCGACGCCGCGGGCATCGAAGAAGCCGCCCTTGGCGACCTGTGCATTGTCCCAGAAGAAGCGGGCCGCCGAGACCGCCGTGTTCGTCAGCCAATAGAGCGTGATGTTGTCGAGCACGTCATCCCTGGTCAGACCCTCGCTCTGGCCGTCGAACACGCGGGCGATCAGATGATGGCTGCGGATGTCGTGATCGATCATCCAGGCTGCGTGGCCAACGGGCGAATCCTCCAGCGCGTACAGCGTCTGCGGCCGGGTGTTCATCTCGATCGCATAACCCACGCCGTTCCTGAAGAAGTCGTCGAGTTGGTCCCACGCTCTTTGTTCTTCGGGGCCGAGACCGGCCGGCGCCAGCTCGTGCGCCGTCAACCGCTGCGAGATGTCGGGCGGGACCGTGGCGGCCATGTTGGTATGAATGGCGAGCAGGCCGGCCGGCCTCTGCAGGGCCATGATCTCGGAAACGGCATTGCCGTGGTCTCCGCCCTGAGCGACGTAGCGCGTGTAGCCGAGGCGCTGCATCAGCACCGCCCAGGCGCGGGCCACGCGCTCGACCGTCCACCCCGGCGCCGTGGCCTTTGCGGAGAATCCGTGGCCGGGGAGCGAGGGAATGACCACATCGAAGGCATCGGCTGCCGTGCCGCCATGCGCGGTCGGGTTGGTGAGCGGGTCGATGATCTTGAGCTGTTCGATGATCGAGCCCGGCCAGCCATGCGTGATGATCACCGGAAGCGCGTTGGCGTGCTTCGACTTCACATGGATGAAATGGATGTCGATCCCGTCGATCTCGGTGATGAATTGCGGCAGCGCATTCATCCGGGCCTCGACCTTGCGCCAATCGTAATCGGTCGCCCAATACTTCGCGACCTTCTGCATCGTTGCGAGCTGGACGCCTTGCGAGGTGTCGCCGACCGTCTCGCGCTCCGGCCAGCGGGTCGCCGCGACGCGGCGGCGAAGATCGGCGAGTTGCTCTTCCCTCGCCTTGAAGTGGAACGGGCGAATGCCGTTGCCGGGAGTGGCGGCGGCCGCCTGCCGAGGCAGACGCAGATTCGTCGCGCTCAGCGCAACGGCGCTCGCTGCCGCCGCTCCCAGGATCTGACGGCGATCGAAATGCCCGGATTCATGCGTATTCTTGCTCATGGCCTGCTCCTTCGGTTCTGGTCTAGATCAAAGTCATGTCGACCTGCGGCACGCGCTACAGCGTCGGGGGTGTCTCGGTTTCGTCGGTTCATGGCCGCGCAGAGGGCGTTCGGCCGGAGAATCCATGCCATTTCGGACAACTGCCCTGCGCATCGTCCGTTGATCCGCCGCGCTCGACGGCGCTCCGTTGGCGCGCTTCCGTTGCGCTAGTTCACTCTCTCGACTGCGCCGACAAAGCTGTAGCCACGCCCAGGGATGTTAATGATGAAGCGATTTCCCCCTTCGCCGTCGTGCAGAACGCGACGCAGGGCGGACATATGAACGGTCAGGTTGGCGGCCTCGACGAAGACATCGGGCCAGACGCGAGACATTAATTCATGCTTGGCGACCAGTTCGCCAGCGCGTTCGAGAAGGGCGATCAGGATCTCCAGCGCGCGGCTGCCGAGCCTTACGGGCTTGTCGCCCTCCAGGAGGAGGAACTGCATCGGAAGCAGCCTGTACCGTCCGAAGCGTACCTCCGTCGCGGTGGGCCGACCGGCTTCGGCGCGATGACCGAAATCTTTCGGGCTGGCCCCGACATGCTCGAATTCATGCCGCGCCGTCAGTACCGTTTCGGTATAATAGGATGTAGCGCCCAGGCTCTGGGTTAGCGACAAAGATCGAAGAGGTAAAAGCGAACTGGATGCGTTCATGGGAACCTCGGGTGCTCTTGGGAAGGCCTCGACAGAAGCAATCGTCGTGTTGGGAAATGTGATCGCTCGTGTGGCCGCTCGCCATTGAGCGTAAGGACCGCGCGGCCCTACCTGCGCGTGGCCCAGCTAAGCCAAGGTTTAATCGGCAGGCCGGCTCGGTTCGCTTTCCCGCCGCATTCGGCTTCCGGCCGACAGCGTGCGAGCTTGGGACCCACTGACTTCAGGAAAGTGCTTCGAGGACGGTCCATTCCGGACCGGAAGGGGGCCGCCGCGCCCTTGGGAAGGTCACATTTCGGTGCTCGAAGATCGGCACAACGCAAGGCCGGCGAACTGCTCAGCGGGCGCCGCTAAAACTCCAGATGTCAGTGGTGGCTGTCGTTCTCGTCGGAGACGAGCTTGAGCTTGGCAGCCATCCGCCCGAGCTCCGGCAGGGAGCCGGCCTTCATCTTGTGCATCGCCTTGCTGCGATGCACTTTCACGGTCGCCTCAGCGATTCCGATATCATAGGCGATCTGCTTGCTCAGGCGACCGCGCGCGACGTGGATGGCGATTTCCCGCTCCCTTGGGCTCAGCGACTCGAAGCGCTTCCTGAGCTCAGCTAGATCCTTGTCGCTGTCGCGTCTGGCTTGATCGCGCGACAAGCCGACCTGGATCGCGTCGAGGAGGTCCTGATCCCGGAAAGGTTTGGTCAGAAACTCGATAGCGCCGCGTTTCATAGCCTCCACCGTCATCGGAATATCACCGTGGCCCGTGATGAAGATGATGGGAATGTCGCGGCTCAGCGAGGCAAGAGACCGTTGCAAGTCGAGGCCGCTTTGACCGGGGAAGCGGACATCGAGCACAAGGCAGCAGGGACCATCGGGCGCGTTGGCGGCCAGGAAATCGGACGTCGACTCAAAGAGCCGAGCTTCAATTCCGACCGAGCGCAACAGCCGGCCGATGGATGTCCGGACATCCGGGTCGTCGTCGATGACGAGGACGGTTGAATTCCCGGCTGACATCGCTGCTGCTCGCTAAACTGACGGTCTTGTGCATGCTTGCGGCGAAGCTAGTCACAAATCGTCACAATGGACAGACGCAAACTCCCTGCATCTCGGCGTTTTCGATAAACCAAAGTTTATGCCGTTCCGACCGAACCTCACAGTGTAACGTGGGTAGAGTATCGGCGTTTTCCATCGCGCGTAAACTAAAATTGACCCGGCATTTCATGATGTCTGACGGTACTTCCTTCGCTGAGAACAAATGGACAAGAGGGGCGGAGACCTCGATGAGTTCGCAAGGACCGTGCGATGGCCCAGATCGGCGTGGCGATGAAAGAGCAATTGATATCGGTCGTGGAAGATGACGCGTTCTTCCGCGATTCGATGAGGAGGCTGATGAAATCCTTGGGATTCTCAGTCGCCACCTTTGCATCCGCCGCCGAGTTCCTCGATTCTGGAAGCCTGTCCGAGACGAGCTGCCTCATTGCAGACGTCAACATGCCTGCTATGTCCGGACTTGAACTCTGCAGGCGCCTCAACGAGTCTGGGTCTCCGATCCCTACGATTCTCGTGACGGCCTATCCGAACGATCCGGACTACAAGCAGGCCCTGCGCGACGGAGTCTTGGCGTATCTTCGCAAACCCATCGATGAGGTCGCCTTGCTGCAATGTCTCGGCGCGGCGCTAGCCCGGCGCAAAGCGGATTCGAAAGATAGTTCATAAGCCTATTCCCGAACCGGCAGGGCAAATCGAAAAGTGGCGCCGCGATCCTCGTTGGCGCTCGCCCACAACCGGCCGCCATGGGCCGAGATGATCGACCGGCAGATCGACAGGCCCATGCCGGTGCCGCTGGCCTTCGTGGTGTAGAAGGCCTCGAAGAGATGCTCCGGGTCGCGGCCATGGAAGCCTGGGCCGGTGTCGCGGACGGCGACGACGACGCCGTTATCCTGCCGCTCGGTGCAGATCGATAGCTCGTGCACCTGCGGCCTGACAGTGCTCATCGCCTCGACCGCGTTCATGGCGAGGTTCAGCACCACCTGCTGCAGCTGGATGCGGTCGCCGTAGACCGGCGGCAGATGCTCGTCGAAGCGGGTTTGAACCGAGACGCCGTTCTCGATGATCGCATTCCGGGCCAGTGCGATGACCTCGACGATGGCGGCATCGAGCGCGAAATGATCCTTTCGGGGCGGAGCCTTTCGCATCTGGTCGCGAATGCGGTCGATGATGCTCCCGGCGCGGTCGGCATCTCCCACGACGCAGGCGAGAGCTTCCTTGGCCTCTTCGACGTCGGGTGGGGTTCTGCCGAGAAAATTCAACGCGGCGCGGGCATTGTTGCGAGCGCTGGCGATGGGCTGCGTGATCTCGTGGGACAGCGAGGCGGCCAGCTCTCCCATGATGCTCACCCGATTCATGTGGGCAAAATCGGACTGCATCTGTTGCAGTCGCGCCAAGGCCCGCGTGCGATCTTCGACATCGGTCAGCAGGACATACCAGCGGCTGACGCGATCGGCGCTGTCATGCACGGGAATGCCGCGAACGTCGAACCATCGATAGGTCCCGTCGAAGCG
>JAESFK010000760.1_pt1 | contig 12903 bp, 11 predicted proteins | sample 9269391 | NCBI WGS metagenome assembly JAESFK01 (sample SAMN14506231, study PRJNA617097) | algae metagenome | isolation source: Drouetiella hepatica UHER 2000/2452 and co-occurring heterotrophs from... | place: Slovakia: Slovak Paradise National Park, Hrabusice, Kosice Region | collected 2000-01-01
GGGAGAGTTCCGACCGAGTTTTTCCTGCGCGGCCTCGCAAGGGATCCAGTCGTCTGCAGAACTAGGCGACCTCTTATGCGCTGACCCACTTTGGTGAGCTGTCGCATTGCACGGTGCGATCCCGCAATTGTAGCGTTCGTGCGGGGACGAAGTGGGACGCCTAAACCGATCGGGGACTTCATGGACAACGCCGTCGGCATTGCCAATTCCGAATTTCTGTCCTTTGCCGGTTATCGGATCACCAATGCCACGACCACGGGCGAGGCCTACGGCTTCACGGACGGCGAGGCGTCGACGACTTGCTCCTACAACGTCGCCATCATGCTCGACCGCGTCGAGGATCCGACCGCAATGCTGGCCGGCGACTGGGCGAGCCGGCAGGCGGCGCTGGCCAATCCCGATCTCTGGACGAACTACGGGGCCGATCCCGAAACCTATTCGACGGTGGTCCAGGCGCTTGTCGATGCCGGGCTGACGCTGATCCAGAACAATTCCGACGGCAACAACGGCTTCTACACGTCGAGCGTCGAGAACCGCACGATCTGGGTCCAGCTCGACAGTGCCGACGATTTCAACACTCTCTTCGGCACCGGCCCCGGGGATCAGGTGCTGCAATACTCCCGCTCCGCGGACATGCACTTCTGGGATACCGAGCTTGCCCTGCCGGAGGAATGGGGTGCCGTCGGCCTGTGGTTCGACGTCCAACGTCGCGCGCCGGCGGACAATCTCGGCAGCAGCCCGCCCGCGACGTTGCCCACCGGCGCACCCAGCCCGGGCAACCGTGGCGACGTTGCCGTTCTGAACCCGCAGGACATTGCGACACTCTACAATTTTCCCCTCGATGGACAGAACGTAGCGACCGACCCCATCGGCCTGATCGAGCCGGGTGTTGGCTCGGCTTTGCCGGACGATGCGTCCGGGGGCGAATTCCAGGCGCTGCTCACCGCCTATCTCGGCGACATCGGCGTGAACGGTACCGGTCAGGTCTCCGTCCAGGGTGTCGACGGCCAGCAGGCGACCAGTTCCGCTGAGCGTTCTGCCGACGTCGGGATCGTGGCGGCCATCAATCCCAACTCCGACCTCCAGCTCTTCAACGGCTCGGGGAGGACGTTCGACAATGCCGGTTCGTCGGTCTTCACGGCCATCCAGGCTTCCATCTGGAATTCCGTGAACGGCGTCCAGCCGCCGGTGGTATCGAGCTCCTGGGACGACGTCGTCGCGCTGGCGCCCGGTTCGCCCTACTGGACGGCGTATCAGCAGCTCTTCATCGACGCGGCGTTGATGAACCAGACGAACGTCATCGCGCTGGGCGACGGCGGCTCGGGCGGCGAGATCGGCAATGGCCTGAACAACGTGCAGGCCACCAATACCCAGCCGTACAACATCATGGTCGGTGGAACCTCGCTGTCCAGCCAAACGGTCGCCGCGTCGGACCAGACGCTGGCCGACTATTATGGGTCCGCGCTGCAGGGCGACCTGGGGATGCTGGCACAGCTCATCAAGGGCGGGCTCAGGACTCTGCCGTCCTCCACGAGCGACATCGACCATTTCATCGAGACGGTGTGGAACCAGTACAGGATCACGCCGGATACGATCACCGGCTACACGTCGAACTCCGCCGGCTCGGGCGGTGTCGACACCACCCAAGGGGCGGCGCCCTGGTACCAGACGGAGTACGGGCTCAACCCGGTCACCAGCGATTCGCTCGCCGAGCCCGGCCGCGGCGTACCCGACGTGTCGGCCAATGCCGGTGGCAACATGGGCTATTTCGTGCCTGCGCCCGACATGACGATCATGGACGGTGCGTATTTCTACGGCACCAGCGCGGCGGCGCCGCTCTGGGCCTCGCTGATCACGCAGTACAACTATATCTTTCGCAATCAGGGGCTCAACAATCTCGGCTTCATGAACGACCTGCTCTACATCGCCGCGGCGGTCGCTCCCGGCTCGTTCAACGACATCACGATCGGCAAGAACAACTCGACATTCTACTACGCTGCGGCGGGCGCCTATTCGATCGATGGAGTGCAGGGGTCGCCGACCGACCTCGGCTACTCGGCCGGCAACGACTACGATTATGTTTCGGGCCTTGGCACGCCCAACGGCGTACTGCTGGGACGCGCGCTCACCGCCATCGCCCACGCCCAGACCTCGTTCGGGGACGAGCTTCCCGTGCTCGATTCGGACGGGACCGGCGGCTGGTTCAGCGGCGCCGACCAGACGCTGCTGTTTCAGACCGTTGCGTCGGACCAGGTGGTGATCGGCATCGATATCGACGGCAGCGACATCGGCTTCTCGAGCGGCGCCACCCAGTCCTACGCCTGGACGGCGCGGCTGGCGCAGCAGGTGCTGCAGTCCGATTTCGATCCCAGCCTCGTGCGCCTGTTCGACGGGGCGGGGCAGGGCGCGACCATCGATTCGTTCGTCGGCGGCGGCGACAGCTTCTCGGTATCGTTGGGCGGGAACGCCGGAAACACGCCCCAGGCCGACCTCACCAGCGACTATGGCTTTGTCGACTTTGCGCGCGATGGCAACAACGTCCGGGTGGCGCGTGCCGTCGCCGTGGCGGAGACGGCGGGCGGCGCCGACGACCAGATGGCCGTGGTGCGCGTGCGCCAGAACGGTCAGGACAGCATCGCCGTCAGCTTCTACCAGGCCGACGATCTCTCCGGCACGATCGGCGGGCTGAGCCCGGGCCAGGCGGGCTACGCCGCCGCGGCACAGGCCGCGGCCTATAAGCTCTTCACCGGTGGCACGGTGATGAACGGCCCCGGTTACGGCAACTACGGGCAGAACCTGCTGATGGACATCGACGCGGGCGACTACATCGCCATGTCGCTCACCAACAGCAGCAGCGGCAACGTCTACTGGGCCTTTTCGCAGGCCAATCCGGATGCCCAGGTCCACCTGTGGAGCTACGGGCTGAATACCTGGGGCTGGGAAGACCTGCTGGGCGGCGGCGACCGCGACTTCAACGACCTGATCGTGCAGCTCGACTTCACCAGCGCTACGGGCGGCAACCTGCTCGTCTGACAGCCTGCACCCCGCCGCTCAGTACGAACGGACCTGAAGCTGCAGGGGCGTCACCGCCCGGCCGGTCGTCCGGTGCGGCGGATGTAACGTTTTCCGTCATCTGCGCGAATACGAGGGAGAGGGATGGTAACGCCGGCCTCTCGATATCTTGGGTTGGATATGGAGATGGCCGGGCCCAAATGCCGCCAGAACCTCACGCTACGTGGAGAGGAGGCCCGTCATGTCCAATTCCGTCCAGCCGAACAGAAGGAACACCCTGAAGCTGGGGGCCGGCGTCGGAATCGCCGCGGCGGCGCTGCTCGCGGCCATGCCCTGGCGCGTGCGGCCGGCCGCTGCCGAAGTGGCCTTCAAGGTGACCCGCACGGATGCTGAATGGAAAAAGCTCCTGACGCCGCCGCAATACGCGGTGCTGAGGGGCAACGGCACCGAGCGGCCCTATTCGAGCCCGCTCAACGCCGAGCACCGCAAGGGCACCTTTTCCTGCGCCGGCTGCCAGCTCGCTTTGTTCTCGTCGGCCACCAAGTTCGACAGCCGGACCGGCTGGCCGAGTTTCTGGGCGCCGCTCGACAAGGCGGTCGGCACCGAGACCGACACGACGTTCTTCATGAAGCGCACTTCGGTGCATTGCGCCCAGTGCGGCGGCCATCTCGGGCATGTCTTCGACGACGGGCCGAAGCCGACCGGGCTGCGGTACTGCATGAACGGCGTGGCCATGACCTTCGCCGTCGCGGCCGCCTAGCTTCAGGTCAGCAACATGAGGAGGGATCCATGACCGGTATCCGCTTTGATCGAGGCCGCCGCGCGGCGCTCCGCCTTTCGGGATTGGCGCTGGCGGGTGTGACGCTGTACGGCATTCTTCCGGCCGGGGCGCAGGAAGCCATGGTCGTGGTGCCCGCGCCTGCGCTGGACGAGCGCCCGCCCGGCGCCACGACGGAGACGGCGGTGCTGGCCGGCGGCTGTTTCTGGGGCGTGCAGGCCGTGTACCAGCATGTGAAGGGCGTGAGCCGCGCCGTTTCGGGGTACGCCGGCGGTCCTCGGGACAAGGCGGTCTACGAGATGGTGACGTCGGGCCGCACCGGTCATGCCGAGGCGGTCGAGGTGACGTTCGATCCAAGGGTCGTCAGCTACGGGCAGATCCTGCAGATTTTCTTCTCGGTGGCCCACAATCCGACGCAGCTCAATCGCCAGGGGCCCGATGTCGGCACGCAATACCGCTCGGCCTTGTTCTTCGGCGATCCGGCGCAGCGCCGGATCGCCGAAGCCTACATCGCGCAACTCGATCAGGCCCGCGTCTTCCCGAAGAAGATCGTGACGCAGCTCAACGACGCCACGCCCTTCTATGCCTCCGAAGCCTACCACCAGGACTACGCGACGCTGAATCCCAACAGTCCCTACATCCTTCGCCACGACCTGCCCAAGATCGAAGGGCTGAAGCGCCTGTTTCCGGCGGCGTGGCGGGCCGATCCCGTCCTGCTGCGCGTGTCCGGCGGCAAGGTCAGCCGATAAGCCTGGTCCGCGAGCGCGCGGCGGTGAAAGCCGCCGCGCGGTGAGGCATAGTGCGTCGAAACCTTGGGGGAGACGACGCATGGTCAAGCCGGTTCGCCGGATCGTGACGGGCCACGACAGCGAGGGACGCTCGGTGTTCCTCGAGGATGGGCCGGCGCGGCATCCGTTCTCGCCGTCGCACTCGCCCAATGTTGGATTGACCAACCTCTGGCTGCTCGACGCGATTCCCGCGTCGAACGAAGCGGGACAGGCCGACCCGACGGCGCGGCCGTTCAGGCTCGAGCCTCCGGCGGCCGGCAATGTCGTCCGCATCGTCGAGTTCCCGCCCGACCGGGAGCGCAACTACGGCAACCAGGCCGAGGTCTTCCGCCAGTACGGCGCGGCGCAGGCGCATGACAAGGCCGCCCGCCATCCCGGCTTCCACAGGACCCATAGCGTCGACTACGCCATCGTGATCGAGGGTGAAATCTGGGCCCTGATGGATGTCGGCGAGACCCTGATGAAGGTGGGCGACGTGCTGATCCAGCGCGGCACCAATCATGCATGGGCCAACCGCACCGACGACATCGCCCGCGTCCTGTTCGTCCTGAACGGCGCGGCGCCGGCGTGACGGCACCGATCCTCGGGTGGCGGCGACCCAAAGCACCGCCCGTCGGACGTCCATAGCCGGACATGGCCTCTTTCGAATTCGCTCTCTGTGCTGCCGCCGCGATGGTCCTCGTCTGGACCTGGATCGGGGTGCCGGTTGCGACGCGGCTGTTCGCGGGGCCGGGGGCGTTGCTGCTGGCGCCTGCATTGGGTTTCGCCGTTCATCTCGTCGTGGCGCTGCCGGTGTTCCGTCTGATCGGGATGGGGAGGGGCGCGGTCGTTGCCGCGACGACGGCGTGCCTGGTCGGGGCACTTCTCGCGATGTGGGGACGGAAGGTGGCGCTGCGCCGGCCACCGGTGTCGTTGGCCGTGGCTGTCGGGCTGGCGGCGCTGCTGGCGTGGGTGCCGGCGGCGTCGGTGCTGCCCAAGGCGACGAGCGAGGGCGTGACGCTGGCGGCCTCGATCTTCGACCATTCCAAGATCGCGATGATCGACGGGATGGCGCGCAGCGGCGTGCCGCCCCTGAACCCGTTCGTCCACGAGGCGAGTACGCTCGACCCGCTGGCCTATTACTATCTCTGGCATTTCGGCGCCGCGATGTTCGCGGTGCTGACCGGCGCCAGCGGCTGGGAAGCCGATGCCGCGCTCACTTGGTTCACCGGCTTCGCCTCGCTGCTGCTGATGATCGGCTTGGCGTTGCGCCTGGGTGTCGGCAGGGCGGCGCCGTTTCTCGTCCTCGTGCTGGCGGCCAGCGCCTCGGTCCGCTCCCTGCTCGACGGCCTGCCGCTCGCCTCACTGCTCAAGGAGGCCTCGGGGCTGGGCGGCTGGCTGTTCCAGACGGCGTGGGCGCCGCAGCACGTCGCCTCGGCGATCTGTGTCGTGCTGGCCTGTCTTGCATTGGTGCGCCTGGCTGAAGGTGGGGGCTGGCTCGCGGCCCTGCTGTTCGGGCTGCTCGCCGCGGCGGGCTACCAGACCTCGATCTGGGTGGGCGGCGTCACCTTCGCGTTGGCCGCATCGGCGATCGCGCTGTTTCTCCTGCTGAGCCTCGAGCCACAGCGTCGCCCGGGCTTCGCGGTGAGGGTCGGGGCGGCGGGCGCGCTGGCGCTTTCGCTCAGCCTGCCGTTTCTGCTCGACCAGGCATCGGTTGCGGCGGCGCGCGGCGGCGGCTTTCCGGTGGCCCTCTCCGCCGTCGAAGTGCTCGGCGCCTCGGTACCGGCGACGCTGCGCGCCTGGCTCGACGTGCCGGCCTACTGGCTGGTCTACCTGCCGGTCGAGTTCGCTTCCTTCTATGTCGCCGGGCTGATCGGCCTGTGGGTGGCCGTGAAAGAGCGCCGCGCCGCGGTGATGCCGCTGGCGCTGTTGGTCGGCGCGAGTCTCGCCGTCGCCGGCCTGCTGCGCAGCACCGTCGCCTGGAACAACGATCTCGGCTGGCGCGCGGTGCTGCCGGCGCTGCTGCTGCTGGTCCCCTTTGCCGCCGCCGCGATCTCGCGCGGCTCAACGGTCCTGGCGCGTGTCGCGGGAATCGCCGCCGCCGCCGGTGTGATCTTGGCGCTTCCCTATACGTTGGAACTGACGCGCGAGGATCTGTTCGGCTCGCCGACGCCGTCTGAACGTGCCTTCGCCGGTGCGCCCGCCCTGTGGCAGGCGGTGCAGCGCCACGCCTCGACCGACGAGCGCGTGGCCAACAATCCCGCATTCCTCGCAGACGCGACGCCGTGGCCGATCAACATCTCCTGGGCGCTGCTGGGGAACCGGCTCTCCTGCTACGGCGGCGACGATCTCGCCATCGCGTTCGCCGCGGCGCCGGCACCGTCGCGCGCCGCGACCAGGGATCTGTTCGATCGGGTGTTCGCCGGCACGGCGAAGCCCGGTGACGTGCAGGCCATGGCGGAGCGCTATGGCTGCGACGTGGTCGTGCTTGTGCCGCAGGATGGCGCTTGGGCCCGCGACCCCTTCTCGTCGGGTGACGTGTACCGGCCCGTGGAAGCGCAAGACGGCTGGCGAATCTACCGCCGGGTTCAGAGGCCCGCGAACCAGTTGAAGCCGCGATCCTCCCAGTAGCCGCCGGGATAGGTGTTGGTCACCTCGATCGCGGTGATCCACTTGGGGTTTTTGAAGCCGAGCTTGGTCGCGGTCCGCAGGCGCAGCGGAAACCCGTAGGGATCGGTGATCGGCTGGCGGGCATATTTGGTCGCCAGGATGGTTTGCGCATGCAGCGCCGACGCCATGTCGATGCTGCCGCTGTAGTCGTCGGCGCACTTGAACGCAACGTATTTAGCCTTGAGGTCGGCGCCCACCATCTCGAGGAAGGTACGCAGGTTCACGCCGGACCACTGCCCGATGTAGTCCCAGCCCTCGACGCAGATGTGGCGGATGATCCATTCCTGCTCGGGCAGTTGCATGAAGCGCTGCACGTTCCATGGCGTCTTGTCGGCGATGCGCCCGGCCAGCTCGAGCTTCCAGGTCGTGCCGTTGACCGGCACCACGTCGTTGACTTCATAATAGGCATTGTAGCGTGGCGGCTTCACCACCTCGGCCTCGCTGTAGGTCGGCGCGAGGTGATTCGGCCGGAACATGAATTCCTGGAATCGGTCGTTGAACGAGGACACGCGGCGCAGCACCGACTGGACCGCGCTGTCGCTGGTGACGTCGCAGCCGGTCAGCATGGCGAGCGCGCCGAGGCTCAGCGATCCGCGCAGGATGTTGCGCCGGCCGATGTCGGCCAGCAGTTCCCGGTTGTTCTCCAGCACGCTCTGATCGATGCTGGCCTTGGGACGAAAGGAAGAGGGAGAGGGGCTGCGGACGGCCATGGGACGCTCCGGTTCAGTGGGCTGTTGGCGAGTTGGCGATGACCGGCGCTTTCGCGTCAGTATCGACCGGAGGATCCACCTTCGGGCCCCCGGTGATCATGGCGCCGATGGTCCTGGGCACGATCAGCGCCAGCGCGACATGGATGACGAGAAACCCGACGATGGCGGCCATGCCCAGGAAGTGGACCAGCCGTGCGCCCTGAAAGCCGCCGAACAAGGGCACCAGTTCCGAAAGCTGCACCGGCTTCCAGATCGCCCAGCCCGAGAGGACCTGCACCACGATGACCAGAATGATCCCCGTGTAGAGCAGCTTCTGCACGGCGTTGTAGCGCGTGATGTCGGTGTGCGAGAGGCGGAGCGCCAGTGCGTCGCGAACGTCGCCGACGAATTCGGCGACACGGATCGGCAGGAATTTGCGGCGGAAGTGGCCCGTCGCAAAGCCGTAGGCGAGATAGGCGAGCCCGTTCAGCATCAGCACCCACATGGCGAAGAAGTGCCATTGCAGTGCGCCCTGCGCCTCCCCGCCGATCGTGATCCAGTCGGGAAAGTGCAGCCAGCCGAACAGGACCTCGTCGTTGTAGATCTTCCAGCCGCTGCCGATCAGCAACAGCATAGCGAGTGCATTGATCCAGTGCATGACACGCAACGGCCAGGGATGCAGGGGCTTCGATCTCTTGCGCATGCAGGCGTGCTCTTCGAATGATGGTTCTTCGCTGGGTCTTCGTATGGAGCGGGCGAGTCCTTACACGGCTCACGGATTCGTGATCCGGCGCGCCTATTTCCGCTAAATTATTTGACCCGCTCTGTAACGAAGCGCGTGCCGCTGCGAATACCTCTTCAGGCGTAGCGTGTTGAGGAGAGATCGATGCCGTGGGCAGTCGCTGCAGTGCTTCTGCTATTCCAAAGCCTGTGGCTGCCGGCGATGGCGCAGGCCGACTTTGCCTCGCTGTCCCAGGACGAGAAGATGGCGCGGCGTTTTCCGCAGCCCGTACGAGTCGGCGACCTGATCGGCCTGCCGGTGCTCGACGACCAGGATTCGAACATCGGCTACACCAGCGACGTCGTTCGCACGCCCGACGGAAGGGTGAAGCTCATCGTGCCATACCGCCGCTGGTTCGCGGGCGAACGCAGGCTCGTCGCTGTGCCTATTGAGACGGTGGTGATCCTCGGCCGCCACCTCAATGCCCTCGAGTTTCCGCCCGCTTCGTTCGACAAGGCGCCGACGTTCATCCCCGCGCAGGCGACGCCGATCAGCCGCGACGAGATCATCAAGATCGCGATCGGCCGGCGATGATCCCGACCTCGGCGACGACGATGCACGCAACGAATGTTACGGCTGGGCGTTGCTCGACCGGGAGGGCGCTTCTCCTTGGATCATGAGTCACGTTTGCCGCTCAAGACGCGGACGCTCGTCGCGCAGGGCTTCGGGGCAGTTGAGCCGGTGACGCGTGGGCTGGTCTCGCCGATCCATATGTCGACCACCTATCTGCGCGACGCCGACAACGGCTACAGCAATGGCCGCGTTTATGGAGGCTCCGACAATCCTTCGGTCCAGCAGGCGGGCGCGCTGCTGGCGGCGCTCGAAGGCGCCGAGGACGCGTTGATGTTCGGCTCCGGCATGGCCGCGGCCAGCGCCGTCTTTCAGGCGCTCGACCGGCCGATGCACCTTGTCGCCTCGCACGGCATCTATTACGGACTACGCGCCTGGCTAGAGGAACTGGCAATGCGCTCGGGCCACACAGTCACCTTCGTCGATACGTCGAACCTCGATCTGGTGCGCGGCGCGATGCGCCCGGGCGCGACCGGGCTGGTCTGGATCGAGACGCCCAGCAATCCGCTGTGGAGCATCACCGACATAGCCGCCGTCGCCGACATAGCGCACGAAGCCGGCGCGATCCTGTGTGTCGACTCGACGGTCTCGACGCCGATCTTCACGCGCCCGCTGGCGCTGGGTGCCGACCTCGTGGTCCATTCCGCCACCAAGTATCTCAACGGTCATTCGGATGTGGTGGCCGGCGGGTTGGCGACGGCCGAGCGCAGCGAGATGTGGGAGCGCATCGGCCGCGTGCGCGCGCAGGTCGGCGCCATCCTCGGGCCGTTCGAAGCCTGGCTGCTGATGCGCGGCATGCGGACCCTGCACGTGCGCGTGATGGCGCAGGCGCGCACAGCTGCCAAGCTTGCCAGCCGGCTGGTCGGCCATCCCGCGCTCAGCGCCGTGCTCTATCCCGGCCTGCACAGCCATCCGGGCCACGATATTGCAGTGCGTCAGATGGTCGGTGGCTTTGGCGGCATGCTGTCGATCCGCGTCAAGGGGGGTGAACCGGCAGCCGTTGCCGTCGCCGCCCAAGTCGAGCTGTGGAAGCGCGCCACGTCTTTGGGCGGCGTCGAGAGCCTGATCGAGCATCGCGCCTCGATCGAGGGCGCCGGGACGCCCTGTCCGTCGGACCTGCTGCGCCTCTCGGTCGGACTGGAAGATGTCGACGACCTGTTCATGGATCTGGTGCAGGCGTTCGGCGCCACCAATAGCTCGATCGGCCGGTTTTAAGAGAGGAGGCGGAGATGGGCAGGATTGCGGTCGGCATCATGTGCAAGACCCCGGCGCCGGGGAGATCCAAGACGCGCCTCTCGCCGCCGTTGCGGTCCGAAGAGTGCGCACTCATCTCTGCCTGCTTCATCCGTGACCTGTCCCGTACCATCGGCCAGCTCGCGAACGAGAGCGAAGGCCCGGGCGAGCGGGCGGGCGCGGGAATGGGTGACGTGGTCGGCTGCGCCGTTTACACGCCCATTGGTTCCGAGCCGGAGCTGCTCTCGCTGCTGCCAGAAGGCTTTCTGCTGCTGCCGCAGGTCGAGGGCGATTTCGGCGAGCGCTTGTTCCACGGCATCGACGTGCTGTTGCGACTTCATGACGGCGTGCTGCTGGTCAACTCTGACAGCCCGACCCTTCCGGCCGAGATCCTGCGCGCTGCCGTCGAGGCGGTGCGGAAGGGCGACAACGTCGTGCTCAGTCCAGCTGCAGATGGCGGCTACACACTGATCGGCCTGTCGCGGCCGCATCGCCGCCTGTTCGAGGAGATCGAGTGGAGCACCGCGACGGTATTCGAGCGCACGCTCGATCGCGCCGCAGAGATCGGCCTGCCGGTCGTCACGGTGCCGGGCTGGTACGATGTCGACGATGCGGGCGACCTCCGTCTTCTCGAGGACGAACTCCTGGGCGCCGCGCCGGCTTCGCTGCTGATGGAAGGCGCCGACGCTCCCGCGACGCGGCGGTTCCTGCTCGATCGCCGTCGTGCTTCTGTGCCGGACAGGGATCGCGCGCCGACCGGCGCCGATGCCGCCTTGGTACGCTGACCGGAGAAAGCCCATGCTGCTTGCCGCTGGCACCCGACGGGTCGTCGTCGTCATTCCGTGTCTCAATGAAGGCAAGCCGATCGCCGCCGTGGTCCGCGAGATCGTCGCGGCCGGCGCCGATGAGATCATCGTCGTCGACAACGGCTCGACCGATGACACGGCGGCGCAGGCCACCGCGGCGGGCGCGCGCGTCGTCAGCGAACCGCGCCGCGGCTATGGCCAGGCCTGCGCCGCCGGTGTCGCGGCCGTTTCGCCCGACACCGATATCGTCTGCTTCATGGACGGCGACGGCAGCGACGTGCCGTCGTTCCTGCCATCGGTCGTGACGCCGCTGGCGGCGGGCGAGGCGGACTTCGTGATGGGCTCCCGCCTGCGCGGCGTGCGGGAGCTCGGCAGCATGACGCCCCAGCAGATCGTGGCGGGGAAGGTGGCCGAGTTGCTGCTGCGCCTCACCTACGGCGTGCGTTTCACCGACATGTCGCCGTTTCGTGCGATGCGGCTGCACGATTTGCGCGCGCTTGGCATGAGCGAGCAGACCTTCGGCTGGAACCTCGAGATGCAGATGCGCGTCGCAGCCGCGGGCCTGCGGGTCGTTGAGGTGCCGGTCGACCATCGCTGCCGCCGTGGCGGTGTTTCCAAAGTGTCGGGCGATCTCGTCGCTGGCCTCAAGGCTGCCTGGGTGATCACCCGCACGTTCCTTCGGCTGGCCGCTACGCTGCGCGCTTCGCAACGGCCTGCCGAAGTCGGAGAGGCCGCGCGATGAGGACACTCCTGACCGGCGGTGCGGGATTCATTGGCCAGCATGTGCTGCACGAGCTTCTGGAGCGCGGCCATGATGTGTGCGTGCTCGATTCGCTGCGCGTGGATGTCCACGGCGGCCGTCCCTGGACGCCGCCGCTGGGCGTCGCGTTCGTGCACGGTGACGTGCGCGACCCCGCCGCCGTCGATCGTGCACTCCAGGGCCGGGACTCGGTGCTGCATCTCGCGGCCAAGGTCGGGCTCGGCGTCGATGTCGGTGACCTGCCCGACTATGCATCGAGCAACGATGTCGGCACGGCGGTGCTGCTGGCCGGCATGGCTCGCGCGCGCATCGATCGCCTCGTGCTGGCGAGCTCCATGGTGGTCTATGGCGAGGGTGTAGGCGTCTGTCCCGCGCATGGACCCGTGGCGCCCGCGCCGCGCTGCGAAAAGGCGCTGGCGGCCGGCCAGTTCGAGCCGCCGTGCCCGGTGTGCGGCACGCCGCTGGCAACCGGTTTGGTGAGCGAGAGCGCCGCACTCGATCCGCGCAATGCCTATGCCAGCAGCAAGGTCGCCCAGGAATTCTATGCCGCAAATTGGGCGCGCGCGACCGGCGGCGCGGTCGCGGCGATGCGCTATCACAACGTCTATGGACCGGGCATGCCGCGGAATACGCCTTATGCCGGGGTCGCCGCCATCTTCACGTCGGCGTTGCGTCAGGGGAAAGCGCCACAGGTCTTCGAGGATGGCGGCCAGCGCCGGGACTTCGTGCACGTCCGCGACGTTGCCGCCGCCACGGTCGCCGCCTGCGAGAAGCACGACAAGGGCGTGCGCGCCTTCAACGTCGGCTCCGGAACGCCGCGCACCGTTGGTGAGATGG
>JAESFK010000761.1_pt1 | contig 12852 bp, 8 predicted proteins | sample 9269391 | NCBI WGS metagenome assembly JAESFK01 (sample SAMN14506231, study PRJNA617097) | algae metagenome | isolation source: Drouetiella hepatica UHER 2000/2452 and co-occurring heterotrophs from... | place: Slovakia: Slovak Paradise National Park, Hrabusice, Kosice Region | collected 2000-01-01
CGAAGACCGCGAACGGCGGCTCAAACTGTCGCTGGCGGTGCTGTCCATCCTGTCGTGCCTCGGCTCCGCGGCGATGCTGCTCGGCCGGGTGGACGCCGACGACCAGACGCTCGCACTGGTCTACCTGCTCGGCAACTGGCCGGCGCCGATCGCCATCAACCTTGTCGTCGACCGCCTCGCTGCCGTCATGCTGCTGCTGACCGCGGCACTCGCCCTGCCGGCGATCATCTTCGCCTCCGAACGCTGGGAGAAGGCCGGGCCGCATTTCCAGTCGCTGTTCCAGTTCCTGCTCATGGGCATCAACGGCGCCTTCCTGACGGGCGACCTGTTCAATCTCTTCGTCTTCTTCGAAGTGATGCTCGCCGCCTCCTACGGTCTGATCCTGCATGGCGGCGGCCTCGTGCGGATCCGCTCCGGCCTGCACTACATCGCGATCAACCTCGGCGCCTCGCTGCTCTTCCTCATCGGCATCGCCATGGTTTTCGGAGCCACGGGAAGCCTCAACCTCGCCGAGATCGCGCTGCGGGCCGAGGCCTTGCAGGGCTTCGCCCGGCCGGCGCTGCATGTCGGTCTTGCCATGCTGGGCCTCGCCTTTCTCGTGAAGGCCGGCATGTGGCCTCTCTGCCACTGGCTCGTCCCGGCCTATTCCGCCGCCGCCGGCCCCGTGGCGGCGGTGTTCGCGATGCTGAGCAAGGTCGGCATCTATTCCCTGCTGCGCCTGTCCCTCCTGCTGCCCGGAGACGGCGCGGCCTTCGGTGCCACCCTCATCTTCATCGGCGGCATCGCCACTCTGACCTTCGCCTGCGTCGGCGTGCTTGCCTCCCAGTCGATGAAGCGCGCCAGCGCCTACTTCATCCTGATGTCCTCCGGAACGCTGCTTTCGACCTTCGGGATCTCCACGCCGGCGGGAACGGCCGGCGCGCTGTTCTACCTCGTAAGCTCGACGCTGGCCGTGAGCGCCTTCTTCATGCTGGTGGAACTGATCGAACGCGAGGAGGACCTGACGGCGGGCGTGATCGCGGTGACCCAGGAAGCCTATGGCGACAGCGAGGAGGTGGAGGAGGATGAGGCAGAGATCGGCCGGATGATGCCCGGGGGCGTCGCCGTGCTCGGCATCGGTTTCAGCCTGCTGGCGATGATCCTGGTCGGCCTGCCGCCGCTGTCGGGCTTCCTGGCGAAGTTCGCGATCCTGACCGCCATTCTCGGTCCCGGCGTCGATCCGGCGCTGATGGGCGGCAGGCGCGCCATCCTCGGCGGGCTCTTGCTGTTCTCCGGGCTCGTCGCTCTCGTCGCCCTGTCGCGCATGGGGATCCGGACTTTCTGGGCGCCGGTCGAGTCCTTCGCACCGAAGGTGACAATCGTCGAGGCGATGCCGATCCTGATGCTGGTGGCGATGCTCGTCGGACTTGCCGTTCAGGCCGGGCCGGCGATGGAGCTTCTCCAGTCGACTGCGCAGGACCTGCATGTGCCGGGCCGCTATCTGGAAGCGGTGCTCGGCGCCGAGAGGGTGCCTCCCTATGCGGAGAGCGCCCCATGATGCGATGGTTCCTGCCCTATCCCGTGTTGACGCTCGGCCTCGTCCTGATGTGGCTTCTGCTCGCCGGCTTCACGCCCGGACAGTTCGTCATCGGCGTCGGCGTCGCGGTGGGTGCCTCCCATGCGCTCGGCGCGCTCGGCGAGGCGGCGCCCTCGGTCCGCCGCTGGCGCCCGGTCTTCACGCTGATCGGGATCGTTTCCTATGACATCGTGCGATCCAATATCGCGGTGGCGCGCATCCTGCTCTCGGGACCGCGCCGCCCGAACCGGTCGGACTTCGTCAGGGTGCCGCTCCGCCTGCGCAGCCCGCTGGGGTTGGCGGCCCTGTCGATCATCGTGACCAGCACACCCGGCACAGCCTGGCTCGACTACAATTCCGAAAGTCGTGAACTCTTGATCCATGTGTTCGATCTGGTCGACGAGGAGCATTGGGTGGACCTCCTCGCAAACCGGTACGAGCGGCTGCTCCTGGAGATCTTCGAATGAGCGCTCTCATCCTCGCGGTGACACTTTGGACGGTCCAGGGCGCACTGGTGATTGCGATGTGCCTGTGTGTCTACAGGATGGTGCTCGGTCCACGCGCGCAGGACCGCATACTGGGCCTGGACACGCTCTACGTCTGCGCCATGCTCGAACTGCTGGCCTTCGGGGTGCGGACGGGCAGGACCATCTACTTCGAGGCGGCACTGGTGATCGGCATGCTCGGTTTCGTCGCCACCGTGTCGCTGGCAAAGTTCCTCATGCGCGGAGAGGTGATCGAATGACGCTCGACCATGCGGACGTGCCGCTCTGGGCCGCGATCCTCGGGTCGGCCCTGCTCCTGCTGGGCGCGGCACTGACACTCATCGGCACGCTCGGGCTGGTGAAGCTGGGCAGCTTTTACGAACGCATCCACGCGCCGACGCTCGGGACGAGCTGGGGCACCGGCGGCATGGTCCTGGGGTCGATGGTGATCTTCAGCGCCGCTTCCGCCCGGCCGGTCCTCCACGAGATCCTGATCTGGGCGTTCGTCACCATCACCACGCCGGTCACGCTGATGATGCTGGGGCGCGCGGCCCTGTACCGGGACCGTTCCGAAAGCAACCCCGGCATGCTCCCCGACCACGCCAGGGGCGGCAGCGTGGATCCGGAGAAGCAGCCGGGCGCCTGACACGGGCACCGCGGCCGGCCCGGCGGAGCCTGAGGCCGCCGGGCCGGCCGGGCCCCGACGGCACCACTCGGGACGCCGCGTGTGCCGCAACCCTCCGACCGATCGGTTGGGCTCATGCCCGAGCACTTGCCGCAGCACACGATCGAATTCCGACCGTCGCCCGGCTGACGACCGGCGTCGCTCCCGTTCCCGGGCCCCGCACGAAAGCCGCCACTTCCGTATCTTCGTCCGCCCTCTCGCATGGAGTTTCCGGACCCGATATGCCGCGCCACGATGCCCCCTGACAATGAGTGCCGGACGACCGGAAATGCCGGAGATTCGCTGTTGCATTCGCCGGGGAGTTCGGCCATATAAGCGCGGCTTTCGGCTTTCGGGCCGTGCGAGCGGGTGTAGCTCAGGGGTAGAGCACAACCTTGCCAAGGTTGGGGTCGAGCGTTCGAATCGCTTCACCCGCTCCAGTTTTCCAACCACACGAAAGCCGCGGAATTCCGCGGCTTTCGTGTTTTTCCCGACGGTTGAAATCGTGCCCGCCGCGACGGCTCCGGGAGCCCGAGGTTACCGCGCGGTCACGAGTTCGGCGAAGCGCAGCGGCGTGAAATCGCGGTGTCGCGGGAGTGCGGAGGGGTGGGCGAGAATCAAGGGAAGCGTGCGCGATCGTCGTCGTCAGCAGTGAGCCCCCTTGCGGGTGTCGAACAAAGCTCAACGACATATCAATAGGCGGCCTCTTGCGAGCAATATTCCCTTGTGTGTCAACAGAGGCCAGCCCGATTGGTGTGGGGGTGATTTCCCCGGCTGATGTAGCTGCAGGTGAGCCATGATCCGACATTTACCGCCCAGCCCCACCCAGTATCACTCAGGGGTGACGAGAAGTTGTACCGCGCAAAAATGCACGACCCTTCGGGAGTGCCGAAGTCTGCATGGTCGATGTACGATGGTGCGTTCCCACTGGGACCGGCACCAGCGAATTTAAGTTGTTCCTTCTAAATCATTGCCTGTATCGATACTGTCGGCAGTAGTTTAACTAACAGCCGCATGGCGCGACGAATTGAGAAGACTGAGAAGGGGAAGCCGAGCAGCGAACTGCGCTCGGTTCCACCCCCGCCTAATCAGCGGCGCCTGCCCTTTCACAAAATTCATGACGAGGACTTCGAAGAGATCCTTGTCGATATAGCGGAGAAGGAGCCCGGCATAGTTCGTGCCGAACTGAAGCGAGTACAAGGCGTTCGGCAGTATGGTGTTGATGTTGAGGGATTCGCGGAAGAACAGATCCCTGCACTGGTCATCTCATGCAAGCGCTACAAGCGTGTTCAGCCCGCCAACTTGACGAAATGGAGCACTGAATTCTTGAAGAACATTGGCGGACATTGGAAGGATCGGGGCGTCAAGCGGTTCGTTCTCGCGGTTTCCGTCGAACTCAACGATGACAGCATTAACGCGCAAATTGCCATCGAGAGCGCTAGATTCAGGGCGGTAGGCATTCGGTATGAGGTCTGGGGGCTGAAGAAGCTCACGGACAAAATTAGGCCGCTGCCATACGCGATCGTCAAGTTTTTCCACGCGGGATGGCTGGAGATGATCGGCGCTGGACCGACACTTACTGCTACAACGTCTCTGCCCAAATCCAGCAAGTCAACCGGAAATTCTACTACGACTACGACGGTCACACAGTCTTTGTATGGAGTCACCGATGCAGTGCGTCGGCGTCTGGGTGATGCGACCGCAAATGAGCTCGAAACTGCCCTTCAGCGGCTGAGCGAGGGCGTTTCCCAGCCATTGCGATTGCTGGTCGACCGGCTCAAGGCGGATCGGCTGTCATGGGACGTGCTGTCCACGAACGTAAAGGCCAAGCTCCTGCGAGCAGAAGGGTCGCTGGCGATACGCGAAAACAAGCTGACAATTGCAAAAGCGTGTTACGGCGAGGCTGACGCGTACGCACGGCCCCCTGATCGTACACCTTCCGTTTTCGTAGCTCTTCTGGAAGCAGGTGCGGCAACAGCGCTCGAACTTGTCGCCAACCCGGTTACGTCGTCCGAAGCCTCCGTTCGAGCGGGACTGCTCCTCGAACTCGGAAGGCCCGCCGAGGCCATTGAAGTCCTTGACGCCTGGCAAAATCCCTCCCCGACCGACGACGCTTATGAGCCAGAACGCCTTCGTTCGATCGCCCTGCTATGGCACGACAGGCAGGCCGCTCTGGCGACCATCTCCGCGGTCGAGCATTTGGCGCCGCGTCAGTTCGCCGTCCAATGGGCCGCGGGTGTCGTTCGCTTCAATTTCTCGATTAGCGAAAAATTTGAGCCAGTTCTTTCGACGTTTCCCAATCCGATACCATTGGGATTGGTTCGTGACACCGAGGATGCCCGCAGTGCCCTCAACGAGGCCGAGCGGACCTTTGAGATGCTGTCCCGCACTGTAGATACGACTGAACAAGCAGCGGACCTGCGGGTTTGGCGGCTCGCGTGCCTGATCCTCAACCCGGCGCGATTCACGGATGCAGGTCAGTTCGCGGCAACGCTTCTCACGGGTGACAATCCACATCCAGGTGCTGTCGTGTGGGCAACCTCGGCGGGACTGTCATTGGATTACGACGAGGTGGTGAAGGCATTAAAGGCGCGCCTGAAGGCCGGAAAGGGAGACGCCTCACATGCCGTCGCTATCGCTTACCTGACCTCCACCCGCGGAGCGAAGGACCGCGCAATCTCTGGACTCCGCGGTCATCGCAAACTCTTCAGCGACGAAGCCGACGTCAAGCTCGTGGACTACTGGATCGGTTTGCTAACCGGGAAAGGCGGTGACAGTCAGACCCAGCAATTCAACGACGCGCTCGGCAAGGTCAGGAGAGACGGGGAGACCGGCGACTTGCTTTCGATGCTCGATTCCAGTGCGCTCGGGGCCGATATGCAGCTGGCGGCCTTTGAGACGCTGGCGCTCAACGGCAAGTGGCTGGAGATCAACGATCGCCGCGCTGCCCTGCTCGCATTCGGGACGTCACACGCCTCTGAAGTCGCCCTGCGAGCCGCGTCTGCCCTCAACTTACATCAGGATGTAATCGCGCTGGCCAACGAATGCGCCAGCACGTTCCATGGGTCACGTCTTCCCACCAATTTGGGCGTTTTGGTTGCCGAATCACGGTTGTCTCTGGGCGAAGCCAGTGCCGCACTGCGGGCATTCGACGAGATGCGTGCCGACAATAACAGTAGCGAGTTGGCGTTCGAACTTGCGATGTTCCGCCTTCGGATCGGGGATTTGACCGGTGCGGCGGCGGTCATTCGTGGCCGAAAAACCCCGGCAGCCAGTCCGGCGGCACTTCTCAGGATCGCGGCAGAGCTTCGCTTTGAGGATCCAGAACTGGCGCGCCGGCTGCTCGAAGAAATTCCCTATTCGGACTTGAGCCACAAGCTACTTCCCGACGCCCTTGCCCTCGTTAGCGAATTCGGCCTTCAGACTGCCGCCAGCATTATCATGCCGCGGCTGCTCGGTCCTGACGCTAAACTATCGGGTATTGCCATCATCAACAGCGTCGAGGAAGCCATCCAGTTCGCCCGAGAAAATGCTGTCTGGCATGAGAAGGCCGATGCAGAACTGACGAAAAAGTGGCTAGGATGTCAAATACCATTGCACCTATTATTCGACCGCCGAGTTTCAGAGTTAGCCTGGTATTTCGACAAGCCGTTTAAGTACCCACCGAGATTGCGAACGGACGGCAGCCAGGAAGGAAGACCTTTTTTATTGCGCAGCGGTGGCCGCCAGCTAGAATATGAAGCTCCGAGTCAGCTGCTCATTCTCGACATTACGGCACTGCTGTTGGGTCATGAATTGGGATTACTTGAGAATCTTGAGCGCGAATGGGTCAAGATAGTTTTGCCCAACGAGACACCGGAATTGCTGCGGACTATAGAAAACGAGCTCGAGCAGCAGTTCGGATCTGCGACGGTTGAGGCACTTGACGTGCGCGAACGGCTCCAAGCGCGTTGTTTTGCCCTTAGGCCCGCGCCAGCGTCCGGAACCGTTCTGCGCCTAGTTAACGAGTCGGATCTAGACCAAAGCTCAACCCAAATATCACTCCCTGGCCTGATAGCTTACCTGGTTGCCAGAGGCATGGACAGCGAACTTGCGGACAAAGCCCTGAGCGACCTGTCGCTGTCGACGGTCAGCTCGGCGCCGCCGCTTGCCGGTCCGCTAGAATTCATCGTCTTCCCTGGTGACCTTGTAAGACTGGTTCGAGTCGGGCTACTCGATCGACTCGTTCAAGATGTCACCTTTACGGTGGATGCGGAGGCAAGGGAGCAGTGGCTTGCCTCGCTCGACCACCACCTCGAAGGGCGGGCGCTGGCCAACAAAATCAAGGAGCTGCGGCGTCTCGTAGCTCGCAAAGCCGACGGCGGCGCCTGGCAGTTCCTGCCGGTTCCCAGCGACCCTCGCGAAGGCCTGGAGAACTCAGGAGTTGCTGTTCACTTGTTCTACAGCTTGATCAGTGCGGCCGAGCGTCAGCCTTGCGAAATTTGGGCCGAAGACCGGATATTGTCGCTGGTCGGCAGGCTAGAGAACGCCACAATAATCAACGTATCCACTGTGCTCGGACGCCTGTCGCGCCACTCGACGGAACCGCAGCGAGCAACAGTCGAAAAGCGACTTCGAAATGCAGGTTACGGATTTTTGCTACCGAATGCGGAAGCGATCGTCAGTGCGCTAGTTGCTGCTCCTATGCGGGGAGCGGCTCTCGTCGAAAGCGACGAACTGGCGGCTATTCGACGAGACTTCGCTGTTCAGTTTGCGAACTCCCGCTACCTGATCGACAAAGCGGGTAGTGCCACCCAGGGCGAACCGGAAATGATATTCCTGTCGGGGCTCCTCGGACTGGCGGGGAAGGTCTTTGCAGCACTATGGAGCCAACCCGATATTAGCGACAGGCATTTGAACGCAGCTGCCCACTGGGCGTCGCGCCACCTTCGCGTCGAACAGGCGAACTTCCTGCCGCGCGACAACCAGACGGTCGCCGGCCGCGAGAGCTTGTTGTTCCTCCACTACGTCGCGCTCGTCGGCGCGATGTTTAGCGTCACAGGCGATTCATTCCGTCAGGCGCGGGAGCGCCGAGCAAAGCTCTTGCAATGGGTTCTGACTACAGTCGTCGAGCCTGCGCTCGAAATCTACCCGCCATTCCGTGATCGTCTGGTCTCCTATTTTGCCGAGGCGTTGGCCGGCCTCGGCAGGCTCTCGGGGAGCCATCCGGATGTCAACGACGAGACCCTCACTGGCATCATCTTGGAATATATCCGTTCATTCCCCGACGAGTGGCGAGCTGCCCTCCAGAGGCACGAGCTGCTCAGCAGCCTCGTCGGCCTGCGGGAAATGGAAAGCATCGCGGTTGGCACGGACTTCACCTTCGAGGCCGAGCAGTTCTATACGGCGATTTCGCATGCCTATGCTGCTGGAAAGTCGACATTGCCCATCCTTGGCACCAAACGGAATGCGGTCATCACCCGAATTTCCGACGCTGAGCCCGCGGCCAACAATCCAGTGGCCTTCCTAATTAAGGCTGGAAACAAAACCGCAAACGTCGCCGACGACCGGCTCGAACTCGAGGCCGACTTCTTCGAGCAACGTCTCCATGCTCTTATGCGGCACCCAAGTTGGTTTGACCTGAATGAGGCGGAACTCGATGCGGCCGCCCGCGAGATTGCCGAGAACGCCAACGCAAAAATACGACGGAAACTGCTTGCAGCCGCTCAGTCGAAGGCAATGACCTGGCGCTTGCAGACGCTGCAGGAGCAAATAAGCAAAGGGGGCAGCTGCGAAATTGAGCTGCTACTTCCGCCCCATCCGGATAGCGTTCGGCAATTCTTACGGTTGTCCTCGCCAACTGATTTCGCCACACCTGGCTGGTTAGACCGCTCATTCGCACGATTGCGCAAAGAAGTAGGCCCTCTCGGAGCCCTCGCTCGCATCGGCGGCATCCCCCTGGAGCTTGGAGCAGCTATCGACAGTTCCCTCGTAGGTGCAGTCGACGAAATCGGTCATGAGAGGGCAGTCCATCAGGCCGGGCCGACGCCCATGGTTCGGACCGCCCTGTATTCTGCCCTTCTCAAGCGTGGGAAGCTGGACCGCGATATAGGCGGGCTCACCCGACCCTGGAATGATTATGGTGTACTGTTCCAGGCGCTCTTGAAGCTCGCATTCACCAGCGCGGCAAAACGCAACGAGTGGCAAGATATTTCGGAACTGGAACGCTCGATATTACTATGGGCACATACGAATGCTGTTTTGGAGATCTTGCAGATTGAAGGCGTCGCACCCAATGAAGCGGCGAATATTGTTGAATTATTCATCAATCAGCGGGTCGGTGACACATATCATAGATCGAGATCGTCGGTCGGTCGCTTTTTGGATCCTTTCAAAGGCACTTGGCGCGGGACCGCCGGTGCTGCCATAGCATATGCGATCCGGGATCGCCCGGTTACCCAACTTGTCGATTCGCAGCGCGCCAACCTGCGTGCCACCCTCGCTCGGCAAGTTGAAGATGATTGGTTCCTTGAGTTGGAGCTCTGGGTTCCCAGCAGCGGCTCCGAGCCGGAGGGTTGCTGGCTCGCCGTCGACCCAGCGGGGCCGCTAGTCGCGGCGGGTGTGGCCGTGCTGCCACCTCCCTTTGACAACCGCTCTCCCGAGACGTTGGCGCTGCTGCTCGAGCAGCGGATCGTTGATGAGGCTGTCGATGAGGAAGCAAGTGGGTACTGGCCGCTCCTCTGGATGTTGGGAGTGAGTGCACTGAACGCCGAGACCCGAGCACGGATGCGAGCGCTAATTGACAAGACTGATACGTTGCCAAGTCTGGCCGCACACGACGGTGAGGTATGGGGCGGAGCGCTTCGCTTCCGAAGCGAACTGTATGGCGTGGATGGTGGAACTGACTCCTTCCGCCAGATGCTGACTGCCGCAGCAGAACAGGCGAGCAAATTTTACGCCAACGAGCGAATCTCCGACCTATCACCGAAATCGCGAGCGGTCTCGACGTTCCACCGTTTGGGTGAGGCGATCTTGTTATTCTCTTGCGCCAGTTCGCCAACGTTAAACGACTGCATGGCTCGGTTTGCCGAGCTTGTAATCGTCGTGGCCGAGGCGTGGCCCCATAGCCTGATTGCGTGTTTGGAATTGCTAGGAGTAATTGCCGCGCAACTCGACACTGAGCCGGCCAAACCACTTTGGGATGCAATCAATCTTCTTCGTAGCCATTGAAAATATACCATCGGCCGTTGTGAAGGTATTAGTTGAGTGCTTGTCTCAAAGTGATACTGACGAATGCGATAATAGGGAAAGCAGCGAGTGTGGGGCCACATCTCTTGTGGTTTCTGATGAGCCTATGGAAGCGTGCTGCCCATGGGAAGGTGGTTACACGACCCATTGCCGCTGCACTTGCGACTCGATGGCCAAAGCCTTGGCCGCGGTCGCGGCGCGTTCACGGTGTATCGCTGATGGACGAAGGTGACGTGGACCCTCTCGTCGGTAGCGGCCTGGAGCAAGCGGCGACCTGTGAGTGATCTTGGGTATGGGGCCGGCGCAACACGAGTAGCCAGCATATGGCTGAGCGCGTCGAGGGCCAGGTGCAGCCTTGCCCCCTTCAGTAAAGCTCCAACATTTCAGATTGCTTTGTGGGCATCAAGCAAGGTGCTTGGTTCGACATCCAACGCGGCCGCGAGTCGACCGAGGACCAACACCGTGGGGTTGCGTACCCCTCTCTCCACGCCAGATACATACGTGCGGTCAAGGCTACTTCGGAAGCCAAGTTCTTCCTGTGAGATGCCGAGTCTTGTTCGCAATTCCCGCACATTCTTTCCCACGACCTTTCGATAGTCCTCCATCCGGCGATGGGCACACCGTTGCGGACTATTGATCTACGGACTATGAGTCACATCGCTATTTTTGACGCCGGTTCATCGGGGGATGGGTGAAGCATCAATACGTCGGGGACATCAACGACTATCGGAAATACGCGCTGCTTCGCGCCCTCGCCGATGGCGGGGCGAACCGGATCGGCGTATGCTGGATGCTGACGCCGGACGACGGCGGCACCCACGGGAACAAGCTTGATTACCTGTCCAATCCCCAGGGCCATCGTAAATTCGACCCTCCGCTGTTCGATATCCTGGCCGGCGCGAAGTCCGAGCCAGACTGGCGGCGCCTCTCGACCATCGAGGCCAGTGGCGTGATTCCCGGTGCAACCTACTTCGACGAGCCGCTGCCGCAGGGCCGCGAGGAGCGTGCCACCTTTATGGCGGCGTGCCATAGCAAGTTCGCGGATGCGGATCTTGTGTTCTTCAGCCCCGACAACGGAATCGACGTTCCCTCGTCGCAACCTGGCCGGAAGACTGCGCTGAAGTACGTCTTCCTGGACGAGGTCGCAGCCTTCTACGGTGAGCGCAAGTCCGTGCTGATCTACCAGCATCGGCCGAAACTCCAGCCCATGAACGATCTGATTGCCGCTTGCACTGGCAGATTGGAGGGTGCCCTCCCCGGTTCTGCTATCTGGGCATTCCGTACCTCCCAGGTGGTGTTCTTCCTCGCGATCCACCCTGAGAGCCCGGCGCGGCTGGCCTTCGCGGCGATGAATGCTGCCGCGCGGTTTCATTCCGGCCAGATGACCGGCTCGTATCTCGGACGCGCCGCGGCCACGCCCCAATAATTGACGGCCGATTTTCGACGTGATTTTTCCATTTTTCGTTTTGTGTCAATTGGATAGCTTAGATGAAGCCCATTCCGTTGTTGCCCCTTTGCACCGTCCTCGTCATCGTTCCGCTGCTCGCCGGTTGCGCCGGCACCAACACCATCCGCACCTCGCAGGATACGGCAATCGTCCAGGCGAGCGCCGCGCCGATCTGCGGCGGCATCGGTTCGGCCAAGGTGGCGCAGAAGCAGGCCGCCATCGAGACGCTGAAGGCCGGCTACGACCGCTACGTCATCCTCGGCGCCGCAAGCACCAACAATGTGCGGGCGACGCAGTTGCCCGGAAGCTATCGCACGACGGGAACGCTGCAGGGCGGCGCGCTCAACGCAACCACTGTCTACCAGCCGGGCCCGACCATGGTCTCCGGCACCCATGACCAGTCCTTCGCGATCAGGATGTTCCGGGACGGCGAGCCGGGTAGCGGGCAGGCGTTGTCGGCCCGCGAGATGCTGGGGCCGGAATGGCCGGAACTGGTCAAGGCCGGCGCGGTGCGGACATGCACGTGACGCCGCCCGGCCATACAGATCAGGATCGCCGTTCGGACATGGCCTGGCTGCTGCAGACGGAGTTTGCCTCATGGTATGGCGAACTCGGGGCGAAGGGAAAGATGCCGCGGGCGTTCACCGGTGTGACGGATGCCGGCAGGCAGGCAGTAGTCATAATCTCGGACTCGCTGTTCGATCACGTCCAGCGCCGCGAGTTCCTGATCTGGCTCTGCCGGGAAGAGCGCATTTGGGCCTACGTCTACGGCACCCCCGTCACGGTCGCGGAGGCAGATGACACTTTTGTTGACCGCCTGGACTTCTATGCCTCGTCGTCTCGCTTCGACATGAGCTCGACGTTCGCCATCCACTGCGAGGATGATGGCCGGATCGCATACGAAGTTGTCCATAGCAGCCTCACGGCCGCGGGCGACGATGATCGCAACACGATCTTCCACGGGCTGCAGCGCACAGACAGGGAGATCACCGCCGACGCATCGCAGCAATATTCGCGGGTGTGGGCCTGGCTGAAGCCACACTGTCTGTGGCTGGACCGACCCGATGCGGCGCGGCATTGAAGCTGTATTCGCGATCGAACCCTGGGGCCTCGCGGCTGGACTCAGCGGAGGCGACGGTGCGCGGGTGCTGCTCGAGCGTATGCGCGTATGGATCCGAAATCCTTTGCAGGCCGAAACGGGTCCCCCAAGACTAAGGCTATATCGATTGCGAAGGGGGGAGGGTCGAGCACACCGCCCCGAGCGGCGGGCGTTCACCGCAGCGCGGCGGTGGTGCCGCCTGCCGATCCGGGCGAGGTCGGCCGTTGCGTCAGTCCGGCTGAATGGCGATGTGGTCGACGGATTCGCACTCGCCGTGCTCCTCCAGCGCCCACTCGATGTCTTCGGTGTTGAGCTCCATGAGCTCGGCCGCGCGATCGAGCGGCAGCCACTCCTCCTCGCCGGTGCGCTTGTCCC
>JAESFK010000762.1_pt1 | contig 12841 bp, 13 predicted proteins | sample 9269391 | NCBI WGS metagenome assembly JAESFK01 (sample SAMN14506231, study PRJNA617097) | algae metagenome | isolation source: Drouetiella hepatica UHER 2000/2452 and co-occurring heterotrophs from... | place: Slovakia: Slovak Paradise National Park, Hrabusice, Kosice Region | collected 2000-01-01
GAAGGCCATGCTGGCGTAGAGGAAGACGTCATGCGACTCGATCGCGAGATAGCCGACACCGACCTGCGAGCCGATCATCGCGACGCGATTGAGGATCTGGTAGACGCCGAAAATGCGGCCGCGCTGGGTGCCGCTGGCCTGCCCGCTGATCCAGCTTTCAATGCAGATGCCGTGTCCCGCCGCGGCCAGGCCCATGACCAGCCGCGAGCCTCCCCACCAGGCTTCGGGAATCAGCGGAAAGCTCAGCGTCGAGACCGCCTGCAGCGCCGCGAACACGGCGAAGCCGCGAATATGGCCGACCCGGCGCACGAGAGAGGGGATGGCGAAGCAGCCCAGCAGGAATCCGAGCGAGTAAGCCGAAGCGACAAGGCCGATCAGGAGCGGCGGCTGATTGGCGATCGCCATCCGCAGCGGCACCACCGTGTTCACGATCGTGCCGGCGACCTGCAACATGAGGGCCCCGGTGACGATTGCGCCGAGCGCAGCGACGGAACCGCCCTGGGCCTTGGTAGTCATCGCCTCGCCCTGTCCGGGAATCTCAATCCGCGCGACGCTATCAGGTCGCCTCCCGCCGGAACAGCCGCCCATTCCGAACCAGGGTTTGCAGCAGCCCGACCGCAGGCGAGGCCGATGAAAAGGCTCGTCGGAAGCATGCCCTGTTGACGTGGTCGGCGGCTGGGCGCAGCTTTGGCGCTCGAAGAACGGCGACGCGCGCGCTAGAGCAGCTTCGCCTGCCTGGGAGCGCCGCGCATGGAGGATTGCGAGGCCGGTTGCCATGCTCTTCGTCTGACGGCCAGGATGCGGCGCGTGGCGTCCATCGTGGTGTGCGGCGTGTTGCTGCTTGTCGGCGCGCCGATAGGGTCGTTTGCGCAACCCGCAGGACAGCCCGCCGAAACCAATGCGATCGGCGTCCTGCTCATCCGCGAGACGCTGGACCGCCCGCCCCCGCTGTCGCTGCTCGACATCCCGCCACGCGACGAGGGCGTCGCCGGCGCGCATCTCGCCATCGCCGACAACAACAATACCGGGCGTTTTCTCGGCCAGCGCTTCAGGCTCGACGTCATCGAGAGCGCGAAGGTCGACGAACTGCTCTCGGAGGCCGGCGAATGGGTCAGCGCCGGGCAGCATTTTCTCGTGCTCGACGTGCGACCGCAAACCGTTCTCATGCTCGCCGACGCGCTGAAGGGAAAGGATGCGCTGCTGTTCAATGCCGGCGCGCCGGACGAGAACCTTCGAGAAGAGGATTGCCGCGCCAACCTCCTGCATACGAGCCCGTCACGCAGCATGCTCGCGGACGCGCTGGCCCAGTACCTCGCCTGGAAGCAGTGGCGGCGCTGGTTCCTGGTCCTCGGAACGCGGCCGGAGGACCAGGCTTTCGCCGAGGCCTTGAGGCGTGCGGCGAAACGCTTCGGCACCCGCATTGTCGAGGAGCGGACCTTTTCCGTCGAAGGCGGCTCGCGACGCGCCGATGGCGGGCATGAGCAGGTTCAGCAGCAGATCCCGCTTTTCACGCAAAATGCGGCGGCGCACGATGTCGTGGTCGTCGCCGACGAAGCCGAACTGTTCGGCGAATACTTCCCGTTTCGCACCTGGGAGGCGCGGCCGGTGGCAGGAACACAGGGGCTGACGGCGACAAGCTGGCATCCCGCGCTCGAACAATGGGGCGGGACGCAATTCCAGAATCGCTTCAGGCGATCGGCGGACCGGACGATGCGCCCGCTCGATTACGATGTCTGGCTTGCCGTGCGCGCCATTGGCGAGGCGGCGGCGCGGCGGCGCTCGACCGCATTCGCCGATATTGCCGCGCATCTGCGCTCCGCCGAGTTCGAACTGGCCGGCTTCAAGGGCCAGAAGCTGACCTTCAGGGACTGGAATGGCCAGCTGCGACAGCCGATCCTGATCGCGACGCCGAAGCTCCCGGTCTCGGTTTCGCCGCAACCGGGCTTTCTGCACCAGTTCTCGGTGCTGGATACGCTCGGCATCGACCGCCCCGAAACGAAATGCAGATTGTAGGAGAACGGTACTTCCAAGCCAAAGCTATGAGCGCCCTGGATTCTTGAAACGATGATCAGGAGCAAGCAACATGCGGCTGAAATGCCTTATTTCGACCGGCGCATTCTTATTGCTTGCGACCGGCGCCGATGCCTACACGGTGTTTGTCAGCAATGAAAAGGACAACACGGTCAGCGTCATCGATAGTGCGACGCTGGAGGTGACCAAGACCATCAAGGTCGGGCAGCGTCCGCGCGGAATCCTGCTTGCCAAGAACAGCGAATGGCTGCTGGTCTGCGCGAGCGACGACAACGTCGTGCAGGTCTTCGACGCCAAGACGCTCGCGTTCATCAAGAACCTGCCTTCCGGCCCCGACCCCGAGCTTTTCGTCCTGCATCCGAAGGGCAACCCGCTCTACATCGCCAACGAGGACGACAATATCGTCACCGTGGTCGATATCGAGAAGGGTTCGGTCGTGACGGAAATTCCCGTCGGCGTCGAGCCGGAGGGCATGGGCATCAGCCCGGACGGGACCGTTCTCGTCAACACCTCCGAAACGACGAACATGGCGCATTTCATCGACACGCAGAGCAACAAGACGGTCGATCATGTGCTGGTCGACGCCCGCCCGCGTTACGCGGAGTTCACGCCGGACGGAGCGCAGGTCTGGGTCAGCTCGGAGATCGGCGGCACGGTCAGCGTCATCGATGTCAAGTCGCGCAAGCCCGTCGGCAAGGTGTCGTTCCAGATCCCGGGCGTCAACGCCGATGCCATTCAGCCGGTGGGCGTGCGGATCACCAAGGACGGCAAGAAGGCGTTCGTCGCGCTGGGGCCGGCCAACCGCGTTGCCGTCATCGATACCGCCTCCCTGAAAGTGGAGCGTTATCTCCTGGTCGGGCAGCGCGTCTGGCAGCTCGACTTCACGCCGGACGGCAAGCAGCTCTTCACGACGAACGGCACCTCCAACGACGTCTCGATCATCGATGTCGAGAAACTGCGCGTGACCAAGTCGGTGAAGGTCGGGCGCTATCCCTGGGGAGTTGTCGTCGCCCCATTTTGATCAACTTGAACGTCGGCCCGCAGAAGCCAACCATTCACCCGGAGGAGAGCCATGAAGGTCCGCATCGTTGCTCTGTCGCTCACGGCGACTCTGATGGCCGGCGCAGCGCAGGCGCAAGGATACCTCGCGCAGAAGGTCGAGAGGCTCCCGGTCTTGGAGCTCGGTCTCGGCAATGCCGGTTACGGCGTATCGCAAAAGGATTACAGCCTTCAGACCGGCAAGGGCTACGTCCTGAAGCTCAAATCGACCGGCGCGAAGGAATGCGCCTGGTCGGCCCCCGAGTTCAGCAATTTCATCTGGCTGCGCAAGGTCGAGGTCAACAAGGTCGAGATCAAGGCGAGCCATGTCTACGAAATCGAGATGGAGCGCGAGGGCGAGGCAGAGCTCTTCTTCGTGCCGATCCGGCCCGGTGAATATGCCTGGTCATGCAACGGGCTGGCGGAAAAGGGCATGGCGGGGCGGTTCATCGTCAAGTGAGCCCGCGGGATGACGATCGGCGGGGCGGCATGGCGCTCTCGGTCGCCGGGGTGAGCCATGCGTTCGGCGACAGGCGCGCGCTTGTCGATGTGTCTCTCGACGTTCCAGCCGGCTCCTTCACCGTGCTGCTCGGGCTCAACGGCGCGGGCAAATCGACGCTGTTTGCGCTGATCACCCGGCTTTACGACAATGTCAGCGGCGAAATCCGTGTCTTCGGGAATGATGTGCGCCGCGCTCCGTCGGCCGCCTTGCGGCAGATCGGCGTGGTGTTCCAGAGCCGCACGCTCGACGCCGATCTGAGCCTGCTGCAGAACCTCGCCTACCATGCGGCACTGCATGGCTTCGGTCCCGCATCGGCAAGGGTGCGCGCCATTGAGCTGCTCGACATCATCGGGCTGGCCGACAAGGCGCGCGACAGGGTGCGCGCCTTGTCGGGCGGGCAGGCGCGCCGTGTCGAGATCGCGCGCGCCTTGCTGCACGAACCGCGCTGCCTTCTGCTCGACGAAGCCACCGTCGGCCTCGATATCGGAGCGCGCGAAAGCATCATTGCCCTGGTGCGCGATCTGGTCGACCGCCAGGGGCTTGGCGTCCTTTGGGCGACCCATCTGATCGACGAGATCGCGCCGACCGATCGCATCGTCGTTCTGCACAAGGGACGGGTTCTGTTTGCCGGCGGTCACGACAATCTGCTCGCCATGACGGGCGCGCGAACCATACGCGACGCGTTTACGACGATGACGGGCTCGGCGGACGCCAATTCTGCCGGCGCGGCGGCATGAAGACCGTCGCGATGGATAGCGCTCGACCGGGCCCGGCGAGCTCCCGCGCGCGCTTGGGCTTCTCCGGCTACCTGGCTTGCTTCAACGGCATCGTCTGGCGCGAGATCCTGCGCTTCGTGCATCAGCGCGAACGGTTCCTCTCCGCGCTGGTGCGGCCGCTCGTCTGGCTGTTCATCTTCGCAGCCGGTTTCCGCCAGGTGCTCGGCGTCTCGATCATCGCGCCCTATGAAACCTATGTCCTCTACGAGGTGTTCGTGACGCCGGGCCTGATCGGCATGATTCTGCTCTTCAACGCCATGCAGTCGTCGCTCTCGATGGTCTATGATCGCGAAACGGGCGCGATGCGGACCTTGCTCGTCAGCCCGTTTCCGCGCTGGTTCCTTCTGACATCGAAGCTGATCGGTGGCGGCGCCGTGGCGCTGTTGCAAGTCTATGTCTTTCTGCTGATCGCCTATTTCTGGGAGATCGAGCCGCCACTGCTCGGATACCTCACAGTGCTGCCTGCGCTGTTTCTCTCGAGCCTGATGCTTGGGGCGCTCGCCTTGATGATGTCCTCGCTCATCAAGCAGCTGGAGAATTTCGCCGGAGTCATGAACTTCGTGATCTTCCCGATGTTCTTTGCCTCGTCGGCGCTCTATCCGCTGTGGCGCATCCGGGAATCGAGCCCATTGCTCTATGAGATCTGCCGCTTCAATCCCTTCACCCATGCGGTCGAGCTGATCCGCTTCGCCTTGTATGCGCGGCTCGATCTCGCCTCGCTCGCAGCGGTCTTAGGCTTCACCGTCGTCTTTCTCGGCGCCGCCATTTACGCCTATAATCCATCCAAGGGATTGCTGGGCCGGCGTGGTGCTACCGGAGGCGCGGCATGAGGTTCGCGAGCGGCCTTTTCCTGAGCTTGCGCCTGATCCGCTGGATCGCGTGCGGCGCGGCCATGGTCGCTGCCCTTCCGGCGCGCCCGGCCGAGCCGGAATGGCCCTGCATCCAGCGAAAAGTCCTGACGCTCACCGCAGCGCAGATGTGGGATGGCCCCGATGTCGAGGCACTCACGGGCTGGCAGGACGACGCGGAGATGGCCCGCCTGATCAAGCTGCTCGTCAGCCGCGCCACCCCGATGGAGAAAGCGAGCGAGAGCCTGGCGCAATGGGCCAGGGCCCAGCCGGACGCATCCCGGGATGAGAAATTGAAGATGCTCTTTGCCGGCGTGCTGACAACCATCAACGCCGATCGCGCCGTGATCCTCACCGGGATCGAACGTTTCCAGCACCGGCAGCGAGAACTGGCCGAGCGGATCCAGGTGCAGGGAGCGGCGCTGGGTGCGCTGCGCGCAAGGGCGGCGACGGACGAGAAGGCCAGGGCGGAACTGACGGCGGCGGAAGATCGATACAAGTGGGACACCCGCTTCTTCGCCGAGCGGCAGGAATCGCTGCCTCTCGCCTGCGAGATACCCGTGCAGATCGAGCAACGCGCCTTCGATCTCGCACGCGAAATCAGGGCCCTGATGAAGGATTGAGGGCGCCGCTCCTGGTTTCCAGACGGCCTCAAAGTCCCGGCGCAACCTCGGCCAGCGGAAGCAATGCGTCGCCCCAGCCATCGATGCCATCCGGAAACCAGATCACATCGCCGTAGCCCCATGACACGGCGCGTTTGGCCGCGTTCCAGGACATCCAGCATTCCTTCAGGCAGAAGAAGACCAGCGTTCTCGTCCGGTCGCCGCCAGTCAGTGTTGCGAGTTGCGCCCGAAATGCCTGCAGCAGCGGCTCGGGAACGACGCCATAGCCGACATTGGCCAGCCAGGCGGCGCCCGGAATGCTTCGATGCGGCGGCTCGCGCCAGATCATGCTCGCCGGCAGGTTGTCGGGCTTCACCGGGCGCGGAAGCACATCGATGAAGATCGCCGACTTCTCGCGCCACAGCCCCTCGGCGGCGGGTGTGTCGATGACGCGGGCGCCTTTGAGCGTCGTGGGAACCGGCGCGCGATAAGTGTCGGTCCGAAAGCCGGCGGGCTCATCCGGGACGCCTTGCGCCGCGCTGTCGGCCGCCATCCCCGCGGCGAGACAGAGTGCCAACGCGGCAGCCCCTCCCCTCATGGTCAGCGCCGCGGCGCTGTGATCGGCGCCGTATCCTCGTCCAGCAACGGCACGCCGAAACCAAGCAGGATCGCGTCGATATCGCCCTGCCTCCTGGCGATGAGCTCGTTCAGCCTGCGTTTCCAGTCATCCTCCTGATTGCGCACGCCGAACGTGATCCGGTAGACCATGCGCGGCCCGATCGTCTCCTTCAACAGCGGCGTCACCGTCAAAGCTTCGCCGCCGCGGCTGGCGAAATAGCCTCCGATCGGCCCCCATAAAATCCCGGCATCGATTTCGCCGGAGCGGATATCGGCGATCATCAGCTCCGTGGGGGACTCGAAGCGCCGGTCGACCGTCAGGGGGTATGGTTTTGCGTTGCATCAGGCCCAGCATCGCCATGATGTTTCCCGGCGGCGTGCCGGCGACAATACCGATGCGCTTGGCCTTCAACCGCTCATCCGCAAGCGCATCTGCACCGTCGAGCCCCTGCCCCCGACGATGAACCAGGGCATAGCTCGAGCGGTAGTAATGGTTGGTGTTGAGGACGAGGTCGTCGCCCTGTGCGAATCCGATGATGAGGTCGCAGCGCTTCGCGAACAGCGTCTGGCGCACGAAGCCGGTCGCCTGCGGAAACCAAGTGTATTCGAGCGGAAGCTTCAACTCATCCGCGACGAGTTCGGCGATCTTGTTTTCAAAGCCCTGCCGCGCCTCGTTGGAGAACGGCAGATTGGCCGGATCGCTGCAAACCCTGAGGATTTCACGGTTGACCAGATCGGCGCGGCCGGTTTCGGCAGCCTTGCCGCCTGCCGCCGAGACAAGCGCAACCACGCCCCAAATCAGGACTTGCCGGGCATAGGCGGCAGGACGGAGCAAAGATGCTCTATGAGCCGGTGCAGGTCTTTTCATTCTGGATGGCCGTCTCGGGCTTTTCGACGCCGCGCTCCGGCCGCTTGCCGCGCGGCAGCGCGCCATCGGCGCGCGCCTTGAGATAAACGTAGATATCGTCGAGATAACACATGACATTGGCGTTATCGCCAAGTGCTGGCATGACGCTCGTCTTGTCGGGGCGTGTAATCGTGCGCCCTCCAGCCACCACCTCGATGAATTCCTGGTGTTTTATTGTTTTCAACGATTCGATCAGGCCCGGCGCGTAGGTCGAGCCTTCGCCTTCGGGCCCGTGGCAGACATGGCATTCCGAGTGATAGCGACGAAACCCGGAATAGGTGTACCAGTCGACCTTCCCGTCCGGCATGATGTTGTAAGTGGGCGTTCCGTCCGCCTCGGCCCACTTTCCATCGTCTTCGACCTTCGCCGGCTTGTCCTGGGACGACCCACCGGTCGTCAGCAGGAGCGCCGCCAACAGGGCGGTGTTTGCAAATGCGAGGCCGATGCGAGGGCGTTTCAACGTCAGCCTCTCCGGTAGCCGCAAAGCATGCTGTCAGCCGAAATCGTCGGGCGGACATCGAAAGCCGGCGCGACCTGCTCAGCCGCGCCGGCTATCCTCCATGTGTCGATCACGCACGTGTCGATCACGGCAGCGAGAAGACTGTCAAAACGCCGCCGAGCGCGGTGTAGTCGCGCAGGCCAGCATAGCCGCCGACCGCGCCGAGGCCGTCGGTCGGATTGGTCAGGCCAGCCGCGAGACCGATGCCGGCCCAGCCGCCGATGCCGGACAGCACCGCGACATGCTGCTTGCCCTTGTGGGTGTAGGTCATGAGGTTGCCGATGATGCCGGAGGGCGTCTTGAACTTGAACAGCTCCTTGCCGTCCTTCTCGTCGACCGCCTTCACATAGCCTTCCAGCGTGCCGTAGAAGACCACGCCGCCGGCCGTTGCGAGAGCGCCCGACCAGACCGAGAACTGCTCCGGAACCGACCAGGCGATCTTGCCCTGCCCGGCGTCCCACGCAATGAAATTGCCCATGCCGCCATGGCTGCCGGTCGCGGGATACATCGAGAGCGTTGCGCCGACATAGGGCTGACCGGCCGTGTAGGACACGCGGAACGGCTCATAGTCCATGCAGACATGGTTCGTCGGAACATAGAACAAACCGGTGCGCGGCGAGTACGCGGCCGGTTGCTGGTCCTTGCTGCCAAGCGCAGCAGGGCAAACGCCCTTGGTGTTCTTGTCCTGCCCGGTCTGGAACGTCGACATGGCCGGCACGACCTGCGGACGGCCAAATTGCGGGCTGTTCTTGTCCATCACGACCCCGGTGGTCCAGTTGACCGTCGGATCGAACTTCTGGGCGACGAGCAATTCGCCGGTCACGCGATCGAGCGTATAGCCAAGCCCGTTGCGGTCGAAATGGACGAGAGCCTTGCGGGGCTGGCCGCCAACGGGAATATCCGCGAGGATCATCTCGTTGACGCCGTCATAATCCCACTCATCGAACGGCGTCATCTGGTAGGCCCATTTCGCTACGCCGGTGTCGGCATCGCGGGCAAAGATCGCCATCGTCCATTTCTGGTCGATCGGCTTGCCGTCGGCGCCGGCCCGCTGCACCGGGTTCCAGGTCGAGGGATTGGCGGTCCCGTAGAAGAACAGGTTGGTCTCCGGGTCATAGGAGTACCAGCCCCAGGCCGTGCCGCCGCCGATCTTCCACTGATCGCCCGTCCAGGTCTTCAGCGAGGAATCCTTGCCGACCGGCTTGCCGAGCGAAGTGGTCTTTTCGGGGTCGATCAGCATTTCCGCGTCGGGACCGGTCGAAAAGGCCCGCCAGAGCTGCTTGCCCGTCTTCATCTCGTAGGCGGTGACGTGTCCGCGCACGCCGAATTCGGCACCGGAAATGCCGACGATGACCTTGTCCTTCACCGGCAGGACGGTGGCCGTATTGGTCTCACCCTTCTTGGGATCGCCATTGACGGCTTTCCAGACTTCCTTGCCGGTCTTGGCATCGAGCGCCACGAGGGTGGTGTCGGCCTGATGGAGGAAGATCATGCCGTCGGCATAGGCGACGCCGCGGTGGACGGTATCGCAGCACATCACCGGAATGACCGACGGATCCTGCTTCGGCTCGTATTTCCAGATGATCTTGCCTTCTTTCTCCAGGTCGAGCGCATAGACGATGTTCGGGAACGGCGTGTGGACATACATCGTGTTGCCGATGACCAGCGGTGAGCCTTCATGGCCGCGCAAAACGCCGGTCGAGAAGGTCCACGCCACCTTCAGGTTCTTGACGTTGTCACGATTGATCTGATCAAGCTTGGAATAACGCGTATTCGCGTAGTCGCCCGTCTGTATCGCCCATTGATTTGGATCGGACGTTTGCTTGATGACATCCGGATTTGCGAATACTTGTGGCGAGAAGGCTACGGTCGTCAACAAAGCTGCCGATAGGATAAGCTTGCGCATGGCGCCCTCCTGGCGAATTTTGTCTGTTTCAATAGCGCTCCATAGCGTGTCACGGCTGAACCGCCGAAGCGTCTCAGCGCTTGGGCACGTTTTCAGGCTACGACTACATCAACGCCAGACGGGCGCCAGTCGTAGGAGCCGATTTCTACCGGCGCTGGTGTAGGCCCTTTTTTGGATCTGGACAAGATCGCATCAAGACTCGGTACCGCATTTCGACCTGATTTCGCCAAAATTCGTTCCCGATTTCGTCGCCCCGTCACGATTACTGACCCATCCGAGGGTCGTCGCGGAATTGCTGCGCCGCACAACTCGATGCGAGGAGAAGATGGACATAAAGCCCACCGAGATCCGAGCGCGAAATGGCACTGGTTTCTTGCACATGCTATGAGGGAGGATGACCGCCACCGCCTTGCCATCGCGCCCGGGCGAGCTGAATGGGTTGATCTTTGCCAAGCCGCGCCGAGGCCTCCGAACGGTCTTCCGCGCGATGCTCTTTCTGGCATTGCTGGCGTTTGGCGGTGAAGGAGAGCTTGTTTCGGGGGCTGCTGCCCAGACCAACCCGTCGGGCTCGCCTCTGAGCGTCACGGAGATTGCTCCTGGCGTATTCGTGCACCAAGGCGCCTACGCCGTCTTCGCACCGGCCAATCGCGGTGACGTCGCCAACCTGTCCTTCGTGATCGGTCGCGATGCCGTCGCCGTGATCGACACCGGCGGCAGCGCCGCGATCGGGCAGGCGCTGCGCGCCACGATCCGGACGGTGACCGACAAGCCCATTCGCTACGTGATCAACACCCACATGCATCCCGATCATGTGTTCGGAAATGCTGCGTTCGCGGACGACCGGCCGGACTTCATCGGCCACCACAAGCTCGCGCGTGCGCTGGCCGCGCGGGCCGAGCGTTATCTTGCGGTCAACGCGCAGTTGCTGGGTCCGGAAGCGTTTGCCGGCACCCGCCTCGTCGCGCCGACGCGCGGGGTGCAGGACCGGTTGGCCATCGATCTCGGCGAGCGCGAGCTCATCCTCGAAGCACAACCGACGGCGCATACCGACAACGACCTGACGATTTACGACACCGCCACGGGAACGCTGTTCCTCGGTGATCTGCTGTTCATGCGGCATATCCCGGCTCTCGATGGATCGATCCGCGGCTGGCTGGCCCTCATCGGCCGCCTGGAACAGATCGCGGCGAAGCGCGTCGTCCCCGGTCACGGGCCGCCGGCAGCCGCATGGCCCGAGGCGATGCAGCCGCAGAAGCAATACTTGCAAAGAATTTCCGCAGACGTGCGACGCATGATAAAAGAGGGGAGATCGATTGCCGAGGCCGCCGCTACCGTTGGGCTCTCCGAAAAGGAGACGTGGCTCCTGTTCGACGCGTTCAACGCCCGCAATGTCACAGCCGCGTTCGCCGAGCTCGAGTGGGAGTGATCGCGGCGCCCTGGCTGCCTGATCGGGAGGATGCCATGACCGAGCGCATCGCACGCCGCAGCGTCCTGGGCCTTGTCGGCGCAGTGATCACCGGGCTGCCGGTCACGCTGGCCCGCGCCAACGACGACCCCTGGCCCGGGCTCCATCAGGATGTGTTCAGCAACCGGCCGATCATCGAAGAGGACGGGCTGGTGACGCTGGACGCACCCATGCGGGCCGAGGATGCCGCGCTGGTTCCGCTGACGATCAAGGTCGACCGCGACAAGCTGTCGGCCGCGCGCTCGCTGACCTTGCTGATCGACAAGAATCCGGCTCCGGTCGCAGCAACCTTCTACTTCGGTGAGGGAGCGGGCGAGATCGTGCTGTCGACGCGCGTGCGCATCGACGCCTATTCGAATGTGCGCGCCGTGGTGGAAACCAGCACTGGAGCGCTGCACATGGCCACGCGATATGTGAAGGCCTCCGGCGGCTGCTCGGCACCCGCGCTGAAAGATGCCGAGCTTGCGGACGCCGAGCTCGGCAGGATGCGGTTGCGGCAGTTTGCCGTCGAAAGCGCGGCCGCGACCTCACGCGAAGCGCAGCTGATGATCCGGCACCCGAACCATTCCGGTCTGCAGATGAACCAGCTGACCGGATATTACATCCCGGCGAAGTTCATCAGCGACATCGAAGTGAAGCGCAGCGATGTGCTCGTATTCCGCATGGAGGGCGGCATCTCGCTGAGCGCGGATCCCAGCATCCGGTTCACCTTCCGGCCGGCAGGTCCGGACGATGTTCTCACCGTGGTGGCGAAGGATACGGATGGCCGCGTGCTGCGCGATAGCTGGCCGGTCAAGAGCGGAAAGGAAACCTGATCACGCATTTCGATCCCCCCGCCCGGCGCGCCACCCTGGTAGCCGCGCTTGTCGCGCTCGGCTTGCTGTGTGCGGGCTCGCTGGCGTTCGCCGAAACCAAACTCACCGTTCGCGACGTGGCGCAGCGCTTGTTCCAGCTCGCGCCGGGCGCGCGCGCCAATTTCGACCGGCAGGATCTGCGCCGGCTTGACCTGAGCGGCCTCGATTTCCGGCGGGCGCGGCTGGCTGGCAGCGATCTCTTCGGCGCTGATCTCGTTCGCGCCGACCTTTCGGGCACCGATCTGCATGGTGCCCGGCTCGACCGGGCGGTGATCATCGGAGCCGATTTCAGCGAGGCCGATTTGTCCGGCGCGACCTTGCTGCTGCCAACCGCCGTTTCGAGCCTGTCCTACGATGCCAGCGAGGCACCGCGGTTCCGCAACGCCAATCTGGCGCGTGCCAGAATCGTGGCCCATCTGAGCGGCGCGGATTTGAGCGGAGCCGATCTGACTGCGGCCGTCTTCAACCATGCGGACATGCGCGGAACGCTGATGACGACGCTGCGAACCGAGCTTTTCGGCTGCGATCTGACGCGCGCGATCCTGCGCCATGCGGATCTCACCGGCATCGTCCTGCGCTTCGCGAAGCTGCGTCACGCCGATCTGACCGGGGCGGTGCTGATCAATGTCGATCTGTCCAAGGCCGACCTCACGGGCGCGGATCTGACCGATGCCGACCTGGCCGGCGTCGATCTCGACGGCGCGATCCTCACCGGCGTGAAGGGCCTGCAGAGCGCCAGGAGGCTGGCTCTGGCGCGCAATCTCCACAAGGCGGTAAGGTAACGCGTCGGATTGC
>JAESFK010000763.1_pt1 | contig 12832 bp, 10 predicted proteins | sample 9269391 | NCBI WGS metagenome assembly JAESFK01 (sample SAMN14506231, study PRJNA617097) | algae metagenome | isolation source: Drouetiella hepatica UHER 2000/2452 and co-occurring heterotrophs from... | place: Slovakia: Slovak Paradise National Park, Hrabusice, Kosice Region | collected 2000-01-01
GTCCGCGTCGGTCATGATGATGATCTTGTGGTAGCGCAGCTTCTCGATGTTGAACTCCTCGCGGCCGATGCCGGCGCCGAGCGCCGTGATCAGCGTGCCGACCTGTTCGGAGGAGAGCATCTTGTCGAAGCGCGCCCGCTCGACATTCAGGATCTTGCCGCGCAGCGGCAGCACGGCCTGGTATTCGCGGGCACGGCCCTGCTTGGCCGAGCCGCCGGCCGAGTCACCCTCGACGATGAAGAGTTCGGACTTGGCCGGGTCCCTTTCCTGGCAGTCGGCGAGCTTACCGGGGAGCGAGGCGATATCGAGCGCACCCTTGCGGCGGGTGAGATCGCGCGCCTTGCGGGCGGCTTCGCGCGCGGCGGCGGCTTCCGCCACCTTGCCGACGATGGTCTTGGCCTCGTTCGGGTGCTCCTCGAGCCAGGTCGCGAGCGCCTGGTTGACGACGTTCTCGACGACGGGACGCACCTCCGAGGAGACCAGCTTGTCCTTGGTCTGCGAGGAGAATTTCGGATCGGGAACCTTGACCGAGACGATCGCGGTCAGGCCCTCGCGGCAATCATCGCCGGTGAGGGAGACCTTCTCCTTCTTCGAGATGCCGGAGCTCTCGGCATAGCCCGTGACCTGGCGTGTCAGCGCGGCGCGGAAGCCGGCGAGATGGGTGCCGCCGTCGCGCTGCGGGATGTTGTTGGTGAAGCAGAGCACGTTCTCGTGGTATGAATCGTTCCACCAGAGCGCGACATCCACGGTGATGCCGTCCTTCTCCGAGGACAGCATGATTGGCTGGGCGATGACCGGCGTCTTGGCCCGATCGAGATAGCGCACGAAGGCCTCGACGCCGCCCTCATACATCAGCTCCTCGCGCACGACCTCGGCGCGGCGCGCATCGGTCAGCACGATGCGGACGCCGGAATTGAGGAAGGCGAGTTCGCGCAGGCGATGTTCGAGCGTCTTGTAGTCGAACTCGATCATCGTGAAGGTTTCTTGGCTCGGGGTGAAGGTCACCTCCGTGCCGCGCTTATCGCCGGCCGGGCCGACGACGGCCAGCGGCGCGACCGCATCGCCGTGGCGGAACTCCATGAAATGCTCGTTGCCGCCACGCCAGATGCGCAGCTTCAGCGAGACCGAGAGTGCGTTCACCACGGAGACGCCAACGCCGTGCAGGCCGCCCGAGACCTTGTAGGAGTTCTGGTCGAATTTCCCGCCGGCATGGAGCTGGGTCATGATGACCTCGGCCGCCGAGATGCCTTCCTCGCTGTGGATATTCGTCGGGATGCCGCGGCCGTTATCGGTGACGGTGACCGAGCCCTCGGCGTTCAGCGTCACCGTGACGAGGTCGGCATGGCCGGCGAGCGCCTCGTCGATCGCGTTGTCGACGACCTCATAGACCATGTGGTGCAGGCCCGAACCGTCATCGGTGTCGCCGATATACATGCCCGGGCGCTTGCGCACCGCATCCAGGCCTTTGAGAACCTTGATGGAATCGGCGCCATAGGCGGCGTCTTCAAGGTCGCGGGCAGCTTCGTTCATGTCGTGGTCCTTAGGCAGGTGCGCGGGCACCCGCGATCGTCTTGATTCGTATCACGAATATAGGGGGTGAAGACGGCTTTTTCACGCGCCTACGCGTGCGTGCGCGAGAGTGCGTCGAATTCAGCCGGGAAAGCCGGCGATCGCCTCCAGGAAGGCCTCGCCATATTGGGTGAGCTTGCGCTCGCCGACGCCCTCGATCGCGCGCATCTGTTCGAGCCCCGCAGGCCGCTCACGGGCCATGGCGATCAGCGTGCGGTCCGTGAAGATGATGTAGGCGGCGACGCCCTCCTCGCGTGCCAGCGAGAGGCGCAACTGGCGCAGATGCTCGAACAGCCCGGCGGTGCCCTCGTCGAGGCCGTCGGCACGCGCGGCCTCGCGCCCGGCGCGGCGCGCGCGGCGGTCAGCGTAAGGGTCGGCCCGCAGCGCGATCGCCTCGCGGCCGAACAGGATGTCCTCGCCCTTCCCGGTCAGGCAGAAGCCGCCATGTTCGATGCTGGCCTCGGCCAGCGCGCCGGCTGCAAACAGCTTGCGGGTCAGAGCGGTCCAGGCGCTCTTGGGCTTGTCCTGGCCGACGCCGAAGGTCTTCAGGCCATCATGGTTCTGGCGGCGGATCGCTTCGGTCGTCGTGCCGGTCAGGATGTCGGCGAGGTGGGCCGCGCCGAAGCGCTGGCCCGAGCGCGCCACCGCCGAGAGCAGCTTGCGCGCATCGAGCGTGGCATCGGTCAACTCGGAGGCCTCAGCGCTGCAGAGATCGCAGCGGATCGGCGCGTTGCCATGGCTGCAACTCGGCGTCTGCTCACCGAAATAGGCGAGCAGCGCACTGCGCCGACACAGCGCCGACTCGCAGAGATCGATCATGGCATTGAGACGCTTGTGTTCGATGCGGCGGCGCTCGTCGTCAACAGCCTTCTCGTCGATCTGGCGACGGCGCAAGGCCATGTCGTCGATGCCGTAGAGCGTCAGCGTGTCGGCCGACAGCCCATCGCGCCCGGCGCGTCCGATCTCCTGATAATAGCTCTCGATCGAGCCCGGCATGTCGGCATGAACGACGAAGCGGACATCGGGCTTGTTGATGCCCATGCCGAAGGCGATGGTCGCGCAGACGACGACGCCGTCCTCCTGCAGGAAGATGTCCTGGTTGCGGTTGCGCAGCCCCTGCTCCATGCCGGCATGATAGGCCAGCGCGTTCCAGCCCTTCTCGCGCAGCCCTTCAGCGAGCCGTTCGGTCTTGCTGCGGGAAGAGCAGTAGACGATGCCCGAGCCGTTGCGATGGCGCCGCAAGAACTCGTCGATCTGGCGGCGCGGCTGGTCCTTCGGCGCGAAGGAAAGCTTCAGGTTCGGCCGGTCGAAGGAATGCACCACCAGATGCGGCGGCTTGGGGAAGAGCTGCTGGGCGATGTCGTCGCGCGTCTGGCGGTCGGCGGTCGCGGTCAGCGCCGTCACCGGCACGCCGCCGAGCGCCTCGCGCGTCTTGGCGAGCAGGCGGTACTCGGGCCGGAAATCATGCCCCCATTGCGAGACGCAATGGGCCTCGTCGATGGCGAGCCGGGTCACGCCCAGCCGCCGCAGCCGCGAGACCAGCCCGTCGCCGGCGAGGCGCTCCGGCGAGACGAAGAGCAGGCGCAAATCGCCGGCGTTGAGCCGATCCCAGGCTTCGGCGGCTTCGCTCTCGCTGTTCATCGAATTCAGCGAGGCGGCGGCGACGCCGGCCCGCGTCAACTGCCCGACCTGGTCGCGCATCAATGCGATCAATGGCGAGACGACGAGCGTCAACCCGCCGGCGACGAGTGCCGGAAGCTGGTAGCACATCGACTTGCCCGAGCCGGTCGGCATCACCGCAAAGACATCGCGACCGCTGAGCGCGGCCTCGATCACCTCCCACTGGCCCGGGCGGAAATCATCATAGCCGAAGACGGATTTGAGGATCGCGCGGGCGTCTGATTCGAAGGGCTGCGGCATGGCAGAGGGTGTGCCCGAGCCGGGCCCGGATTGCCAGCCTCACAGCAGGCCGGCGGCCAGATGAAGCACGGCAGCCAACGCGAAGATCGCCGCGATCAGCCAGGATGCGACCGGACGCAGGTCGAACAGGAGGAACTGCAGCGCGAGCCGCAGCAGCCAGAACAGGCCGCCCGCAACAGGCAGCAGCCAAGGCGTGCCGGGCTGCCCAGCCTGCCAGACGAGCGCCGCGCCATAGGCGACGAAGACGAAGCTCAGCATCAGGTTGAGCGTCTGGGTGATCGCGCTGTTGAGGCTGCCTGAAGGCGCAAGCCGTTCCGGCCAGCCGAACAGCCGCCAGAACGCGGCATGAAACAGGGCGAAGGCAAGATCGATCAGGCCGGCGGCAAGCAGCATGGCACCCTCCTCAGGCCGGCGTCGCCCGTCCCGCCTCGACGAAGAAGCGCTGCGCGCCAGTCGGCAGATCGACGAACAGCGCCGGGTCGGCGCCGGTCATCCAGACCTGGCAGCCGAGCCCGGTCAGCCCTTCGTAGAGCGCCGCGCGGCGGCGCGGATCGAGGTGGGCCGCGATCTCGTCGAGCAGGACGAGCGGGCTGAGCCCGCTCATCGCCGCGACCAGCCGGGCATGGGCCAGAACCAGCCCGATCAGTAGCGCCTTCTGCTCGCCGGTCGAGCCCTGCCCGGCAGGAATGCCCTTGGGACCGTGCCGCACCTCGAGATCCGAGGCCTGCGGGCCGGCCAGGGTCCGCCCTGCCGCGCGGTCGCGAGCTCGCCCCTGGCGCAGCAGGGCGCGATAGCCATCCTCAGCGTCCAGCGCCGCGCCGCGCGCGACCAGGAGGTCGATCTCGCCCGAAAGCGCAATGCCGGCATGGGGAAAGGGCGAGGCCTCGTCGCGCGTCTCGGCGATGATCGCCGACAGCCGTGCCACGGTCTCGGCGCGGGCCGCCGCGACCGCGACGCCGAGTTCGGCGATCTCGCGCTCGATCGCATCGAGCCATTGAGTCTGGCCGGGACTCTCCTCGAGGATGCGGTTGCGCGAGCGCAGCGCCCGCTCCAGCGCGTTCGAGCGCGTCGCATGGGCCGGATCGACCGCCAGGACCAGGCGATCAAGGAAGCGTCGACGATCACCGGCCGCACCCCGGAACAGCCCGTCGAGATCGGGCGTCAGCCAGACCACGCGCAGATGGTCGCTGAAGGCCAGCGCCGAGCCGGCCGGAGCGCCGTCGACCCGGGCGAGGCGCGCCCGTTTGCCCTCGGCATCGGCCGGCCCCAGCCCGATGCCGAGCCGCGAGCCGTCATCGCCAAGCGCGATCGAGGCCGCAAAGGCGCCATCCCCGTCCTGGCGGGCCATATCCGCCAGATCGGCCCGGCGCAGGCCGCGCCCGGGCGAGAACAACGAAAGCGCTTCCAGGATATTTGTCTTGCCGGCGCCGTTCTCGCCGATCAGCGCAACGATTTGGCCCCCGATCGTCAGATCGAGGGCCTCGTAGGAACGGAAATCCTGGAGGATCAGGCGCGCGACGGCGGCCACGGCAATGTCTGCTAGACGCGCATCGGCATCAGCACATACAGCGCCGACGCCCCCTCGCGGTCCTGGATCACCGTTGGCGAGCCCGGATCGGCGAGCTTGAGCAGGGCCGTGTCGCCGTCGAGCTGGGCCGCGATATCCATCAGATAGCGCGCGTTGAAGCCGATATCGAGCGGGCTCGCATCGTAATCGACCTCAATCTCCTCGGTCGCCGAGCCGGAATCCGGGTTGGTCACCGAGAGCGTCATCCGGCCTTCGGCCATGGAGAGCTTCACCGCCCGGCCGCGTTCCGACGAGATCGTCGAGACGCGATCGACGCTAGCCGCGAAATCACCCTTGTCGACGGTCAGGCGCTTGTCGTTGCCCGCGGGGATGACGCGCTGATAGTCGGGGAAGGTGCCGTCGATCAGCTTCGAGGTCAGGACGACCGCGGCCGTCGCAACGCGAATCTTGGTGGCGGAGAGTTCGATCGTGACCTCGCTCTCGCCGTCCTCCAGCAATTTCTGGATCTCGGACACGGCCTTGCGCGGCACGATCACGCCCGGCATGCCGGCGGCGCCCTGCGGCGCAGCCGTGTCGACGCGGGCAAGCCGATGCCCGTCGGTAGCGACCGCGCGCAAGACCGGACGGCCCTCGACGTCGATGGTGTGGAGATAGATGCCGTTGAGGTAGTAGCGCGTCTCCTCGGTCGAGATCGCGAACTGGGTCTTGTCGATCAGGCGCTTGAACTCGCCCGCCGGCAGCGAGAAGCGGTGCGCCATCTCGCCGGCGGTGATGTCCGGGAAGTCGCTTTCCGGCAGGGTCTGGAGCTGGAAGCGCGAACGGCCAGAGCGCAGCACGAGCCCGGTCTCGCCGCTGGTCTCGAGCGAGACCTGGGCGCCGTCCGGCAGCTTGCGCACGATGTCGTAGAGGGTATGGGCCGGAACGGTCGTAGCGCCGGGTTCGGCGACATCCGCCGCGACCGTCTCGACCACCTCGATGTCGAGGTCCGTCGCCTTGAGCTTCAGTCCGGCTTCCGTGCCGCTGAGCAGGAGGTTCGACAGGATCGGGATCGTATTGCGGCGTTCGACCACGCGATGCACATGGCCCAGCGACTTCAGCAGCGTGGAACGTTCGACAGTGACCTTCATATCTTTAAGTCTTCTGGCGTGCTGGCGCCCGCGGCGAATGCGCGGGCAGCGGAATGGCCCGCGACATTGCCGGAGGCCAGCCGCAGGCGCAAGGGCAGCGGCCGCCTGAAATCACAGCCAAAAGCGCCGCCCGCCGATTTGGGCCGGCGCTGGCCCTTACTCCTGCAGCATGCGCTTGAGGAGATCGACCTCGTCATGCAGCGAGCGATCCTCGGTGATCGCCTTCTCGATCTTGCGCACGGCATGCAGCACCGTCGTGTGGTCGCGCCCGCCGAAGCGCCGGCCGATCTCGGGCAGGGAGCGCGGGGTCAGCGCCTTGGAGAGATACATCGCGATCTGGCGCGGCTTGACCACCGCGGCTGTGCGGCGCTCCGAGAGGATGTCGGCACGGCTGACATTGTAGCGGGTCGCGACCAGCTTCTGGATGTCCTCGATCTTGACGCGGCGCGGATCGCGGGTTCGCACGAGATCGCGGATCGCGGCCTCGGCCGTCTCCAGCGTCACCGGCTGGCCGGACAAGGTGGCATGGGCGAGCAGCCGGTTGGCGGCGCCGTCCAGATCGCGTCCATTGGTGGCAACGACGCGGGAAACATAGGAGACGACGTCGGGATTGACGTGGAAGTTCGGATGGGCGGCGTGCAGCACCTCGAGCCGGCCGGCCAGGATCTTGGCCCGCAGCGCCTCGTCGAGATCGCCGACCTCGACGACGAGTCCGCCGCCGAGACGCGAGCGGATGCGCTCGTCCAGGGCCTCAAGGTCATTGGCGAGCCGATCGCCGGCGACGACGATCTGCTTGCCGGCATCGATCAGCGCGTTGATCGTGTGGCCGAATTCCTGCTGGATCGACTTGCCCTGGATGAACTGGACGTCGTCGACGACGAGCAGGTCGATGCCGCGCAGCTTCTCCTTGAAGGCCAGTGCGGTCTGCGATTTCAACGCGGCGACGAAGCCGTACATGAAGCGGTCGGCCGTGAAATAGGCGACGCGCTTGCCTTGGCTGCGAGCCTCCTGGGCGATCGCCTGGAGCAGATGCGTCTTGCCGAGGCCGACGCCGGCATGGATGTAGAGCGGGTTGTAGGGCGCCGTGCCGGCAGGTGCCGCCGCGATGCGCTCGGCCGCGGCGAAAGCGAGCTGGTTCGACTTGCCGACGATGAAGGCCTGGAAGTTCATCCGGCGGTCGAGCAGCGTGCCGCAGGCATCGACCAGATCGCGCTCGCTGGGCTCGACGGGAGCGATGCCGGCCGGGGCGGGCCTGGTCTCCGCGGGCGCGGCCTGCGCCGGCCGGCTGCGCAATGGCACGATGTCGGCGGGAGTCTGCGCGACATCGCGCGACGAGACCTGGCGCACCGAGAGCAGGATGCCATTGAGGTCCGGCAGCTCGGCCATGCAGTTGACCCGCAGCCGCTCGGCATAATGCGCCTCGAGCCAGCTCTTCAGGAAGCGGGTCGGCACGGTGAGGTAGGCGACGCCTTCAACGATGCCGCCGAGCTCGACACGGGCGAACCAGCTCGAGAACACATCCTCGCCGAGTTCAGCCCGCAGGCGACGCCGCACGCGGTCCCAGGCTTCCGCCGGCGAAACCTGCATCGCCGCGGGCGCCACAGGGTCCTTGTCGGCAGGCCGGGCCTGCTCCGCCAGCGTTGCCACCATCGACACCGAAACAGCCTCCACTGCCTCGACCATCTGTCGCCGCTCGAACATCGTCTGCCCCATTTCTTCAAAAATACACGCGCCGGGCCACGACGAACACGATGTGTTCGCCGGACAGGTGCTGTCATGTCCGGTCAAAGGACGGGCGCTCCTGCGAACGCGAACGCTCGCCGGCTTTCCGGTCCGGTATGATCGATTACGCTGGAAAGGCTCGCCGGAAGGCGGCGCCGCACTTCATCTCAACTCAAGAAGACAAAGAGCTGCATCCTCCAACCTCCCCGGTCGCGAGCCATAAACCGATAATCTTGTGGAAATGCCGGGCGGCCATCGCTGTCCGACCGGCGTTGAAAAGGACCTTACAGGGCGGTCTCGACGGGCTGCAATATCCCCCCCCCGCTGCGCGCCGGAGTCACCCCCCGGAAGGCCCTTCATCACCTATGGGCAGCCGGCTCGCAATTGGTTGGGGAACTTAAGATTTTCTTCATGAAGGAGCCACGGCAAAGGGCCCGAATCTTTTTTTCCGAGGCCCCGGGCAGGGTGCCCAAGAGTCGCCATGATTCCCGAAAGAGAAATCCTTTGCCTGCTAAGGTCATGAAAAATAAGCGCTTTCGCTGCGCGGTCCAACGGGCCCAATTGGCCCGTTTGCCGCCCTGAAAGCCCCCCTAGAGTCAAGCCCGTAAAGCGTCGGAAAGATTGCGGAATCGCCTCGCCGGCAGCTCAAATTTGATCGCCGAACCGCTGTTGCAGAACCGCAACAAGCCGGCTCGCAGACAACAAAAAAGCCCGGCACAAGGCCGGGCTTTTTTGTTGTCTCGCGAAGGGTCGCGGACTGCAATCAGGAGGCGAGAGCGCCGATCCGATGCGCGAGGCGCGAGACTTTCCGCGAGGCGGTGTTCTTGTGAACGATGCCCCTCTGGGCAGCGCGCATGATCTCGGGCTGCGCAGCCTTCAGAGCCTCGGAGGCGGCGCCCTTGTCGCCGGAGGCAATCGCCTCCTCGACCTTGCGCAGGAAGGTGCGCATCCGCGAACGGCGCGCCTTGTTGACCTCGGTGCGGCGCTCGATCTTGCGCGTCGCCTTCTTGGCCGACGTCGTATTGGCCATCGGATACGTCCTCGTCTTCATCGCGACCGGACGCCTGGCATTCGCCTAGCGGGCACCGACCACTACCGTGATGGAAATGCGTGAGCGACGACCGGTGCTTTCGCAGGCCGCCGCGAGTGGGAGGCGTATAGTCTCAAGCCCGGCCCGCGTCAACGCAGAATCGCGGCGTCGACGCGGAATTGCCTGACACCCCGCGCATTTCAGCCAGCGGGCGCGAGGAAGCGGGCATAGCTCGCCAGATCGACATTGCCGCCGCTGATGATAATGCCGACCCGCCGGCCCTCGACCGGGACCGCGCCGGTGAAGGCGGCAGCGGCGGCGAGGCAGCCCGTCGGCTCGACGACGAGCTTCATCCGCTCGGCGAAGAAGCGCATCGCGGCGACCAGCGCATCGTCGCTGACGGTCACGATATCCTCGACCAGGGCCTGGATGATCGGGAAGGTGTAGTCGCCGAGGAAGGGCGTCTGGGCGCCATCAGCGATGGTCTTGGGCACCGGAATCTTGACGATCTTGCCCGAGCGCAGCGATTGCTGGCCGTCATTGCCGGCCTCCGGCTCGACGCCGAAGACGCGGCAGGCCGGGTTCAGCGCCTTCGCCGCCAGCGCGCAGCCCGCGAGCAGGCCGCCGCCGCCGAGGCAGACCAGCAGGATGTCGAGCGGGCCGGCATCCTCGATCAGCTCCTTGGCCGCCGTACCCTGGCCGGCGATGACGTCGGGATGATCATAGGGCGGGATCAGGGACAGGCCACGCGTCTGCGCAAGCTCCGCACCGATGGCGAGCCGATCCTGGCTGTAGCGGTCATAGGTGATGATCTCGGCGCCGTAGCCGCGCGTGGCAGCGACCTTCGCGGCCGGCGCGTCCAGCGGCATGATGATCGTGGTCGGCACGCCGAGCAGCCGGCCGGCATAGGCGATCGCCTGGGCATGGTTGCCGGAGGAGTAAGTGACGACGCCAGCCTTCTTCTGCGCCGGCGACAGGGCCGCGATGGCATTGTAGCCGCCACGGAACTTGAAGGCGCCCATGCGCTGGAGGTTCTCGGGCTTGAAGACGAGATTGGCGCCGGTGCGGGCATTGGCGGTGCGCGAGGTCAGGGCCGGGGTGTGGTGGGCGACCCCCTTGATGCGTCCCGCCGCCGTCTCGACATCGGCGTAGCTCGGCAGAACGAGGCCCTCCGGGCTCTTGATGATCATGCTCATGGCAGGCCTTTCCTGGCGGCTCTCGTCAGTTGTTCTTGAAGTCGGGCTTCCGCTTCTCGGTGAAGGCGGCCATGCCTTCCTTCTGGTCCTGCGTCGCGAAGAGCGAGGAGAACAGGCGGCGCTCGAAGCGGACGCCCTCGGCCAGCGTGACCTCGAAGGCGCGGTTGACGCTCTCCTTCGCCATCAGCGCGGAGGGCAGCGATTTGGCGGCGATCGCGTCGGCCGCCTTCATCACCTCGGTCATCAGATCGGCGAGCGGCACGATGCGCGCGACGAGGCCGGCGCGCTCGGCCTCGTTCACATCCATCAACCGCCCGGTGAGGCAGAGATCCATCGCCTTGGCCTTGCCGATGGCCCGGGTCAGGCGCTGCGTGCCGCCGGCGCCGGGGATGACGCCGAGATTGATCTCGGGCTGGCCGAATTTGGCATTGTCGGCGGCGATGATGAAGTCGCACATCATGGCGAGTTCGCAGCCGCCGCCGAGAGCAAAGCCGGCGACGCCGGCGATGATAGGCTTGCGGCGCAGGCCGATGCGGTCCCACTCGGCGAATTTGTCGTCGAGATAGGTCTCGGGATACGTCCGCGACTGCATCTCCTTGATGTCGGCGCCGGCAGCGAAAGCCTTCTCCGAACCGGTCAGGACGATGCATCCGATGGCCGGATCCTTCTCGAAGCCGTCGAGTGCGGTGTTGATCTCGGCGATGATCTGGCCGTTCAGCGCGTTCAGCGCCTCCGGCCGGTTCAGCGTGACGACGCCGACCTTGCCCTTCGTCTCGACGAGAATGGTCTCATAAGCCATGGCGGCCTCCCGGAGCTGTGTTCCGGCAGAGCTTTAGCGGGGCGGCGGGCGGCGGTCCATGCGCGCTCGCGCAAGGCCGGCTGTGCCGCGGCGAGCGTCGCCGACGGCGGTCTCAGCCGCGCCTGGTCGCGCGGGACTGGCAACTCTCGCAATAGAAGGTCGAGCGCCCGGACTGGACCAGCCGCTTCACCACCATGCCGCAGCCCGGCGCCGTGCAGGGCTCGCCCTCGCGGTCATAGACCTTGAAGCGGTGCTGGAAATAGCCGAGCGAGCCATCGGCATGGGCGAAGTCGCGCAGCGTCGATCCCCCGGCCGCGACCGCCTCCTCCAGCACCTCGCGGATGATCTGCGCCAGCTCATGCGCCGCAGGGCGCGGGCGGCCGGTCGCGGTCGCGATCGATCCGGCTTCGGCTTCCGGATGCAAGCCGGCCCGGAACAAGGCCTCGCAGACATAGATGTTGCCGAGCCCGGCGACGAGCCGCTGGTCGAGCAGGGCTGCCTTCAGCGGCGCGAACTTGCCGGCGAAGAGCCTGGCCAGCGTCTCGCCGGAGAGTTCGTTGCCGAGCGGCTCGATACCCATGCCGGCGAAGTGCTTCGAGCTGGCGAGTTCCGACCGCGGAACGAGATCCATGAAGCCGAAGCGGCGGACATCGTTGTAGGTTACGCGGGCGCCCGAACCGAGATGGAACACGACATGGTCGTGGATCAGGTGCCGGCCGATCTCGTTATAGTAGGCGCCGGGCTCGACGGGGGTTGAGCCCGGCGCCTCGACGACGAAACGCCCGCTCATGCCCAGATGCATGATCAGCGCCTGGCCGTCGTCGAGATCGGCGATCAGGTACTTGGCGCGACGCGACAGCGCCTCGACACGCCGGCCGGTGAGGCGCTCGACAAAGCGATCCGGCAGAGGAAAGCGCAGATCGGGCCGGTTCTGCTCGACCCGCGCGAAGATCTCGCCCAGCATGGCGGGCTCCAGCCCGCGCCTGACGGTTTCGACCTCGGGAAGCTCGGGCATGGTCGGACTCTTCTGTAAAGCCTGCGTCGAGACGGGCCGCGACAAGCCCGTCGCCTTTGGCTATTCATCGCCACAGGTGAAAACAAGACAGATTTGCACAAGGCCGGCCCGATCGTGACAGCAGCCTCCGACACCACCCATTTCGGCTTCGAGACCGTGCCGCTGGCCGAGAAGCAGGCCAAGGTCGACGACGTCTTCCACAAGGTCGCGGGCCGCTACGACCTGATGAACGATTTGATGTCGGCAGGCCTCCACCGCGCCTGGAAAAGCGCGCTCCTCACCGCGGTCAATCCCGCGAAGGACCGCCCGTTCCACCATCTCGACGTCGCCGGCGGCACGGGTGACGTTGCCTTCTCGGTGCTGGAGGCCGGCGGGCCGCAGACCGACGTCACCGTGCTCGACATCAATGCCGAGATGCTCAGCGTTGGCCGCGACCGGGCCCGCAAGCGTTTCCCCGACGACGACCGCATCCGCTTCGTGCAGGGCAATGCCGAGGAGCTCGGCCTGCCCGACAACCACTTCGACACCTATACGATCGCCTTCGGCATCCGCAACGTGCCGCGCATCGACAAGGCGCTGGCTGAAGCCTATCGCGTGCTCAAGCGCGGCGGGCGTTTCCTCTGCCTCGAGTTCAGCCATGTCGACGTCCCGCTGCTCGACAAGGTCTACGAGGCCTATTCCTTCAACGTGATCCCGCCAATGGGCCGCATGGTGACGGGCGAAGCCGAGCCCTACCAGTATCTGGTCGAGTCGATCCGCAAATTCCCGCGCCCGCAAGCCTTCGCCGGAATGATCGAGGCCGCCGGCTTCCGCCGGGCGAAGTTCACGCCGATGACCGGCGGCGTCGTGGCGGTGCATTCGGGCTGGAAGCTGTGATCATGGGCCTTTCGGCAACATGATCTCAGCGCTTTTCCACCTCGCGCGCA
>JAESFK010000764.1_pt1 | contig 12828 bp, 9 predicted proteins | sample 9269391 | NCBI WGS metagenome assembly JAESFK01 (sample SAMN14506231, study PRJNA617097) | algae metagenome | isolation source: Drouetiella hepatica UHER 2000/2452 and co-occurring heterotrophs from... | place: Slovakia: Slovak Paradise National Park, Hrabusice, Kosice Region | collected 2000-01-01
GACAGGGTTGCCCGCACCCTGAAGAAGCCGGGCATCTGGCTCCTGCACGGCGCCTACCTCTTCGGCTGCACCGCGCTGGCGGACGAGACAACGCAGGGGCCGCGTCTCAGGCGCACGCTCGACTGGCCGTTTCCCGGTCTCGGCCGCCTCGTCGAGGTGAGGCGCCAGCGCGGACCGGCCGGCGACTTCCTGAACGTCACCTGGCCCGGTTTCGTCGGCGTGCTGACCGCGGTGGCCCCAGGGCGCTTCGCCGCCTCGATCAACCAGGCGCCGATGCGCCGGCGTTGGCGGACACCGGTGTTGCTGTGGCTCGACTATGTGCTGAACGCGCTCGGCGGCTTGCGGGGCAGCGGGCGCCTGCCGCCCGAACATCTGCTGCGCCACGTCTTAGAGACCTGCACGAGCTTCGAAGACGCGCGCCGCCAGCTCGAGACTGTGCCGGTCGCACGACCCGTCCTGTTTCTGCTGGTCGGCACCCGGCCCGGCGAGCGCATCGTGATCGAGCGCGAGGAGACAAGTGCGCGGACCTATCGCGACGACACGGTCTGCGCCAACGACTGGCGCGAACGCCATCCGGAATGGCGGCCCCGCGCCTGCGGCGACGGCGAGCCGGTCGAAAACAACATCCGCCGCCGCAGCGCGCTCGCCGCCTGGTCGGGGCGCGATGCCGACGAATTCGAGTGGGTGACGGCCCCGGTCCTCAACGCCTGCACACGCCTCTCGGTCGAGATGTGTCCCGCGACCGGCCGCCTCGTCGTCGCCGGCTGGGAGGCTGATGCGGCTGGTGGCGCGTCTGCCGTTACTTCTGCAACCGAATTCCTGCTACCTTGCTCCAGTTAAGGAGCTCTCCATGTTGAGACGTTCGCTGGGCGTTGCGCCGTTTGCATCCGCATTCATGCTGCTATCCCGTGCAATGGCTCAGCCGGCTGGCAAGATCCCGTTAAGCATAGGTTTCGTGAACTTCTCGGGAGAGGACCTTGCACCGCTTGCCCGAGAGGACTCTTCGGTTCTCTCGCCGTTGTTCGCGCGATCGACATCACCGCCGGTCGGCAAGATTCCTGCTGCAAACGTACTCTTCGTCTATGCCCATCTGAACTCGGATGGAACGATTAAGGGCCTCACGTCAGTCGGGATCCGGCAAGTGGCTCAGGCGACCAAGGCGGCCGTCGTCGTCCTCGCCTCCGAAAATCCATCCGATGCGCTTGTCAAAGCAGGTGGATTGCCTGGTCCCAAGTCGGCCAACATCGTTCTTACGACAAACAGGAATGGTCCAGGCTTCTCGAGGTTCTTCCGCATGTTGTTCGAGCGGATGCGCGATGGCGAAGATATGCTGCGGGCGTGGGTGGAGATCGCGCCGCAGAGTCCCACGCAAGATCCGTCTCAGCCCGGAACGATCCTGCTGGCCGAGGCGGGGCGGCTGGCCTTTCCGAAGTGAGCGAGCAATCCTAAGCCCGCTTCTTTGCCGTCGAGCTGCGCGGCAGAAGTCGCGCGAGGTACTGGCCGGTATAGCTCTCGGCCACCTTCACGATCGCCTCGGGCGGGCCTTCGGCGACGAGGCGGCCGCCGCCGGATCCGCCGTCGGGGCCCATGTCGAGCACCCAGTCGGCGGTCTTGATGACCTCGAGATTGTGCTCGATCACCAGCACCGTGTTGCCGGTCTCGACCAGGCGATGCAGCACTTCGAGCAGCTTGCGCACGTCCTCGAAATGAAGACCCGTGGTCGGCTCGTCGAGGATGTAGAGCGTGCGGCCGGTGGCGCGTCGTGAAAGCTCCTTGGCGAGCTTGACCCGCTGGGCCTCGCCGCCCGACAGGGTCGTGGCCTGCTGGCCGATATGGATGTAGCCGAGCCCGACCTGCTGGAGCGTCAGCAGCTTGTCGCGGATGACCGGCACCGCCTTGAAGAACTCGCAGCCCTCGTCGACCGTCATGTCGAGCACGTCGGCGATCGATTTGCCGCGGAAGATGATCTCCAGCGTTTCGCGATTGTAGCGCTTGCCCTTGCAGACGTCGCACTCGACGTAGACGTCGGGCAGAAAGTGCATCTCGATCTTGATGACGCCGTCGCCCTGGCAGGCCTCGCAGCGGCCGCCCTTCACGTTGAAGGAGAAGCGGCCGGGCTTGTATCCGCGCTCGGTCGATTCCGGCAGTTGCGAGAACCAGTCGCGGATCGGCGAGAAGGCGCCGGTATAGGTCGCCGGGTTCGAGCGCGGTGTGCGGCCGATCGGCGACTGGTCGATGTCGACGATCTTGTCGAGATGGTTGACGCCCTCGAGCCCGGCGTGGGCGCCGGCATGCTCGCGCGCTTTGTTCAGCTGCTTGGCCAGCGCCTTGTAGAGCGTCTCGACGATCAGGGTGCTCTTGCCGCTGCCCGACACGCCCGTGACACAGGTGAAGGTGCCGAGCGGGATGCTGGCCGTCACGTTCTGGAGATTGTTCTCCTTGGCGCCCTTCAGGGTCAGCCAGCGTCCGTTCTTCGGCGGCGGCTCGCGCCGCACCTTGGGAATCGGGACCTGGCGGAAGCCGGAGAGATACTGGCCGGTGAGGCTCGCGCTGTTGCCCATCACCTCTTCGGGGGTGCCCTGGGCGACCACGTGGCCGCCGAGTGCGCCCGCGCCGGGGCCCATGTCGACCAGATAGTCGGCCGAGCGGATGGCGTCTTCGTCATGCTCGACCACCAGCACCGTATTGCCGAGGTCGCGCAGGCGCGTCAGCGTCTTCAGCAGCCGGTCGTTGTCGCGCTGGTGCAGGCCGATCGATGGCTCGTCGAGCACGTAGAGCACGCCGGTCAGCCCGGAGCCGATCTGGGAGGCGAGGCGAATGCGCTGGCTCTCGCCGCCGGACAGGGTGCCGGATGTGCGGTTCAACGTAAGGTAGGACAGGCCGACATTGTCGAGAAAGCCCAGCCGCTCGTTGATCTCCTTCAGGATGCGGGCGGCGATCTCGCGCTGCTTGGCCGTGAGCTTGGGATCGAGCGCCAAGAACCACTTCACCGCCTCGCCGATCGAGAACTCGGTCGTCTGGCTGATGTTGAGGCCGGCGATCTTGACCGCGAGCGCCTCGGGCTTGAGGCGGGCGCCGTTGCAGGTCTCGCACTTGCTCTCGTGCTGGAAGCGCTCCAGCTCCTCGCGCACCCAGGAGGAATCGGTCTCCTTCCAGCGGCGGTCGAGATTGGGGATCACGCCCTCGAACGGCTTGGTCGTCTGGTACTGGCGGATGCCGTCGTCGTAGCGCATCGCGACGGATTCGCTGCCGCTGCCGTAGAGGATGGTGTCGCGCACCTTCTTCGGCAGGTCGCGCCACGGCACCGAGGTCTTGACCTTGAAGTGCTTGGCGATGCTGTCGAGCGTCTGCATGTAGTACTGGCCCGACGAATCGGCCCACGGCGCGACTGCCCCTTCCGAGAGCGAGAGCCGGTCGTCCGGCACCACCATCTCCGGATCGAAGAACATTTTTACGCCCAAGCCATCGCAGGCCGGGCAGGCGCCCTGCGGAGCGTTGAAGGAGAAGAGGCGCGGCTCGATTTCTTCGATGGTGAAGCCCGAGACCGGGCAGGCGAAGCGGGCGGAGAAGACGGTGCGCTCGCCATTGTCGGCGTTCTCGGCGATGGCCAGACCCTCGGCGAGGGTGAGCGCCGTCTCGAGCGAATCGGCGAGGCGGTTGCCGAGGTCGGGCTTCACCACGATGCGGTCCACGACCACGTCGATGTCGTGCTTGAACTTCTTGTCGAGCGCCGGCGCCTCGGCGATCTCATAGAGCTTGCCGTCGACCTTCACGCGCTGGAAGCCCTTGCGCAGCAGGTCCTGCAGTTCCTTGCGGTACTCGCCCTTCCGGCCGCGCACGATCGGCGCCATCAGGTAGAGGCGTGTGCCCTCCGGCATCGTCTTGATGCGGTCGACCATCTGGGAAACGGTCTGGCTCTCGATGGGAAGACCGGTGGCCGGCGAGTAGGGGATGCCGACGCGCGCGAACAGCAGGCGCAGATAGTCATAGATCTCGGTGACGGTGCCGACCGTCGAGCGCGGATTGCGCGAGGTCGTCTTCTGCTCGATCGAGATCGCAGGCGAGAGGCCCTCGATCGAATCGACATCCGGCTTCTGCATCAGCTCGAGGAACTGGCGGGCATAGGCCGACAGGCTCTCGACATAGCGGCGCTGGCCCTCGGCGTAGATCGTGTCGAAGGCGAGCGACGACTTGCCCGAGCCCGAGAGGCCGGTGATCACCACCAGCCTGTCGCGCGGCAGGTCGACATCGACGTTCTTGAGATTGTGCTCGCGCGCCCCCCGGACGGAGATGAAGCGATGCGGTTCGGCAGCGGGTAAGCGGGACTTTGCCATCAGGACCGGAACAATAAGGTAAGCGCGGGATCAGCGCATATGGCGATTATCCCCCGACTCCACCAGTGCCCTGCGTCACGCTGGCGATGCCTGCCCTGCCAGCACCCGGGCGGTCGGACGGTCGTTCATCAGAAGCTGCGCGGTACCCGCGATCAGCCCGATCAGGACGCCGATCTTCCAGGCGAGGTCGTAGGAGCCCATCAGGTCGAACAGATAGCCGCCGCCCCAGGCCCCGAGGAAGGACCCGGCCTGGTGGCTGAGGAAGGCGATGCCGGTCAGGGTCGACAGGAAGCGCAGGCCGAAGATCTGCACCACCAGCCCGTTGACCAGCGGAATGACTCCCAGCCAGAGCGTGCCCATCGCAGCGCCGAACAGAACGACGGACAGCGGCGTCGGCGGGAACAGGAAGAACAGGGCCACCGCCAGCGAGCGCAGCAGGTAGATCGCGCCCAGCAGCAGGCGCTTGGGGTATTTGTCGCCCAGCCAACCGAACAGCCACGAACTCAGGATGTTGAAGCCGCCGATCAGCATAAGCGCCACCGCGCTGTAGGACGGGTCCATGCCGCATTGGGCGAGATAGGTCGGCAGGTGGGTGGTGATGAAGACGAGCTGCAGGCCGCAGACGAAGAAGGCCAGCGCCATCACGACATAGCCGCTGTGGCGCCGCGCCTCGTCGAGGGCTCCGGCCAGGGTGAGGTTGCGGTCGGTCGACAGCGTGTTGGGCAGCTTGTCGGCGCGGCTGCCGATCCAGGCGGCCGGCAGCATGGCGAGTGCGAGGATGACGAAGGCCCAGACGGCCGCACGCCAGCCGTCGCTGTTCAGAAGGTAGGCCGCAATGGGGGCCGTCACCATGGTGCCGACGGAACCCGCGGCCGAGACGATGCCGAAGGCCAGCGTCCGGCGGCCCGGTTCGACGACGCGGGCGGCGATGTTGGCGGTGATGCCCGAGGTCGTGCAGGCCAGCGCCACGCCGATCAGCACGCCGGCGCCCAGGATGATGGGCAGGACGCCCTGTGCGGTGGCGGTCAGCCAGATGCCGAGAATGAACAGGGCGCTGCCGATCATCGCGACCCAGCGCGTTCCGTATTTGTCGGCGAAGATACCGGCGATCGGCTGGCTCACGCCCCAGGCGACCTGCTGGACGGAAATCGCCAGCGCGAAGTCCGAGATCGCAATCCCGAGTTCCTTGGAGGCCGGCGCCTGGAAGAGACCGAGATTCTGACGGATGCCCATGGCGAGGGTCATCATCAGCGCCGCCCCACCCAGCATGGCGTAGGCCTGGCCGGTCGAAACCTGGGGAACGTGGAAGGGTTTGCTCATGGCCGGGGAAGATACGGGAGACCTTGCCGCCACAACCAATGAATTGTCGGAGGGCGCCCATGAGCAGACCTAACTTCACAACCGTAATTTGGTGGCTGCCCACAGGCGGCCGGGGCTAGGTTGCCGGCCGTGAGGTAGGTGCCGCGTCCCGCGGCGCCGGGAAAGCCAAGGAGGCCCCCATGGCGGGCAGCGTCAATAAAGTCATTCTGGTCGGAAATCTCGGCCGCGACCCCGAAGTGAAGTCCATGCAGGACGGCCGTTCGCTGGTGAACATGTCGGTGGCGACGTCGGAGACGTGGCGTGACCGCAACAGCGGCGAGCGCAAGGAGCGCACCGAGTGGCACCGCGTCGTGATCTTCAACGATAAGCTGGCCGAAGTGGCCCAGAAATTCCTCAAGAAGGGCGCCAAGGTCTATCTCGAAGGCCAGCTCACGACCCGCAAGTGGACCGACCAGAGCGGCCAGGAGCGCTACACGACTGAAGTGGTCATCCCGCGTTTCGGCGGCACGCTCACCATGCTCGACGGCCGCAGCGGCGGCGGTGAGGGTGGCGGCGGTGGCGGCATGGACGAGGATTTCGGCGGCGGCGGCATGTCCGGCGGCGGCGGGATGCCGAGCGGCGGTGGCGGTGGCCGCGCGGCGCCGCGCGGCAAGGCCGAGCTCGACGACGACATTCCCTTCTAGGCCATGCGAACGCTCGTCCTGGGTGGGACGGGCGTCTTCGGCGGCCGCCTGTGCCGCCTGCTGGCGAACGATCTGCGGATCGATCTGACGATCGGCGCGCGCGACCGGGCCAGGGTCGAGGCGTTGGCCGCCGAACTGGGCGTTGCGGGTCTGGTGCTCGATTGGCGACGGGACCTCGATCGCCTGCTCGCCTCGCGGCGGTTCGACGTCCTCGTCCATGTCGCCGGCCCGTTTCAGGGCCAGGACTATTCGGTGGCGGAAGCCTGCATCCGTCACGGCATCCACTATCTCGACCTTTCCGACGATCGCGCCTTCGTCTGCGGCATCGACCGGCTGGATGCGGCGGCCAAGGCAGCGGGCGTGCTCGTCTGCTCGGGGGCCAGCACGGCGCCGGCGCTCACCGCGGCCGTCCTGGAGCAGGCCCTGAACGAGGGCATGGCCATCGACCGCGTGTCGTTCGCCATCGTGCCGGGCAATGATGCGCCGCGTGGTCGCGCGCTGGTCGAGGCCATCCTGGCGGGCGCCGGGAAGCCCATTCCCGATCAGCCGGGCCGGCATGTGTGGGGCAGTCTTCGCCGCATCGCCGTGCCCGGACTGGGCCGCCGCTGGGCGGCCTCCTGCGACCTGCCCGAGCCGGCCCTGTTTCGCCAGCGTTTCGGCGTGGCGGAGACCTATGCCGGCGCCGGGCTGGAGCTCTCCATCCTGCATCTCGGCCTCTGGCTGATGGCCGTCCCGGTGCGGCTGGGGTTGCTTCGCTCGCTCGAGCCGGCGGCGACGCCGCTGGCCTGGATCGCCGACCGGCTGCGCGCCGTCGGCACCGACAAAGGCGGGCTGCGGATCGATTTCGAGGGTGCGGGTGGTTCGCGCACCTGGTCGCTCGTGGCCGAGGGCGGCGATGGTCCTTTCGTGCCGGCGACGCCCGCGGCCGCGCTGGTTCGCAAGCTGGCGCGAGGGGAGATCTCCCGGCGCGGTGCCATGCCCTGCATCGGCCTCCTGTCCCTGGCCGAGATCGAGGCCGAATGGGTGGGGGCGTCTCTGCGCATCGCATCGGGATGGGGCGAGGACGGGGCGTCGTTCCGGCCCTCGCTCTATCGCCGCGTCCTGGGCAATGCCTACGGCGCCATGTCCGACCCCGGGCAAAGGCTTCATGACGGAAGGGGCGGCACCTGGAGCGGCCACTGCTCGGTCGAGGGCCCCGCCAACCTCGCGGGGCGGATCGTCGCCCGACTGTTTGCACTACCACCCGTCGCCGCAGATGCCCCCATCGAAGTCGACTTCGTCGCGCGGGGCGGACGTGAGACCTGGATCCGGCGGGTCGCCGGCCGCACCATGCGTTCCGAGCAATATATCGGGTCGCGCCGGCCCGCGGGGTGGATCGTCGAGCGGTTCGGGCCCTTCGCCTTCGATCTCGCGGTGCCGGTGAAGGACGGTCGGCTCGAACTGGTGATGGCGGGGGTGCACCTCGGCGGCATCCCACTGCCGCGCTTCTGCTGGCCCCTCGTCAAGGCGGTCGAGACCGGGGATGAGAAGGGGCGTTTCCGGTTCGATGTCGAGATCGGCCTGCCGTGGATCGGCCGGCTGGTCCGCTATCGCGGCTTCCTCACAGATCGATGAAGCGATCTCGTGTCTGCGGCGACGGCACGAGGCAGGACTCGAGCCGGCCGAACCAGCGGATCCGGTTGCGCGCAACAATGTCGTAGATTGGGTCCCGCAGGATCTTCGGGACCAGGACCAGCGGGTAGAGCCAGCGTGCCGGGCCCCGCAGATGGCGCAGCGCCCGCAGTGCGGCAGTCGAGCGCGTGTAAATCCTGCCGTCCTCGAGCAGCAGGATCGTACGCTCCAGCGTGTCGTCGGGCAGGTCGAGGTCAAGCAGGACATGCCTGCCGAGGGCCGACTGCGCGCTGGCGAACCTGAGATGCCCGTCGGGGTCGCGCTTCAGGCAGAAGGCGACGAAGCGGCTGCACAGGACGCACTGGCCGTCGAAGAAGTAGAGCGGCTGCGGCAGGTCTGCCAGGGCCGCCGGGACCTTCATGCAGGAAAGCCCAGCGCCCGCAGTTCGGCCACCGTCTCGTCCGCCGAGCGGTGATGGATGCCGCTCATGCCGGTGGCCCGCGCTCCCTCGACGTTCGCCACCACGTCGTCGATGAACACCGCGTCCTCGGGGCGGAAACCGCCCGTGCGGCAGGTCAACTCGAAGATCGCGGCCTCGGGCTTCCAGCATCCGACATGCCCGGACACGATGAAATCGCGGAAGCGGCCGACGAAAGGGTGCTTGATCTGTGCCGGTCCGCGCAGCCAGGCATCGAGGAAGCCGGGGGCGTTGGACAGCAGGTAGAGCGGCACGCCGCCATCGCCTAGCCGCTCGACCAAGTCGACCATAGCGGGGAAGGAGTGGTCGAGCATCTCGTCGAAGCGATCGTAATAGGCGGAAATCAGGGCTTCCTTGCCCGGATGGAGCGCCTGCAGCTCACGCGTGGCGGCGGCGGGGTCGCCGTCATAGTCTTGCCGCATGTGCCATTCGCGCGTGGTCACGTGGGCCAGGAAGTGCTCCATCTCGGCTTCCTGCGGGATGAGTTTCCGGTAGAGGTGCCGCGGATTGTAGTCGATCAGCACGCCGCCCATGTCGAAGACCACGACCGAGGGACGGGAAGGAGTAGTTTCTGGGGGCAAGTCACGGCCTTTTCATGAGGCAATTTCGAGTGGAATTTAGCCAATAAAATCAATGCATTAAAGGGGGCTTTTCCAGGCGATTTTTGTTGGTCTGAAAGGGCTTGTTTGCTAGGTTGCGAAATACCCCCGCCGGAGTCTCCGGAAGGGCTGCAAGAACGAGAAAATTCCAGGTCTCCGTGAGCGACGATACGACCCTTCCGCCGGCGCCGCCGCCCCCCGACGCGCCTCCGCCACAGCCCTCGCCGCACGATATCGCTCCGATCACGATCGAAGAGGAGATGCGCCGCTCCTACCTCGATTACGCCATGAGTGTGATCGTGTCGCGCGCGCTGCCCGATGCGCGCGACGGCCTGAAGCCGGTGCAGCGGCGCATCCTCTACGCGATGAAGGAAGGCGGCTACGACTCGACGCGGCCCTTCCGCAAGTCGGCGCGCATCGTCGGCGACGTGATGGGCAAGTATCACCCGCACGGCGACAGCGCGATCTACGATGCCATGGTGCGCATGGCGCAGGACTTCTCGATGCGCCTGCCGCTGATCTCAGGGCAGGGCAACTTCGGCTCGATGGACGGCGATCCGCCGGCGGCGATGCGTTACACCGAGGCGCGTCTCGCCACGGTCGCCGAGACGCTGCTCGAGGACATCAACAAAGAGACCGTCGAGTTCCAGCCGAACTACGACGAGCGCGAGAGCGAGCCGACGGTGTTGCCGGCGGCCTATCCGAACCTGCTGGCCAACGGCGCCGGCGGAATCGCGGTGGGCATGGCGACCAACATCCCGCCGCACAATCTCGGCGAGCTGATCGATGCCTGTCTGGCGCTGATCGCCAATCCGGAACTGACGGTGCCGCAGCTCATGGAATACGTGCCGGGCCCGGATTTCCCGACCGGCGGCCTCATCCTCGGCCGCAACGGCATCCGCGCCGCTTTCGAGCTCGGCCGTGGCTCGATGATGATGCGGGCCAAGACCAACATCGAGCAGAAATCCGGTGGCCGCGAGTCGATCGTCGTCACCGAGATTCCGTACCAGGAGAACAAGGCCCGGCTGCACGAGCGAATCGCCGAGGTGGTGCGCGACAAGAAGGTCGAGGGCATCTCCGAGATTCGCGACGAGAGCGACAGGGACGGCGTGCGGCTGGTCATCGACCTGAAGCGCGACGCCATGGCCGACGTCGTGCTCAACCAGCTCTATCGCTTCACGCCGTTGCAGACGAGCTTCAGTGTCAACGCCCTGGCGCTCGACGGTGGCCGCCCGAAGCTGATGAGCCTCAAGGAGCTGCTCGAGGCCTTCATTCGCTTCCGGGCCGAAGTGCTCACCCGGCGTACCCGCTTCGAGCTCAACCATGCGCGCGACCGCGCCCATGTGCTGGTCGGTCTCGCGATAGCCGTCGCCAACATCGACGAAGTGATCGAGATGATCCGCCGCTCGCCCGATCCGAACGTGGCGCGTGAGCGGTTGATGGCCAAGGACTGGCCGGCCGCCGACGTGAAGCCGCTGATCGACCTGATCGCCGAGCCCGGCCGCGAAGTGTCGGCCGAGGGAACCTACCGGCTCTCCGAGGTGCAGGCCCGCGCCATCCTGGATTTGCGACTGCAGCGCCTCACCGGCCTGGAGCGCGACAAGATTGCCGAAGAATTGACCGAGGTCGCAAAGCTGATCGAGGGCTATCTCGAACTGTTGGGCGATCGCGACAAGCTGTTCGCGATGATGGGCGAGGAGCTGCGCGAGATCAGGGAGAAGTACGCCACGCCGCGGCGCACCCAGATTGTCGACAACGAGTTCGAGCAGGACGTCGAGGACCTGATCCAGCGCGAAGACATGGTCGTCACGGTGACCCATGGCGGTTACGTCAAGCGCGTGCCGGTGTCGGCTTATCGCGCCCAGCGCCGTGGCGGCAAGGGCCGCTCGGGCATGGCCACGCGTGAGGACGATTTCGTGTCGAGCCTGTTTGTGGCCAACACGCACACGCCGGTACTGTTCTTCTCCAGCCGCGGCATCGTCTACAAGCTCAAGGTCTGGCGCCTGCCGCTCGGCGCGCCGCAGGCGCGCGGCAAGGCGTTCGTGAACCTGCTGCCGCTCAGCGAGGGCGAGGCGATCAGCGCCGTCATGCCGATGCCGGAGGACGAGGCGAGCTGGTCGACGCTCAACGTGATGTTCGCAACGGCGCGCGGCGGCGTGCGCCGCAACGAGCTCAGCGACTTCACCAGCGTCAACCAGGGCGGCAAGATCGCCATGAAGTTCGAGGGCGAGGATGCGGGTGATCGTCTGATCGGCGTCGGCGTGTGCTCCGAGGAGCAGGACGTGCTGCTGGCGACGCGCCAGGGCCGCGCCATGCGTTTCCCGGTCTCGACCGTGCGTGTCTTCGCCAGCCGCAATTCGACCGGCGTGCGCGGCATCGCGCTGGCCGAGGGCGACGAAGTGATCTCGATGTCGCTGGTCGACGGCGGCAAGGGCATTCCGACCGAGGATCGTGACGCCTACCTGCGGCAGTCGCGCGCGCTGCGCCAGGCCGAGAACGCGGCGGAAGCGGGCGAGGCGGCCACCGAGGAGGAATCTCCCGTGGGTGAGGAGGCGGCGGCGCCGGCCACCACGCTTTCGCCGGAGCGCTTCGCCGAACTGCAGGCCAAGGAGGAACTCGTGCTCACCGTGGCTTCGTCGGGCTTCGGCAAGCGCACGTCGGCCTACGAGTATCGGGTGACCGGTCGCGGCGGCAAGGGTGTCGAACTCATGAACCTCGGCAAGGGCGGCGAGATCGTCGCGGCGCTTCCCGTCAGGGATTCCGACGAGATCATGCTGGTCACGGACGGCGGCACCCTGATCCGCTGTCCGGTGGAGGGAATTCGCATCGCGGGACGGGCGACGCGCGGCGTACGCATCGTCAACGTGAGCGAAGGTGAGCGCGTCGTCACGGCCGTGCGCATCGGCGAGGACGATGCCGGAAACGGCAGTGGCAATGGCGATGGCAGTTCCGAGCCAAGTTCCGAAACTAGCGGTGGATAAGGACCGGTGGTGTCGCTAAGACTTCGCCGTCGCAGTCTGCGCACAAGGGGGAGACATGGCCGTAGAACGCACCGGTGTGTATCCGGGCACGTTCGATCCCATCACGAGCGGGCACATGGAAGTGGTGCGCCGCTCGCTGCGGCTCGTCGACAGGCTGGTGATCGGCCCGCACATCAACGTGGGCAAGGGACCGCTGTTCTCGCTCGAGGAGCGGATCGACATCATCAACGAGGACATCGCGGATTTCCCACAGGCCGACCGCGATCGCATCACGGTGGTGCCTTTCGAGGGGTTGCTGATCCACTTTGCGCGCGACGTGAACGCATCGCTCATCATCCGCGGGCTGCGGGCCGTCTCGGATTTCGAGTACGAGATCCAAATGGCCAATATGAATGCGCGCATGGAGCCTGCGATCGAAACCATCTTCCTGATGGCCTCCGACCGGCATCAGTTCATCGCCTCGTCCCTGGTGAAGGATATCGCCCGGCTGGGGGGCGACACGTCGCAATTCGTGTCCAAGAAGGTGTTCGAGCGCCTGAAGGCCAAATTCAGCAAGAAGTGAGGCCGGGAGAGGCCTCGTTGACCATCGGCCCCCCGCACTTTATATGGGCGCCGCGCGGCGAAGAGACCCGCGGCGCGGAACCGGAAAGAGCCCGTAGCTCAGCGGTAGAGCATCTGACTTTTAATCAGAGGGTCGTGGGATCGTACCCCACCGGGCTCACCACTGGACCCAAGAAGGAGAAGAACGGCTCATGCCGTCGGTGAAAGTCGTCAACGGCAAGCAGATCGTGGTCGAGAACCTCGGTCCGATCGAGCGCGTCT
>JAESFK010000765.1_pt1 | contig 12825 bp, 11 predicted proteins | sample 9269391 | NCBI WGS metagenome assembly JAESFK01 (sample SAMN14506231, study PRJNA617097) | algae metagenome | isolation source: Drouetiella hepatica UHER 2000/2452 and co-occurring heterotrophs from... | place: Slovakia: Slovak Paradise National Park, Hrabusice, Kosice Region | collected 2000-01-01
TCACCGCCAGGAACGGGATCATCTGGATCAAGTCCGTCGGCACGTTCATGCCGGCGACCTGCAGCGCCGTCGTCAGCGACAGGCAGAGGCCGAACACCAGCGCCCCGGCCAGCACCCAGACCGGCCGCCCGCGCGCGAGCATGGCCAGCACGATTCCCAGGAAGCCCGCCCCGTTGGTCACGAAAGGCACGAAGATGCCGGCGCCGATGTTGGCGAGATAGGCGCCGCCGATGCCGGCGAGCGCGCCGGTCGTCAGCACGGCGACGGTGCGGGTGCGCACCACGTCGACGCCGGCCACGTCGAGCGCCGCCGGCTTGTCGCCCGCCGCCTGCAGGTTCAGCCCGAACTGGGTGCGCCGGTAGAGATAGGCCATCAGCGGCACCAGCAGCACCGCGAGGTAGACCAGCAGGTGATGGCGGAACAGCGCTGCACCCAGCACCGGGATGTCGGCGAGCAGCGGGATCACCGTGGCCTCCGCCGCCGGCAGGCGCGGATAGGTGCGCGAAAACTGGAAATGGTGCAGCAGCGCCGTCAGGCCTTCGAAGCCCAGCGTCAGCCCGATGCCGATCACGATCTGGTTGAGGCCGAGCCGAACGCACAGCAGCGCCATGATCGACGCCACCACCATGCCGCCGGCAGCGCCCGCCAGGAAGCCCAGCCACAGCGACTCCGAATAGAAGGCCGCGACGAAGCCGATATAGGCCCCGAAGATCATCATGCCCTCGATACCGATGTTGAGCACGCCGGCCTTTTCCGACATCTGCTCGCCGAGCCCCGCGAGCAGCAGCGGCACCGCCGCCGTGATGGCGCCGAACAGCAGCGCACCCAGGAACATCTCGCTGAACAGGCTGCCCATCACGCCCTCCGCGCCTGCTGGAAGCGGTGGTCGAGCCATTCGGCGATGGCCAGCACGATCAGCACCGTGGCGACCAGCACCAGCGTGAAGTGGTTGGGCACGCCGAGCCGCCGCGCCGCACTTTCGCCACCGATCGACAGCACCGAGAGCAGCAGCACGTAGAGGATCGCCGCGAAGCCGTTGAAGCGCGCCAGGAACACCATGGGAATGACCGCGAGCCCGTAGCCCGGGTTCCAGTCGGCGCGGACGTTGCCCTGGACGCCGACGATGTCGACCGCGCCGGCCAGTCCGGCCAGACCGGCCGAGATCGCGAAGACCGCCACCGTCAGCGACGGCACGCCGAGCCCGGCATGCACCGCCGCGAGCGGGTTCGCGCCGACGATCCTCAGCTTCAGGCCGAAATCCGTCCGCGTCATCATCAGGTGCACGGCGACGATGGCGACGAGGCCGAGCAGCAGGCCGATGCTGATCGTCGTGTCGAACATACGCGGCAGCCGATCTTCCACCGGCAGGGTGCGTGTCTGGGGCACCGTCGTTGCGGGGTCGAGGAAGATGAGCTTCACCAGCACGTTGGCCAGCGACGTGCCGAGGAAGGTCATCATCAGCGTGGTGATGATCTCGTTGACGCCCTGGTAGGCCTTGAGCAGGGCCGGCACCAGCGACCACAGCATCGCCACCAGCGCCGCGAGCACGAAGACGACGATCGTGGCGAGCCAGACCGGCATGATCGTGACCAGCCAGGGCGCACTGGCCGCCGCCGTCACCGCGCCGAGCAGGAACTGCCCGTCAACGCCGAGATTCCAGACCCCGGCGCGGAACGCCACGATCAGGCCGGCGGCGAGGAACAGCAGCGGCGCCATGCGCGTCAGCGTCTGCTGCACGCCGGTGGGCGATAGCAGCCCTCGCTCGACCACGTAGCCGTAATATTCGAAAGGGTTGACCCCGAGCGCGGCCAGAAGCAGGCCGGCCAGCGCCAGAGCGATCAGCACGGGACCGACAGCGAGGAGTATACGCCGTCCGATCGCGCCCCCGGGCCCACGGCGCGACGACGTGGCTGGCACGGTGGTGCTGTCGGACGCAGTTTCCACGCTCATGCCGCCAGTCCGACCATCAGGCGTCCGACCTGCGCACGCGCGTCCGCGCCGTTCTCGACGGTGCCGGCAAGCGCGCCACCGGCCATTACCGCGATGCGGTCGCAGAGCTGCAGCAGTTCCTCGAGGTCCGTCGAGATTAACAAGACGCCCCTGCCGGCGTCGGCGAGGTCGCGGATGCGGTCCCTGACTGCCAGCGTGTTGGCGAGGTCGAGCCCGTAGGTGGGCTTGTTGAAGATGACCACCTTGGCGCCGTCGGCAAGTTCCCGCGCAAGCAGCACCTTCTGGATGTTTCCTCCCGACAGCCGGCCGATCGGCGTGCGCTCGCTCGGCGTACGCACGTCGTAGCTGCGGATGAGCCGCAGCGCATGGCGGTCGATCTCCGCCGTCCGCTCGACATGACCTGACCAGAACGGCGCCTGTCCCACCTGCTTCAGCACCAGGTTGAGCGAGACCGGGAAGGGTGCGACCGTGCCCTCGCCGAGCCGATCGTCGGTGAGATAGCGCAGGCCGGAATCGCGCCGCTGGCCGACCGTCAGCCCGTCCATCGACAGCCCGTCGAGGACGATATTTCCCGAGGCCTGGGCAAGCTGCCCGGCGATCACTTCGGCAAGCTGCTTCTGGCCGTTGCCGTCGATGCCGGCGATGCCGAGGATCTCGCCGGCCCGGACGTCGAAGCCCACGCCGTGCAGGCCAGGATGCGTGCCGCTGGCGGCAAGCCGGAGGTCGCGTGCCGAAAGCAGCACCGCCCCGGTGGAATGCGGTTGTCGGCGAACCGCCTCTTCCTCTTCGGGATCGCCGCTGCGTTGGCCGAACATCATCTCGACGACCTCGGCGATCAGCGCCTCCTCGTCGAGCGCCCTGAACCGCTCCGGTGCGATCTCGCCGACCTTCCGGCCGAGCTTCAGCACCGAGATCCGGTCGCCGAACGCGGCCGCCTCGCGCAGCTTGTGGGTGATGAAGACGACCGCCAGTCCGCGGCCGACGAGGCGGCGCATCAGGGCCCCGAGTTCCTCGATGCCGGCCGGCGTCAGCATGGAGGTGGACTCGTCGAGGATCAGCACGCGGCTGTTGCGCAGCAGCGCGCGGAGAATCTCGACCTGCTGTTGCTCGCCCAGCGAAAGTTCCGAGGCGACCGCGTCGAGATCGACCCCAATGCCGAGCGACTTCGCCAGCAGATCGACCTCGCCCCGCAAAGCGTCCTTGCGGGGACGTCGCCACCAGGGTTCGCCGAGAAGCAGGTTTTCGGCCACCGTCAGCGTCGGCACCAGCATGGCGTGCTGGTAGACCGTGCCGATTCCCAGCGACAGCGCGTGCCGGGGCGACCGGATCTGTGTCGGGACGCCGTCGACGAGGATCCTGCCTTCGTCCGGCTGCTGGAGGCCGGACAGCATCCCGATCAGTGTCGACTTGCCGGCGCCGTTCTCGCCCAGCAGCACGTGCACCTCGCCCGGCCTGATCGCCAGCGAGACAGAGTCGTTCGCCGTCACGCCCGGAAAGCGCTTGGTGACGCCTTCGAGCGTGAGAATGGGCATGTCGCCTTTGGTTGGGGCGAGGGGGGTCAAGGTGCCGCTTGCCTGCTGCGATGGATGGGAACTGCGGCCGGCGCGCGAGGCGCCGGCCGCAGAAGACTGCGTGCTACTCCTGCACGTCGCTCATCATTGCCCGCACAGCGCTCGCCTCGAACACCGGCGTGACGGTGATCTTGCCGGAGACGACGTCGTCGCGCAGAGCCATGACTTCCGTCCACGTCTCTTCCGGAACCTGCGGTGTCTTCAACAGCTTGACCGAGTCGTCCTTGAGCCCGATGGCATAGCTCTTGGTGCCGAAGGTGTCGGCCTTGAGGTCCGCGATCATCGCCGAATAGACCGGCTCGATGTTCCAGATCACCGACGAGAGCAGATGTCCCTTGTCGATCGCCGTCTTGTCGCCGATCACGTCGATGAACAGCACCTTGCCGCCGTCGCCGGCCTTCGCGGTTTCGACGGCCTGCAGCATGCCGAAGGACGAGCCGTTGCCCTGGCCGAAGATGATGTCGGCGCCCGCCGCGATCACGCTTTCGGTCACGCGCTTGCCGCCTGCGGCGTCGCTGTAGGCGGCCGGGCCGATCACCGCGTAGATGATCTTCGCATTCGGATCCTCGGCCTTTACGCCCTCGGCGAACCCTGCCGACTGCGAGTTCCACGACGGCGGCTCGCCCGACACGACGATGCCCACGGTCTTGGAGCGGCTGAGCTTCGCGGCCATGCGGCCGGCGAGGTAGGCGCCTTCATGGCCCGACAGCGTATAGTCGGCGACGAGGCCGGCCTTCAGGCCGGTCGGCGTGTCGACGATGGCGACCGGCACCTTGGTCTCCTCGGCGATCTCGGGTGCCGCGGTGTTGTAGCCGCTGGCGTGCGCGATCATCAGGCCGACGCCTTCCTCGGCCAGTTCGCGCAGCGTCGGGCGAACGTCGCCGTAGCCGAGACCCTGAGCGATCTTGACTTCGACGCCGGCCTTCTCGCCCGCAGCCTTCGCCGCATCGACACCCTGCTGGTTCCAGCCGTAGTCGGTTCCCTCTTCGGGCGTCAGGATCGCGATGGACTTGACGTCGGCGGCATTGGCGCCCCCAAGCATCGTTCCGGACAGCAGCAACGCACTGGCTGCTGCAAGTATAAACTTCTTCATCTTCGCCTCCGTTTTTTGACTGTTTCTTTCGAGCAGTTTCGTGTTAGTCCCCATTCTGGATTTCTGTCTTACCTCCGGAGTTACATGCGTTCGATCGTTGTCTTTGCGATCGGTTTCAGCCTCGCCGTTGCCGGGCCCGCTGCAGCCGTGGAATTGCGGCCCATCGAAGTCCGCAAGGGCACCGACGGGCTCGTTCCTGTCCCGCTGAAGGTCTCCAACGCGACGTCGCGACCGATCGTCTGTATGGCGGAGATCGCCCACTGGTATTCGGCGGAACTCGGGCGCGCGATAGCCGGAGCCGACGCGGCCATCGGCCTGTGGCGCGACCCTTCCGACGGCGCTTTCGTGGCGCTGAACGACAGCGAGGAGAACCTCCCGGTCGAAAGGCTGTGGTGCGGTTTCGAGGGCCGTTCATACGAAACGCGCAGCGAACTGATGCTGGACCGCGGCGCGCCATCTGCCGCGCGTTCCGTCGTCTGCCGGGAATCGCAGGACCGACTCGTCTGCGGGTAAGCCGGGAGCGGCGTTCGTGATCCCTCCTCCCCGTTGACGGGGAGAAGGTGGCCTGAAGGGCCGGATGAGGGGCGGCACAGTGCTTGACGCAGGGAGGCGCTGCCCCTCACCTGCCTGCCGGCATCTTCTCCCCGCAGGCAGGGAGAGGGGCGACTGCCGCGACGTCCTCCCGTCATGGCTCACCCCCGCCCTTCGAGGATGCGCCGTGTGGCGATAAGCTTGCCGGCACGCTCCGCCTGCAGCGCCGCGATCGTCTCCGGCGTGTAGGCATAGACACCTTCGCCGGACTTGATGCCGAGGGTCCTCGCCTCGGTCTTTTCCAGCACCAGGGGCGAGACGTCCTTGCGGTCGGCGAGATCGGCGTTGAGGAAGGACGAGACCGACCGGTAGATGTCGAGCCCGGCCATGTCGAGCAGCGCCATTGGACCGATGACGGCGATCTTGTAGCCGATGCCCCAGGAAACGCAGGTGTCGAGGTCCTCGGCATCGATGACCCCGCGCTCCACGAGATCGACGGCCTCGCGCAGCAGCGCGTAGAGCACGCGGTTCTCTACGAATCCCGGTACGTCCTTCTTCACGACGACCGGCAGCAGTCCCAGACCGCGGATGAGGTCCCGGATCGCGGCCACCGTCTCCGGCGCGGTCTTTTCCCCGCCGATCACCTCGATCATCGGGATGATGTGCGGCGGGTTTGACCAGTGCATTCCGACGAACCGTTGCGGGTTCGAGATGTGCGCCTGCAGCTTGGTGATCGGGATGCCGGACGTGTCGGTGGCAACGATCGTGTCGGATGGGATCATGCCGTCGATGGCGCGGTAGATCTCGGCCTTCACTTCGATCTGCTCGGGAACGTTTTCGAGAACGAGATCGGCGCCAGCGACGCACTCCTTTAGTGAGCCGGCAAAGGTGACGCGGCCCTCGCCCTGGTCGGGGGCCTCGATGCCGAGCCGGTCCAGCACCGAAGCGCAGACCGGCATCATCGCCGTCGCCCGCTCGACCGCCGCCTGCGCCGGGTCATAAGCCACCACATCGATGCCGCCGCGCGCCAGCCGCGCGGCGATGCCGGGACCCATCGTCCCGAGGCCGACGAGGGCGACGCGCCGGATCATCAGGCAGCCTTGGTCGCGGCCGCCGCCGCGCCTGTCGCCTTGGCGAACGCGGGCCGGCCGGCGATGGCGGCCACCCAGGCTTCCAGGTTCGGCAGCGCGGGCCGCTCGATCTTGAAGTCGACGCAGCGCTTGAGGATGGGACCGCAGGCGATGTCGGCGATGGTCAGCTTGCCGAGCGCGAAGAACGACTTGCCGGCGAGATGGCCGTCGATGATCTTCAACTGCGCGGCCAGATCCTTGACCTGCTCCTTGTATTCGGCGGTCTGCTCTTCCGGCGTCAGCTTCGCGCCCTTGAAGGCGGCCATGTAGCCGGGATTGACCGCGGCCAGTAGGAAATCCATCCAGAGTTCCACCTCGGCCTTCTCCGCGGGCGTGGAGCCCGTCAGTTGCGGCGCCGAAGCGGCGAGGTAGCGCAGGATGGTGTTGGACTCCCAGATGACCGTGTCGCCGTCGATGAAGGTGGGCACCTTCGAGGTCGGGTTCAGCGCCTTGTATTCCGGCGTCGTCGTGTTCTCGAACTGGCGGCCGTAGTCCTCGCGTTCATAGGCGGCGCCCATCTCCTCCAGCATGAAGAGGACTTTCTGGACGTTTCCGGATGTCGCCCGGCCCAGTACCTTGTACATTGCGTGGTCTCCCTGTTGCCTTCGCGCTCAGCCCTTGTCGGCCGGCAGCGGCTTGTAGACGATCGCGTCCATCTCGATCTTGGTGTTGATGACCGCGCGCGCCTCGACGGTCGTGCGCGCCAGCACGGCGTCGCCGATCGTCGCTGTGAACGCCCTGTTGTAGCGCCCGAAATCGCGCACGTCCTGGAGATATGTCGTGATGCGCACGATGTCCTGCAGCGTCGCGCCCTCGTGCGCGATCACCCGCTCTATGGTCCGCAGCGTGGCGACCGTTTCCTCTTCGATCGTGCCGTCGATCATGTCGTTGTTCTCGTCCTTCGGCACCTGGCCGGAGACGAAGATGAAGTCGCCGGCGCGCACCGCCGGGTGGAACGGCAGGTTGGGGTTCTTCTTGCCGATCGCATAGTGCCGGTCGGATTTTCGGGTGCTGTCGGCCACGCTTCGCCCCCTCAGAACACGCTGGTTTCGATGATGTCGACGCCGCGGATGCGGTCGATGAGATAGATGATGCCGCGGTCGTCGATGGTGACATCGTTGGAAGAAGACCGCTCGGCGCCCGCAGGCGGATCGGGCAGGAAGTGTCCCACCTCCTTCGGCGCGAACGGGTCGGCGATGTCGACCAGCCTCAGCCCCTGTGCGAACCAGGCGAAGGGGATGATCGATCCGCTGAAACGCTCCGACGGCTGGTGGCAGCCGGTCATCGGCGGCTGTGGCGCGCCGTCCGGGTCCAGCCCCGGAACCTGGAAGGTAGAGATCGGCAGCGGGTTGGTCTCGTCGGTGATGTCGTAGATCCAGGTGAACGCCGGGGCATGCGGACGCAGCTTCGCCACGTCCTCGTCCGCCACCACCATGATGTCGCGACCCTTCAGCTTCCGGGGGATGGGCAGGCAGGTGTGCGTCGGATGCGGGAAGGCCGGGCTGGAATTTGTGTGGGCGATGGCGCGTGGTCGGCTCATGTCGGAAATGTCGAGGATGAACAGCCCGTGGTGCCAGTAGCTGACATAGAGCCTGTCGCCCATGCGCAGCGGATGATGGCAGCGCGGCGTCACATAGTCGTGCCACGGATAGTCCTCGCCGCCCCCGACCCACTGGCCGGGAATCCACCAGCGACCGACCTCGACCGGATTTGCCGGATCGATGAGGTCGAGGATCATGACGATGTTGCCGACATAGCCTTCTGCGGTCGGCGAGATGTAGGCGTAGCGCCCGTCATAATCGTAGCGGTGGACGCCCTTGCCGCCCGTCATCCATTTCGAGATCGGCTTCGGCTCTGCCGGGTTCGATGTGTCGTAGATGGCAATGCCGCCGCCGAAATCGGCCGGCCCTTCCGAGCCGAAGCGCTCGTGATTGATGATCATGATGCCGTCCTTGGCCCGCACCTTGTGCGAGTGCCAGCCGGGCGGCACGTCGATCGTAGCGATCTTCCGCGGTTTGCGCGGATCCGAGATGTCGACCAGCGTCGTCCCCGACGGCGGCCGCATGTGGCCGACATAAAGGATGTCGCCGTCGACCCAAACCTGCCCGCCGCCGGGGCAGTCGAAATTCGCCAGGTGTTTCGTGTTTGCGGCGGATAGCAAGCGCGGCCTCGTCACGGTTGGTCTGCTGGGACCGGCTGCGCCCGCGGCCGGCTCCTTGCGTCTGATGGGGAGAGGTAGCCTATGCCAGCCTCAGCAGGTCGCCCGCCGGGTTGCGGCCCCAGCGCTTGTAGAGCAGCAGCTTGCGCTGGGTCGGCGCGTCGGTGGCGCCGAAGAAGATCACCGGTTCGCTCTCCGAACCGTTGACATGCTCCACCCAGCAACCGCCCGGCACCGCCAGCGTGTCGAACTGGTTCCAGTCGTAGCGCTTGCCGTCGATGATGGAATGACCCTTGCCCTTGAACGGCGCCAGCAGCAGGCTCGCGGTCTCGCGCTGCGGCAGCGTCTTCTCGCCGGGCCGCAGCATCTGGACGTAGAAGTTGATGGTTTCGAAGACCGGGCCGCCGGTCGTCGGGTTGGTGTAGTCGACGACGATGCCTTCGTGGGGATCGCCATCCCAGTCCTTGTGGGCGTCGAGCAGCGCCTGCATCTTCTCCCAGCGATAGACATACATCGGCGAGGAGAGACCGCCGCCACGCTTGTGGTCGACGAAACGCGGCAGCATCCCGCCCTCGCCGTAGACGCTCTGCGAATAGTCGGACGGGTAGCGGGCGGTCTGAACCTTCTTCTCGACCTCCTTGCCGTCCATCATCTCGGTGTACTTGTGGTCGAAATGCACGGCGTGCAGCATCTCGACCAGCGGCAGGTCGAGCACCGAGAGGTTCACCGCCTGCTCGTGGCCGACCGTGCCGTGGTTGTGCCAGGCATCGTTGGGCGTGAGCACCATGTCGCCGGGACCGAACACCACGTCCTCGCCCTCGACGCCGGTGAAGTTGCCCTCGCCGGTGAGGCCGAAGCGGATCGCGCTCGGCGAATGCTTGTGCGGCGGCATGATCTCGTCCGGATCGTTCAGCCGGTAGGCGGTGTACATGGTCGAGACCGAAGCGCGCTTCGGCGACAGGCCGGGATTGACCAGGATGAGCGAGCGGCGTTCGCTGTCGTCCATGGTGACGAGCTGCGCAGCGCGCTGCAGCATGGGCTCGATGTCGGTGTATTTCCACACGAAGGGGATCGCCTTCGGCGTCGCCATCAGCTGCTTGATCTCGTCGTGCTCGACGTCCTTGGTCGCCCAGAACGGAAACATGTTCGATCGATGGATGTCGTCGTAGAGCGCTTCGAGCGCTGACTGCTTGTTGCTGAGCGAGGGGCGCACCACAGACATCTCAACCATTCCTTTCCGGAGAATGAATGACGACCGACCAAGGCAACCGTAGCACAGCGGTTATGGTCGGCAACCCAAAAACGCAGCCTTCGACCACGATTCCGGAAAGCTCGGGCCGAGGACCGCGGGGCAGGGGGCTTTGCCGGAAAGACAAGTAAACAAATTCAGCGCTTTAATCGCCGCCACCCCATGCCCCGCGATGCTGGGGCAGGGCTTCTTGCCTCTCATGACGCGGACCCTTCCGAAGCAGGCTCCGAGTCAACCGGAGTTTCACTTGGTTGAGGCCGTATCCGGTTGCCGTCACGCGGCGAGCCGCTGGCCTGCCGTATCCCTGACGAGATCCGCACCCTTCTCCGCGATCATGATGACGGCTGCGTTGATGTTGCCGCAGACGAGGTCGGGCATCACAGACGCGTCGATCACCCGCAGCCCGTCGACGCCGCGGACCCTCAGTTGCGGATCCACCACCGAGTCCGCGTCCGCCCCCATGCGGCAGGTGCCGGCCGGGTGGTGCACCGTGATCGACGTCGCGCGGATATGCTGGTCGATCTCGTCGTCGCTCTCGCATTTCGGACCCGGGAAGAACTCGGCGGCCACGAACGGCGCCATCGCCGGCTGCGAGGCCAGCAGGCGCGCGACGCGGAACCCGTAGCGCAGGGAAGCCCAGTCCTTCGGGGACGCCAGGAAGTTCTGGTGAATCAAGGGCGCCGCCATGGGGTCGGCCGAGGCGAGCGCGACATGGCCGCGGCTCTCCGGCTGGATGGCGACGATGCGCGTTGCGAAACCATCCGGAAACGGCTTCTTGAAGGGTTCGAAATAGGGCCATGCCCCCAGCGGCGCCGCGGTGAAAAGGAACTGCACGTCAGGCAGTGGCCGGCTCGCGTCGCTCTTCAGGAACGCCACCACGCCGCCGGGGACATCGCCCGAGAAGCCGCTCCCGGTCAGATAGGTGCGCGCGAAGTCCAGCGCGATGCGGTCCGCCCGCATCATGCGGTGGAAGGGGCCTGGCGTCTTGCGACGGTACATCAGGATCACCGACACGTGGTCCTGCAGGTTCCGCCCCGTCTGCGGCGACGATACCCTGGTCTCTATGCCATGCGCCGAGAGCACCTGAGGATCGCCGATGCCCGACAGCATGAGCAGCTGCGGCGTGTTGATGACGCCGCCCGCCAGCAGCACTTCGCGCCGCGCGGTGGCTACCGCGTCCCGGCCATCCCGGCGATAGGCGATCCCGGTGGCGCGGCCGCGATCCAGGATGATGGAAGTCGCCATGGTGCGGGTCAGCACCTTCAGGTTGGGGCGCTTCATGGCGGGCCGCAGATAGGCAGTGGCCGCCGAACAGCGCCGCCCCTCGGAGATCGTCATCTGCAGGTGCGAGAAGCCCTCCTGCGTCTCGCCATTGTAGTCGTCGGTCTGGGAAAAGCCCGCCTCCCGGCTGGCCTGGCGGAAGCCGTCGATCAGCGCGTCCTTGTAGGTGCAGAACTGGGTCCGGACAGGGCCCGAACCGCCACGCCAGCGGCTCTCTCCGCCCTCCCACGTCTCGGATTTCCTGAAATACGGCAGCACCCTCTCGTAGGACCAGTCGGAAAGGCCCGTCGCCGCCCAGCGGTCGAAATCGCCCCTGTTGCCGCGCACATAGGCCATTGCGTTGGTGGACGAGCAGCCGCCGATCACCTTGCCTCGGGCGCATTCGACCCGCCGGCCGCCGACATTGTCCTCCGGCTCGCAGAAATACATCCAGTCGTGGCGGCGCTCGGTGAGGATCTTGCCCCAGCCGAGCGGGATGTGGATCATCGGATCCCTGTCCCAGTCGCCGGCCTCGATCAGCAGGACGGTGATGGCCGGGTCTTCCGTCAGCCGGTTGGCGAGCACGCATCCGGCGGAGCCGGCGCCGACGATGACGTAGTCGAAGCTCTCCGGCATGGCGTCCCCGTTGGTCCCCTGCCGGTGCGCCGGCTTTTGCCAACTCAACCACCGCCTCGACCGTGTTGTCAACCAGACGCGAACCGGATATGTCTGGTTGGCCAGCGGGCAGGCCAGCAGCTGTGGCCCGCGCCGATCCAGGAGATCAGGGTGTCAGCCGTACAGCCTTCCGTCGTCTTGCCCCGGGAACTCGACGACGTGGTCGATGCGGTCCGCGACCTGCATCGCGACCTCGGCCGTCTGCCGCCCGAGCGGCAGCTCGCCGAGCGGCTGAACGTCAAGCGGCACCAGCTGCGGAAGGCGCTCGACTCCCTGCGCCGCAATGGGGAGCTGGAGCCACCCCGCCTGCGGCGCGCGTCGCGCGAGCAGCCCCGCTACGGCGAGGAACTGGTGCGCATGACCAATCCGCTCGAGGTTCTGGAGCTGCGGCTGCTGATCGAGCCTGGCCTGGCGCGCCTGGCCTCCGTGCGGGCCTCTGCTCACGAGATCGCCCGGATCATGGAGGCCGCGACCACGCCTGAGAACGCGTCGTCCGGCGCGGTTGACTTCGCCTTCCATCTCGCCGTCGTCGGCGCCGCCCGCAACCACCTCGCGGGCGAACTCTACCGCATGCTGCGCCAGCTCGGTTTCGATGCGCGCGTGCGCATCGCCGGCACGGGGGCGCCGACCTGTCCGAAGCGGATCGCCCAGCGCGACGCGGAGCACCGGGCGGTGGCGGAGGCGATCGCGCGCCGCGACCCGGAGGCGGCCGAAGCGGCGATGCGGGCGCATCTGCATGCCGTGCAGAAGCGCATCGACGAACGGACCAATGCGGCGGCCTTCGCGGCCTGAGCGGCCCATGACGATCGCCATTCCCCGGGCAGGATGATTTCGATGCGCATGTCGGCCGACGTGGCGATCATCGGCGCGGGCTCCGCCGGCTCCGTGCTCGCGGCGCGGCTGAGCGAGGACCCGGCCCGCAGGGTGCTGCTGATCGAGGCGGGGGACTGGCCGTCCGACCCGGATATCGCCGACCCGCTCAAATGGCCCGCACTGCAAGGCCGGCCCTACGACTGGGCGCATCGAACCACACCGCAGCCCGGCACGGCGAACCGGGTTCACGAATGGCCGCGCGGGCGGATCGTCGGGGGCTCGAGCTGTCTGCATGCGATGGCGCATGTCAGGGGCCATCCGGACGATTTTGTCCCGTGGACCGAGGCCGGCGGCGCGGATTGGTCACACGAGGCACTGCTTCCTCATTTCATGCG
>JAESFK010000766.1_pt1 | contig 12778 bp, 23 predicted proteins | sample 9269391 | NCBI WGS metagenome assembly JAESFK01 (sample SAMN14506231, study PRJNA617097) | algae metagenome | isolation source: Drouetiella hepatica UHER 2000/2452 and co-occurring heterotrophs from... | place: Slovakia: Slovak Paradise National Park, Hrabusice, Kosice Region | collected 2000-01-01
CTGCTCGGCGAGGCCAACCGGAACGTCGCCTTGTCGAACCGCGTCCGACAGTTCCGGCACGCCATGATCGCGGACCACTTTCGCCCGCTCGATTGAACGCTCGGCGACGGCGAGGCGCGCTGCGGCCTCGCTGACATCAAATCCGCCAATTGGCGGATTTTCTCCCGGCCGCCCACGCCGCAACCCCGCGATTTCCGCGCCGATCATGGCACGCTGCGAGGTGGTGAGATGCCGTCGGTGCAGGTTGTGCGACAGCACGAAAGCGAGCGGATCGCCCTCGACGTCGCGGTCATAGTCGCGAAACCAGAGCTTGAGCGCCCGCCGTGCCGGTGCGGCCTCGAACAGGCCAGCCGCTACCGCTGCGCGAAACCGGTTGCGCCCGTCGAGGATCTGTCCGTCCAGCAGCACGATCCGCTCGCGCAGGCCGTTCTCGCCGACGTCGGCGACGAGTTCGTCGAAAGCCGCGCCGTCGATCAGAGGGAACAGCGCGGCATAAGGATGCGGGGCGATATCGCTCATGCCGCACCCTTGATTTCGCGAGAGAGCGCCGTGACCAGCCGGGCATAAAGCGCATCAACCGCGCTGATGCCGCGCTCGCGCGCCTTGCGCGCCATGGCCAGACGCCATTCGTTGTCGAGGTCGATCTCGTCGAGAGCCGAGACGAAGCGCGTCTCGTCGGCGAAGAACGCCGGATGGTCGGTCAGGACGCAGCGCAGCGTGTCGATGATCACGGAGCGCAGCAGGTTGGCGCCATCGACGCCCTGTGAAGCGATCCCGCGCAGCACCGCCCGCGCCAGGTCCGGCTTCGCCAGCGCCAGCCGATGTAGCGCCTCGACAGAAACCGTCTCGTGCGCTTTCAGAGCGCTTCCGGCAATGGCGTAACCCAGGATGCGGACGCCCGCCTCCCGACACATCGTGGCGACCGCGAGCGCGCGGGCGTCGCCGGCGGCAAGCGCTGCCTTGAAGAGCTGCACCGGATGCACCCGCGTCGTCGCCGCGTTGATGGCGCGGAACGCCTGCGCTTGCTCGCCCGCATCGGCAGCGATGACGATGCAGGGCACGCGTCCAAGCCCGATTGCAGCGGCAGCGGTGGTACGGTGCTGACCATCGACGATGGCGTAGAGCAGCCCGTGCGGCGGCAGCGCCGCGACCACGACCGGAGCGAATTTCGACCACGAGAAGGCTTCGGCGATGGCGCGGACATTGCGCCGGCCCTTAACGCTGATCTCGCGCTGATAGAGAGGATCGACGCGCAGATCGGCAATGTCGATCCAGACGAGGCGCGACAGTGGCCCGAGGTCGGCGGGTGGATTGACCTTGCCGACGGATGTCGGGTCGATGGGACGAATGGCCTCAGACATGAACGCTGCCCCGTCCGGCATGGACGAAGCTTGAGCCGTCCGCAGCGCGGCCGCCCATCAGCATGTCGAACATCGTCATGAACTGGATTTCGGCGATCGCCGGCGTCCAGAATTGCAGCGTCACGCCGAGCGGCTCGACCTGCTCCTCCGCCTTCCAGGGCATCGGTGGCTCGGCCATCGCCTGCTGGCGCTCGTCGGTCAGGATCTGGCCATCGGCGAGATGGACTTCGCGCGGCATCTCGACCGAGAGGCCGAAGCGGGCGCAGATCGCCAGCATCACCGCGGTCTCGGCCGTCTTGTACTGCGGGATGGCCCGCTTGATCGGGCGCGGCAGATCGACGAGATAGGCCTCGGAAGCGTCGTGCAGCAACGCCCAGAGCCGGTGTTTCGGCGAGATGGCGCGCGCCATCAGCACGCAGTGCTCGGCTGAATAGAACCGGCGCGTGTGCCCGCCATAGCGGCACAGATGCGCCAGGGCGTGGGCGATGTCACCGATCTCCACATCCTCGGGACGAGGGTCGAGCGGCCAGAAGGCGCGGCCGGTAAAGGTCTGAATCCAGTCGCCGTGACGCGTCATGGCAGCACTCCGGTTGCGAAGGGTGCGCCGGCCGCCGCCGGGTCTCGGCACAGCGACGGCCGGGCCTCGCGCACCGGCCGAGGGGACGGAACCGGCGCGCAAGTCGGGAAAAGGGGAAAAGCCGGCAGCACGCGGAACGGGAGCCCGCCGGCGGTCACGCGACGCAGACGCAACGCAGTGAAGAGTTCAGCGCGCCCGGGCGGTGGCGAGGGACACGACGGGCGTGGCGCGGACGGTCGCGAGGCTCTTGCGCATGGCGTCGAGTGCCGTGGCGAGGTTGCGCGCGGCACCGTCGACGCGCTCGGCCTCGGCCGGCGTCACCGTGCCGTCCGACAAAGCATCGGCCATGGTCGAGGCGACCTCGGCCGACTGGCGCATCAGGTCGCCATAGTCGCGGAACAGGCAGGAGGCCGCCTCGCCGGGTGCCGTCTGGTCGGACAGGCGGCGGCCGTGCAGATCGGCCATCACGGCAGTGACCAGCGGCATGCCGCATTCGGCTTCGAGGGCCAGCGCGGCGGTGATCGAGATGATCCCTTCCTCGCCGACGCTCTGCCAGCGCGAGATCTCGGTCTTGGAGACCATCGCCAGTTCGCCCGCCCGGACCACGCCGCCGCAGCGCGCCACCAGGTCGCGGGTCGCGGCCTTTACGCGGAAGAACCAGGCATCGGAGATCGGGCGGGACATAGGCTGGCTCCGGGCAAAGCTTTCCCGGCGCGGGAAACGCGGCAGCGTTTTCCCGTGTTGGGAAGAAGGGGCGAGTGGCAGAAAGGGACCGTCAGGTCGGCGCCATCAGGCGCGACCTTCAGGGAGGCGGAAGCCAGTGCGGACGGTCGGGATCGAAAGCCATCAGGCGGCCCTTTCGGGAGCGGAAATCGGATTGTTGGCGCCGGCGGTCAGTTCCGGCCGAGGCACACCAGCCGGCCAGGGCACATCGTCCGGCCAATGCTCTGAGAACCACAGCATCGCCGTCTCGGCGCGCGCGAAGGAAATCGTCCGCATGCCAGCCTTCAGGCCGGGCAGGACCTTGCCGTCGTCGAAGACGCGCGAGGACACCGTGCGCAGCTCCAGTTCGGAGGCTGCCGCGAATGTCTCGACGACCGAGAGAAATGCCTCAGTGAATACCATGAGAACCGGTATCGGTTTTAAAACCGCATCTGTCAACGGTTTTCAAACCGATAACCGCAACGGCGCAGTTCGGTTAATTTACCGAACCATGTCCTACGATCTGCTCCATCGCATCCAGGCGCGCCTGACGGCCGTCAGAATGAGCGAATCCGCCGCCTCCAAGGCGGCGGGGCTTTCGGCTGACACGGTCCGCAATCTCCGGCGCGACCTGAATGCCGGCAAGCCGCGCAGCATGAACGCCGCCTCGCTCGAGGCGCTGGCGCCGATCCTGAAGACGACGCCGCAATGGCTTATGACCGGCGAAGGCGCGGAGGACGGCCACGGCTCGGTCTCCCTCGTCATGGTGCCGCTGGTCTCCTGGGTCAGCGCCGGCGATCTCGCTGCGCCTGATGTCGCGATCGATTTCGACGACGTGCCGCGACTGGCCTTCACCGACCTGCCGCCCGGCGACTGGATCGCGCTCGATGTCTCCGGCGATTCGATGAACCGGATTTCACCGCATGGATCGCGCATTCTCGCCAACCGCCGCGACCGCCGCCTGGTCCCCAATGCCTGCTACGTGATTGCGCTGGAGAGCGGCGAGGCAACCTACAAGCGCTATCGGCCGGACCCTGACCGCTTTGAGCCGGTATCGACCAATATCGATCACGAGCCGATATTTCCCGAAGGCCCGATGCGAATCATCGGCCGCGTCAAGCGCTCGATCATCGACATGTAGGAGGTGAGTTGCTGCGAGTGCTGGCGACCATGGCAAGCCTAGCGATCACCACGATCGCGCAGGCGGATGCGCCCCTGCTGCGAAGCTGCGTTGGCGCGGCCGATAGCCAATGGTGCGAGGAAGCGCACGCGATGTATCGCAAGCATGGGCCGAGGCCAGCGGACCACACCGGCATGCGCAATATCGCCTACTGCCAATGGACAGGCTGCGGTGGCGCCTTCCGAATTGATCGCGCCGGCTCCTGTGCACTGCGTCGCGATATCATGCGACGCTTCGTCGGGCGAACAGACGGAAGCGATGACCTGCATTTCGCTAACTGCGTCAAGGCGGGCCACTAGCCGATGAAGCAGAGCGCATTGATTAGCATGGGCGTCGCAGCGTTGGCGGCTACAGCCGCGCTCTTCGCCGGGTTCAATTTCTTGGCGCCTGCTGCGGCGCAGCCTGAGTTCGCCCGACCCATCGAGCTGCAGTTCTGGCCCAGCCTTGCCGGGCGGCTGGATCCTGAACCGATCGTCGATCCGCGCCAGATAGCCCAGGTCATCAGCGCCTGCGTCGCCAGTTCCGGCACCATAGAGGCCTGCGCCGCCCGGCGCGCGGTCCTGGTCGAGCGGTTCGCCGCCGCGATCCGCGATTCGGATGCGCTGCGGGCGACGGCGAGCTGCCTCGCGGAGGGATGCGATGGCCTTACACCCGTCGCTCCTGCCAACGCCTGTCTATTCTGGACGCTCTACTTGGATCGTCACCCTGGTCGGGCTGAAGCCGCAGACAGGGCCAGTAAGAAGCAAAGCTGCACATGGGCGCGATTCGGGGATGAAGCGAGGCGGGATGCGATTGTTCGGCTTTGGAACCGATCTGCAAATTCACAGTGACGGTTTTAAAACCGATTTCATATTGACGCGGTTTTAAAACCGAATTACCACTAGCCTCCATCGCAACCCGATGGAGCGCCCCGTGCTCTCTGCCCCCAAGCTCTACGTTCCCCAAGACACGTTTGACCTGACGCCCGCCGAGGTCGGCCGGCGCTATCGCCTGCGCCGCGCGGTCATGACCGCTTGCGAGCTCGCGGCGCTCGGCCTCTTCGTCGCCGCGGTGCTGGCCTGGTCGGCCATCGGGGGCACGCCGTGAGCGATCCCGCGCAATGGCAAAACTTTGCCGACGTATGGCCGTTTGAGTGCAGGGCTGATTACCTCGCCGCGCACACAGTTTTCTCGGCCATGCCCCGGCATCGGCAGGAACAGGCGTCAGCGGCGGCGCGTGGATTTATCGCTTATCGCAGCGCGCACCCATTGAGATCGGGCAACGATCCTTGGCTTGCTGATGCTGCGGCCTTCCTGCGATCCCGCTTGATCTTCGTCGTCGGCCTCAGCTTCGCCGAGGCTGGTCGATGACCGACGCGACGAGATTGAGGTTGTGGGCCAGGAGAGACTGCGCGGCCGTGGTCGCAGGGCTCGTCGTCGCGAGTGCTTCCTCTGCCCATCCGGTCAGCTGCGCCAAAGTCGTCCCGGGGTCGGCTGACGTCGAGACGTATTGTGTGACCACCGCAATGCAAAGCGCCTCGATCGACGCAAGGCGGTCCTTCAGTTCATCGTCCATCTTCGTCCTCCGGTGCTGTCACGGCGGGCGCAAGACGGCCCGCGTCGACCTCGAATCGACGCGGGCCACCCTCCCAAACACCAGCATCGGAGTTTTTCATGATCGCGCAAACCGCGAACCGCTTTGCCATGCCCGCAGCCAAGCCGCCGAAAGCGGTCGCGGCCCGGATGGCCGACTTCATCACCCGTCATTCCGCATCGGCCGGCGGTGTGACCCACGATGACCTTCTGCTCGACTTCACCGCGGAGGAGATCACGGCGAACATCGAAGCCGCGAAGCGCATGGCCCGCAACGCAGGCAAGGCCCGCCGATGAGCCTCGCCGTCTCATCGCCGCAACCTTCGCCGCAGCCCTCGGCGGCATCGCGCCCCATCACGCTGGCGATGCGGACGGCGCTCGGCTTCGCCCATACCGGCGCACTCTATCGCGAGGCCGGCGGGCATTGGCGCTGTCGCGCCTACCCCAATGAGGCGGTGCGCGACGGCACGGCCCGGGCGCTCGAGGAGCGCGGCTTCCTGCTGATACAGGAATATGAGGGCCTGCATCGCGTCCGCCGCGCCTGCATGGTCATCACCCCGGCCGGCCGGCGCGCCTATGGCGACGGCAGGCTCGCCAGCGCCAGCCCGCCGCCGGTCCAGGCCGAGGCGATCCTGCGCGAGGTCGAGGCCGCGCTCTCGGTCCTGACGCATGAGAGCGAGATGCTCGGGCGCCAGCAGAAGGCGGCGAATGAAGCCGCGATCGACGCCCGCCAGAAGCAGGCCAAGAGCACCCAGGCGCTCGACCGGATCGAGGCGCGGCTCGCCGAGCTGGCGCGCATCCGGAGCAACTTGGACGCCCGCCGCGTCGAGCTGCGCTGCCTCGTGGTCGAGGCGGCCGAACGGATGATGGAGGCACGGTCGTGAGCACGATCCTCCTCTCAAAGGCGATGAAAGTCGCCATGCCTCCGGAGCAGAAGCTGATCCTCCTGGTGCTCGCATCTCATTGCACCGAGGCTGGGGAGGCGTGGCCCACGCTTGCGCACCTCGCCCGCCAGACCGGCTATTCCAACCTCGAGATTCAGACGGCCCTTCTCGCATTCGAAGCGACCGGCCTCGTCAAGACGACGCATTACAACGGCAAGGGCCCCGGCACGCCCAACCGTTGTCGCCTCGATCTGGGCATGTTGGACGCACTCGCGGAGGCTCGCCCGTGACCTTGCGCCCCCTTCACATCCCCATGTCGCCCGGCCTGCCCGATGACGGCGCGCCCGGCCAATGGCTCGGCCGCGATGCGCTCGGCGCCGTCTATGTGCTGCGCTGGCTGCCGGACAAACTGTGCTGGGGCGCGCTCGGCTTTCGCGGCGACAGCCCGAGGCCGTGGCCCGAGCTCGTGCTGCTGCGCGAAGGCCAGGCCGGCCACATCCTCGGCCATGTCGAGGGCCCGGCCATCGCGCGGGCTGAGCCGCCGCAGCGCCTGTCGCGCTTCATCGGTGAGGCGCTGGCCGATGTCGCCGCGCAGGACCGGCCGCCGACGCCGGTCGACCATGGCGATATCGTCACCGACGACGCCCCGCTCTGGCCGGGCCTGATCTGGCCCGTGCTGCCGGCGCTCGGTGCGGTTGCGATCATCGCCGTCTTTGCCCTGTTCCGCATGGGATGGCTGTCGTGAGCGGCCGGATGCGCTTCAACGACCTGCTCTGGCTGCGGCTCGCCGCCTGGCAGGATCCGCCCTTCGCCGATGGCGCCCCGTATCGGCTGGCGCCGACGCGCTTTGATTCCTTGCAGCAGCTCGGCCTGGTCGCGGTATCGACGGCCGGCAAGAGCACCCGCGCCATCGCCACGGTCGCCGGCCACGACCGGCTCGCCGCGATCCGCGAGACGGTCCAGCGCAAGCGCACATTAGCCGACGAGCAATCCGGCCAGGGCGCGCAGCGCCCGGCCGCAGCAGACGAGAGGGCGGAGGACGAAGGGAATGGCGTCCCTGCCGGTGATCGGCGCCGCGTCGCGGCCCGCCCTCTCTGCCCACCCGAGCAGGGAGTGCAGCCGTGACCGAGGAAGAGACCCGCGAGACCCTGATCAAGGTCGGAAGCCATGCCGCGATGGCAGTCAGCGTCGCGATCGGCGGCTGCACTGAGGGCTTCGACCACGATCCCGAACAGGTCGAGTTGCTGCTCGTCGATGCGCTCTTCACACTGCTGGAGGAGATCGACGACGCGCCGGACGAGGACAGCAGTCGAGGTGATCTGCTCGCCGTGCTGCGTCAGCGCAAGGATGTCCTCCATGGCTGACAAAACCGGCATCGAATGGACCGACGCGTCATGGAACCCGGTCGTCGGCTGTTCCATCGTCTCGCCCGGCTGCACCAATTGCTACGCCATGGCGATGGCCGGACGCATCGAGCGCATGGGCGGCGCGCCGCATTATGCCGGCACGACGCAACCCAGCAAGGCCGGAGCGGTCTGGACCGGCAAGCTCGCCCTCGCGCCCGATCACATCCTGACCCAGCCACTGCGCTGGACGCGCGGACGCCGCATCTTCGTCAACAGCATGGGCGACCTCTTCCATGAGGACGTTCCTGACGACTGGATCGACCGTGTCTTCGCGGTGATGGCGCTGGCGTCGCAGCACAGCTTCCAGATCCTGACGAAGCGCAGCGCGCGGATGCGGGCTTATTTGTCGGATCAGCCGCGGGCGCGACGGCGCTGGGAAGATGCCCTCCGAGCCATGGGCATCACGCATCGATCGCCATCTGTCGTCCTGCTCAACGTCTGGCTCGGCGTCAGCGCCGAGGACCAGCGCCGCGCCGACGAGCGCATCCCCGATCTGCTGGCGACGCCGGCGGCGATCCGCTTCGTCTCGGCCGAGCCGCTGCTCGGGCCGATCGATTTCGAGAATCTCGACGCGGGAGACGGGCTCCGCCTCAACGCGCTCGACGGCCTGCATAGCGATAGAGACGGCGCCATCGACGGTGTGATCGACAGTCCAGATCCGCAGCTCGACTGGATCATCGTCGGCGGCGAGAGCGGACCGGGCGCGCGGCCGATGAGCCGGCTTTGGGTGCGCTCGATTCGCGACCAGAGCGCCGCCGCCGGCACGGCCTTCTTCTTCAAGCAATGGGGCGCATGGCGCCGCGAGGCCGCCTTCACCACGGCAGCCAGCGACAAGATGGTGCCGGGCGCGCTGCTCCGCTCCGACAGATCGATCCTCGCGGTCGAGACGGTCGCCGGCGGCATCGCCAAGGGCGGCGTCCTGCGCCTCGAAGGAAAGAAGCGTGCCGGCCGCATCCTCGACGGCGTCGAGCACAACGCCATGCCGGCGGTGCGGCCATGAAAGCCCTGTCCTGGCTCGCCCTCGTCGCGCTCGTCTGCGCCGCCGGTCTCGGCACCGCCATCGCCTTGCAGACGCTCGTCCCCGGCCTGCCGGCCGATCTGCGCGGATTCTCCTCGGCCGCGATGACGATCGCCGCGACCGCCCTCGTCATCGACAGGATCACGGCATGAGAGCGCTTTCCATTCGCCAGCCATGGGCCTGGTTGATCGTTGCCGGCTTCAAGCTAGTCGAGAACCGCACGCAGCGCACGCTGATCCGGGGCGAGTTCCTGATCCATGTCGGCCGCGCCCTCGATACCGACGCGCATGACGCGCTGATGGCCGGGCGCCACCCGGTCAGCGGCGAGGCGAGCAAGCTGCGCCTGCTCTATCCGCCGGCGCGCGGCGAGAGCTTCCAGCTCGGCGGCTTCATCGGCGTTGCCGAGATCACCGGTTCGGTGACCCAGCACGACAGCGAATGGTTCACCGGCCCGCATGGCTGGCTCGTCGCCAACGCCCGGCCGATCCGCTTCCAGCCCTATCCCGGCCAGCTCGGCTGGTTCACGCCCGAGAAGGCGATCAACACGCAGACCGAGGGCGTGCCCGAAGGACAGGGGAGCCTGCTGTGAGCGAACTCGTCTGCGAATTCTTCGGCACCGAAGACGGCGAACCCTGGTGCGCCTTCGTCTGGGGCCAGCATCCGCCCGAGGCCGTCGATACGGAGGAGGTGCGCGCGCGGATCCGGCGCGAGGCTGATTGCTTCGATCTCGGCGAGGAGACCAACGCCGAGATCGCGGACATCATGAGCGCCGCGCCAGCGCATTACTGGCTCAAACAGGTCGGCGCGATCGAGGACGTGCAGATGTTCCAGTTCTGCGCCGAGGGCGACGACGGCGCGCTCGCGATCACCGGGTGGAAGCTGCAATGACCGCGCCCGTCCGCATCCGTAAAGCCTGGCGCATCCAGCACGATGATTACGACGCCACGGTCTATGGCGAGACCCGCTCGAAGGCGACCTATCTGCTTTACTCGCAGACCGAGCAGCATGAGAGCTTTGCCGCGTTCCTGCGCTCCATTAGCGTCTCGCGCGACGAAGGCAGGGACGTGCACCTGCCCGCCCGCCATCCGCTGGCCGCAACGCTCGACAGCAGGATCCTGAGCAACGTCGTGCACGCCTTTGGCGGCACCGGCCTCAAGGCCGGCTACCGGGATCACTTCTACACCTCGGATCAGAACCTGATGATGAAGGCGGCCTATTATCATGGGCTGTTCAGGATGTTTCGCGTGCCGCAGAGCTTCGCCGGCAGCCGCGACATGATCAGCTACACCCTCACCGACCTCGGCAAGAACGTCGCTCGCGGCGAAGCCGAAACCTATCCGAGCGGGTGATGAACGCGCCCGTCCGCCTCCAGCTCTCGCGCCGCAAGGGCTTCAATCTTCAGGCCCTGTCGCTCGGCACCAATGGCCTGCCGGCTGTTACCGTGGCGCGGCCGACGAAATGGGGAAACCCGTGGTCGATCATCCAGCACGGGTCCGGCTGGTGGTTCGTTGATGGGCCAGGGGCGCCAGTAGGCGGCCTGAGATGCGGCAATCAGGAGGGCGCGCAGCTCGTCGCAGTCAAAGCGTTCCGCGTCCTGTTTGAGGGCAAGCCGGAAGCGCTGATCAAGCTGCGGGCTAAGAACCTCGCCTGCTGGTGCAAGCCGGGCGCGCCCTGCCACGCCGACGTCTTGCTCGATCTGGCGAACCGGCCGGTCTGCGAGGAGGTCGACTGATGCCCCGCGCCTCCGGACGAACCGAGACGATCAGTTGGGTGCCGCGCGGTCTCTGCAAGGAAGAGGCCGCCTATTACATCGGTGTCGGCACCACCAAGTTCGACGAATTGGTTGCCGATCGGCGCATGCCCCGCGGCAAGCGCATCGACGGCCGCGTCGTATGGGATCGCGTCCAGATCGACATGGCCTTCAGCGACCTCGGCGAGGCCTCGGAGAACGCGATCGACGCCGCCTTGCGGAAGACGGGCTGACTCCGTAGCGTCAGCCCATGAGCCAGCAATATCCGAACGCCGGACCTTACAAGGATCGCCACGGTCGCGAGCGCTGGCGCTTCCGCCGCGCCGGCAAGACCGTTGCCCTGCCGCACAGCCCGGGCAATCCGGAATTCGAAGCGGCCTACAGGGCTGCCGTCGAGGGCCGCAAGCCGGCGAAGGCCAAGGTCGTCATCCATCCGAACTCCGCCCTGCCGCGATCGATGCGCGCCGCCTGGCGCATCGTCACGACGAAGACGACGGAGTGGAAGCAGCTCGACCCCGTCACCCAGCAGAAGCAGTCGGCAATTGCGGAGGTCTTCCTCGAAACTGCGATCGCCGAGGGCGTCAAGACGCTCTGGGGCGAGGCGCCGCTCGCGGATCTCCGGCGGCGGCATCTCAAGGCCCTGCTCGCCGAACGCAGCGACCGGCCGCACGCGGCGCGGCATCTGCTCGTCGCCATCCGCAAGATGATTCTGGCCGGGCTCGACGAGGAGTGGATCGAAGTCGATCCGAGTTATCGCCTGAAGTACCGGCCGGAGATGAAGGGCTGGCGCGCCTGGACGGACGCAGAGCGCGAGAAGTTCGAGGCGAAGTGGCCCATCGGCACGACGCCCCGGCTCGCCTACACGCTGGCGCTCTGGCTCGGGAATCGCCGCAGCGACGTCGCCGCCCTGCCGGTCAGCGCAATCAGGGATGAGACGGTCACGCTCCGCCAGATCAAGACCGGCCGCGAGCTACGTCTGCCCGTTACGCCGATGCTGCGCGAGGTCCTGGACGCGACCGACCTGAAGGGCCCGACCGTGCTGCTGACAGCCTATGGCGAGCCGTTCTCGGCGAAGTCGATCACCGGACGGATGGCGGACTGGACAAAGGCCGCAGGCCTGCCGAAGGGCTGCACGCTGCACGGCCTGCGCAAGACGCTGGGCGGCATGCTGGCCGACGGCGGCGCGACCACGCGGCAGATCATGGACACGCTCGGCCACACCGACATCAAGCATGCCGAGCTCTACACGAAGTCCGCCAATCAGGAGCGGCTTGCCGGCGAAGGCATGGCGAAGGTGGTGGTGCTACATCGGGCCAAAAAGCCGGGCGGCTTTTGACAAGCAAAACGCAAGCGGGAATATCGAGCCATATGCAGCCCCCGGGACTGGATTCGTCATGCCTGCGTCAAAATACAACCCTTTCCGCCCCAATGGCGTCATTGCTCCCGGTATGTTTGTTGGGCGCTTAGAAGAAATCGATTTGATTGAACGGTGCTTGTTTCAAACGAAGAACGGCAATCCTCAGCACTTCTTGATACAGGGCGAACGGGGTATCGGTAAAAGCTCCCTTCTGTTTTACATTGATGCTGTTGCAAGCGGTAGAATTCCTGCTGGAAACAAGAATATCTATCGTTTCCTAAGTGTAAGTATTGATCTCGGCTCCTGCCAAACCCAAGCGGATATCATTCGGAAGCTGGGCCGTGGAATCCGGTCCGAAGTCGGCAAGCGAGATGCGCTTCGGCAGAATGCTTCAGCATTCTGGGAATGGATTACAAATTGGGAGATCCTTGGCGTCAAATACAACAAGGACACGGGCGATCTCGACATTGAGGAGGTTTGTGAAGACCTCGTTTTTCGACTCGCCGAACTTTGTAGCGGCGCTACCGCCGATATTGATGGCGCGCTGATTCTCATTGACGAGGCAGATCGCCCGTCGTCGGGTGCGGGTCTCGGCGAGCTGCTCAAAATGATCACCGAACGCCTTGCCCGACAGCAGTGTCAGAACGTTGTTTTTGGCCTTGCCGGCCTTCCAAGCGTGATGTGGCGCTTGAGAGAAAGCCACGAATCGTCGCCGCGCCTGTTCCACACAATGCTGCTGGAACCTCTGCAGATTGCCGAAAGAAAGAGCGTCCTGCGGCTGGGCCTCAACGAGGCCAATCGAAAGAATGAAGTTAAGACCATCATGGACGACGAGGCGTCCGCGTTCCTGGCTGAATTATCTGAGGGATATCCTCACTTCGTTCAGCAATTTGCCTATAGTGCTTTCGAACACGACACCGATGATCGTATCGACGAAGAAGATGTTGGGACGAGCGCCTTCAAAGAAGGCGG
>JAESFK010000767.1_pt1 | contig 12761 bp, 10 predicted proteins | sample 9269391 | NCBI WGS metagenome assembly JAESFK01 (sample SAMN14506231, study PRJNA617097) | algae metagenome | isolation source: Drouetiella hepatica UHER 2000/2452 and co-occurring heterotrophs from... | place: Slovakia: Slovak Paradise National Park, Hrabusice, Kosice Region | collected 2000-01-01
TCGACGAATTTGACGTCGTTGTCCTTGATCTGCTTCATGATTTCGGCGGCAGTGGTCATATGGCGTTTTCCCTTTTGGATGGAGTGTTTGACGGAGTGTTTCTTGGATCGCGGGCGCGATCAGATGGCGTCCAGGCCGGTCTCGCCGGTGCGGATGCGTACCACTTCCTCGATGGCGGAGACAAAGATTTTGCCGTCGCCGATGCGTCCGGTCTGCGCCGCCTTGCGGATTGCCTCGATGGCGCCCTCGACCGCTTCGTCGCCGAGGACGACCTCGATCTTCACCTTCGGCAGGAAATCCACGACGTATTCGGCGCCGCGGTAGAGTTCGGTATGTCCCTTCTGTCGGCCGAAGCCTTTCGCTTCGGTGACGGTGATGCCCTGAAGGCCGGCCTCCTGAAGCGCCTCCTTGACCTCGTCGAGTTTGAAGGGCTTGATGATCGCCTCGATCTTTTTCATGCTGACTACGGCCTCCAGTCACAAGCTCGGCGGGCTCTGCCGGCCCGCCTTCGGCCCCAAGCTAGCATGTTCCGTGCCAGCCTTCAGGTAGAAATCGCGACGAGTCGGCTGGCGCATGAAAGACAGCGAAACGTCGCAACTTGCCGCTTTTTCGCCGTCGATGCCTACCCGCTTTGCAAATGATCGAGACAGCTCAAAAACTGTGCGAACAAATATTGTGCAGGATGGCTGTATTTCAGGCATTTCACCGCGGGCTGCATCGCATTGGCGGGCGTGGTAGACGATGTCCATGATCCTCCCGTCGCGTCCCTGCGAACTCCTCCTGCCGGCGCAGATGAGCGAAGGCGACCGCCGCGCGGCGGCAGCCGGCCCCCTCGACAGGATGGGCCTGATGCGTCGCGCCGGGCAGGCCGTGGCCGACGCGGTGCAGGTGCGCTATCCGGGGAGCAAGGTCGACGTGCTCTGCGGGCCTGGCAACAATGGCGGCGACGGCTACGTGGTGGCCGAACTGCTGCGACGCGCCGGCATCGACGTCGGCCTCCATGCGGCGCGACCGCCCCGCGACGGGACGGACGCCGCCACGGCCGCGGCGGAGTGCCGCGTGGCCGTGCTGCCGCTGGGCGATTTCCGGCCCCGAACCGGCGCCGTGCTGGTCGACGCGCTCTATGGCGCGGGCCTGGACCGGCCCCTCGACGAAGCAACGCTCCAGATCGTCGCCCGGACGCGTGCAGCGGGGGTTCCGGTCGTCGCCGTCGATCTGCCGTCCGGTCTTTCCGGCGCGTCCGGCCAGCGCCTCGGGGGCGCCTTCGACGCGGCGGTGACGGTGACCTTCGCCCGGCTGAAACCCGGCCATCTTCTCGAGCCGGGACGCAGCGCCTGCGGCGAACTCGTGCTGGCCGACATCGGCATCACCGATGACGTGATCGCCTCGCTTGGGGTTTCCACCTTCGAGAACGGTCCGTCGCTGTGGCAAGACGATCTGCCCCGGCCGGCGCGCGACGCCCACAAATATTCCCGCGGCCACGTCATGGTCATGTCCGGCGGCGCCAGCGCCACCGGGGCGGCGCGCCTGTCGGCCGCCGCCGCGTCGCGGGCCGGGGCAGGGGCGGTGACGCTGCTGTCGCCGCGCGAGGCCATGTCCGTCAACGCGGCCCACCTGACCTCGGTCATGCTGCGCGAGGTCGATACGGCCGACGACCTTCTGGCTGCATTCGATGCGCGGCGGCCTTCGGCCTTCGTCTATGGTCCCGGCCTCAGCAACGACGCCGTGACGGCCCGGCGCCTGCGTCGCGTCCTCGACGAGGCCAGGCCATGTCCGCCCACCGTGGTGGATGCAAGCGCCCTGACGGCACTCGGCAAGGAGCCGGCCCTGATGCAGCCGCCGGCGGAGGGATGGCGCAACGCGCTGGTGCTGACACCGCATGCGGCGGAATTCCTGCGGATGTTTCCCGATCTCGACGGGAAGGCGGTGCCGTCCAAGCTCGACCGTGCCCGCCTGGCGGCGGAGCGCGTTCGCGCCGTGATCGTCTACAAGGGTCCGGACACCGTGATCGCCGCGCCGGACGGGCGCGCCGCCATCAACGGCAACGGCACCCCGCTTCTGGCCACTGCGGGGTCGGGGGACGTGCTGTCCGGCATCGTCGCCGGCTTCCTGGCTCAGGGGATGCCCGCCTTCGAGGCGGCGTGCGCGGGCGTCTGGATCCACGCGGAAGCGGCGGCCGGCTTCGGCCCCGGGCTGGTGGCGGAGGACCTGCCGCTGGCACTGTGCCCCGTCCTGCGCGATCTGCTGGGGTGAGGTGCCGGCTGGGTCGAGGCGCGCGACCTATCCGGCCAGCCGCACCGGAGATGCGACGATACGGTTGCGGCCGCGACGCTTGGCGACATAGAGCGCCTTGTCGGCCCTGAGCAGCACCTCGTCGAACCGGCTGCCGTCGGTCTCGCCGAAGGCCAGGCCGACGCTCACGGTCGCATCGACGGGGCCGCCCTGCGTCGGCACGGGCGCCGCAGCGAGCAGATCCCTGATCCGGTCGGCAATCTCCTCGGCCGCTTTCGGCTCCAGCCGGGGGATCACGACGGCGAACTCCTCGCCGCCCAGCCGCGCCGCGAAGCCGCGGTTGCCGACGATGTCATGCAGGATCGACGCGAAGGCGCGGATGACCTCGTCCCCGGCCGCATGCCCGTGGCGGTCGTTGACCAGCTTGAAGTCGTCGAGGTCGAAGGCGAAGACCGCGGTGAATGCGTTGACGGGCCGTGCTTCGAACTGGTCGAACAGGGCGCGGCGGTTCATCAGCCCTGTCAACGGATCGGTCCGGGCCTCCCTGCGGTGACGGGCAGCCGAGCGCCAGTGATTGAGCGCCAAGGACAGCGCGCCGATGCCGGTCATGCCGGCCAGACTGAGCGCCAGGGAGAAATCCTCGGCCCAGTTCTGCGGCGCACCGTCGAGGATAATCCTGCCCTCGACCGCCAGCGCCGCGGCGCACAGCAGAAAACCCCCGGACAGTACGCCGTAGAGCACCGCAAGCGCGGTGATCGGACCGGGCGCCTCGGCGCGGCCCCGCCAATACTCGCGTGCGGTGAAGGCGAGCAGCGCCGCAGCGGCCAGGTTCAGGATGATGAACGCGAGACCGCTGTAGCCGAGCAGAAGCGGCGTCGCCGACACCACGGTGCCGATCGTCGCTGCGGCCATGGCGTCGCCGACCCTTGCCCGCCCGAAGCGGAACTCGCGGGCAGCACAGACCAGTGCGACGAGGGCTGACATGAGAATGCCGAAGCAGATGGCGCCCAGCACGGCATTGGGCTGCTCGACGTACAGAGCGTAGCCGAGTGTGTAGGCGACGATCAGCATGACCGCGACCGCCCAGGTCAGAAGGAAGCGTTCGGTGCGCGCGAACACCCAGCTCATCAGCAGGGTGACCGTCAGGCACGCGCCAGAAATGCCCAGCGCGAAGAGGAGGGAACTGTAGTCGATAGCCATTCCGGTCCCGCTCACAGGCGCGGCGCGCCGGTACACATGCAATGTACCGGCGAAATGCTGTCCAGAGGGTTACAGGATAGGTAAAATGCAAGCTGTCGGCCGCGGTGCAGCATGACGCGTACGAAACTTTTCGTGAAGGCAGGCCGAGGTCGCGACGACCTCGCCTAGCGCTTCCAGCCCCAGGCCTGGAAGATGCGAGGCAGCGACGTCGTCGTGTGCGGATCGGCGGCGAAGTCGGCCAGTTCGGACCTGACATGATCGACATGGTCCGGCGTCGCCAGCCCCAGCCGGACGGCGGTGTCAGCGATCGCGGCGAAGGTCAGCGGTGCGATCTGCTTCACGTCGCCCACGCGTCCATGCGGCTGGACGAGCGAGAAGCCGACATCGACGAAGCCGGCTTCCTCCAGAAGGCGCGCGAGCCTGCGCCCGATGAAGGGGTCGCAACCGCGGCTAAGCGCCGACTTTACATAGAGGTCGGCATAATCGTCATAGGCGCGGTTGGGCGGATCGCAGAACGAGCCGCCGAAATCGATGTCCTCCACCACCAGCACGCCGCCGGGCGCCAGGTTTGCCAGTGCACGGCCCAGCAGCATCTCCGGTTGCTGCAGATGGGTCAGGACGAACCGGACATATGCGAATGTCGGGGCCTCGGACGGCCATGGCTCGAGCACGCTGGACTGGCGGAAGTCGATGTTGGCGATGCCGTGCTCGGCAGCCTCCTGCCGTGCCAGCGCCAGCTTGTCCCCGTCGAGGTCGAAGGCGACCACGCGACCGTCGCGGCCGACGCGCTCGGCGAGATGGAGACTGACGTCGCCGCCGCCGCAGCCGGCGTCCACCACGCAATGTCCTGCGAAGGGCTCAAAGCGGTCGAACAGTGCCTCGGTCGTCGGTGCGAGCACGCGCGCCAGAACGGAAAGCCGCGCCTTGCCTTCCCTGCCGCCCTTGATGATGTAGGAGCCGAGTTGCTCCGCGTTCCCGCCCATCGGCCACCCTCATCGCCGTGGATCCGTCATGTCCCAAGCCCGAACCGCCACGGAGATCGCATGTTCGAGCCAGATATGAGGGGTATCGGTAGCAGTTGGACTGGCAAGCGCCAAGAATAACCCGCCTGGAGTTGGCGCATCGGAACGGCTGCATTGGGGCCGGCTCAGTAAAAGGTTCCGACGTCCGGACGAGAAGGGCAGATCAACCCGGCTTGCCCTCAGCCGATGCGATCCATGAAGGCCCGGGCGCCCTGCGGCGCACGCACCTTGCCCTCGTGGATGATGTAGACGAACACGTCGCGCGGCTTGTGCTCCGGCGTGCTGGTCGGGTCCACGAGCGGCAGGTCGCCCGGCTGTCCGCCCTCCGCCCAGAGCTTCGCGCGCTCGGCCCAGCGACCCAGTTCGTCCGGCGCATAGGCCGTCGGGATCGTGTCCTCGCCCTTCTGCAGGCGCGCGTAGACAAAGTCGGCCGTAACGTCGGCGATCTCGGGATAGTCGTGGTGATGCGCATAGCAGATCACCATGGCGTATTTGCGCGCGAGCGCTGCGAACTCCGGCACGGCGAACGAGGCATGGCGCACTTCCAGCACATGGCGCAGCGTGGAACCGGCGTGGGTTTCCGGAAGAAGCCGGAGGAACGCCTCGAAGTCGTCGGGCTCGAACTTCTTCGTCGGTGCGAACTGCCACACGATCGGGCCGAGCTTTGGGCCGAGTTCCTCCAGCCCCTGCGCGAAGAACTTCTTCATGGACTCTCCCGCCTCCGCCAGCACCTTGCGGTTGGTGACGAACCGGTTGCCCTTGATGGAGAAGACGAAATCGTCCGGCGTCTCGGCCGCCCACTTGGCATAGGTGTCGGGCTTGAAGCCGGAATAGTAGGTGCCGTTGACCTCAATGGTCGGCACCTGCCGCGAGGCGTATTCGAGCTGCTTCTTTTTGGAGAGCCCGTCCGGATAGAACGTGCCTTCCCACGGCTCGAAGGTCCAGCCGCCCATGCCGGCGCGGATGGTGCCCGATTGCGCCATGGTGATTGCTCCCGTCGGATTTGCGGCCCGCTTATCGCCCACGGGCCGGATCGATGTCCATGCCTGCGGGCGGGCGCGGGCGACGCTCCTGACAGACGGTGACGAGCGCCCCGACCGTCATCGCAAGGCTGAGGAACCCGCTGGACTACGCGAACGTCCGGTCGAGATAGGCGGTCAGGCCCTCCGACCGGCCGGAAACGCCGCGCCACCCGATATGGCCGTCGGGCCGGACCAGCACGGCGCCGGGTCCGTAGGCTTGCGAAAAAGCCCCGGCGGAATCGGTGAGCACAGTGAGATGAGGTGAATCCTCACACGGCGACGCCGCGATCACCACGACCTGAACCAGCGTTCCCCGGGAGGCATGAAGATCACGTGCGATGGCGACGACGTCGGACATCCCGCTCCTGTCGGCGGGGTCGGCCAGCGGGATCAGGAGAACGTGGCCGGTGCCCTTCAGCACTTCGAACAGGCGCAGCGGAAAGCCCAGCCCGTTCTGCCGCAGCCCCTCGACGTCCGGCGCGCGGTCTCCCGCGACCGGGCCCCCGGTGCCGGCCGGAGTTTCCTCTCCGCGCATGTGCGGCGCATCGCGATAGGTGACGAGGATCTGCGTGTCTGCGAGGCGGTCGGGCGCCTTGCCGCGCTCGCGACCATAGTTCTCGCTGGCCGCCTTGGTGCGCCCCACGACGTCCGAGCCGACGGGATGTCGCTCGGCATCGTAGGTGTCGAGCAGTTCCGACCTGCCGCGTCCGCGAAGCACCAGAGCCAGTTTCCAGGCGAGGTTGTAGGCATCCTGGATGCCGGTGTTCATGCCCTGGCCGCCGGTCGGGGGGTGGATGTGGGCCGCGTCGCCGGCGATGAACAGCCGGCCCTGCCGGTATTGCGACGCCAGGCGCATGCTGATGCGGAAGATCGACGACCAGCGCAGATCGTCGAGTCGCGGCCGGCCGGGGATCATGTCGTCGGCGATGGTCTGCAGGTCGGCCAGCGACGGGCCCTTCATCTCCGCCTGGATGCCATGCTCCGTCCCCCCGGCCGGCACCAGCGCGGGCGGGGCGAGCATGGAGACGCGGTAGCGGCCGGGTTCCGGCAGCGGGATGGCGATGAACATGTCCGGCGGCGCATCCTTCACCGGGCGCACCGCCCGGAACGCCATGCCGTAGGGCAGGTCCCAGTCGATATGCACGTCGCCGAGCATGAACGGCCACGGATAGGCCTCGCCGTCGAAACCGATCCCGGCGGCCTTGCGCACCGTGCTGTGCGCCCCGTCGCAGCCGACGACATAGGCGAACCGCGCCTGGTCCACGCTCCCGTCGGCTGTGCGGATGGTGGCGTCCACACCATCCTCGTCCTGGCTTAGCGCGGTGAGTTCGCACCCGCGCTCCACCGCCACGCCATACGCGCCGAGGTGGTCGGTCAGCACGCCCTCGGTTTCGTACTGCGGCAGCCCCAGCGGGGCGAAAGGCAGGCCCAGCGGCGGCGCATGCTCATCCTGCGCGGGACCATCCGCGATGACGGATCGCATGCCGGTCAGCCACAGCCCGCGCTCGATCATCGACCGGGCGATCCCCATGTCGTCCCAGACTTCGAGCGTGCGCGGCGTGATGCCGAGGGCACGGCAATAGGGCAGGGGGTTCGGCGCGCGATCGATCACCCGGGCGCGCACGCCGTGCCGGGCCAGTTCCGCAGCCATGGTCAGGCCCACCGGCCCGGCCCCAACGACGAGGACCGCGCCCCCATTTTCGCCGATCGTCTCCACAGGCTCTCCTTGCCACTCTTTCGGGCTTGTTGCGTCAGGCTTCCCGCAATCTGCGATCGACCGCGGCACGGAGCCTACATAGCTTCAATAGACTGTTGAAGACAGTTGGTTCTGCTTGCAACGGTGCCGCGTAGCTGGAAGCGTTCACGGAGCGACCCGACAGGATCGCCGGTCAGGCCGGCGTGACGAAGGGCTGCGAGATCTCCCTGAACACCGGCAGCGCCTCGTGCCGGGCGCAGTGGTCCGCGAGTGCTGGCACGTCCCCAAGATCGGCGAGATCGGGATGGGCGTCCCGCATGTGGCGGATGGATGCCGCCACGGCGATGTCGGCGTGTCCGATGCGCGCGCCGAACCAGTGCGGTCCCGGCCGGCCGGCGCGATCCGCCTCAAGCGCATCAAGCGTGGTGCGGAACTGGGCAAGGCAACGCTGCTCCCAGAAGGCGGAGGGCGCCTCATGCAGCCGGCGCTCGTAGAAGAGGCTCACCACCTTGTCGGCAAGTCCGCTCGCCAGCGCGGTGATCTTCAGCGAACGGCGACGCTCGGGCTCGGTTCGCGGGTGGAGCGCCTCATCGGCGGAAACCAGCCCGTCGAGATGGTCGAGGATGCTTGCACTGTCGACGAGCACGTCGCCGTCGTCCAGCACCAGCGTCGGCACCCGCATGAGCGGGTTGAACCCGGCCAGCCTGCCGGCATCGGCAACGACCGACCAGGGCCGATGCTCGAAGGGCAGTCCGTAGAGCCGCAGCGCGATTCCCACGCGGCGGACAAAGGACGAATCGTACTGGCCGATGAGGATCATGTTCGAGGATCTCCTTGGGTCCGGATCGGCGACGGGAATTGCCGGGGTCGCATCTGGGCCGGCCGCGACGCCCTGCCACGAAGCTTGGCCGCGACGGAAGCGAAGTTTCAATGCCGACGAAGGGCGCCCGGCCATCTCTCCTGACATGCCGGGCCAAAGGCTGGCGCAGGTGGCGGCGGGCGACCGCAGCTTGACCTTCATGCCGCGAACGAAACCTCGATCGTGCCGAACGATCCATAGTCGCCGGTGACCCTGTCGCCCGGCGCAACCGGAACGGGCACGCAGCAGGTGCCGGTGGTGACGATCTGGCCGCGCTCCAGCGCCAAGCCGAGGCCGGACAGTTCGTTCGCCAGCCAGGTGAGAGCGACGAGAGGTCCGCCGAGCACGTTGGCGCCGCGACCCTCGTGGACGAGGCCGCGGCTGCTCGAGCCCCGGACCTCGTGCGCGGCGAGGTCGGCCCGCCGCCAGTCGGCGGCGACCGCGGGGCCGAGGACGAACTGGTCGGCGCAGGCATTGTCGGCGATGATCTGCGCCTCGCCCGCCCGCTCGAAGACCAGGTAGCGGGAATCCGGCACCTCGATGCCGAGATGCAGCGCCTCCACGGCAGCCAGCACCTCGGCCTGATCGAAGGGTTCCGCGCGCGGCGCAAGCGTGGAGCCCATTCGGAAGACGAACTCGACCTCCGCCACCAGCATGCGACTGGCCCCGAGCCGGACCGGCTGCCCCTCGGCGACGATGCGTTCCGCAAGCAGTCGGCCGGCCATGGGGCCGCCGACATTGATGTGCTTCTGCCCGGCGAGGCTGGTCGCGGCGATCTTCCAGCCCGACAGCGGCCGGCTGCTGAGCCTTTCGATGCGTGCCTGCACGGCATAGGCGTCGGCGCGCGTCGCCGGGCGCAGCGCCTCCGGCATCGCCTCGGCGTGGCGACCCTCGCGCCAGAGCGTCGTCAGGAAATCCGACGCCGCCTGAATGTCCTCGTCCTGCATCCTGCCTCCCATGCTGTCGAAAACGTCGGCGACCGTTGACGCCACCAAAGAACTTCCGGGCCACCACACCTCGTCAGCGCGACGGCAGGCCGCGCCGTTGCGCCTCCTCCGGCGAAATCGGTTCGCCGACGCTGAACGCGAACGACACGACGCGGGTGGCATCGGCATCGACCCGGCATTCGAAGCTCAGATTGCGCCAGCCGGCACGGGTGCGGAAGGCGCCCTGTCGCACAGTCAGCACCGTGCCGCTCGCCAGCTGATAGGACGGCAGCAGGTTCGGAAGGTAGGGCACCGCGCCATACTGCAGTTGCAGCCGCAGTTCCGATGCGCAGAGCCGGCCCGCGCGCACCCCGCGCGGGATGTCGCCCATTGCGGTGGTCGCGGTCGGGCCGCCGGTCGCCGACGGCGAGAACAGGGTCGGTGCGTTGCGCAGCGCGGGCTCGGTCACCGCCGCGACGGTCTGCGTCGGCTCGGGCGCGGGCGGCCTGGGCGAGGGGATGGGCACAGGCCCGGTGATGGTCACGGCAGGCTCGGCCGCCGCCGTGTCGTCCGTGGTTTCGGGCTCTTCGGGGACCGCGCTCTCGGCCGGCTCAGGGGGGTCCGCAGGCTCGACGGGAGGGACCTCTTCTTCGGCCGGACTTTCCGACGTCGCCTCGTCGCTGGTCGCCTCTTCCTCCGCGACCGGCTGCGCGGGCTCCTCGATCCCGGAACCGTCGAGCGATTGGCGCGGCCCGGCGTCCGTCTCGCCATAGGCCACGACGGGCCGGAGCACGGGAACGGGGGCGGGCGCCGCCTGTTCCTGTGTCGGCGGAGGCGGCTCGGCCGGTTCGACCTCCGGCGCGGGAGGTTCCGCGGGCGCCTCGGTTTCCTGCTGAGGTTCGGGTTCGGGTTCCGGTGGCGGCTCCGGCTCCGGCGCAGGTTCAGGCTCTGGCGCCGGCTCGGGCGGTGCCTCTTCGGGTGGCTCGATCGTCACGGCGATCGCCTGCTCCTCCGGCACCTGCGGCAACGACACCGGCAGCCCGAAGATCACGAGCGCCGCGACCAGCGCATGCACGACCGCCGACGCGGGCAATGCCCAACGCTTCGACCGATCCTCTGCTTCGCCCGTCATGCCCGTTAGGTGGACTCAGATCCTGGCGGTGGCAAGGCCGGGATACGCGCGTCGATTCGGGGCGGGGCAGAGAGAACCTTGCGCCGGGTACGCGCTACGGACCCGGCCGGCCACTCAGCAAGCTGGCACGGCGGCAGGAGATGCTCGTTCCGTACAGGTGCTACGAGACACGTTCGAACTGTTTCGTCGAGACACAAGGTCGATTCATGTCGTCACCTTCGACGAGTTGCTTGAACGGGTACGCTTCATTTTGCGGAACCGGGCGCTCGACATTGATGCAATTCACGAGGCGCTGCCCGACGTTGCCCCCCTCTGTCCTGCCGGACATCTCCCCCACAAGGGGGGAGATCAGCCGTAATGTCACGCCGCGACAAACGTTGATGGTTGGCGAAGGCGGAGAAGCTGCCAATCTCCACCCTTGTGGGGGAGATGTCCGGCAGGACAGAGGGGGGTGTGAAGGGGCACGGCGTCTGTACCCGAATGATGCAGTGGCGAGGCGATGGAGAGCGGCGCCGCCGCGCCCGGCCGCTGGCGTTCGGGCATAGATCTTCGGGTCTCCGCGACGCCACTCCGTGGCTGCTCCGCCCGAGGATGACGACGGGGGGAGAGCCGCGCCTCTACTCCGCGGCCTCCCGCTCGCGTCGTCCCGGTTCCAGTTCAGGCAACGCCTCCAGAAGCTGCCCGTTGTGGCTGCGCTTCACCTTTACCGCGTCTTCCGGTGTGCCGGCTGTGCCGAACTCGCCACCGTGTGTCACGCCAGTGCGAAGATTTCGCCGTGGCGGGCGGCGGCTGCGATGTCGCCACGCCTCAGCGCGCGGCGCACCTCGTCAAGCTTGAGCGCATCGTCGGCGGAAAGATACGGACCCCAGCTGGTCGGATCGTCGGACTCGTAGATCAGCGTGACCGGCACCTTGGCGACATAGCCGCCTTCCTCGACCAGCCGCGTCACCTGCTCACGCCTTGCGTCGGATTGAGAACTGCTCATCCCATTCTCCTCGTCGGGCAGATAGACCGTCACGAGCACGGCATGGACTGCGTTTGCGGCGATCATACCCCAGACGGCATGGATCGGGCCAGTCGGCAGGATGTGCAGGGCAAGAAACGACGGCCCCATACGGCCGCTGGGATATGTTTCGATGATCGTCCATGAAGGAACGGTCGCGAGAATGTCGGAGAGAAGGAGGCCTCGTTCGTCCAGTCGTTCCTGCGCATGTCCCGAACCCTGAAGCTGCCGCTCTCGATGCGCTGGCGAATTCGGTAGACGAGGTCGTCCATCCGCTACTCCGCCGCCTCCCGCTTCCTCCCGCCCGGCCGCCGCTCCAAGAGCTCCTTCAAGAACTGCCCGGTATAGCTCCGCTTCACCTTCACCACGTCCTCCGGCGTGCCGGCCGCGACCAGTTCGCCGCCGCCGTCGCCGCCTTCGGGGCCGAGGTCGAGGATCCAGTCGGCGGTCTTGATCACTTCGAGGTTGTGCTCGATGACGACCACCGTGTTGCCCTGGTCGACCAGCTCGTGGAGGACTTCGAGCAGCTTGGCGACGTCGTGGAAGTGCAGGCCGGTAGTCGGCTCGTCGAGGATGTAGAGCGTCTTGCCCGTGGCCTTGCGCGACAGTTCCTTGGCGAGCTTGATGCGCTGCGCCTCGCCGCCCGACAGCGTCGTGGCCTGCTGGCCGATGTGGATGTAGCCGAGCCCGACCTGGTTCAGCGTGATGAGCTTGTCGCGCACGGCGGGAACGGCGGCGAAGAAGTCGACGCCTTCCTCCACCGTCATGTCGAGCACGTCGGCGATCGACTTGCCCTTGAAGGTGACGTCCAGCGTCTCGCGGTTGTAGCGCTTGCCGTGGCAGACGTCGCACGTGACGTAGACGTCGGGCAGGAAGTGCATCTCGATCTTGATGACGCCGTCGCCCTGGCAGGCCTCGCAGCGCCCGCCCTTGACGTTGAAGGAGAAGCGGCCCGGCTGGTAGCCGCGGGCCTTGGCCTCCGGCAGGCCGGCGAACCAGTCGCGGATCGGGGTGAAGGCGCCGGTGTAGGTGGCGGGGTTGGAGCGCGGGGTGCGGCCGATCGGCGACTGGTCGATGTCGATGACCTTGTCCAGGAATTCCAGGCCCTCGATGCGGTCGTGCTCGGCCGGGTGCTCGCGTGAGCCCATGATGCGGCGCGAGGCGGCCTTGAACAGCGTCTCGATGAGGAAGGTCGACTTGCCGCCGCCCGACACGCCGGTGACGGCGGTGAAGGTGCCGAGCGGGATTTCCGCCGTGACGTTGCGCAGATTGTTGCCGCGCGCGCCGACGATCCTGATGCGGCGGCCCTTCTTCATGGCGCGGCGCTGCGCCGGCGTGGCGATCTCCAGTTCGCCGGTGAGGTATTTGCCGGTGATCGAGGCCGGGTTGGCCATGATCTCGGCCGGCGTGCCCTGCGCCACCACGCGGCCGCCGTGGATGCCGGCCGCCGGGCCGATGTCGACGACATAGTCGGCGGAGAGCACCGCGTCCTCGTCGTGCTCGACGACGATGACGGTGTTGCCGAGGTCGCGCAGGTGCTTCAGCGTGTCGAGCAGGCGGGCGTTGTCGCGCTGGTGCAGGCCGATGGAGGGCTCGTCGAGGACGTAGAGCACACCGGTGAGGCCGGAGCCGATCTGGCTGGCGAGGCGGATGCGCTGGCTCTCGCCGC
>JAESFK010000768.1_pt1 | contig 12745 bp, 13 predicted proteins | sample 9269391 | NCBI WGS metagenome assembly JAESFK01 (sample SAMN14506231, study PRJNA617097) | algae metagenome | isolation source: Drouetiella hepatica UHER 2000/2452 and co-occurring heterotrophs from... | place: Slovakia: Slovak Paradise National Park, Hrabusice, Kosice Region | collected 2000-01-01
AACCCGTACACGAACCCGCGCCCGATCGATCGCGCGTCCATCCGGGCGGTGCTGCAGAACGCCTGGGAGGGCGTACGGCCTCGGATTTAGGAGCCAGAGACGCGGCGCGTCCAAGGGGACTATGCGACGGCCGCAGCGTCGGATACTTTGCCGCAGGCGGATACGTTTTCGCCTTTCGGGATGGGTGCTACTCAAGCATCCGGAGATTGCATGAGACGGACTGTGCCAACATTCAAGAACGTGATCGCGCTCGTCGCGATGCTCGTGCTGTTGGCGCAAACCTTCACCACTGCCTGGGCGGCCGGCGCATCGCCCTATGGTCCCCAACTCGACGCATTCGGCAATCCGCTCTGCGTGACGGGAAGCGTCTCCGATGCAGGCGCACCCGCGGACGATCAGCCCCACCTGCCCAGTTGCTGTACGCTCGGCTGCGGAGCGGTGGCGACGGCCCTGCCCGCGCCCGGCGACGACCAGGTCGTCCTCGCCAGACCCGCCGCCCAGACGCCGATCCCGTTCGCCGCCCGCACCGGCTTCGCGCCAGAGAGACCCGCTTACGACCCGGGCAATCCCCGAGCTCCCCCGCCCGCAGTCTGACTCGCCGGCGCCATCGCGCCGTTTTCGATCAGTCTGTTGCCGTCACGCCCTGCGTGTCCGGCGCCTTGGAGCAAGAGATCATGTTTCCTTTCGTCCGCGCCCCCGCGCGCGCCTTCGACCACACGCCTTCCCCGTCCCGCTTGCGCTCGTTCGAGGAGCGGCTCGGCATCACCGGTTTCTCGCTGATGCTGCTGTTCGCGCTCGCCCAGCCTTTGTACGCCCATAGCTTCACAGCCGGCAGCATCGAGATCGACCATCCGTGGTCACGCGCCACGCCCGAAGGGGCGAAAGTCGCGGCCGGCTACGTGACGTTCAAGAACGACGGGACGGAGTCCGATCGGCTGGTTTCGGTCACGGCGGATATCGCCGGCAAGGTCGAGATCCACGAGATGGCGGTGAATGCCGAGGGCGTGATGACGATGCGCCCCGTCACCGGCGGCGTCGAGATTCCCGCAGGCGGAACGGTCGAACTCAAGCCCGGCTCCTTCCATTTCATGTTCATGGACCTCAAGGATCGCGCCCGCGAAGGCGAGACGTTCAAGGGCAGCCTGACCTTCGAAAAGGCCGGAAGCGTGGACATCGAGTTCGCCGTCCAGGGAATGGGCGGCACCGGGCACGATGACCATGACCACTGAGGCGCTTTCGGGGTTGTTCCCAGCGTCCCGGCGCCCCTGACCCACTCCTTCAGCTTCGTCTGATCCGCATCTGACGGAAACGCAGCCGGCCTGCCAGCCAGTCGCTTCGCCCGAAGCGCATGGCGGAGCCGACGCTGGCCCGCACGAGCATCCGGCGCGTTCCACCCGCCCGTTCCGCGGTCGCTTCCGGCCGCCCCGACCATGCCGCACGGCCAGGCGCCGTGCTGCGAAACCCCGCCGGCAGGGGGTGCCGGCCATTTCGAAAACCGAGAGGACTATCCCATGCTCAAGACCCTGTTGCTGGCCGCAGCGGCCCCGATGCTCGCGGCACCCGCCTTCGCCCATGTCTCGCTCGAGACCGGCGAGGCGCCCGTCGGCTCCACCTACAAGGCCGTGTTCCGTGTACCGCACGGCTGCGAGGGCGCTCCAACCAACGTCGTTCGCGTCCGCATTCCAGACGGGGTCATCTCCGTCAAGCCGATGCCCAAGCCCGGCTGGACGCTGGAAAAGGTCCGGGGCGACTACGGGAAGACCTACGACTACTACGGCACGCCGCTGAGCGAAGGCGTCCGCGAGATCGTCTGGAGCGGCGGCAATCTCGGCGACGACGAGTATGACGAGTTCGTACTGCGCGGCTACCTGACGCCCGACCTTGCGGTCGGCGAGACGCTGTACTTCCCGGTGGTGCAGGAGTGCCCGGAGGGCAAGGCGGAACGGTGGATCGAGGTTCCCGCCGCCGGCCAGTCCAGCGACGACCTGGAGCTTCCGGCGCCGGGCATCATGCTGCTGGAGAAAGCCGGCGGTCACTGATCCGAGATATCGGCCGGCGGCGCAGGCTCGCGCCGCCGGCCGCACCAGAGGGACGACCCACATGCCTGGAACAGCACTCGCCAGAGCCCTGCGCGCCACGCTTCTCGCGCTGGCGCTGCTGACCGCGCTCGCCGGCGCGGCCCTGGCGCATGCGTCGCTCAACGCCACGCAGCCCGAGGACGGCTCGATCCTCGACGCGGCGCCTTCGGTCTATTCGCTGACCTTCAGCGAGCCGGTCTCGCCGCTGACGCTGCGCCTGGTTCGGCCGGACAGCTCCTCGATCATGCTGGACGACTTCGTGCTCCGCGACCGCACGCTGGAGATCGTCGCGCCCGCAAATCCCGGCCGCGGGACGCATGTGCTGAGCTGGCGCGTCGTCTCCGCCGACCGCCATCCGGTGGGCGGGTCCGTGGTCTTTTCCATCGGCGAGGCGAGCGCCGAGACGCCGCTGGTCGAAGAGCCCGTGGACCAGGCGGTGCGCGCCGGTGTGTGGCTTTCGAGGGTTGCGCTGTATGTCGGTCTGTTCTTCGGCGTCGGCGGCGTCTTCGCGCGCCGCGTGCTGATGCCCGACATCACCAGCGGCAGCGGCATCGCCGGCGCCGCCCTGGCCATAGGCGCGGTCGGGACGATCCTGTCGGCAGGCTTCCAGGGGCTCGACGCCCTGGGGGCGCAGTCGGGCCGTCTGGCCGATCCCGTCATCTGGTCCACCGGCCTCGGCACGACCTACGGATTCACGATCTGGGCGGCCCTGCTGGCCTTCCTGTCGGGAGCGGCCGGCCTCCTCCTGCACGGACGCACGGGCATCGCCGCCGCAGTGGTCGCGGTGCTGGCGGCTGCCGTCGCGCCAGCGTTCAGCGGCCACGCCAGCGCCGCCTCTCCGCAGTGGCTGATGCGCCCGGCCGTCTTCCTCCACGTCGCCGCGATCATCGTCTGGATCGGCGCGCTGGCGCCGCTCGGACTGGCGCTCAAACGAAGGGAGCCGGGCGCCACGCTGGCGCTGCGACGGTTTTCGCGCATCATTCCGCCCTTCGTCGCCGTCCTCGTCGCGACGGGACTGGTGCTTGCCATCGTCCAGGTCGAGGACCCGAGCGCACTGCTGACCACGGCCTATGGCCAGGTCTTTCTCGTGAAGATCATCCTGCTGGCAGGTCTCTTCCTGCTGGCCGCCGTGAACCGCTGGTCGCTGACCCTTCCGGCGCAGGGAGGGGACGCGGCGATGACGCGCAGGCTGGCGCGGTCGGTCGCGGTCGAGGTGGTCGTGGCGCTGGCCATCATCGGGGCGGCGGCGGCATGGCGGTTCACGCCGCCGCCCCGCGTGCTGGCCGCCCAGGCCCGCGAGCCGGCGACCGCCTATTTCCACACGGACAGGGCACTGGCCTATCTCTGGATGCGACCGGGCCGGGCGGGGACGGTCGACGTTTCCGTCAACGTGCTCACCGGCGACTTCATGCAACTCGACGCCAAGGAGGTGACGATCGTCCTCTCCAACCCGAATGCCGGCATCGAGCCGTTCAGCCGCAAGCTGACGCGCTCCGGCGAGGCCAACTGGCGGGCCGACGGCCTGACCATCCCGCTGCCCGGCCTGTGGCGCGTTCGCATCGACGTGCTGGTCAGCGACTTCGAACTCGTGCGGCTGGAAGGCCAGATCCGCATCAGGCCGTAGCAAAAGCGAAGGAGGACTGAATGACGAGGACGTTGAGTGCTGCGAGAAAGGATTGAACTGTATTTATAATAAATCAACAGCTTACAACGCTTTTTGCAACGCTGTGACGGACGGAGGTTTGTGACTCATTCGAAGTCTCGCCTGCTCGGCTTCCGCACCCCCCTCAGATACCTCGGCGACCGCGTCCACGAGGTGCTTGCGGATGAAGTTGGTCGCCAAAAATCTCTGTCCCTGAGCATCTCTACGATGCAACTATCGCACTGCGTGCTGGCCTGCTGCCGGTCGGCGATCAACAAGTTGTTCTCGTAGTCGTCCGTGACCAGGCTCACCAGCTTCATGCCGGCCGGGTCGAACCGAAGTTCGGTCTCCTCCACACCTCCCGGCATCACCTATGTATAGACGCTGCGAAGATCCCCAATAATCTCAACCAAGAATATTATTTCCCAAAGGATGCGGAACAATCTGATATAACTCTTTGCCCTGCTGTTCCCTATAAATGCTTTCTATATTTTAAGCATCAGCATAATTCAGGATATTCGACATGGCTAGACGACAATTTGTATACACTCGCCTTCAGCGATTTCCTGAGATGCGGATCCTTGAGTTGAGGCCTCGGAAGACGCAGCCTACGGCGGAGAGGACAATCGTCTCGGCGTCTCCTCGATCTTCCACCGCCCGGTGCCGGTGCTCCAGGTCTTCAAGACCGTGGACAAGGAGAACGCTGTCGTCAGCGCCTGGATCGAGGACTGTCTGAGAGAGGGGTTATCGCCCGAGACGATCGCCGTGCTCGTGCGCTCCGAGCGCGAGTTGCCACGCGCCCAGGCCGTGATCGCCGCCTCGGGTCAGACGGCAGTCGAGCCCGGCCTGATCCACGACGCGAAGGGCCGCGAATTCCGCGCCGTGGCCGTCATGGCGTGCGACGGCGACGTCGTCCCGAACGAGGCCAGGCTGCTGAAAGCCATCGACGACCGGGCACTTCGTGAGATCTACGACACCGAGCGACATCTCCTCTACGTCGCTGCCACCCGCGCCCGCAAGCGGCTCATCATATCCGGCGTCGCGCCTGTGTCCGAGTTCCTGGACGATCTGATCGGGGCCTAGGGTGACCGCGAGGAGTGTGGGAGGGGGACAGACCCCCGCCGGATGCCTCTGGGTGTGAGGTGGACAGGTTCCTCGAGACCCGAGATTTTCGAGGATGCCCAAGGCCTACATCCACCTCGCTCGCAGTGTAGGGGGCGAATCGCGAGATCATGGCACTCCCAGCGTGCCGGCGGATAATGGTCAGCAGGCGCTGGACGCACATCGGCCACAGCTATATACGATTAGATGAGTCGTGATAAATCCTGGGCTCCGCGCGACTCCGTGGCCGCTGTCCGGCACGTCGCCGAGGTTGCATCCGGAACTCCGGCCAATTAGCTTGGGTGCCTCTTGGACCAACTCACGTTCAGCTCGCCCGCCCTCAAGGCAACCAACGAAACGATGATTTCACAGAAGGCGAAATATGCTCTGCGGGCCCTGATCGCGCTGGCGCGCTCTCATGGAACCGACGACACCCGCCTCATCTCCGAGATCGCCGAGCAGCAGCGCATACCAAAGAAGTTCCTGGAGCAGATCCTGCTGGATCTGAAGCACCACGGCATCGTGGTCAGCAGGCGTGGAAAGGCCGGGGGCTACATGCTTCTCAAGAGCCCCGACACGATCACCTTCGGCGAGGTGCTGCGCATCATCGACGGGCCGATCGCGCCTCTGCCGTGCCTCAGCCGCATGGCCTACCGGCGCTGCGAGGACTGCCGGGAAGAGAAGAGCTGCGAGGTTCGCCGGGTCTTCGCCCGAGTCGCGGCGGCCACGCGTGAGGTGCTGGACGGCACCACGATCGCGGCGTGCATCGACGGCGTCGCGAACGATCACGCACGCGCACTGACCGCCTGACAGCACGGCATTTCCGATTCCGGCTTGAAATTGGAAAGCACTTGCCCTCTATTACACGACTAAGCCGATAGAGTTTACCTGCTAATCACGGAGGTAGCCATGTTGCTCAATCGACGGTCAATGCTCTTCGCCGCCGCGCTCGCGGCCTCGGCCCAGTTCGGCGGTCTGGGCTTCGCCTTTGCCGACACCACGCTGCTCAACGTCTCCTACGATCCGACGCGGGAACTCTATCGCGAGTTCAACGAGGCCTTCGCCGCGCACTGGAAGAAGGAGACCGGCGAGACGGTCACCATCCGGACGTCCCACGGCGGCTCCGGCAAGCAGGCGCGGGCCGTGATCGACGGGCTCGACGCCGACGTCGTCACCCTGGCGCTGGAAGCCGACATCGACGCCATCGCCAAGAACTCGGGCAAGATCCCGGCGGACTGGCGCGGCCGGCTGGAGAACAACAGCGCACCCTACACCTCCACCATCGTCTTCCTGGTCCGCAAGGGCAATCCGAAGGGGATCAGTGACTGGGGCGACCTCGTGAAGGACGACGTCCAGGTCATCACGCCGAACCCCAAGACGTCCGGCGGCGCGCGCTGGAACTATCTTGCCGCCTGGGCGTGGGCCAACGCGGCGTTCGGTGGCGACGAGGAGAAGATCAAGGCCTACGTCGCCGACCTCTACAAGCGGGTCCCCGTGCTCGACACGGGCGCGCGCGGGTCGCTCACCACCTTCGCGCAACGCCAGATCGGCGACGTGCTGCTGGCCTGGGAGAACGAGGCCTACCTGGCCGGCGCCGAGTTCGGGGCCGATCAGTTCGACATCGTCGTGCCGCCCTCCTCGATCCTGGCGGAACCGCCGGTGGCCCTGGTCGACGGCAATGTCGATGCCAAGGGCACACGGAAGGTGGCTCAGGCCTATCTCGACTATCTCTATTCGGAGGAAGGCCAGCGGCTCGCCGCCAGGCACTTCTACCGCCCGGCGAAGCGTGACCTCGTCCCCGCCGGCGAGCTCTCGGCACTGCCGGAGATCAAGCTGATCTCGATCGACGACCCGCTCTTCGGCGGCTGGGCCAGGGCGCAGCCATATCACTTTGGCGACGGCGGCGTCTTCGACCAGATCTACCGCCCCGGCTCGTCGAACTGAGGCGACAGACATGACCACCCTCGTTGCGACGCAGGGGTGGCAGTTCAGGAGGCCGAGCGTCATTCCCGGTTTCGGGCTGACGCTCGGCTTCACGATCGCCTACCTCACGCTGATCATTCTCATCCCGCTCTCCGGCGTCGCCTGGCGCACCTCGGAGCTCGGCTGGGCCGACTTCTGGGCGATCGCCACCGACGAGCGCACGCTGAAGGCGCTGAGGATCTCCTTCGGCGCCTCCCTCATCGCCGCGATCGTCAATGTTGTCTTCGGCACGCTCGTGGCGTGGGTGCTGGTGCGCTACCGGTTCCCCGGTCGCCGCATCGTCGACGCCGCCGTCGACCTGCCCTTCGCCCTGCCCACGGCGGTCGCCGGCATCGCGCTTGCCGCGATCTACGCGCCGAATGGCTGGGTCGGCCAGCTGCTCGCGCCTCTGGGCATCAAGGCGGCGTTCACGCCACTGGGCATCGTCATCGCGCTGGTCTTCATCGGCCTGCCCTTCGTGGTGCGCACCGTGCAGCCGGTGATGGAGGAGATCGACCGCGAGGTCGAGGAGGCGGCGGCCACGCTCGGCGCCAACCGCTTCCAGACCGTCTTTCGCGTCCTGCTTCCGGGCCTGGCGCCCGCCGTGCTGACGGGGTTCGCGCTGGCCTTCGCGCGGGCGGTCGGCGAATACGGCTCGGTGATCTTCATCGCCGGCAACATCCCCTACGTGTCGGAGATCGCGCCGCTGCTGATCGTCATCCGGCTCGAGGAGTTCAACTATGCCGGCGCAACCGCAATCGCGGCGATTATGCTGATCATCTCCTTCGCCATGCTGTTCGCCATCAACCTCATCCAGGCCTGGAGCCGCAGGAGGTATGGCTATGGCGGTTGAGCTGATGACCGACATGTCGCGGAGCGTCGCGCTGGACACTCCTGCCAGGGCGCGACGCTACCGTCGTGCCACGACGGAAGGTCCCCTGGCGAAGGGCATCCTCATCGCTCTGGCACTGGGCTTCCTGGCGCTGTTCCTCGTCCTGCCGCTGGCCGCGGTGTTCATCGAGGCGTTCCGCAAGGGTGCGGGCGAATTCCTGTTCGCGCTTGGGGAGCCGGACACGCTGTCGGCCATTCGCCTGACGTTGACCGTGGCAGTGATCGCCGTGCCGCTCAACCTCGTCTTCGGCGTGGCGGCGGCATGGGCCATCGCCAAGTTCGAGTTCAAGGGCAAGGCGTTCCTGACGACGCTGATCGACCTGCCGTTCTCGGTCTCGCCGGTGATCTCGGGGCTGGTCTACGTGCTGATGTTCGGGGCGGGCTCGTTCCTCGGACCGTGGCTCAAGTCGCACGGCATCGAGATCCTGTTCGCCGTGCCCGGCATCGTGCTGGCGACGATCTTCGTGACTTTCCCCTTCGTCGCACGCGAACTGATCCCCCTCATGCAATCGCAGGGCACCGGCGACGAAGAGGCTGCCCTGTCGCTCGGCGCCTCCGGCTGGCAGACCTTCCGCTTCGTGACGCTGCCCAACATCAAGTGGGGCCTGCTCTACGGTGTGCTGCTGTGCAATGCCCGCGCGATGGGCGAGTTCGGCGCGGTCTCGGTGGTCTCGGGCCACATTCGCGGCCTGACCAACACCATGCCGCTGCATGTCGAGATCCTCTACAACGAATACAACTTCGTCGCCGCCTTCGCGGTCTCGACGCTGCTGGCCGGGCTCGCGCTGGTGACGCTCGTCCTCAAATCCTTCCTCGAATACCGCTATGGCGACGAGATCGCCGCCGCGGCCAAGCATTAGGAGCGCCGCCATGGAGGTCTCGATCAGGTCGGTGCGCAAGGAATTCGACGGCTACCCGGCGCTGCACGACGTCTCGCTCGACATCCGCTCCGGCGAGTTGATCGCGCTGCTCGGCCCGTCCGGCTCGGGCAAGACCACGCTGCTGCGCCTCATCGCCGGGCTGGAGCGGCCGACGGAGGGGGCGGTGTTCTTCGGCGACGAGGACGCCTCGCATCGATCCGTCCAGGAGCGAAACGTCGGCTTCGTCTTCCAGCACTACGCCCTGTTCCGGCATATGACGGTCGCCGACAACATCGGCTTCGGGCTCAAGGTGCGTCCGAGCTCCGGCCGCCCGACCAGCGCCGAGATACGCCGTCGCGCCTCGGAACTCCTGGACCTCGTCCAGCTTTCCGGGCTGGAGAACCGCTACCCCAACCAGCTCTCGGGCGGACAGCGGCAGCGCGTGGCACTCGCACGCGCCCTGGCCATCGAGCCACGCGTGCTTCTCCTCGACGAGCCCTTCGGAGCGCTCGACGCCCAGGTCCGGCGTGAGTTGCGCCGCTGGCTGCGCGAGATCCACGATCGCACCGGGCACACGACGGTCTTCGTCACTCACGACCAGGAAGAGGCGCTCGAACTCGCCGACCGGGTGGTGGTCATGAGCCAGGGGCGGATCGAACAGGTCGGTTCGGCCGACGACGTCTACGATCGGCCCAACTCGCCCTTCGTCTACGGCTTCATCGGCGATTCCAGCACGTTGCCGATCCGGGTCGAGAGCGGCCAGCTCTGGCTGCAGGACCGCTCGATCGGCATCGAGGCCGGGGACCTGTCGGACGGGCCGGCCACGCTCCACTTCCGGCCGCACGACATCGATCTGCTCGACGGCTGCGGCGGATGCATTGCCGGCACCGTCGCCGCCAGCCGACGCGTCGCCGGGACGCGCCGGGTCGAACTGGAAGTGGGCGGCGCGCGCGAGCGCGTCGAGATCGAGCTCCCGGCGGAGCATCTGGCGGGCGTCAACGGACGGATTGCCTTCCGGCCCAGGCGCTGGAAAGTGTTTCCCGCTCAAGGCGTCGGGCGACCTGCCCAGGGTGGCATCGCCGGGCACATGGTCGACCGGCCAGCGAACAACCTGATGCTGGCGACCGAAATCCTGACCCGATGAGACTGCGCCCTCGCCTCCGGCATGATATCTGACGCCTGATCGGTCGCTTCGGCCGTGATACCGAAGGATCGGACCGGGGACGCGCGCGACGATGATCTTCGAGCAGACCGCGATCCTCTTGCTGCTCGCCGGGATGCTCGTGGCATTCGCTCTGGACCGCGTGCGCATGGAAGTCGTCGCGCTCGGCGGGCTGACGCTGGCGCTCTTCCTCGGACTGCTCGCACCCGCCGAGGCGTTCAGGGGGTTCTCCAACCCGGCCTTCATCACGGTCGTCGAAATCCTGCTCATCGTTCAGGTGCTCGGTCGCTCCGGCATCCTCGATCCGCTGTCGAGGCGCATCCCCGAGATGGCGCGGACCGAAACCGGCGTGCTGGCGATTCTGTGCACCGTCACGGCCGGCCTGTCCGTCTTCATGAACAATATCGGCGCGCTCGCGCTGATGCTCCCGGTGGCGAACAGCGTGTGCAGGGTGAGCGGCCTCGACCCGCGCCGCATCCTCATGCCGCTGAGCTTCGCAGCACTTCTCGGGGGGCTCTGCTCCGTCATCGGAACGCCGGCCAACCTGATCGTCAGCACGCAGCTCGCCACAGCCACGGGCCACGGGTTCGCGTTCTTCGACTTCGCTTGGGTGGGCGTCCCGGCGGCGCTCGTCGGAATCCTCGTTCTGCTGGTCTGGCCTCGACGCGTCATTGGACCGGCAGTGGGCGATCGGACGCGCCTGCCGCCGCAGGTCCATAGGGACGTCGTCAGCGAGGTCGAGGTGCCGACGGCATCGCCTCTCGTGGGCGTGCCGGTGTCGGATGCGGGCCTGACGATCCACACGATGCGACGCGGCGGCGTCCACGTTCTTCATCAGCGCCCGGGAATGACCATCGAGCCGGGAGACGTCCTGCTTCTGGAGATCGGCCTATCGCGACTGGATGCCCTGCTGGGCGCCGGTTCGTTGACGTTCCCCGAGCTCCGCGCCGGCAGGGCAGGCGCCCAACGGGTCGAGGCGGTCATCATGCCCGCAAGCACCCTCGTGGGATCCCGCATCGGGACGCTGGAACTGCTGGCGTCACGCGGCATCGACGTGATCGCCGTCGCGACCCAGACGTCGCGGATCGAGGGCTCGCTTGCGGATCTCCAGCTGTCGATCGGCGACGTGCTCTATCTGTCCGGCGACCAGGCGGCGATCCACGATGCGGTGGACGAGGCCGACATGCTCCCGCTGTGGCCCCAGCCTCAGCCGCAGCCCGGGGCTGGAACCGTCAGGTGGTTCGCGCCGGTGGTCTTCGCCTGCGGCGTCCTGCTCTCGGCAGTTGGACTGGTTCAGCCGGAACTGGCCTTCGGTCTCGTGCTGGTGGTCCTGACCGCCTCCGGAAGCCTGTCGATACGCAAGGGCCTGGCGGAGCTGGACTGGCAGATCCTCATCATGCTCGCCACCATGATCCCCCTGGGCACCGCCGTCGAGACCACCGGGGCCGCTGCCGTGCTTGCCGGGGGTCTCACCGCGGCCCTGCCCTCTCACGGCGCCATGGCGCTGGCGGCCGCCATGCTGATCCTGGCGGTCGTCATCACCCCGTTCGTCAACAACGCCTCGACCGCCCTGATACTCGGTCCGATCGCCCTCGGCGTTTCGGCCACGTCCGGCATGCCGCCCGAACCGCTGCTGATCGCGGTGGCGCTCGGCGCCTCGATCGACTTCCTCACTCCCATCGGCCACCACAACAACACCATCGTCATGGGTATCGCAGGCTATCGGTTCAGCGACTTCATGAAGGCAGGCTGGCCGGTGACGATGGCGGTCGTGGCGGTCGCGATGCTCGCGACATGGGCGGTGTGGAACTGACATCAGGAGCGGGCGCGACCGTGCACCATCGCAGGAGGCCCGGGCCATCGCGACGGTTCAGCAGGTGGCGTGCCCTCGGCGCCATTGGATTCTCAGCCCATTTGTTACGAACTTTGTAACATCAATATGGACATGAGCCTTACAGGTCAGCCGTTTCAACATCTTCAGGGGGATAGGCTGGTGCTGCGAGAGAGGATTGAACTCTCGACCTCTCCCTTACCAAGGGAGTGCTCTACCACTGAGCTACCGCAGCCGCTGGAATGCGGCGGCTTCTGCCATATCGAACCGGGAAGCGCAAGGCGTTCCCGCGTGCGCGACGGGACGCGGCGCGAAACCGGCCGACGCCGCGGGAAACAGGCGATTCCGGCCTTGCCATGGCGGCGGCGATGGACTGTGATCGCCGGCGCGACGACAGTGCGGATCGGGTCATGGCGAACAAGGAGCGGGACGCGGCGGGACCGAAGGGGCGAGCCGAGCGGCTGGCCGCGGAGCTGCGCGCCAATCTCTCCCGACGCAAGACCCAGGCGCGGGAACGCCGGGGAAACACCACATCGGAAGCCGGCGATAAGGAGCCCGCCGCAGAGAGCGATCGGGCCAACGCGGTCGATCGCCCGGACCGTCGCGGCCCCCAATCGGGGTGACGAACACAGTTTCTTCGCATTCCCGTGATCAAGCGTAGCCGGGACGGCCGGGGGCGCCGGCATTTTCCTCAGACCCGCAGCTGCGCTATTGCCCTGGTCCGGGTCTTCATCGCGTGGCGCGGTGATTCGGTCACTTCGGAGAAGCGGGGATTCATGGACAGGATAAGGCTGGTCGGCGGCAACAGGCTCAACGGGCGCATCCCCATTTCCGGTGCCAAGAACGCCGCCCTGCCACTGATGATCGCCTCCCTGCTGACCGACGACACGCTGACGCTGGAGAACGTGCCGCATCTGGCCGATGTCGAGCAGCTCATCCGCATCCTCGGCAATCATGGCGTCGACTATTCCGTCAACGGCCGCCGCGAGAAGCAGCAGGAAGGCTACTCGCGCACGATCAACTTCACCGCCCGCCAGATCGTCGACACCACCGCGCCCTACGAACTCGTCTCCAAGATGCGCGCCAGCTTCTGGGTGCTGGGGCCGCTGCTCGCGCGAATGGGCACGGCGAAGGTGTCGTTGCCCGGCGGCTGCGCCATCGGCACGCGGCCGGTCGACCTTTTCATCGAGGGCCTGCAGGCGCTCGGCGCCAAGATCG
>JAESFK010000769.1_pt1 | contig 12738 bp, 12 predicted proteins | sample 9269391 | NCBI WGS metagenome assembly JAESFK01 (sample SAMN14506231, study PRJNA617097) | algae metagenome | isolation source: Drouetiella hepatica UHER 2000/2452 and co-occurring heterotrophs from... | place: Slovakia: Slovak Paradise National Park, Hrabusice, Kosice Region | collected 2000-01-01
GGCCCGCGGGAGCGTGCGAATCGGTCATGGAGGCATCGTAGCGAGGCGCCGGGCGGCCACCGGACGCGCCCGTTCACCGGGAACGACGCGCCACCCGGGGCCGTTGTCGAGCCTTTCGGGGGGTCGCCTCGTCGGATACCCCCGAATGTCGGCATAATGCCGTTCGTGGCGACTAATGCATCGGCTTCGGTCAAGCACGCGGGACCGGTCCCGTCCATCCCGGGCTCGGGCCCCGCGACGCGTCCGAACATGGTCGCCGTCGGCACGATGGTCTGGCTCTCCAGCGAGCTCATGTTCTTCGCGGCGCTCTTCGCGTTCTACTTCACGCTGCGCGGCCACCTGCCCGACCTCTGGGACGAGCGCACGGCGATGCTCAACATCCCGTTCGCGACGGCGAACACGCTGATCCTCGTCGTCTCCTCGGTGTGGTGCCAGCTCGGCGTCCTCCAGGCCGAGCGCGGTGTCGCCGCCCGCCCCGAGGGCACGAAGCTCACCAAGGTCAGCGCCTGGGGCATGCGCGAGTGGTACGTCCTCACCTACGTCTTCGGCGGCGTGTTCGTCGCCGGCCAGGTCTACGAGTACGCCCACCTCATCGAGGAGAACGTCACGCTCTCCTCCGACTCCTACGGGTCGATCTTCTACCTCGCCACCGGCTTCCACGGGATGCACGTCACGGGCGGCCTCATCGCCTTCCTGCTCATCATCGGCCGCACCTTCACGACCCGCCGCTACTCCCACGCCCAGGCCACCGGCGCGGTCGTCACCTCGTACTACTGGCACTTCGTCGACGTCGTGTGGATCGCCCTTTTCCTCATGATCTACGTCCTGAAGTAAGTTCTCCCGCAGCCTGATCCGCAGAGCCCGCACCAGACGCAGCAGACGACAGGAAGCACCGTGAACGCACTGGCAGCCCGCCGCCGGCACCCGGCGGCGATCGCCGTCCTCCTCATGATCGGCCTGTTCCTCACCGGCGCGGCCTACGCGGCCGTCGCCCCGGAGCCCGCCGACGCCACGACCAAGGCGCTGCCCGCGCAGACGGTCGAGGAGGGCAAGCAGCTCTTCCGCGCCAACTGCGCCACCTGCCACGGCCTGAACGCCGAGGGCCGTGCCACCGGCCAGGGCGACAAGATCGCCGGCCCGCCGCTGGCGGGTGTCGGTGCCGCCGCCGTCGACTTCCAGGTCGGCACCGGCCGCATGCCGATGGCCCAGCCCGGTGTCCAGGCCGGTCAGGGCGAGGTCAAGTTCACCGACGAGCAGATCGAGGCGCTCGGCGCCTACGTCGCCTCCCTCGCCCCGGGCCCGGCCGTCCCCTCCGACGAGATGGTCGACCCCTCCCAGGGCGACCCGGCCCTCGGTGGCGACCTGTTCCGCGTCAACTGCGCGATGTGCCACAACTTCGCCGGCTCCGGCGGCGCCCTGACCCGCGGCAAGTACGCCCCCTCGCTCAAGGACGTCTCCGGCAAGCACATCTACGAGGCGATGGTCACCGGCCCGCAGAGCATGCCGGTGTTCAACGACGCCAACGTCACCCCCGAGAACAAGCGCGACATCATCGCCTTCCTCGACACCCTCGACCAGCAGGAGAACCCGGGCGGCATGACCCTCGGCTCGCTCGGCCCGGTCACGGAGGGCCTCTTCGCGTGGGTCTTCGGCCTCGGCATCCTCGTCGGCTGCGCCGTCTGGCTCGGCTCCAAGGCCGCGTAGCGGCCGCCCCGTCCCCCACCTTCGTCGACGACAGATCGGTATCCCGATGAACGAGCAGGACACCCCCACCACCGGCTCCGAGGTGGCCACGGGCGACGGGCACGGCCAGGCCGTGCGCCTCGACCAGGGGCACGTCGCCGGGCAGGGCGGCATCCCCGAGCGGTTCACCAACCCCGGCCTCCCGCACCACGTCCCGCGCATGGCCGACCTCTCCGAGGCCGCGGCCCGCCGCGCCGAGAAGCAGGTCGCGGCCCTCTTCGGCCTCTCCATCCTCGGCACGCTGCTCTTCGTCGTCCTCTACTTCGCGCTCGACGTCAACCAGACCGTCTTCGTCCCGGGCGTCGGCCAGACGAGTGCCACGAACGCCGGCCTCGGCGTCGCCCTGGCCATGAGCCTGCTCGGCATCGGCCTCGGGGCCGTCCACTGGGCCAAGACCCTCATGCCCGACACCGAGGTCGTCGAGGAGCGCCACCCGATGCGCGCCAACGACGCCGACCGCTCGCGGGTCGTCGAGGTGCTCAAGGAGGGCGGCGACAGCTCGCAGATCACCCGCCGGCCGCTCCTGAAGTACACGCTCGGCGGGGCGATGGGCCTCTTCGCCGTCCCGCTCGTGCTCCAGGTCGGTGGCTCGCTCGGCGAGGCCCCCCAGAAGAGCCTCTCCCTCACGTGGTGGAACGGCGGCCCGAGCGGACCCGGCGAGATCCCCGAGTTCAAGCCGCTGCGGCTCATGAAGGACCCCGAGAACCAGCCGATCAAGGCCTCCGACATCACCATCGGCTCCGTCGTCCACGTCATGCCCGAGGGGCTGCTGCCCGACCCGAAGACGCAGGAGGGTGGCGCCGAGCACCTGCTCGAGGAGAAGGCCAAGGCGGCGGTGCTGCTCATGCGCCTCGACCCGAGCCAGATCAAGTCCCAGAAGGAGCTCGACTGGGGCTATCAGGGCATCGTCGCGTACTCGAAGATCTGCACGCACGTCGGCTGCCCCGTGGGCCTGTACGAGCAGCAGACCCACCACCTGCTGTGCCCGTGCCACCAGTCAACCTTCGACGTGACGCAGGACTGCAAGGTCATCTTCGGTCCCGCGAAGCGTCCGCTGCCACAATTGAAGATCACCGTCGACGACGAGGGCTACCTCGTCTCCACCCAGCCGTTCCGCGAAGCGGTCGGCCCGAGCTTCTGGGAGCGTGGCTGAGATGTCCACCACCGCACGCCCCGCCGACGCCCTGCGCGACGGCGACTCCGCTCCCGGGGCCCCGCCCTCGGCCGCGGCCAAGAAGATCGGCGGAGTCGCCGGTTGGGTCGACGACCGCACGGGCGCCGCCAAGCCGGTCGGCTACCTCATGAAGAAGGTCTTCCCCGACCACTGGTCCTTCATGCTCGGCGAGATCGCCATGTACTCGATGATCATCTGCCTGATCACCGGGGCCTTCCTCACCTTCTGGTTCGTGCCGAGCGCCGGCCACACGATCTACGACGGCTCCTACGTGCCGCTGCGCGGTGTCGCGATGTCCGAGGCGTACAAGTCGACGCTCGACATCTCCTTCGACATCAAGGGCGGCCTGATCATCCGCCAGATCCACCACTGGGCCGCGCTGATGTTCATCGTCGCGCTGACCGTCCACATGTTCCGGGTCTTCTTCACCGGGGCCTTCCGCAAGCCCCGCGAGCTCAACTGGGTCATCGGCTCGCTCCTGGCGCTCCTCGCGATCATCGAGGGCTTCGCCGGCTACTCCCTCCCCGACGACCTGCTGTCGGGCACCGGCATCCGCGCCATGGCCGGCTTCGTCCAGACCGCCCCGGTCATCGGGTCCTACCTCGTCTACGGCATCTTCGGCGGTCCGTTCCCCGGCGAGATGATCATCCCGCGGCTCTACTCGGCCCACGTGCTGCTCATCCCGGCGATCCTCATCGGGCTCTTCACCGCGCACATCGGGCTGGTCTTCGTCCAGAAGCACACCCAGTTCCCCGGCCCGGGCCGCACGAACGAGAACGTCGTCGGCTACCCGGTCATGCCGGTCTACGCGGCCAAGGCCGGTGGCTTCTTCTTCATCGTCTTCGGCGTCATCGCCCTCATCTCGGCGCTCGTCCAGATCAACCCGGTGTGGGCCTACGGTCCGTACGACCCGTCGCCGGTCACCGCCGGCTCCCAGCCCGACTGGTACATGGGCTTCGCCGACGGCGCCCTGCGCCTGCTGCCCGGGTGGCTGGAGTTCAGCTTCTTCGGCTTCACCCTGTCGCTGAACATCGCGCTCGGCGCGCTGGTGCTGCTGCCGCTGGTCTACACCGTCCTGGGCGTCTACCCGTTCGTCGAACGCTGGGTCACCGGTGACGACCGCGAGCACCACCTGCTCGACCGTCCCCGCAACGCCCCCACGCGCACCGGGATCGGCATGGCGGGCATCACCGCCTACACGGTGTTCATGTTCGCGGCCGGCAACGACATCATGGCCATCAAGCTCGGGATGTCGATCAACGACATCACGTGGTTCTTCCGGATCGGCCTGTTCGTCCTGCCGCCCATCGCCTTCTGGGTCACCAAGCGGATCTGCCTCTCGCTCCAGCGTCGTGACCGCGACCTGGTCCTCCACGGCCGCGAGTCGGGCACGATCATCCGCACCCCCGACGGCCGCTTCTTCGAGCGGCACGAGGCCGGGCTCCCCGAGGAGCAGTGGGTCCTTGTGCAGCACGACGCCGTGTCGCCGCTGCAGCTCGAGGCCGAGGTCGACGAGCACGGGGTCGCCCGCCCCGCGGCGCGCAAGGACCGCGTCCGGGCCGCCCTGTCGCGCTTCTACTTCGCCGACGCGGTCAACCCGGTCACCCCGGCCGAGCTCGCCGCGGCGCACCACCACGGCGAGGAGACCGAGGCCCTCGAGGCCCCGGGCAGCGCGGCCGAGATCGAGTCCGCGGAGACCGCCGGCCGGCGCTGACCCGGTCCGAGCACCGACGGGGCCGCACCCACCACGGGTGTGGCCCCGTCGGCGTCCGCGGCCCGCCTAGGGTGGGCGGTGTGAGCACCGACGCGACACCCGAGGCCCCGCCGGCCCCCGCCGATCCTGCGCTCCCGCGCAGCAGCCCCGAGGAGCAGGGTGTGCCTTCCGGTGCCGTGCTGGCGCTCGTGCGGCGCTGGGAGGAGCGCGGCCTCGAGCCGCACGGCCTGCGCGTCCTGCGCCACGGCCACGTCGTCGCCGAGGGCTCGTGGCGTCCCTACACCGCCGACGGCATCCAGCTCGTGTACTCCGTGAGCAAGACCTTCACCGCCTGCGCGGTCGGGTTCGCCGTCGCCGAGGGCCTCGTGCGCCTCGAGGACCGCCTCGTCGACCTCTTCCCCGAGGCCGCGGAGGTCGCGGGCGCGCGGGCTGCCGCCCTGACCCTCCACGACGTGCTCGCGATGCGCACCGGCCACCGCGAGGACAACCTCGAGTGGCAGGAGTCGACGGCCCTCACCTTCCCGCGGTACTTCCTCGGCCTCGAGCCCGAGGAGGAGCCCGGCTGGTTCGTCTACAACAACGGCGCCACCTTCATGGCGGCCCTGGCCGTCCAGCGGGCCGCGGGCGCCCGGCTCGTCGACTACCTGCGTCCGCGCCTGTTCGACCCGCTGGGCATCGGGGAGGCCGCCTGGGGGCACGACGAGGGGCTCGACCTCGGCTACTCCGGGCTGCACGTCACGACCGAGGCCCTGGCCCGGCTCGGCGAGCTGCTGCTGCGCGACGGCCGCTGGCAGGGTCGGCAGGTGCTGCCGGAAGGGTGGGTCGCCCAGATGACCACCCGTCACACCGACACCTCGCACCACCCGGAGAGCGCCGACTGGCAGCAGGGCTACGGCTACCAGGTCTGGCGGTGCCGGCACGACGCGGTGCGCGCCGACGGGGCCTACGGGCAGTTCGCCGTCGTCGTGCCGGCCGCCGACCTCGTCGTCGCCCTCACGTCGTGCACCGAGCGCACCCAGGAGACCCTCGACGCGATCTGGGAGGAGCTCCTCCCCGCGCTGGCCGACGCGCCGCTCCCCGCCGACCCCGACGGCGCCGCGTCCCTCGCCGAGCACCTGGCGGGGGCCGCCCTGCCGGTCCCGGCACCCGGCGCCGGAACGGCCGCGGGTCCCGGACCGTGGCACTTCCGGCACGAGCCGACCGAGGAGGTGCCGTTCCTCGAGGGTGTCGACGTCACCGCGTCCGCCGGTGGCGGCTGGGAGCTCACCGTCCACGAGCGCGGGCAGGCCCTCGTCGTGCCCTGCGGCGACGGGGCGTGGCCGCAGGCCGTCACGGGCCCGTGGAGCGCCGCAGGGGCCTGGACCGGGCCGCAGACCTTCGAGGCCGTCGTGCAGGCCGTGCAGAGCCCGCACGGGCTCCACCTGCGCTGCGCCGGAGGGGTGGTCACGGCCTCGTGGAACGGCGTGCCGCTCGGGGGGTCGGCCCTGCAGTGGCTGGGCGCCCCCCGATGAGGGCGTGATGGACCCCCTGAGCCCGGAGCGCTTCGACGCGATCGTCGAGGACGCCCTCGACGAGGTCCCCGAGGAGCTCATGGCGATGCTCGACAACGTCGTCTTCCTCGTCGAGGACGAGCCGCCGGCCGAGGACGCCGACCTGCTCGGGGTCTACGACGGGATCCCGCTCACCGAGCGCTCGGACGCGTGGTCCTCGGGCACCCTGCCGGACCGGATCATCCTCTTCCGCGGGCCGCTGACCCGGATGTGCGAGGACCTCGAGGAGCTGACCGACGAGATCGCCGTCACCGTCGTGCACGAGATCGCCCACCACTTCGGCATCGACGACGACGCCCTGCACGAGCTGGGGTGGGGCTGAGGCCCCTCCGCATGCTCACGGGGCGTGCCCCTGGTGGCCTGTCCGGCGCGTGGCCGTTCACCGCACCTGCCGATGAGCGCTGGCTTCCGCGCCATCACCGTGATGACGTGGAAACTGGTGAATGACGCGGATACATCCTCGTCATCAGCCGACTTCCGCGTCCTGACAGTGATGCCAGCGGCGTTGCGCGATGACGCTGCAGTTGCCCGACCCCGTGCAACATCCCCGGCGGTTCGGGGAAACCGCGGTGATGGCACCGGTTTCGCCGTCTGCCAGCGCCGACCGAGCACCTTCCGCCCATACCGCCTTCCGCGCGAGGACGGGGCGCCGGCGTGTCGGCTGCACGCTCAGAGGGCGTGCGGGCCCTTCCAGTACTCGAAGGTCCAGCCGACGATCGCGGGGACCGTGAAGAACACCCCGATGATGACGAGCCACCAGCCGACGGCCAGGCCGAGGAAGATCGTCGCCGCGCCCGCCGCGAGGAAGAACGGCTGCCAGGAGTGCGGGCTGAAGAAGCCGTACTCGCCCTGGATCTCGTCGACGTCACCCAGCGGGTCGTCGGAGGGGTCGCGGTCGAGCTTGCGCCGCGTCATCCAGAGGTACCAGGCGATCATGAAGCCGAGCAGGCCGGCGAGGAGGAGGCCGAGGACCCCGACCCACTCGACACCGAGCGTCGTGCTCCCGGTCCACAGCCAGTAGATGACGCACATCATGACGGCGAAGACGCCGATGAGGACGCCGATCCGCTCCATCGCTCGCACGGGTCAGCTCTCCTTGCCGTCGCCGGAGCCGGCGTCGTCGGTGCGGTCGTGCTCCTCGACCATGGCCTTGTCCTCGAGGTCGGCCGGCCCGAGGGCCGAGACCAGCGAGCTGGCCTTGGAGTGCCCGGCGTCGTGGCTGCCGGCGGGGGCGGCCTCGGGGTGGTGCAGGTCGAAGGCCGGGCGCTCGGAGCGGATCCGCGGGATACGGTCGAAGTTGTGCCGCGGCGGAGGGCACGACGTGGCCCACTCGAGCGAGGCGCCGTAGCCCCACGGGTCGTCGGTCTCGACGAGCGGCGCGTACTTCCACGTCTTCCAGACGTTGTACATGAACGGGAGCATCGAGGCACCGAGCAGGAAGGCGCCGGCGGTCGAGATCTGGTTGCCGAGGGTGAAGCCGTCCTCGGGCAGGTAGTCGGCGTAGCGCCGCGGCATGCCCTGCATCCCGAGGAGGTGCTGGACGAAGAAGGTCGTGTGGAAGCCGATGAAGAGCATCCAGAAGTGGATCTTCCCGAGCCGCTCGTCGAGCATTCGCCCGGTGAACTTGGGCCACCAGAAGTAGAAGCCGGCGAACATCGCGAACACCACGGTGCCGAACACGACGTAGTGGAAGTGCGCCACCACGAAGTAGCTGTCGGACAGCTGGAAGTCCAGCCCCGGGCTGGCCAGGATGACACCGGTCAGCCCACCGAACAGGAAGGTGACCAGGAAGCCCATAGCCCACAGCATTGGGGTGTCAAAGCTGAGCTTGCCGCCCCACATCGTGCCGATCCAGTTGAAGAACTTCACCCCGGTTGGGACCGCGATGAGCATCGTCATGATCGCGAAGAACGGCAGCAGCACCTGGCCGGTGACGTACATGTGGTGCGCCCAGACGCTCACCGACAGCGCGGCGATGGCGATCGTGGCGTAGACGAGGGTCTTGTACCCGAAGATCGGCTTGCGCGAGAAGACCGGGAGCACCTCGGAGATGATGCCGAAGAAGGGCAGGGCGATGATGTAGACCTCTGGGTGCCCGAAGAACCAGAAGATGTGCTGCCACATCAGGGCTCCGCCGCTCTCCGGGGCGAAGACCTGAGCCCCGAAGCGCCGGTCGGCGCCGAGCGCGAAGAGCGCAGCGGCCAGGGCCGGGAAGGCGATGAGCACGAGGATCGAGGTGACCAGCACCGTCCACGTGAACATCGGCATCCGGAACATCGTCATGCCGGGGGCGCGCATCGTGAGGATCGTCGTGATGAAGTTGACGGCGCCGAGGATGGTGCCGAAGCCACCGAGGGCCAGGCCGAAGACCCAGAGGTCCCCACCGAGGCCGGGGCTGTAGCTGCTGTCCGAGAGCGGCGCGTACGCGAACCAGCCGAAGGCCGCCGCACCACCGGGGGTGAGGAAGCCGGCGGCCGCGATGAGGCCACCGAACAGGTACAGCCAGTAGGCGAACATGTTGAGGCGCGGGAACGAGACGTCCGGGGCGCCGATCTGCAGCGGCATGAGCGCGTTGGCGAACCCGGCGAACAGCGGGGTCGCGAACAGCAGCAGCATGATCGTGCCGTGCATCGTGAAGAGCTGGTTGTACTGGTCCGGGTTGTCGACCAGCTGCAGGCCGGGCTCGGCGAGCTCGGCGCGGATGACCAGGGCCATCACGCCGCCGAGGAGGAACCAGATGAACGAGGTGATGAAGTAGAGGTTGCCGATGACCTTGTGGTCGGTCGTCGTCATCCACTTGACGACCGTGGTGCCCGGCGCGAGGCGGTGGGTGCGCGCGTGGGCGCCGCCGGTCTCCCGCAGCATCGTCGTGTCGGTCGCGGCGCTCATGGTCAGTTGCCTCCGTCGATGGAGTCGTTCTCCAGCTGGTCGTCCATCAGCTGCTCACGGTTGAGCGAGTTGTTGAGCAGGCCGGTCTGGTCGGCCGCCCGCAGGTCGGCCATGTGCTGGTCGTACTCGGCGCGCGAGACGACCTTGACGTTGAAGAGCATCTGCGAGTGGTAGGCACCGCACAGCTCGGCGCACTTGCCCTTGAACTGCCCCTCCTGCGTGGGCACGACCTGGAAGCGGTTGACCCGCCCCGGGACCATGTCCATCTTCTGGAGGAACGCGGGTACCCAGAACGAGTGGATGACGTCGCGGGCGGTGAGGACGAACTCGACCCGCTCGTTGACCGGCAGGTAGAGGGTCGGGATGGTCTCCTCGGCACCCGGCTCGCCGGTGAGGATGGCCTGGGTGCCGACCTCGTGGACGTCGTCGTCGACGTAGTTGAAGTCCCAGCTCCACTGCTTGCCGACGACGTTGACCGTCAGGTCGGGCTCCTTCGACGTACCGACGAGATCGGACTCGTAGCGCGCCGTGTAGTAGAAGAGCACGATGACCATGAGCATCGGCACGACGGTGTAGAGGATCTCGATCGGGATGTTGTACCGGAGCTGCACGGGCAGCTCGGTGTCGTCCTGCTTGCGGCGGTAGGCGACGATGCACCAGACGATGAGGCCGATGACGAGCAGGCCGACCGCGATCGCCGCGATCCAGGCCCCGATCCACAGCCTCGTGACCTGCGTGCCGCCTTCGGTGACGGCGGGGGGGAGCCATCCGGTGGAGGCGTTCCCGCGCAGCTCGCCACTGGCGCAGCCACCGAGCGCGAGGGTGCCCAGCGCACCGAGGAGCACCCAGGTGCCGAGCCGGCGACGGGGCGTGGAGAGGTCGTGCTGGCGCACCGCTGCACCCTTCGGGTCGAGGGGACTGACGAACGCAGCAAACCCTACTGCACCGGTACCTCACCGGGCATGCAGGGGGGCTACCGTCGAGCCGTGGCGCACACCACTGTTGAAGGTTTCCGGGGCCCCCCCGAGGAGGGGGTCCTGGACGCCTCCCGCGGCCCGCTGCACCCGGTCGCCCGGGGCACCCTCGAGGCCGCCCTGGGTGCGGCGTGGGCCGACCCCGCGGCCCGCCACGCCCCGGGGCGCGCGGCCCGGGCGCACCTCGACGCGGCCCGCGCGGTGCTCGCGGGAGCCCTCGGCGTGCGGCCGGACGAGCTCTCCCTCCACGCGAGCGCCGAGGAGGCCCTCTCCCTGGGTCTCGAGGGCCTGCTCCACGCCCGGCGCCGGGCCGGCGAACGGGTGGTGCTCGGGGCCACCGAGCGCTCGGTCCTCCTCCTCGGGGCCCGAGGCGCCGACCCGGTGCCGGTCGACGGGTCCGGGCGGGTCGATGTCGATGCCTTCACCCAGGCTCTGGGCGCCCCGGGGGTGGCGGCCGGCGTGCTCCAGGTCGCCAACGGCGAGGTCGGCACGCGCCAGCCGGTGACGGTGCTCGACACCGCGGCCCGCGCGGCCGGGGTACCCCTCCTCCTCGACGCCACGACCACCCTCGGGCGCGACCCGCTGCCCGCCGTCGGGTCGGTGCTCGTCGCCGACGCCTCGTCCTTCGGCGGCCCCCCGCTCGGGCTCCTCGCGGTCCGCACGGGGACGCGGTGGTCCCTGCCCGGCCCGCGGCGCGAGGCCGAGCACGGTCGGGCGCTCGCGGCGCCGTGGGTCCCGCTCGCGCTGGCCGCGGCGGAGGCGTGGCGCCAGGGCGAGGTCCGGGCGGCCGAGGACGCCGAGGCCGCGCGGCGCCTCGTCGACCGGGTGCGGGCCGCCGCGGCCGCGGTCCCCGACGTCGAGGTCCTCGGTGACCCCGACGACCGGCTCCCCCACGTCGTCACCTTCAGCGCCCTGCTCGCCGACGGCGAGGCCCTCGTCGACGAGCTGGCGCGGCTCGGCCTCGCGGTGGCCTCGGGGTCCGCGTGCACGTCGAGCGTCCTGCGCCCGAGCCACGTCCTCGCGGCGATGGGCGTGCTGACCCACGGCAACGTGCGGGTGGTCCTGCCGCTGGAGGCCGTCTCCCCCGGACGCAGCAGCGACGTCGAGCGGCTCTGCGCGGCGCTGCCCGAGGTGGTCCGGGCCGTGCGGCGGCGGATGGGCACCGAGGACCTGTGAGCACTCCCCCGCTCGTCGACGCCCGCGGCACGCGCTGCCCGGTGCCGGTGGTCCGGGTCGCCCGGGTCGCCCGCGACCTGGAGCCGGGGTCGACGGTGGTCCTCCTCGCCGACGACGTGGCGGCCCGCTCCGACGTGCCGGCCTGGGCCCGGATGCGGGGGCACGCCGTCGAGCTCGCGGACGAGGACGGCTGGACCCGCTACACCGTGCGCGTCGGCGCGGGACCGGGTGCGGGGTCGGCGACCAGGTCGACCTGAGGGGCCTGGAGGGCGGTGGCCAGCCTGGCCAGGTACTCCTCCCGCGGCCACTCCTGCGCCCCCATCCGGCGCAGGTGGTCGGTCGCCCACTGGACATCGACGATCCGGCGGGGGTCGCCGTCGGCGTGGGCCCGCCGCACCAGCTCCACGAGGGCGACCTTCGAGGCGTCGCGGACCCGGTGGAACATCGACTCCCCGGCGAACAGCCCACCGACCGAGACCCCGTAGAGGCCGCCGACGAGCGCGCCGCCCCGCCACACCTCGATGCTGTGCGCCCAGCCGAGCTCGTGGAGGCGCGTGTAGGCGTCCGCGAACTCCGTGGTGATCCAGCGGCCCTCGCGCGAGGGGTCGGCGCAGGCGTCGACGACGTCGCGGAAGGCGGTGTCGACGGTGACCTCGAAGCGGCCGAGCACCTTGCGCAGCGACGGCCGGAGCCTCAGCGCCCCGGCGGGGATGACCCCGCGCGGGTCGGGCGACCACCAGCCGACGGTGCCGTGCCCGTCGCGGCCCAGGCCCATCGGGAACAGGCCGATCCGGTAGGCGGCGAGCAGGGTGCCGGGCTCGAGGTCGGCCCCGGCGGCGACGAGGTCGTCACCGGCCGTGGCGCGGGCCGCGTCGAGGTGCCACGGGGTCGCCGGCGGCTCGACGGGCGGGAAGGGCACGGTGGCTCGCGTCAGTCCCGGGCGGTGCGCACGAACGGGGCGATCTCGGCGGCCGCGTCGGCCCCGTAGGCGCTCGTGACCCGCTCGAGGAAGTTCGCCCGCCCGACGAGGTACTCCTGCGTGCCGACCGTCTCGAGCACGTGGGCGGCGAGGACCGAGCCGATCTGGGCGCAGCGCTCGTGGCTCAGACCGCCCGCGAGCCCGACGAGGAACCCGGCCCGGAAGGCGTCGCCGACGCCGGTGGGGTCGACGCGCTCGACCTCCCCCGCGACGGGGACGTGGACCGGCGCCTCACCCTTGGTGCGGATCTCGGCGCCGTCCTTGCCGAGGGTGATGACCCGGGTGGTCACCCGGTCGTCGATCTCCTCCTGGCTCCAGCCGGTCTTCGTGGAGGTCAGGTGCGACTCGTACTCGTTGGTGATGAGGTAGTCGGCGCCGTCGACGAGCTTGCGGATGAACGGGCCGTCGGCGAAGGCCAGCTGCTGGGAGGGGTCGGCGATGAACGGGATGCCCCGGTTCCGGCACTCGTCGGTGTGGCGCAGCATCGCCTCGGGGTCGTCGGCACCGATGAGCACGAGGTCGAGGTCCCACTTCTCGTG
>JAESFK010000770.1_pt1 | contig 12734 bp, 8 predicted proteins | sample 9269391 | NCBI WGS metagenome assembly JAESFK01 (sample SAMN14506231, study PRJNA617097) | algae metagenome | isolation source: Drouetiella hepatica UHER 2000/2452 and co-occurring heterotrophs from... | place: Slovakia: Slovak Paradise National Park, Hrabusice, Kosice Region | collected 2000-01-01
CCGGCCCGTGATCTTGTCGAGGCCGGCGAACACCGCCGTCGGGTTGCGGATGCGGTCGGCCGCGGCCGGGCCCGTCAGCGCGAGCGACAGGAGCGTGGTCGAGACCAGGCCGGCCAGAGCCGGAAAGCGATGGGGCGACGGCATGGCAGCTTTACGAATCTCTGCGAGGGCGCGGGCCAGCCGCGACGGCGCGCAGTAACACGCCAATCGCAGCGGAAAAAGGGCGCGAGGAAAGGACGATGCCCGCACCACCCGCGAGCGCGTCAGCGGCCCGGCGTCCAGGCTTCGTAGTCGCCCGTGGCGGCCGGACGCTCGCCCTCCGCCAGCGTCGAGCCCTTGGGACGATAGGCCAGCGCCGTGCCCGTCCAGTTCTGCTGGTGAGGCTGCTGCCACTCACGCGGCTCGTAGCGCTCTTCGGACGGGGCGACATCGACGGTATGATGCAGCCAGCCGTTCCAGCCGGCGGGAATCGTCGAGGCTTCCGCCTCGCCGTTGTAGACGACCCAGCGACGCTGGATGCCGAGCGCCTTGTCCTTCACCCCACCCTTGGTGCGGTAGTAGACATTGCCGAATTCGTCCTCTCCGACACGCTCGCCGAAGCGCCAGGTGTGGAAACGTGTGCCGATGGTCTGGCCGTTCCACCAGGTGAAGATCTGCAGCAGCCAAGGCTTCATGGGAATGCGCCCGTCGCGGTCGGTTTATCTGCGCGACTTATGAAGAGGCGTGGCCGTGCTGTCCAGTCCGCAGGCGCCCTGCCCGCCGGCCCGAGCGCGTCTCAGATGTGGCAAGCGGTCATGGTGAAGACCTTGCGCATGGCGCTGTCTTCACCGCGACGCGGGGCCCTCAGGCCGCGCGGGCCATCCTCGCGGATCAGCATGTTGCCCGGCAGGAGGCGGTCGCCCGATCGCTGCAGGCTGAGCACGATCTCCGTCCTGGGCAGTTCGGTCCGCATCGCCGGCTGGCTCGTCTCGATCGCGGCCAGGATGGCGGCCTCATTGGCAACGCGCAGCGTCAACCGCATCTCGTTTCGCTCGACGCGCGCGTCGACAATGTTGAAGGTCGTGATCATCCGGGCGTCGCGGCGCAACTGCACGCTCGTCCGGTCAAAGCGGAAAGCGCGAGATTCGCAGCCGTACCGGCTGTCCACAGGGCGCCACCATCCGGCGAAGGCGGGCGCCATCGGCTCCTCGGCCGGTGCGCAGGCCGCCAGCAGGATCGGCGCGGCCAGGACGAGGCGATGCATGACTGACATCCCTTGGCGAAGACTGCGAGGACGATGCCACGCCGCCCCCTAAATCCGGGTTCGCAGCGGCGCGCGCATTGCAGCGACCCCGGAAACCAAATCGCCACGATTCGGCCTCGATTCGAATGTGCATCGCGCCGCTTCGGCCGCTCCAACCCCGCATGGTTTCAAGCACTTGATCGCAGCCATTCAGATGCAGCCTTCGACACCGGTCGCGTGGCATGCCCTGGTGATGATCGGTTAACCACGACGCATGGCATTTGAGGGATTTATTCGGACGGCGATTGTGGCAATCTCGCAGCACTCGTGGATTCCTCCCGCGATTCCCAAGGCTTAGCCGGCGCCTTGAAACTTATCCCCACAACTCACATCTCCCTACCAGATGTCGTGCCCACAAGCTTTGTGCGACACTAATCCTTGACTGAAAGCCCCATCCGGGACTAGGTTTTGACAGTCGCGTGACGGCCGGCGGAGACGCCAATCGACACCAGCGAAAGAGTTTCCAGAGGGTCGAGGCGATCTACGCGGCACACCGGCGACGGTGGCGTCGGGAAGGCGCGCGCGGTCCCGCTGGCCGCAACCGGACGAAGCGAGGCGGGTCACAACGCCAAGACGTCCACGGGGCATCAAACCGAGTTGGGCTGACATCAGGAGCCGGTGATCAACCGGCCGCGCGAGGCGTCACCCGCCCGCGGCAGATCTTAAGGGACGACAGATCATGCGCATCGAGCGCCGCTATACCTCGGCCGGCCAGTCACCCTACGCCGCGATCCCATTCCGATCGGCGGTCAGCGAGATCCGCAATCCCGACGGCTCGATTGTGTTCCGCCTGGAAGGCATCGAGGTGCCCGAGGCCTGGTCGCAGGTCGCCAGCGACGTGCTCGCGCAGAAGTATTTCCGCAAGGCCGGCGTGCCGGCCCACATGAAGAAGGTCGAGGAGAACGACGTTCCGTCCTTCCTCTGGCGTTCCGTGCCCGACGAGGTGGCCCTGGCGAAGCTCCCCGAGGGCGAGCGCTTCGGCTCGGAGATCTCCTCCAAGCAGGTTTTCGACCGCTTGGCCGGCTGCTGGACCTATTGGGGCTGGAAAGGCGGCTACTTCACCTCTGAAGCTGATGCCGCCGCCTTCCATGACGAGCTGCGCTTTATGCTCGCCACCCAGCGCGTCGCGCCGAATTCGCCGCAATGGTTCAACACCGGCCTGCACTGGGCCTATGGCATCGACGGCCCGAGCCAGGGCCATTTCTACGTCGACTTCAAGACCGGCAAGCTGGTGAAGTCGAAGTCGAGCTACGAGCACCCGCAGCCCCATGCCTGCTTCATCCAGGGCGTGCAGGACGACCTCGTCAACGAGGGCGGCATCATGGACCTCTGGGTCCGTGAGGCGCGCCTGTTCAAATACGGCTCCGGCACCGGCTCGAACTTCTCGATGCTGCGTGGCGAAGGCGAGAAGCTCGCCGGCGGCGGCCGTTCCTCGGGCCTGATGTCCTTCCTCAAGATCGGCGACCGCGCGGCCGGTGCCATCAAGTCGGGCGGCACGACGCGCCGCGCCGCCAAGATGGTCGTGGTCGATGTCGACCACCCCGACATCGAGACCTATATCGACTGGAAGGTGAAGGAGGAGCAGAAGGTCGCGGCTCTCGTCACCGGCTCCAAGACCGTCCAGAAGCACATGAAGGCCGTGCTCAAGGCCTGCGTGAACTGCGAGGGCGAAGGCGACAGCTGCTTCGACCCCGAGAAGAACCCGGCCCTGAAGCGCGAGATCAAGCTCGCCCGCAAGGCGATGGTGCCGGACAACTACATCAAGCGCGTCATCCAGTTCGCCCGCCAGGGCTACAAGGACATCGCCTTCGACACCTATGACACCGACTGGGATTCGGAAGCCTACCTCACTGTCTCCGGCCAGAACTCGAACAACTCTGTCTCGCTGACCGACGATTTCCTGCGCGCCGTCGAGACGGATGGCGACTGGAACCTCACCGGCCGCACGACCGGCAAGGTGATGAAGACGCTGAAGGCCCGCGACCTCTGGGAGAAGATCGGCTACGCCGCCTGGGCCTCGGCCGATCCGGGCCTGCACTTCAACACCACGATGAACGACTGGCACACCTGCAAGGCATCGGGCCGCATCCGCGCGTCCAATCCCTGCTCGGAGTACATGTTCCTCGACGACACCGCCTGCAATCTGGCCTCGGCCAACCTGCTGCAGTTCTATGACCGCGAGGCCAAGGAATTCGACGTCGCGGCCTATGAGCATCTCTGCCGGCTCTGGACCGTCGTGCTCGAGATCTCGGTGACGATGGCGCAGTTCCCGTCCAGGGAAATTGCCGAACTCTCCTACGAGTACCGCACGCTCGGCCTCGGCTATGCCAATATCGGCGGCCTGCTGATGACCATGGGTCTGGGCTACGACTCCGACGAGGGCCGCGCGCTCGCCGGCGCGCTGACCGCGATCATGACCGGCGTCTCCTATGCGACCTCGGCCGAGATGGCGGGCGAGCTTGGCCCCTTCCCCGGCTACAAGAAGAACGCCGCGCATATGCTGCGCGTCATCCGCAACCACCGCACCGCCGCCCATGGCATGGCCTCGGGCTATGAGGGGCTGGAGGTGACGCCGGTTCCGCTCGACCACGGCACGCTCGCCCGCCTCGGCGGCTCCAGCACCACGATGTCCGAGCGCGCCCGCATCGCCTGGGACCATGCTCTGGAACTCGGCGAGAAGCATGGCTACCGCAACGCCCAGGCGACGGTGATCGCGCCGACCGGCACGATCGGCCTGGTCATGGATTGCGACACCACCGGCATCGAGCCCGATTTCGCGCTGGTGAAGTTCAAGAAGCTCGCCGGCGGCGGCTACTTCAAGATCATCAACGCAGCCGCTCCCGACGCGCTGCGGGCGCTCGGCTATCGCGAGAGCGAGATCGCCGAGATCGAGGCCTATGCGGTCGGCCACGGTACGCTCGCGCAGGCGCCGGGCATCAACCACGGTAGCTTGCGGGCCAAGGGCTTCACCCAGGACAAGATCGACGCGATCGAAAAGGACCTTAAGGCCGCCTTCGACATCAAGTTCGTCTTCAACAAGTGGACGCTCGGCGAGGACTTCCTGACCGGCACGCTGAAGGTGCCGGCCGAGAAGCTCGGCGACATGTCGTTCGAGCTCTTGCCCTTCCTTGGTTTCTCGAAAGCCGAGATCGAGGCCGCCAATGTCCATGTCTGCGGCGCGATGACGCTGGAAGGCGCCCCGCACCTCAAGCAGGAGCATTACAGCGTCTTCGACTGCGCCAACCCGTGTGGCCGCATCGGCAAGCGCTACCTCTCGGTCGAGAGCCACATCCGCATGATGGCCGCCGCCCAGCCCTTCATCTCGGGCGCGATCTCCAAGACCATCAACATGCCCAACGACGCCACCGTCGAGGACTGCAAGAGCGCCTATATGCTCTCCTGGAAGCTGGCGCTGAAGGCCAACGCCCTTTATCGCGACGGCTCCAAGCTCTCCCAGCCGCTGAACTCGGCCCTCATTGCCGATGAGGACGACGAGGAGGATGCCGTCGAGGCGCATTACCAGCAGCCGATGGCGGCCCGCACCACGCAGATCGCCGAGAAGATCGTCGAGCGCATCGTCGAGAAGGTGGTCCGCGAGCGCGAGAAGATGCCCTCGCGCCGCACTGGTTACATCCAGAAGGCGGTCGTCGGCGGCCATAAGGTCTATGTCCACACCGGCGAATATGCCGATGGACGCCTCGGCGAGATCTTCATCGACATGCACAAGGAAGGCGCCGCCTTCCGCGCGATGATGAACAACTTCGCCATCGCGGTCTCGCTCGGCCTGCAATATGGCGTGCCGTTGGAGGAGTATGTCGAGGCCTTCACCTTCACCCGCTTCGAGCCGTCAGGCTTCGTGCAGGGCAACCAGTCGATCAAGAACGCCACCTCGATCCTCGACTACGTCTTCCGCGAGCTGGCGATCTCCTATCTCGGCCGGCACGACCTCGCCCATATCGACCCCAGCGAGATCGGTCATGACGTGATCGGCGGCGGCGTCGGCCAGGACAAGGCGCCGGACGTGGTCGCGCCGATCACCTCGACCCCGCTGGCCTCGACGGGCTTCCGCCGTGGCAAGCCGATGAATTTCCACGCCATCCAGGGTGGCGCCGGCACGCCGGCCAATCTCGACACGGTGGCGCGCTCGGTCTCCAACGTCACGGCCTTCGCCACGGCGGGTGCAACCGCGCTCAAGGAAGAGCCCGAGGCGTACGGCGAGGCCGACATGGCCAAGCTCGGCTTCTCGGCCCCCGCCGCCCAGCCCTCGGCATCGGAGCGCCGGGCCGAGGCGATCATGAAGGGCTATGTCGGAGACAGCTGCGGCGAGTGCGGCAACTTCACGCTGGTCCGGAACGGAACCTGCCTGAAGTGCAACACCTGCGGGAGCACGACAGGGTGTTCGTGAGGGATGCCGATTGATGATGGCTGCGGACCCCGCAACAGATCGTCACGGCCGAGCTAACGGAATCGCCTAAAGAATATAAAATACAATATGTTACGAAGATTTCTTGCGCTAGGATCGACCATCTCGACCTGTCACAACGGTTAGGTCGAGACGGTCGGACTGCGCCGGAAAAGCAAGCGGCTGTGATTTGGCGGCGAGGCACAAAGGTGTTTCGCCGCCTAGTCACGAATGGAACATTCGAAGAACGCCAACTCGATAGCTTCAAGCATCTCGCGCGGCCGTGTCGGGGCGGACGGTTCGCTATTCCGTCGCGTGCACAAAGCATCGAACATCGACCCGGCCCATCCGGCGGAAGTTAAATCCGAGATCGAGCTGTCCTCCGGGTTCAGGCAAATCCGCGATGTCGAGCATCATCATATGAAGCCGACCAGGCGCTAGCCGGACAGTCGAACTGGGGGCGAGAGACAGCGGAAGTCCTTGCCCCGCCAGAAGCTCGTGGTGCCCGTGCCCAGCCGTGCGATGTGCCCGCGCGTCATGGACTGCGACACGCTCAGTGAGCGCGCAATCGATCGACACCAGCTCGTCGTCGTTCGCGCCGATATTCTCGATATCCATGAAGGCGGCGAGCGCATTCTCCTCGGCCATGGCCTTGCGCACGAAGAGCCTTTCGATCCGGATATCGCCGACGGTTGCCGACACGAACGGAAGGTCAGGCTCGGCAAGGCTGCCATCCGCGTCCCGCAGCCTCGCGCCGGGCTTCAGTGCCCATTGCACCAGAGGCGGGCCGCCGCGTCCGAAGTGCTCGTCGGCGATGCGATCGATACCCTCGGGCGAGAGCTGCCCGTACCAGATGTTGTCCGGCTGGACTGCAACGAGCGGCGCGAAATTGCACGGTCCCTGGCAGTTGGTGCGCAGGCACAGCAGAGGCTGGTCGTTCAGGCCGTCGGGCTTATGCGGCCCAAAGCGCCGGCGCAGCCTGTCGTAGATGTCGAAACCGCCGGCCTGGGCGCAGCGCGGACCGAGGCAGACAAGTGCAACACGCGCAACATCCGGTATCCGAGAGGCTCCGGCCTTGATCTTGAGCGGCTTGATCGCGTCGCGGACATCATCGCGCGGCAACGCCCGCTCGAAAGCGGATGCGACGGGTGCGAGAAGATCGGCGACGCCATCGACGGGGTCGGCAAGCACGACCCGCATCGAGCCGGCGCCATCGGTCGTCCACCGGCTGAGCCAGCGTCCGAGCCATCCGCGCAGGTTGCGGTCGAACGGCACGATCACTGGAATGACGACGCAGGAACCGACGCCCTCGGCCCGCAGCGCGCTCAGCACGGCTTCAAGCGACGGCGCCGACATCTCCGCGAAGGCGATCTCGACGCGCCCGACGAGGCCGCGTGCGACGAGTTCCAGGCCAATTTCGGCAAGGCTTCGCTTCTGCTCGCGGAGCGGCATGCCACGCCCCAGCAGGATCGCGACTTCGAAGCCACCCGCAGCAACGGGATCGTCAGCGCCCGGGGTGAAGACCGGATCCTGTGCCAAAATCGTCATGGTCTTGGCTCTCCGAGAGCATGGTGGCGCGGCACGATCGCCGGAATGGCGCGGCCTGACCCATCGGGCAGCGGGAGATGGTGCATCGGCACGTCGTAGAGGCGTGAAAGATGGCTTTCGCTCAGGACGGTCTCGACGCGCCCCACCAATGCTGGCGCATCGGCAAGCATCAGAAGGGCATCGTCCGCTGCGAAAAGCGCGTGGTTGGGATCATGCGTGGTGAACAGGATTGTCATGGTCCGGCTGCGGCGCAATTCGTCCAGGAGGCGCAACAGCCGACCCTGGTTCTTGAGGTCGAGTGCGGATCCAGGCTCGTCCAGTACCAATAGCTTCGAGCCAGTCGCGAGCGCTCGGGCCAGCAACCCCATCTGCCGCTCGCCACCGGACAGCCGATCGAAGGGTTTGGTGGCAAGATCGGAGATGCCGACGCGTTCCATCGCCGCGTCGGCCGCACGATAGTCCTCGGATCTCGGTTGCCCGAACAGGCCGATCCGGGCGCAACGCCCCATCACGACGACTTCGCGCATGGCGTAGGGCGCATGCGAAGCAAGCAATTGCGGGACATAGCCGACACGGTCCGGCGCTGCCCGGCTCCCCTCCGCGAGCGATTGGAAGCCGAGGAGCGCGTGGAGTGCGGTGGTCTTGCCGCGGCCATTGGGGCCGAGAATGGCGAGGCTACGTCCCGTTTCGACGGTGAAGCTCAGGTCGCGAAAGATCCAGCGACCGCCGAGACGTACGCTTGCCCCGTGCAGTGCCGCGGTCATGCACCCTGCTCCCCGTAGTGCCGACGCAGGAGCAGCGCGAAGATGGGGGCTCCTACAATCGCGGTCAGGATGCCGAGCGGAATCTCGGCCGTGGTCGCGGTCCGCGCCAGCGTATCTGCGACGACCATGAAGGTCGCGCCGAGCAATGCCGAAACCGGAAGCGCGAGCCTTTGGTCATGGCCGACGAGAAGCCGACTGATGTGGGGAATGACGAGCCCCACCCAACCGATCACGCCGCTGACAGCAACCGAGGAGGCGACGACCACCGCGACAAGGCCGAAGACGAGCCAGCGTTCACGTTCGGGCTTGGCGCCCAGGCTGCGCGCCTCGTTCTCACCCAGCGCGAGGATGTTGAGGCGAAACCGCAGCGCGAGGAGCACAAGCGTGCCGATCAGCATTCCAGGAGCCGCCAGCCAGACCCGTTCCCAGGTCGCCCCGGCCAAGCTTCCCATGAGCCAGTAGACGATAGCGGGCAGCGATCCGTTGGGATCCGCGACGAACTGGATCAGCGAGACCAGCGCGGCAAACAGTGCCCCGACCACGAGGCCGGCCAGCAGCACCGTCACTGGCTCGGTGCGGCCATTGACGCGGGCGATCCAACCCACGAGGACAAGCGCGCCAAGCCCGCAGGCGAAGGACAGCCCCAGCAACGGCAAGCCGGATATTCCCAACAGGATGGCGAGCGCTCCGCCGAATGCCGCCCCCGGCGAGATGCCCAGGATCTGCGGCGAGACCAGCGGATTGCGGAAGACACTCTGGAGCGCTCCACCGCAGACGGCGAGCCCCGCGCCGGCGAACACCGCCAGAATCAGGCGCGGCAGCCTGACCAACAGCACGATGCGCTCTTCCATCGAGCCCGGCGCGGCGAGCGGGTCGTGGATCGCGGCCCCGATGATGGCAAGAGAACGCGCTGGGCTCACGGGAAACTGCCCCGCGCAGAGCCCCATCAGCACGGCGGCAGCGAGCAGGCCGACAAGCCCACAGCCGGCGAGCACACGCCGAGGCCAGCGATTTTGACCAGCGATGTCGGCGGTGGCGGCGAGCGCCATCTCAGCGCGCCCTCAGTCGATCATAGCCTGCGGCAGAAGCGTGGATCGGCAGGCGTAGAATGCCGTCGATATCGGCATCCGAGGGTTCGTAGGCGTAGAGCTCCTTGAAGCTGCCGCGAATTGCCTTGCGAAGGTCGAAGGAGAAGATTTCAGGATGGAGCAGGTTTGCCAGCCACATCCAGGTCAGCGGCGATTCCTGGTTCGGCGGATCCCAGCGGTAACCACCGAGCGGGTACTTGTAGACGCGCTTAGCCCGCGCCGCTGCCGTCTGCGAAAGGATCGGATCCTTGTAGATGAAGTCCGGCGTCAGATCCTGCTCGAAGCCGTTGAGCAGGATCACCTCCGGATCCCAGGCAGCGATGCGCTCCCGGTTCACCGGCATGAAATTGTTCAGCTCCGCGGCAACGTTGCTGCCGCCGGCAAGCCGGATCGAGGTGTCTTCGTAGCTGCTGGTGCCGGCTGCGGTCAGGTTCGTGAGTGCGTTCTGGATGTGCAGGACCTTCGGCCGGGCGGTTGGCGCGATGGTCCTTGCCTTGCCGGCGATCTCGGCCTCGACCCGTTCGCGCCAGGCGATATTGGCCGCGGCACGTTCCGGCTTGCCGACGGCTCTTGCCGCTAGCGTGATGTAGCGTCGCGCATAATCTTCGGTGCCGTAGCGGATCAGCAGCGTCTCAAGTCCGGCATTGGTGAGCGGCTTGACGATGTCGTCGCCGCGCCCGCCCCATTGGATGACGAGGTCCGGCCGCGTCGCTGCCAACGCCTCGACATTCGGCATGAAATTCTGCCCGGCGATATCGGCCCGGATCTTGGCGGCCTCCGGGAATATCTTGCCGAGGATCCCCTCGAGGACCGCGCTCTTGGCGACCTGGTTCATGCCGGCGAGACGCTCTGTTCCCTGGCTCATCGCGATGACGATGGAGGCCATCGGGATCGGGATCGCGGCAACGCGTTCGGCAGGCTTCGCCAGCCGCACCGTCCGCCCCTCCAGATCGGTGAGTGAGATCGGCTCGGCACGGGCCGAATGTACCGATTGGCAACAGATCGCCAAACCTGCGAGCAGAGCCACCTTCAGATCGATCGTGAATGCCATGGAACTCGCCAGATTTCGGTGCAATGGCATCACTCCCAGCTCAGCGCGCCGCCGTTCTGGTACTCGATGACGCGGGTCTCGAAGAAGTTCTTCTCCTTCTTCAGGTCCATCGCCTCGCTCATCCAGGGGAACGGATTTTCGGTTTCGGCGAAGACGGGCGTCAGCCCGAGCTGGGCGCAGCGGCGGTTGGCGATGAAGTGCATGTATTGCTCGCACAGCATCGCGTTCAGCCCGAGGAAGCCGCGAGGCATCGTGTCCCGGCCATAGGCCGCTTCCAGCTCGGCGGCGTCGCGGATCATGCCGCGGACCTCCTCCTGGAAGGATTTGGTCCAGAGATGCGGGTTCTCGATCTTGATCTGGTTGATCACATCGATCCCGAAGTTCAGATGGATCGACTCGTCGCGCAGGATGTACTGGTACTGCTCGGCGATGCCGACCATCTTGTTGCGCCGGCCCAGCGAGAGGATCTGCGCGAAGCCGGTGTAGAACCACATGCCCTCGAAGATCACGTAGAAGGTGATCAGGTCGCGCAGCAGCGCCTGGTCGTTCTCCGGCGTCCCCGTCTTGAAATCGGGATCCTCGATGTTCTGCGTGTGCTTCAGCGCCCAGGCCGCCTTGTCGGTGATCGAGGGCACCTCGCGATACATGTTGAACAGCTCGCCCTCGTCGAGGCCGAGGCTCTCGACGATGTACTGGAAGGTGTGCGTGTGGATCGCCTCCTCGAAGGCCTGGCGCAGCAGGTACTGCCGGCATTCCGGGTTGGTGAGGTGGCGGTAGATCGCCAGCACGATATTGTTGGCGACGAGGGATTCAGAAGCCGCGAAGAAGCCGAGATTGCGCTTGAGCATGCGCCGCTCATCCTCGGTGAGCCCCTCCTTCGACTTCCACAGCGCGATGTCGGCCTGCATCGAGACCTCGGTCGGCATCCAGTGGTTGTTGCAGCCGGCTAGGTATTTCTCCCAGGCCCATTTGTACTTGAGCGGCAGAAGCTGGTTCACGTCGGCGCGGCAGTTGATCATCCGCTTCTCGTCGACACTGACGCGCCCACCGGAGCGGTCGATCTCGCCGAGGCCGGTGGCGTCGGCGGCGGGAACGGCCGAAAGGATGGCCGGTTGGATGGCTTTGGCGGTGTCAGGCTTGCTGTCGGACCAGTCGAGCATGGGATCATTCCATTTGTGAAACGTAAAAAGCGTGATCGTGAGGGCGCGGGGAACCCTCTCCTGTAAGGAGAGGGTAGGGTGAGGTGTCGGCCGTTGGACCAGTGCCGGGAGCACCGCTCGCGCCGCCGAGTTCCAGCTGACGATTCCGCTCCGAACACCTGACCCCTACCCCTCTCCTTCCAGGAGAGGGGTTCCCCGCGCATGTCCCTCCGGCTCGGATCGATGGGGAATGACGGCGAGTGCGGCGTGCCTACTGGCAGGCCTCGCAGGTCGGATCGTCGATCGAGCAGGCGTTGGGCACCGCCATGCCGTTCTCGAGCGGAATGTCGACGAGGATCGGCGCGGCGGCGACCGGCATGCTGGCGGAGACGGCGTTGAGCTTGCCGTCGGTGCCCTTGAGCGTCGATTTCTCGACATGGGTGGCTGACAATGCGCGCAGGTAATAGGTCGTCTTGAGGCCGAGGCGCCAGGCGAGACGATAGGCCTCGTCGAGCTTCCGGCCCGACGGCTGCGCCATGTAGAGGTTGAGCGACTGGCCCTGGTCGATCCATTTCTGCCGGCGCGCGGCGGCGCGGATCAGCCAGCTCGTCTCGATCTCGAAGGACGTCGCGTAGAGCGCCTTGAGATCGTCAGGCACGCGGTCGATCTGGCTGACTTTGCCGTCATAGTATTTGAGATCCGAGACCATGACCTCGTCCCAGAGCCCGCGCGCCTTGAGGTCATGGACGAGCCCGGCATTCACCACGGTGAAGTCGCCGGACATGTTCGCCTTGACGTAGAGCTGGCTATAGGACGGCTCGATCGACTGCGAGACGCCGACGATGTTCGAGATCGTCGCGGTCGGCGCGATCGCCATCGTGTTCGAGTTGCGCATGCCGGTGGACTTCACCCGCTTGCGCAAGCCATCCCAATCGAGCGTGAACGAGCGATCCAGCTCGACATCGCCGTCGCGGGCCTCGCTCAGGAGGTCCAGGGAGTCGATCGGCAGGGTGCCCTGCGACCAGAGCGAGCCCTCGAAGCTCGGATAGCGCCCTCGCTCGGCGGCAAGATCGACCGAGGCCGAGATCGCATGGAAGCTGATCGCCTCCATGGAGCTGTCGGCGAAGGCGACCGCACCTTCCGAGGCTGCCGGCAGGCGCAGCGTCTGCAGCGCATCCTGGAAACCCATGATGCCGAGGCCGACCGGGCGATGGCGCAGGTTGGAGCGACGCGCCTCGGGGATCGTATAGAAATTGATGTCGATGACGTTGTCGAGCATGCGCATCGCCGTCTTCACCGTGCGCGCGAGCCGCACTTGGTCGAGCCCCTCCGCGGTGACGTGGGCGGCGAGGTTGACCGAACCGAGATTGCAGACCGCGACCTCGTCCGCCGAGGTGTTGAGCGTGATTTCGGTGCAGAGATTGGACGAATGCACCACTCCGGCATGCTGCTGCGGCGAG
>JAESFK010000771.1_pt1 | contig 12686 bp, 11 predicted proteins | sample 9269391 | NCBI WGS metagenome assembly JAESFK01 (sample SAMN14506231, study PRJNA617097) | algae metagenome | isolation source: Drouetiella hepatica UHER 2000/2452 and co-occurring heterotrophs from... | place: Slovakia: Slovak Paradise National Park, Hrabusice, Kosice Region | collected 2000-01-01
CCACGAGGGCGTGACCTATGTGCGGTTCACGATGAGCCGCGACGGCCGCATCCTCGCCGCGCGCCTCGAGCGACCGTCGGGGCACGCCGCGCTCGACCAGGAGGGGCTCGAGCTGCTGCAGCGGGCGCAGCCGCTGCCGCCGCTGCCCCAGGACCAGCCCGGCGAAAGCCTCGAGATCGTCGTCCCCGTCCAGTTCTTCCTCAGGCGGTGAGGAAGAACGGCCGGATCAGCCGACCACGAAACTCTGGTACATGAACTGGAGGTCGGCGCTTTCCTGCGGCGTGATCTCGCCGTCGAGGACGCGGCCTTCCCAGGCGCGCAGCTTGCGCTTGATGTCGACCGGCGTGCGCGGGCTCAGCAGCACCATGAAGAACTGCTCATGCGGCGAGAGTTCGCGCTCGCGCCGATAGCCGAAGGGGCCGGCGCCGGGCGTGCGAGCCTGGGCGGTCTCCTGGGCCGGCGAGGAGGAGGCGGAGGCGCGCGGCAGGATGGCGTCGTCGATGACCTGGTCCCAGGTGAGGCCTGCTTCCCGCACCATGGCCGAGGCGAGCTTGGCGGCGGCCAGCGCCTCCTGGGCGTGGCTGCTGTCGAGGATCTCGAGGACCTTGACCAGGGTGTTGCGATTGAAGGTGGACACTTGCGTTCGGCGCCTTTGACTATCGCGTGAGCAACGGGCACTAAGTGCCTACAACATATAGATGGATGTGCCTTGGATCAAGGCAAGCCCCCCGCCAACGCTTTCCCGGTTTACCTCGCGGGTCTCGCCACCTGGTTCGTGCCGCTCGGCATCCAGATGGTGCTGTTCCCGTGGCTGGTGGCCGTGGTCCTGCACATGGATGCCTTCGCCGTGGGCGTCGCGCAGGCGGCGGTCATGGCGCCATCGCTGCTCTTCCTGCCGCTCGGCGGCCTGGTCGCCGACCGGGGCAATGCCCGTCGGCTCCTGCTGCGCTACCACCTGATCTATGCCCTGCCGCCGCTCGCCCTGGCGCTGGTCCTGTGGTCCGACGGGCTGAGCTACCCGCTGCTGATCGCCTACGGCATCGCCGCCGGCGCCATCGGCGCCTTCGCCATCCCGACGCGCGATGCCCTGTTGCCGGTCGTGGCGCCCAAGGGCGGCCTGCCCAAGGCGGTGGCGCTGGCGACCGCGCTGCAGTTCGGCGGCCAGCTTCTCGGCATCGCCTGCGCCTCGACCGCCGACTGGTTCGGCGCCCTGCCGCTCCTGCTGCTGCATTCCGGCATGGTGCTCGCGGGCTGCATCTTCGTGCGCCGGCTGCCCGACCCGCCGCCGCATCCGAAGACCGAACACCCCGGCTTCTGGCGCAGCATCGGCGAGGGCGTGTCGGCCGCCGCGAAATCGGACCAGATCTGGCCGGTCCTGCTGCTCAACTTCGGGGTCGGCATCTTCTATGTCGGCCCGTTCATGGCGGTGCTGCCGCTGGCGATCCGCGACCATTATGCCGGCGGTGCGGCCGAGCTCTCCTACATGAACCTGGCCTTCTGGGCCGCGACCATCGTGGCCAGCATGGCGCTGGTCGGGCTCGCACGGCGGCTGACCCTGCGCGGCCGTCTGATCGGGGGCGCGGTTCTGGTCGGCGCCATCGTGTTGCTGTCGCTCGCGACGCTGCCGCCGTTCCCGGTGTTCCTCGCCCTGATCTTCGTCTGGGGCCTGGGGGCGGGCATCACCATGACGCAGAGCCGGACGGTGGTGCAGATCGTGGCGCCGGCCACGCACCGCGCACGGCTGATGTCGCTGTTCCAACTGGGCCTGAGCGGCGGCGGCCCGATCGGCGCCTTCCTCACCGGCACGATCTGCTCTGTCTGGGGCCTCAAGGCCGCGCTGCTGATTCCAGCACTCGCGATGCTGCTGATGATCGCGATCGTCCTGCTGAAGTCGCGCCTGTGGTCGATGCGGACGGTGGAGTAGGCAGGAAACGCCGGGCTTGCCGCCATGGATGGCACTTCGGATAGGCAGCACGATAGGTTTGCATGGTTGTGGACGGTGGGCGAAACTCTCCGCCATGCATCGAGGACAGTCATCGCCGATCACGAGAAGAGATGCGGCTGTGAAGTATTGGTCGCGGCATCCTGAAGTCCATGAACCTCCTCTACCGCGCCGTCTCGTCCTGTCTTGGCTTGGGTTGGCAACGGTGTTGGGCAATCTGCTCCTGTGCCCGATTGCTGCGGCGATCGCTCAGTCACCAACACACTCGAAGGCAACGGTGCCAGCAGATGGCAAGTCGGTGACTTGCGTCGAGATGCAATTGGGGAAGCACCTGTATTGTTTCCCAAACGCGGCGCTCGAAATTTACCAACGAAGCAAGCTGCGACAGGACGTCGTTGCGATGTCGCTCATGATGCCGGACTTGAGACTACCGACGCAGGAAGACAACCGTCGCTTCTTTCTCGGTGAGATGTCTCTAGGAAAAGAGACGACTTCCATTGCTCTGACAGCGCCTGGCCCACCAATCTCCTGGGATCAGGCGGTTCGCAATCGGACCAAAGGAGGCGCCCCTGTTCCCTTTGAGGTACCTGGCCGTTTCGGCTTGGTCGAACTCGTGGGCGGGTTTCCGAGGTCCAACCCCTACGAAAACGAGTTCGTCGCAGAGCGTGACGGGTTTCGTTTCAAAATAAGATGCGGTTTTGGAGGAGTTGACGGACGTCCTCATAGCCCGGGACTTGTGCCGACGTGTCGATCGGAAATTCCTTTCCGTGATCTCAAAGTGATTCTTCATTTTCCCGCAGGTCACCTCGATCAATGGCAGAAACTCCATGATGACGTGATCAGCAAAATCACTGCCTGGACCCGAGACTAATCCAGCGCCTACTCCGCCGCGGCGCGGGAGCCGAGGCCCAGCGTCTGCCACACGTCCTGCAGGGCTGAGACCAGTCGGGTCATGTCGTCGTCGCCATGCAGCGGCGTCGGCGTGAGGCGCAGGCGTTCGGTGCCGCGCGGCACGGTGGGATAGTTGATCGGCTGCACGTAGATGGCGTGACGGTCGAGCAGCAGGTCGCTTGCCTGCTTGCACAGCGCTGCATCGCCCACGGCGACCGGCACGATGTGCGTCGTCGAGGGCATCACCGGCAAGCCGGCGGCGGCGAGGCGGCGCTTCAAGGTGGCGGCGCGCTCCTGGTGGCGGACGCGCAGCTCGGGCTGGCTGCTGACCAGGCGCACGCTGGCGAGCGCTGCCGCGGCGATCGCCGGCGGCAGCGATGTCGTGAAGATGAAGCCCGAGCCGCAGGAGCGCACGAAGTCGACCGTGGCCGCGGTCGAGGCGATGTAGCCGCCGACCACGCCGAACGCCTTGGCCAGCGTCGCCTGGACGATGTCGACCTTGTCGAGCACGCCGTCGCGCTCGGCCACGCCCGCGCCGCGCGCGCCGTACATGCCGACGGCGTGGACCTCGTCGAGATAGGTGAGGGCGCCATGGCGATGGGCGACGTCGCAGATCTCGCCGATCGGCGACACGTCGCCGTCCATCGAATAGACCGACTCGAAGGCCACGATCTTCGGCGTCGCCGGATCGGCGGCGCCGAGAAGCTCCTCGAGATGGCGCGGATCGTTGTGCCGGAAGATGCGGCGGGTGGCGCCGGAGTGGCGGATGCCCGCGATCATCGAGGCGTGATTGAAGGCGTCGGAATAGAGCTCGCAGCCCGGCAGCAGGGCGCCCAGAGTCTGCAAGGTCGTCTCGTTGGCGACATAGCCCGAGGTGAAGACGAGGGCGGCTTCCTTGCCGTGAAGAGCCGCCAGTTCACGCTCCAGCGCGGCATGCAGCGTGTTGGTGCCGGAGATGTTGCGCGTGCCGCCGGCGCCGGAACCCTGCGCGCCGATCGCGGCCTGCATCGCCTCGACCACGGCGGGATGCTGGCCCATGGCGAGATAGTCGTTGCTGCACCAGACCGTGACATCGCGCGGCGCTTCGCCTTCGCGATGCAGGCGGGCACGGGGAAAGGCACCGACGATACGCTCCAGTTCGGCGAAGACGCGATAGCGCCCCTCGTCCCGTAGACGGCACAGATGGCCGTTGAAGAAAGCTTCGTAGTCCATGGGCTGGTGTCTCCCGCGCGATCATTCTAGGCGCAAGGCGCTTTTGCCCGCAGCCACAATTGGTCGCGGTGACGCCTTGTTAGCTAAGAATCGTTCGCAGAGGTCGTCAGCGCAGCAGCGGCAGGAAGAGCGCGATGCTGAGGAAAAGCGAGACCGAGAGAAGAGGGAGGGCACCCAGCCAGCGCGTCTGCGCCGGCAGGCCGTCCCAGTGGCGCAGCGTCGGCACCGCCGCCCACAGGGCAAACAAAAACCCCAGCACCCAGAACAGGAGGGCGAGGGGCATTGCGACGTTCACCTGGTCGTCGGTGGCCGTCGAGATGCCGAAGCCCACGACGGCCGGTGGGATCGCAGCGGTGAACAGGGACACCGCCCAGATCGCGCGGGTACGGATGCGCTGGCCCGTTCCGAAGGGCGGCGGGCGAACGGCCGCCGCGCCGCCGCCTTCGGATCCAGCGCTCATGGTCAGCCCTTGAACAGGCCTTCCGACGTGAGGTCGGCCAGCGTGGCGTCGAACGCCTGGCGCAGACGGCCGAACAGGTCGCCCAGCTCGGTCTCGTTGATGACCAGCGGCGGGCAGATGGCGACGCGATCACCCATGTTGCGAATGAACAGGCCGCGCGCCACGGCGTGGTTGTAGACGCGCAGGCCGGCACCGACCGCGACGAGGTCGAACGGCGTCTTGGTCTTCTTGTCGGCGACGATTTCGAGCGCGCCCATCATGCCGATGCTCATCGCTTCGCCGACCAGCGGGTGATCGGCGAACGACTGCGCGTGCTTGGAGAAGATCGGGCTCATGCGCTTGGCGTGACCGAACAGGTCGGTCTCGTCGTAGATCTTCTGCGCCTCGAGCGCGACCGCGGCGGCCACGGGATGGCCGGAGTAGGTGAAGCCGTGGCCCCAGGTGCCGATCTTGTCGCTTTCGCTCATCAGCGCCTGGTAGACCTTCTCGCTCACCATCACCGCCGAGATCGGCAGGAACGACGCCGACAGCGCCTTGGCGCAAGTCAGGATGTCGGGCTTGATGTTCATCGTCTGGCTGCCCCAGACGTTGCCGGTACGGCCGAAGCCGCAGATCACCTCGTCGGCGACGAACAGCATGTCGTACTTGGTGCAGACCGCCTGGATCTTCTCGTAGTAGCCCTTGGGCGGAACGATCACGCCGCCGGCGCCCATCACCGGTTCGCAGATCATCGCAGCCACCTGGTCGGCGCCGCCTTCCTTGATGATCAGCGCCTCGAGTTCCTCGGCGCAGCGCGTGGCGAACTGCTCCTCGGTCTCGCCTTCGACGCCGAAGCGGTAGAAGTGCGGGCAGGTCGTGTGCAGCACGCCCTGGATCGGAAGGTCGAACGAACGGTGGTTGGTCGGCAGGCCGGTGAGGCTGGCGGAGGCGACGGTGACGCCGTGATAGCCCTTGATGCGCGAGACGATCTTCTTCTTCTGCGGACGGCCCAGCGCATTGTTCATGTACCACACCATCTTCACGACGGTGTCGTTGGCCTCGGAGCCGGAATTGGCAAAGAACACCTTCGACATCTCGACCGGCGCCATCGACTTCAGCTTCTCAGCGAGGTTGATCGCGGGCTCGTGGCTGCGCTGGTTGAAGGCGTGATAGAACGGCAGCTGCTTCATCTGCTCGTAGGCGACCGTCGCCAGCCGCTCGTTGCTGAAGCCCAGCGCGGCCGACCAGAGGCCGGCCATACCCTCGATATATTCCTTGCCGTCGTCGTCCATGACGTAGACGCCGCGACCGCGCACGATGGTCAGGGGGCCGGTCGCCTCGTGCTTCTTGAAGTTGGTGTAGGGGTGGAGATGGTGGGCAATGTCCCGCGAGGCGTTGGAATTGCCGCGGAAACTGCGAGAAACGTCGTTCATGCCTGTACCCCTGGACTGTGATGGCGCGCACGATAGCCCGCCCGAGCCCGAAGTACACTGTATCTGACCATGCAAATTTTTTGTGCAATTGACGGGCTCACAGCTGCGGTGCAATTTGGCTGAAATATTCGCATATGCAGGGCTGGCGGCCGGGGAGGCTCACCTGCACACGCGAACGGGGACCATCGAAGGGGTTAGTTTTATGAACTTCAATCTGCGACATTCAGTGGCGCTGGCGGCGCTCGCCTGCGCCGGTTTTGGCTTCGTGCCGTCGGCCGATGCCAAGACGTTCAAGTGGGCCAACTCGGGCGACGTCAGCTCGATGGATCCCTACGCCCGGCAGGAGACGTTCCTCCTGACCTTCACCGCGAACATCTACGACCCGCTGGTCCGCCGCGACAAGGACCTGAAGCTGGAGCCGGCGCTGGCCACCAAGTGGGGCCAGACCAGCCCGACAGAGTGGTTCTTCGACCTGCGCCAGGGCGTCAAGTTCAGCGACGGCACGCCGTTCACCGCCGACGACGTCATCTTCTCGATCAATCGCGCCAACGGCCCGGGCTCGAACGTCAACGGCAACTTCTCCTCGATGAAGGAGATCAGGAAGGTCAGCGACCATCGCGTCGAGGTCACGACCAGCGTTCCCGACCCGCTGCTCGCCGACAAGTGGGCGTCGATCTCGATCATGTCGAAGGCCTGGGCCGAGAAGAACAATGCCGCCCAGCCCGCGGACATGATCAAGAACGAGGAGAACTTCGCGACCCGCAACGCCATGGGCACCGGCCCCTTCATGCTGAAGGAGCGCCGCGCCGGCGAGAAGACGGTGCTCGTCCCGAACCCGACCTGGTGGGACAAGCCGGTTCATAACCTGACCGAGGTGGTGTTCACGCCGGTTGCGAACGCCGCGACCCGCATCGCCGCCCTCAAGGCAGGCGACATCGACATGACCTACGAGGTCCCGCCGGCCGACACCGACAACCTCAAGAAGGACGCCAACATCAAGGTCCTGGAAGGACCGGAGACGCGCGTCGTGTTCCTCGGCTTCGACCAGGAGCGTGACGAGCTGGTCGAGTCCAACGTCAAGGGCAAGAACCCCTTCAAGGACAAGCGCGTCCGCGAGGCGATGCACCGCTCGATCGACGTCGACGCCATCAAGCGCACCGTGATGCGCGGCCAGTCCTTCCCGACCAACCTGATGGTCGCGCCGGGCATCAACGGCTACACCAAGGAACTCGACAAGCGGCCGGCGCTGCTGAAGCCCGAGGAGGCCAAGAAGATGCTGGCAGATGCCGGCTATCCCAACGGCTTCGAGACGGGCATGGATTGCCCGAACGATCGCTACGTCAACGACGAGAAGATCTGCCAGGCCGTCGTGGCGATGCTCGCCAAGATCGGCATCAAGGTGAATCTGCGCGCCCAGACGCGCAACCTCTACTTCGCCAAGATCCTGCGCAGCACCGCGGACGGCAAGCCGAGCAACACCAGCTTCTACATGCTGGGTTGGTCGCCGGCGACGACCTACGACGTGCACAACGTCTTCGAGCAGATCATCCAGACGCCGGACGTGAAGGCCAAGAAGGGCCTCTATAACGCCGGCGGCTACTCGAACAAGAAGTTCGACGAGCTGTCGAACAAGGTCGAGGTCGAGACGGACAAGGCCAAGCGCGACGCGATGATCGCCGAGGCCACCAAGATCTACGTCGACGACTTCGCCTATATCCCGCTGCACCAGCAGGCGCTGGTCTGGGCGACGCGCAAGAACGTCGATCTGGTCCAGCCGGCCGACAACAGCTTCCCGCTGCGCTTCGTCAACCTGAAGTAGCTCGGCAACCGACGACCGGCCCCGGCGCAGGCACCCTGCGGCCGGGGCCGGTTCCGTTATGGCGTCATTCCTGCTAGGGCTGCGCCAGGCCAAGAACAGCAAATGCTCGCCTTCATCCTCCGACGACTTCTTCAATCGATCGCCGTCCTGCTGACGGTCGGTCTGGTGTCTTTTTCACTCTTTCGCTACGTCGGCGATCCGATCAATTCCATGGTCGGCCAGGACACGCCGGCGAGCGAACGCGAGGCGCTGCGCGAGCGGCTGGGCCTGAACGACGCCCCGCCGATCCAGTTCCTGCGCTTCATCGGCAATGCGGCGCAGGGCAAGTTCGGCCTGAGCTATCGCACATCCGAGCCGGTCGGCCGGATGATCCTGGAACGCCTGCCGGCCACCCTCGAGCTCTCGTTCTGCGCGGCCGTCTTCGCCCTGTTCGTCGGCGTGCCGATGGGCGTCTACACCGGCCTCTATCCCAAACACTGGTCGAGCCGGCTGATGCAGGCGGTGTCGCTGATCGGCATCTCGCTGCCGACCTTCGTGATCGGCATCCTGCTGATCCTCGTGTTCGCGGTCTGGCTGCACTGGCTGCCATCCTTCGGCCGCGGCGAGACGGTCATGCTGTTCGGCTGGTGGCCGACCAACTTCCTGACGATCAAGGGCCTGCAGGCGCTGATCCTGCCCTCGATCACGCTGGGCCTGTTCCAGCTCACGCTGCTGATGCGGCTGGTGCGCTCGGAGATGCTGGAAGTGATGCGCACCGACTACATCAAGTTCGCGCGGGCGCGGGGCCTCACCAACCGGGCGATCAATTTCGGCCATGCGCTGAAGAACACGCTGGTGCCGGTGATCACCGTCACCGGCCTGCAGCTCGGCGCCCTGATCGCCTTCGCGATCGTGACGGAGACGGTGTTCGCCTGGCCGGGCGTCGGCCAGCTGTTCATCCAGTCCGTCCAGTTCTCCGACATTCCCGTGATGGCCGCCTATCTGATGCTGATCGGTCTCCTGTTCGTGCTGATCAACCTCACCGTCGATCTCCTCTATTTCGTCGTCGATCCGCGCCTGCGCAGCCAGGGCGGGGCGGCGCGCCTGGCGGGACACTGAGATGAGCGACCGTTCGACCACTCAGCCCGGCTGGCTGCACCGGATCACCGACAGCGACATCTGGTGGAGCTTCAAGTCCTCGTCGCTCACGGTCGTGGCGGCCGTCGGCACGATCCTGATTGTCGTCGTTGCCTTCCTCTCGCCGGTGCTGGCGCCGCACACCCCATTCGACCCAGCGACGCTCAGCCTCACCGACGGGCTGAAGCCGCCGGTGCTGCTTTCGCCGGACGGCGACTGGGCCTTTCCGCTCGGGACCGACGACCAGGGCAGGGACATCCTGTCCTCGATCATGTACGGCACGCGGCTCTCGCTGGTCGTCGGCTTCGCGTCGGTGGTCGTCGCGATGACGCTCGGCATCGCACTCGGCCTGCTCAGCGGCTATTTCGGCGGCGCCATCGATGCCCTGATCATGCGCATCGCCGACGTCCAGCTCACCTTCCCGGCGATCCTCGTGGCGCTGCTGATCGACGGCATCGTGCGCAGCGTCATCTCGGTGCAGCGCCATGACGAGATCGCGGTTTTCGTCATCGTCGGTGCCATCGGCCTCAGCTTCTGGGTCCAGTACGCGCGCACGGTGCGCGGCTCGGTCATGGTCGAGAAGAACAAGGAATACGTCCAGGCGGCGCGGGTGATCGGCCTGTCGCCGCTGCTGATCATGGTGCGCCACGTCCTGCCCAACGTGACCGGCCCGGTGCTGGTGATCGCCACCATCAATCTCGGCCTCGCCATCATCACCGAGGCCACGCTGTCGTTCCTGGGAGTCGGCCTGCCGTCGACCGAACCCTCGCTCGGAACGCTGATCCGACTGGGCAACGACGTTCTGCAGTCGGGCGACTGGTGGATCACCCTCTTTCCGGCCGTGACGCTCGCGGCGCTGGTCCTGGCGGTCAACCTGCTGGGCGACTGGCTGCGCGACGCCCTCAATCCGAAGCTGCGATAGGGGTCACCAGGATGGCCGCCGCATCGAACAACCAGCCGCTCCTCGAAGTCCGCAACCTGCGGGTCGAGTTTCCGACGCGCCGGGGCACCCTGCTGGCCGTCGACGACGTCTCCTTCGATATCGCACCCGGCGAAGTGCTGGGCGTGGTGGGCGAATCCGGCGCCGGCAAGTCGCTGACCGGCAACGCCATCATCGGGCTGCTGGAGCCGCCGGGCCGCATTGCCGCCGGCGAGATCCGTCTGGAAGGGCGGCGCATCGACAATCTGGCCTACGAGGAGATGCGCCGGATTCGCGGCGCACAGATCGGCGCCATCTTTCAGGATCCGCTGACCAGCCTCAATCCGCTCTATTCGGTGGGCCGCCAGCTCATCGAGACGATCCAGACCCATCTGCCGCTCTCGGCCAGCCAGGCCAAGGCTCGGGCGATCGAACTGCTGCAGGAAGTGGGCATTCCCGGCGCCGAGATGCGCATCGACCACTATCCGCACCAGTTCTCCGGCGGTATGCGCCAGAGGGTCGTGATCGCGCTGGCGCTGTGCGCCGGCCCGCGTCTCATCGTGGCCGACGAGCCGACGACCGCGCTCGACGTCTCGATCCAGGCGCAGATCATCGCGCTGCTGAAACGCCTGTGCCGCGACCACGGCACGGCGGTGATGCTGGTGACCCACGACATGGGCGTGATCGCCGAGACCGCCGACAGGGTCGCCGTGATGTATGCCGGCCGCGTCGCCGAGATCGGGCCGGTGCGCGAGGTCGTGAAGCACGCCAAGCATCCCTATACCAAGGGCCTGATGGGCTCGATCCCGAGCCTCGGCGTTCGCACCGACCGTCTGACGCAGATCGACGGCGCCATGCCGCGTCTCACCGAGATCCCGACGGGCTGCGCCTTCAACCCGCGCTGCACCTTCAAGGGGCAGCGCTGTCTGGTCGAGCGCCCGAACCTGATGCCGGCCGGCGCCACACGCGCGGCCTGCTGGCTGCACGACAGCGGCGGCGTCGGCGCCCCCATCCTCAAGGAGGCGGTCGATGCCTGACGGCGGCGCCGATTTTGTCCGCATCGAAGGGTTGAAGCGTCACTTCGATGTCTCCGCACCCTGGCTGGTGCGCAAGCTCGAGGGACGGCCGCGCCAGGTCGTGCAGGCGGTCGACGGGATCGACATCGAGATCGCCAAGGGCGAGACCTTCTCGCTGGTGGGCGAGTCGGGCTGCGGCAAGTCGACGGTGGCGCGCCTCGTCGTCGGGCTCTATCCGCCGACGGCCGGCCGCATCGAATTCGACGGTAACGACCTGGCGGGCCGTCACAGCCGCTCCGACATGGCCGCGCTGCGGCGGCGCATGCAGATGATCTTCCAGGATCCGTTCGCCAGCCTCAATCCGCGCTGGCGCGTGTTCGACATCATCGCCGAGCCGATCCGCGCCTTCGGCCTCTCCACCGGCAAGGCCGATCTCGAGGCCCGCGTCGGCGCGCTGCTGCGGCAGGTGAAGCTCAACCCGGCCGACGGCCGCAAGTATCCGCACGAATTCTCGGGCGGCCAGCGCCAGCGCATCTCGATCGCCCGCGCGCTGGCCAGCGAGCCGGAGTTCCTGGTGTGCGACGAGCCGACCTCGGCGCTCGACGTCTCGGTGCAGGCGCAGATCCTGAACCTGATGGTCGACCTGCAGCGACGGCTGCAGCTCACCTACCTGTTCATCAGCCACAACCTCGCGGTCGTCTATCACATCTCCACGCGGGTGGGCGTGATGTACCTCGGCCGCTTGGTCGAGGTTGCCCCGACCGACACGCTGTTCCGGCGGCCCAAGCACCCCTACACGCGCATGCTGCTCGACACGATCCCCGACCTCGAGATGACGGGCCGCCAGCGCAGCCCTGTCGGCGGCGAAGTGCCGAGCCCGATCAACCCGCCCTCCGGCTGCTCCTTCCATCCGCGCTGCCCGTTCGCCAACGACCGCTGCAAGGCCGAGCGCCCCAAGGCGCTGCCGATCGAGGGCGGCACGGTCGCCTGCCACGCGATCGAGGAGGGCCGCCTGCCGATCGAGGACCGGACTTACGCGCTCAATACGTGACGTCTTTATCTGGATCGCAGCATCCAGATGACCTTTGCCATGGGACCAAGGAAGGTTGCCACCGTTCGCGTATCCGGATCGATCAGCAGGGGTATCTGGCCACTCGATCCGGTGCCGAAGGTGAGCAGCTCCCCGCGATACCTGATTGTGCCCAGTATCGAGGCAATTCTATCTTCTTTGACCAATGTAGCCGGCCATCGGCAACACCAGAGATCGACCGGTAACAGCTCGTCGGTTAGTCGATAGACAGTTGGCCGTTCTGAAGGGAGCGAACTTTCGCCATCGGATTCATCGAAGCGCCAAGTCTTGGATCCCTCATAACTCAAATCTACATACCTGTTTCGCTGGTCCGGAAGGCGACGCCAAACTGCCTTATCCATCCATATGATCGTTGGCTTGATGATGGAGCGTAGGAGCGGTTCAAAATCGGGATCGCTGAAAATCGCCGATGGAGAAAAATCGGCTCTCGCGTGGACAAATATCATGGGCCTTGTCGGAGCCAGTCCAAATCGGCGAAGCTCCTCATCCCTCTCCGATCCGTGAGGAAGGAGTTCGCTTCCGCCCACCCCCGCCGGCAGCTCCAGGGGACCAACGCCCGGAAAGGTCATGCTCGAAGAGACTTTGCAATCGAGTATGAAATCGTTCTTCGGACAATTCCGGTTGCTCTGGGCCGCGTGGGCGTAGTCGGTCAAGACCGTGGGACGTTCGATCGAATCGAGGAGGTAGTAGAGCGTCCGGCTCTGCTCGACGGGCGGCAAGACCGGTTGCCACGTCGATGTCATCTCGAGTTGGATTCGCCTGAGGTGGATACCCACGCCTTCGCCCCTGGGTAACCGCATGAAAACGGT
>JAESFK010000772.1_pt1 | contig 12673 bp, 10 predicted proteins | sample 9269391 | NCBI WGS metagenome assembly JAESFK01 (sample SAMN14506231, study PRJNA617097) | algae metagenome | isolation source: Drouetiella hepatica UHER 2000/2452 and co-occurring heterotrophs from... | place: Slovakia: Slovak Paradise National Park, Hrabusice, Kosice Region | collected 2000-01-01
CTCGTCGCCGACCACGCGCTGGCGCCCCGCGCCGACGGCGGGCTGGGGCTGCGACGCCTCGTGGCCCAGACGGCGGAGGACAACGGCGGCAGCAACGCGGTCCTGGACGCCGTCGGCTTCGAGATCTGGGGGCGGGAGACCGCGGCCGACGTCCTGCCGGACGGCCGGCCGGTCGAGTCCCTGCACTGGGAGCGGCTCAGGCGCTGACCCCGCCGGGCAGCCCGAGCCAGCCGGCCATCAGGGCCAGCTCCTCGTCGAGCTCACGGGCGTCCTCGGCCCCGCCGCGCCCCGGCTCCCACGTGCAGCGGCGCACGCGCAGGACCCCGGCCGCGCGGTCGCTCTTGAGGTCGACCCGCGCGACGAGCTCGTCGCCGAGGAGGAAGGGCAGCACGTAGTAACCGTGCACCCGCAGCTCGTCGGGCACGTAGATCTCGAGGCGGAAGTCGAAGCCGAAGATCGCGCGGGTGCGGTCGCGCTGCCAGACGAGGGAGTCGAACGGCGAGAGCAGCGCGCGGGCGTGGACCCGACGCGGCCGGCGCGCCGCGTGGTGCAGGTAGACCGGGCGGTGCCAGCCCTCGAGCGTGGCCGGCACGAGCGTGCCGTCGGCGACGAGGGAGGCGATGGCCGGCCGGGCCTGCTCGGGCCGGAGCCGGAAGTAGTCGCGCAGGCACTGCTCGCTGCCGACCCCGTGCGCCCGCGCCGAGATCTCGACGAGCCGGCGGAAGGCCTCCTCGTCGCCCGGCCGGGCGGCCGGGTCGAGGGCCTCGGCCCGCAGCGCCGGGGGCAGCACCCAGGCGGGATGGGCGTAGCGGCGCTCGAACTGCGCGGTGCGCCCGGCGCTCGAGAGCTCGCCGGACCAGAAGAGGTGCTCGAGGGCGTTCTTGACGAGCGACCAGTTCCAGCCCCAGTGCTCGCGCTCGCGCGGCAGGTCGTGGGCGAGGGCGGCCTCGACCTCCCGGCTCGTCATCGGGCCGCCGGCCGTCACCTCCGCCAGGACCGTCGCGACGAGCTGGGGGTGGTCGCGGGCCACCCGCTGCATCCCACCCCAGGCGTCGGACCGGGCCCGGCGCATCCGGAAGTCCAGCAGCGGCCACGTGGACGGCGCGACGAGCGAGGCCTCGTGGGCCCAGTACTCGACCACTCGTCGCGGTGCTCGGTCGCGCGCCCGGTCGAGCAGGTCGCGATCGTAGGGCCCGAGCCGGGAGAAGAACGGGAGGTACTGGCTGCGGACGACGACGTTGACGCTGTCGATCTGGACGATCCCGACGGTGTCGACCACGCGCTGGAGGTCACGCGTGCCCGGGGCGGGCGGGCGTGGCCGGGCGAAACCCTGGGCGGCGAGCGAGATGCGCCGCGCCGCCGGGCGGGTCAGCCGGACCGGGGCCGGCTCAGCCATCCGGCGGGACGAGGCGCTGCTGGTGCGCGTAGACCGCCGCCTCGACGCGCGAGTGCAGGTGCAGCTTCTCGAGGATGCTGCGGACGTGGTTCTTCACGGTGTTCTCGGCGATGCCGAGGCTCTCGGCGATCTCGCGGTTGACCATGCCGCGCGCGACGAGGCGCAGCACCTCGACCTCGCGGTCGGTGAGGTGGGAGTCGGCGGGGGCGCCGGGCGCGGCGTCCCGGCTGAGCCGGGAGAACTCCTGGAGCAGCGTGGCGGCCATGCCCGGCGGGATGATCGCCTGCCCGTCATGGACCCGGCGGATGGCGTCGGCGACCTCCTCACCCGGCAGGTCCTTGAGGAGGTAGCCGCTGGCTCCGGCCTTGATGGCCTGGAAGAGGTCGCTCTCGTCGTCGCTCATCGTCAGCATGAGGATGCGCGTGCCCGGGTCGGCGGCGTGGAGGCGGCCGGCCGCCTCGATGCCGCCGACCCCGGGCATCCGCACGTCCATGAGGACGACGTCGGGGCGCAGCCGGGCGCAGACCTCGACGGCCTCGGCCCCGTTGCTGGCCTGACCGACGACCTTGGCGGCGCCGTCGAGCTCGACGACGACGGCCATCCCCTGCCGGTAGAGGGCGTGGTCGTCGGCGATGACGACGCGGATCACCCCCGGCGGGGCGTCTCCGTCCTGGTCGCCGCTCACGCTCTCCTCCACGGGGTCATCGTGTCAGGTCCGGGGCGCCGGACCCAGCGGCCACGCCCGAGCCCGTGCGTCAGGACGCCGCGACCCGGACCTCGTCCTCGCCGGCGTCGGCGAGCGACCCGTCGAGGTCGAGGTGGAGGACGCCGTAGGACCAGCCCCGGCGGCGGTAGACGACGCTCGCGCGGTCGGTCTCCACGTCGTGGAACAGGTAGAAGTCGTGGCCGACGGCCTCCATCTCGCGCAGCGCGTCGGCGAGGGTCATCGGCTCGGAGCGGTGGACCTTCTCGCGGACCTCGATCGGGGAGTCGCCGAACGGGCGGCCGTCGGCGGCACCCTCGTCGTCGACCATGTCGGACGGCGCCTCGATGCGCGCGGTCGCGGCGGCGACGGACTCGGGGGTGCGGCGCCCGCGGTGGACCTGGCGCCGGTCGCTCTGGCGCCTCAGCCGTTCCATGAGCTTGTCGAGGACGACGTCGAGGGCGGCGTACTTGTCATCCGCGTACGCCTCGGCCCGGACGACGGGTCCCTTCCCGTAGCAGGTGACCTCGACCCGGTCGCAGGCCTTGGCCTGGCGGCGGTTGGGTTCGTGACTGACCATGACCTCGACGCGTCGGGTCCGGGGGGCGAGCTGGGTGATCTTGGCCAGCTTCTCCTCGATGTGGTCCCGGAAACGGTCGGAGACGGTCAGGTGCCGTCCGGTGACGACGATGTCCACGTGGTCCTCCTCGTGCTCGGTGGTGTTCGGGCTCAGCACTGGTCCGGCGTGGGAAGCACCACCTCCCGAGGAATCGGGTCCATGCACAGACGCTAGCCGCAGGACCGGGACCCCACAACACCGACGGGCGAACGTGGACCGGTCACCTCGCTCACCCTCCACGCCGGGCACCGGAGGGCCTCGTCCCGGTGCGCGGCGTCGCGGCGACCGTGGCCGCCGCCACGTGCACGGCGCCGGCCGCCCGCAGCGCCCGCGCGGCCTCGGCGAGCGTGGCCCCGGTCGTGACGACGTCGTCGACGACGAGGCAGGCCGAGCCCGCGACCACCCGGACCGCGGCGGGCGGGACCCGCAGTGCCCCGGCGAGGTTCGTGGCCCGGGCGGCCCGACCGAGCCGGGCCTGGTCGGCGACCCTCCGGACGTGCCGCAGCGCGGGCAGGCGCACCACCCGGGGGTCGCCGAGGCGCTGGACGGCGGCAGCGGCCATCTCGCCGACGGGGTCGTCCCCGCGCCGCCGGGCGGCCGCCGACGACTCGGGCACCGGCACGACGAGCACCGGCCGCCAGGAGCGTCGGGCCGCCCGCAGTGCCGGGTCCTCGTCGAGGGCGCGGGCCAGGGCGGCGGCGAGCAGGCTGACCAGCTCGGGGTGCAGGTCGCGGCGTCCGCCGTCCTTGTGGGCCGAGACGGCCCGGCGCACCGAGCCCTCGAGGACGGTCGCCGACCAGCACGCCGGTGTCGCCGGGGCCGCGGGCAGCACGGGAGCCGGCCGCCGCGCCCCCTCACGGCAGCCGGGGCACCACGCGGTGCCCGGGGAGCCGCAGCCCGCGCACCGGGTGGGCAGGACCAGGCCGGCCGCGGCCCGCAGGCCACCACCCCACCGTCCTCCGGCCCCACCCATGCGAGGACCCTGGCGCGGTGCTCGACCCTCGGCAAGGGACCGCCGGAGCGCCTGTGGACGACCGGACGGGGTACGGGACCTGTGGACGGCCCCGAGCGGTGCGAGCGGAACGAGCGCGTGGTCAGCCCGCTGCGGCGGCGAGGTCGTCGGCGGGGCCGCTGTCGACCCACCGGCTCCCGGACCGCGACAGGAGGCGGCCCTTGTCGGTGAGCACGTAGAGGTCGCGCTCGCCACCGGTCGTCGCGACGGCCCGGCCCCCCGCGACGGCGGTGAGCGGGGTGAGCATCCCGCCGACCGACACGACGAGCGGGCGGGGCGCGGCCGAGCGCGTGCCGGCGACCGTCATCAGCTGCTCGTCGTCGACCCAGGCGAGCCCGCGGGCCACCGTGAACCCGACGCCGAGGCGCAGCGGCGCCGAGAGCCGCTCGGGGCGCTGGGCGGTGCCGCGGATGACACCGGCGAGGTCGAGGGTCGGTGCCCCGCCGTCCGCGCGCGTCGAGAGGACGACGACCCGGTCACCGTCGGCGGCGACGCGGGCCTCGAGGACGCGTCGCCCGGCCAGCCAGTCGGCCCGCACGGGGCTCGCGGCCGCGGCCGTGGGGTCGGCCGGGTCGGCCCGGGTGTCGACCACCCAGAGCCGCCGGCCCTCGTCACCGATCCCTCCGGCCCAGAGGAAACCCCGGCGGTCGTAGGACGGCGCCCCGACGTCGGCGCCGAAGCCCGGCACCTCGTAGCGGTTGGTGCCGCGCCAGCGAGACAGCCCGTCACCCGACGGGTCGACGGCCGCGAGCTCGGCGCCGTCGGCGGAGAGGGCGAGGTGCGTGAAGTCGGCCGGCACGGCGGGGTAGCCACCGGCGGGAGCCACCGGCCGCCCCTGCTGCCGGGTGCCGGCGCTCGGGTCGAAGACGGTGACCTCGGCACCGCGCCGGACGACGGGCTTGGTGGTCGAGGCCGAGGGCGCGGCGGCCGGGAAGCCCACGCGGCTCAGCGACTCGACCGGCCCGTCGACGCCGTCGAGGTCGACCGGCACCCCGTCGACCGCGAGCGCGACCGCGCTGACGGAGGTGTCCTGGGTGAGGGTGGTGAGGAACTGGGCCCAGAGGTTCTGCCGCGTCACCTCACCGGGGGCCAGCTTGCTCGCGACGAGGTTGACCGAGGCCACCCCGTCGGTGTCGACCGACACCGCGTCACCGAGCAGGCGGGCCCCGGCGGGGACGGCCGTGGTGGCCGCGCCCACGAAGTGGTCGGGGACGGGGTCGAGCTGCGCCCGGGCCAGCCGGGTGGCCAGGCGGTCCAGCGGGAACCACCGCACGTCGGGCACGGTGGCACGGCGGCTCGTCGAGACGTAGTGCACGGCGAAGGGCTGCACGAGACGGGAGACCGAGCTCTGCGGGAGCCAGCGGCCGAAGCCCTGCGGGATGCCCGCGATCCGCCACTGCCCGCCGACGGTGCTCATCGAGAACGTGGCCGTGACCTTCGCTCCGGCCGCCGCCGGGGTGAACCGGCCCGTGACGTCGATCGTGCCGGCCGCGTCGGCCTCCGCCTGCACCGTCGCGTCGTCGACCAGCGTCGTCGAGACGGGCTCGTCGTCGGCGAGCAGGACGATCGTCTCGTCCGGGTTCCACCCCTCGCTGACCTTCGCCGTGAGGAACTTGCGCGCGTTGTCGTACTGGCCGTCGCTCGAGGCACCGGCGCTGAGGAAGCCGCCGACGATGCCGGCCCGGTCCTCGCCCGGGTCGGGGCCGGGGAACACGACACCGAGGTCGGGGGCGTTCCCGGAGCCGACCTCGAGCCCCTCCTCGACGGGACCGTTCCCGGTCAGCCCGCCGCAGCCGGTGAGCAGCGCCACGACCGCCGCGCCGACGAGCAGACGGACGGGCCGCCTCACGTCTCGTCCGAGGGACTGAGCGACAGCGGGGAGGTGTGCAGGCTCGTGCCGGCGTGCCGGGGCAGGGTGAGCCGGAAGCGCGACCCCTCGCCGGGCTCGCCCCATGCCTGGAGCCAGCCGTTGTGCAGCCGGGCGTCCTCGAGCGAGATCGAGAGCCCGAGACCGGTGCCCCCGGTGGTGCGGGCCCGGGCGGGGTCGGCCCGCCAGAACCGGGTGAAGACGTTCGCGGCCTCCCCCGGGCGCAGGCCGACGCCGTGGTCCTCGACGACGACCCCGACCGCGTCGGCCCCCACCGCGACGTGGACGTCGACCGGACGGCCCTCGCCGTGCTCGACGGCGTTGACGACGAGGTTGCGCAGGATGCGCTCGACCCGGCGCTCGTCGACCTCGGCCTCGGCGGGCTCGTCGGCCGCGTGGACCGTGATCGTGCTCCCCCGCCGGTCGGCCAGCGGCCGCGCCGCGGCCACGACCTTCGCGACGGTGTCGCGCAGGTCGACCGGCTCGAGGTCGAGGGCGGCGGCACCGGCGTCGAAGCGGCTGATCTCGAGGAGGTCGGCGAGCAGGGCCTCGAAGCGGTCGAGCTCGCCGGCCAGCAGCTCGGCCGAGCGCGCCACCGGGGGCTCGAAGCCCTCGCGGGAGTCGTGGATGACGTCGACGGCCATCCGGATCGTCGTCAGCGGGGTGCGCAGCTCGTGGGAGACGTCGGAGACGAAGCGCTGCTGGACGGCCGAGAGCCCCTCGAGCTGGCGGATCTGGCTCTGCAGGCTGTCGGCCATGTTGTTGAACGAGGTCGCCAGCAGGGCGAGGTCGTCCTCGCCGCGGGCGGGCATCCGCTCGTTGAGCCGTCCGGCGGACAGCCGCTGGGCGACCTCGCCGGCCCGACGCACGGGGGTGACGACCTGGCGCGTGACGACCCACGCCACGGCACCGACGAGGAGGGTGAGGATGACCCCGGCGACGAGGAAGGCGTTGCCGATGAGGTCCATCGTCGCGACCTCCTGCTCCATCGGGAAGATGAAGTACAGGTCGTACGGGCCCGCGCTGTCGGAGACCTGGACGACGCTGCCGACGATGACCGACGGCACGTCGCGCGTGCCGATGCGCACCTCGGTGAGCTGGGTCTGCTGCTTGGTGGGTGACGCGGCGACGGCCTGGCGCAGCTCGTCGGTGACGAGGTCGATGTCGACGGCCTTGCTGCTCGCGAGCTGGACGAGGGTGATGTCGGTGTCGTTGTTCGCCGAGCGGTCCATGACGACGTAGCGGCTGGGGTCCGGGCCGGGCGCGCTGAGCAACCGGGTCATGATGTCGTTCGCGGCCTGGTTGAGCTCGACGACCGAGGACGAGGTGGACGCGTCCCACTGCTTCTGCGCCTGCGCGGTGAGGGCGAGCGCCTCGTACTCCGAGCTCTGGACCCGGCTGCGCTCGAGCCCGTTGGCGATCTGCGCGTGGAGCACCGAGCCGAGCACCGTGACGACGACCAGGCCGAGGAGCATCGTCGTCGCGACGACCCGCAGCCGCAGCGACTGGCGCCAGCGCCGGCGGCCGCCGACCAGGCCGGCGCGGACGGTGGGCAGGAGCGTGCCCAGGGAGGTGCGCAGCCGGGCGCCCCGCCCGGAGGACGCGACGCGCTGCACACCGATGCCGGCGGACCCGGACATCGTCAGGCCTTGCCGGCCTTGTACCCCACGCCCCGCACGGTCACGACGATCTCGGGGTGCTCCGGGTCGTGCTCGATCTTGCTGCGGAGCCGCTGCACGTGGACGTTGACGAGGCGGGTGTCGCCGGCGTGCCGGTACCCCCACACCTGCTCGAGGAGGACCTCGCGGGTGAAGACCTGCCACGGCTTGCGGGCCAGGGCGACGAGGAGGTCGAACTCGAGGGGCGTCAGGGAGAGCGGCGCGCCGTCGCGGACGACGGAGTGCCCGGCGACGTCGATGGCCAGGTCGCCGATCGTCAGCCGCTCGGGTGCGGGGTCGTCGCCGCGGCGCAGGCGGGCGCGGACCCGGGCGATGAGCTCCTGGGGCTTGAACGGCTTGACGACGTAGTCGTCGGCGCCGGACTCAAGCCCGACGACGACGTCGACGGTGTCGGTCTTGGCGGTGAGCATGACGATGGGGACGCCGGACTCGGCGCGGATCTGGCGGCAGACCTCGAGGCCGTCGGTGCCCGGCAGCATCACGTCGAGCAGGACGAGGTCGGGGCGGTAGCGCCGGAAGGCCTCGAGGGCCGCGCCCCCGTCGGCGACGTGCTCGGTCTCGATCCCCTCCCCGCGCAGCACGATGCCGAGCATCTCGGCCAAGGCCAGGTCGTCGTCGACGACGAGCACACGACCCTTCACCCTGTCCCGTCCTTCCCCGAGCGCTGACAGCGGCCCCAATCATCACACAAACGGCCCTCGGGACCCACGAAACGCAGGAGTCCGGGGCGTCCCGGCCGTACCCTGTGGGCGTGCTCCACACCCTCGGCCTGTCGCGCCTCGACGCGTCGGCCACCATCCGGCTGGCCTTCGTGGTCCTCAGCGTCTTCCTCGCCGTCGTCTCGGACAAGGGGATCCTGCCCGCGCTGCCCTGGCTCGTGGCCGTCATCGTCCTCGACCTCGTGGTCGGCGCGCTCGACCGGATGCCCATCTCCCGGCAGGGCGTGCTCGACACCGTCGTGCTCACCCTGCTCTGCCTCTCCGCAGGAGCGGCCGGCGCGGGCTACGCCCTCGTCGACCTCGCGGCGGCGCTGCTCATCCTCGTCCCGGCCTACCACGCGGGCACGCGCTTCGGCCGGATCGGCTACCTGCTCACCGGGGTCATCGGCAGCCTCGTCTACCTCATCACCACGACGAACACGAACACCACGGCCGAAGGCGGCCTCCAGGTCGGGCTCGTCGCCTGGCTCGCGGCCGCGCTCGTGCTCGGCGCCCTCGGGGCGTGGAACCAGCGGCTGGCCTCCGAGCAGGGTCACGAGCTGTCCGATCCCGCTGCGCGCGAGGCGATCCAGCTCATCCAGCGCCTCCACGACCTGTCCGAGGAGATGGCCACCGGCCTCGACGCCCCGGCCGGCGCCACCCTCGCCCTCGACCTGCTCGCCGCCGAGGTCCCCTCCGCGCGCAGCGCCGTGCTCGTCGCCTCCGACTCCGAGCACCTCGTCCCCGTCGCCCTCCGCGGCTCGACGCGCGCCCCGTGGCACCTCGCCGAGGCGATGTCCGAGCTGCTCGCGCAGAACTCGGCGAGCTGGCGGCCCACCGAGGTCCCGTTCAGCGACGAGATGGGCCGGCGCAGCGCCCTCGTCGTGCCCTTCGCCTACGGCACCGGCCCGACGACCGTCGTCGTCGTCGAGCGCGGCGTCGACCACCCGTTCACCGAGGCCGAGCGCGCGGCGGTGTCCGACGTCACCCGCCGGCTCGCGCCGACCGTGCAGGCCGGCCTCCTCTTCGGCAACCTGCGCCAGTACGCCAGCCTCGAGGAGCGCAACCGCATCGCCCGCGACATCCACGACGGCATCGCCCAGGAGCTCGCGGCCCTCGGCTACGGGGTCGACGCGCTGCGGATGCAGGCCGGGCCGCCCGGGCAGGGCATGCGCGACGCGCTCGACGCCCTGCGCGACCAGCTGAGCGACGCGATGGCCGACCTGCGCCTGCACATCACCGACCTGCGGGTCGCCGAGCGCCCGGGCACCGGCCTCGGGGCGGTCCTCGGCGCCGCGGTGCAGAGCTTCGGCTCGATGACGGGGGTGCGCACGACGATCACCGTCAGCGAGGGCCGGCGCCGCCTCGACCCGCGCGTCGAGATGTTCGTGCACCGTCTCGTGATGGACGTCCTCGCCGACGCGCAGGCCTCCGGCGCGCGCAACGCGTGGGTCAGCCTGAGCACCTCGGTCGTCGGTCCGGCGGTCGTCGACGTGTCGCACGACGGCGACCCGCGGCGCGCCCGGCGCTCCTACCGCAACACGACGCTGGACGAACTCGACGGGACACTCGTGGTGCGGAACGAGCCGAACGGCCGCACCACCGTTAACCTGACCGTCGAGGAGCCGTCCACCGCGGGTGCGCTCCGGACAGGGACCTGACCCCCGAGGAGAAGCCGTGACGATCAGCGTGGTGCTCGTGGACGACCACGCGGTGGTCCGCGAGGCGGTGGCCGGCATGCTCGGCGCCCAGCCCGAGATCAGCGTGGTCGGCCAGGCCGGCTCGCTGGCCGAGGGCCGTGCGCTGTTCGACCGGCTCCTCCGGACCCCGCCGCCCGGCAAGGTCGTGGCCGTCATCGACGTGACGATGCCCGACGGCAGCGGCCTGGCCCTCGTGCGCGCCGTCCGTGAGCGCTCCAAGGACATCGGGCTCGTCGTCCTGACGATGCTCAGCGACGACTCGACGCTCCTCGAGGCGCTCGACGCCGGGGCCTCCGCGCTGGTGCGCAAGAGCGCGCCCGCCGACCAGGTGCTCTCGGCGGTGCGGCGCGCGGCCGACTTCCCGCTCGAGTTCTCCGCCAGCGGTCTCGCCGAGGCGATGCGCCGCCAGCACGAGACGCCGCAGACGACGCTGACCAGCCGCGAGACCGAGGTCCTCAAGCTGCTCGTCGAGGGCGCCTCCGTGGCCCAGGTCGGCCGTCAGCTCTTCATGAGCCCGTCGACGGTCAAGACCCACATCGGCAAGATCTACGAGAAGCTCGGCGCCCACAACCGGGCCAGCGCGGTCATCGCCGCGGTCCGGCTCGGTCTCGTCGCCGACGTCGACCGCAGCTGAGGCGCACGACCGCGAGTCGTGCCCTCTCCCGGGTCCCGTCGGAGGATCCACCGGGTGCCGACCCGGACGATCCTCCATCGGGCCGAGTCCTGCGGTGTCGCAGCGTCGGTAGCGCCGTGACCGGCGGTGCACGCCGCCCGGACCTGCCGATGACAGCGAGCTTCCGCGTCGTCACGGCGATGTTGGTCGGCCGCACGACGGCGGCGACGAGTCGCTGACGCGGCGTGGTCCGTGGACCGGTGACGATTCGCAGACCGTCGTCACCGTCGTGGCGGGAATCTTCTGCCAGGACGCGGATGGATCCGCGTCACCGAGTGGGTTTCCGCGCCGTCACGGGGATGACGCGGAACCTCGGGCCCTCGTCGCCCGAGGGTCACATGCCCGAGAAGGCGTCCATGATCTGCAGCGCACCGGGACCGATGATGACGATGAACAGGGCCGGGAAGATGCAGAGCAGCAGCGGGAAGAGGATCTTCACCGTGACCTTCTGCGCCTGCTCCTCCGCCCGCTGACGGCGCACGACGCGCATCTCCTTGGTCTGCTCGCGCAGCACGCCGGCGATGGGCAGGCCGAGCCGGTCGGCCTGGACCAGCGTGGAGACGAAGTTCTTCAGCTCGGGGGCGGTCGTGCGCTCGCCGAGGGAGGAGAACGCCTCGCCGCGCGACTTGCCGATCTGCATCTCGGACAGGACGCGCGCGAACTCGCCGGCGATCGGGCCGGTGACCGTGCGGGCCACCTGGAGGATCGCGGCGTCGAAGCCCTGGCCGGCCTCGACGCAGACGGTGAGCATGTCGAGCGCGTCGGCCAGGCCCTTGCGCATCTCGTTCTGCCGCTTGAGGCCCGCGTTGTAGACGAGCAGGTCGGGCAGGAAGAAGCCGGCGGCGCCGGCGGCCAGCGCGATGAGCAGCGCCTTGAGGTCGAAGCCCATGAGCAGCAGCACGAGGAGGGCGCCGACGATGAGGCCCAGGCCCTTGGCGCCCATGACCCGCTCGACGGTCCACGCCTGCGGGTTGCCCGCGCGGTCGAGGTTGCGGGCGATGCGGCCACCGGTGCCGGCGGGCGAGATGCGCGCGGAGAAGCCGCGCAGCCTCTCGAGCATTGGAGCGAGGAGCCGCTCCTGGACCCCGAGCTCGTTGCGCGCGACCTCGCGGACCGTGGGCTTGTGGTCGAGCAGCTCGAGCGAGCGGGCGACGCCCGTCGTGCTGCCGGCTCCCATCCCGACGGCGAGGACGAGCAGGACGAGCGCGAGGCCGATGAAGACGACGGCAGCGAGCAGGAGGATCACGTCACACCTCGATCTTGACGATCTTGCGCATCCAGAGGATGCCGAGACCGATGGCGATGATTCCGGCACAGAGCATGACCAGGCCGAGCGTGCGGGTCCAGAGCATGCTCACGTAGTCGTGGTTGGCCCACATGCTGTAGAAGAACAGGCCGATCGGGAGGCCGACGAGGGCGTAGGCGGAGAGCCGGCCCTCGGCGGAGAGGGCGCGCACCTGGCGGCGGAGCATCTCGCGCTCGCGCAGGGTCGCGGCGGTGGTCCGCAGGGTCTCGGCGAGGTTGCCACCGACCTCGCGCTGGATCCGGATGGCCATGGTCGTCCAGCGCATGTTGTGGCTGTCCATCCGCAGGGCCATCTTGTCGAGCGCGTCGCTGACGTCGGCGCCGATGCGGGCCTCGGCCAGCGCCCGGCTGAACTCCTTGGCGGCCGGCTCGGGCGCGTCCTTGGCGACCGAGTCGAGCGCCTGGAGCAGGCTGAAGCCCGAGGCGAGCGAGGTGGCGACGAGCATCATGACGTCCGGCAGCACCGACTCGAACTTGCGCGAGCGGCGCTTGGCGAGGAAGCGGAGCACGAAGGGCGGGGCGATGGCGCCGAGCACGAGACCGATGAGGCCACCGATGATCGGGTGCGACCCGAGGAGCAGGATGCCCGCGGCGAGACCGATGACGACCGCGACGAGGCGCATGACGAGCCACTCCCCCGCGCGCCACGGCAGGTCGGCGCGCACGAGGAGCTCCATCGTCCGGGTCGTCGAGTCACGGCCCTCCATGAGCTGCTCGCCCATGCTGACGATCGACTCGCTGATGGCCGAGGCGTTCGCGGCCTGGCGCTGCGGGGTCCGGGCCTTGCCGAGGCCGTAGTCGTCGATCGCCGAGATGCGCTCGCTGCGCTTGCTGCGGAAGGACGGGCCGGCGAAGGCGACCGCGAGGACGAAGATGCCGATGAACACGACGGCCACGGCCGGGACGAGCAGCGCCGGCGACACCGCCGTCAGCGAGGCCAGGGCGGCGGGGGTCTCGTCGAGGTCGGGGACGACGAGCGGGCCGTCGTCCTCGGGCACCTCGACGGGCGCGGTGTCGCCGA
>JAESFK010000773.1_pt1 | contig 12671 bp, 11 predicted proteins | sample 9269391 | NCBI WGS metagenome assembly JAESFK01 (sample SAMN14506231, study PRJNA617097) | algae metagenome | isolation source: Drouetiella hepatica UHER 2000/2452 and co-occurring heterotrophs from... | place: Slovakia: Slovak Paradise National Park, Hrabusice, Kosice Region | collected 2000-01-01
CCAGATTTTCCGTCACATCAGCGCGGCGGGGTAGTTCCACGCCGTGAGCGCCAGCACCACGCCGTGCGCCACCCGCTGGATCCAGATCTGCTCGTCGGGCATGTCGGAGGGGATGATCTCACCGGTGATTCGCCGCGCCTCCTCGGCCGCGTATGTGAGATAGAGCGCCGCCCCCTCGATCTCGCCGCGTGCTTCCTGGATGGGCTTGCCCTGCTCGGCCACGACGATCCGCGCCAGCCGTTCGCGGTTCTCCAGGATCAGCCGCGCGAGATCGCGAAGCAGCTGGCCGCGCGAGGCCGGCGGCATTGCCTCCCAGGCGGGCTGGGCGGCGCGCGCCGCGACGAGGGCGCGGTCGGCATCCTCGGCACTGCCGTTCGGAACCGAGGCGATGACGGCTTCCGTTGCCGGGTTCTCGACGTCGATCCACTCCTTGACGGTCGACTCGACCCATTGGCCGCCGATGAAATGCCTGTAGCGGTCGACCCCCTTCACGAGTTCCTTCATGGCGGGCATTCGCGGTGTTCTTTCCTTCTGGAGGCCATCGGTTTCGCGGCCGGCTTCAAGCGGCCGGTCGCAGCCGCTCGTAGCCCATCATCTCCGGAAGCCAGAGCGTGATGTCGGGCACGAGCACGAGCACGAAGAGGAGCGCGATCAGGACGATCAGGAAGATCCACAGTTCCTTGGTGATTTCCGCGACCTTGATCCCCGAGACGCCAGCGATGAGGAAGACGAGCTCGCCCATCGGCGGCGTGACAAGCCCGATCATCATGTTCACCACCGACACCACGCCGAAATGAACCGGGTCGATCCCGAGGTGGATCACCGTCGGCATCAGGATCGGCACGATGATCAAGAGCATCAGCAGCGTGTCGAGGAAGGCGCCGAGCACGAGGAACAGGATCGTGATCATGATCAGGAACATCTGCGGCGATAGGTCGAGGCCCGACATCCACAGGCCCATCCGCGTGGGGATCTGCTCGGAGGCGACAATCCAGTTCATCACCAGCGCGCCCGCGATCGTGATCGCGACCATGCCGGTAGAGCGGGAGGACGTGATCAGCACGCCGACGAAGTCGGACATGCTGAACGAACGGTACCAGAAGAAGGCGAGCAGCAGCCCGATGAACGCGCACACCGCCGCCGCCTCGGTCGGCGTCACCGCGCCGCTGTAGATGCCGCCCAGCATGATGAAGGGGATCGACAGGGCCGGCAACGCGCCCAGGGTGCCGTTCACGGCCTGCCGCACCGTGGGCGCGGGCTCGGTCGGGAAGTTGCGGCGTCGTGCGAGGTAAACGACCACCAGCGACTGCGCCCCGGCCAGCAACAGGCCGGGGATCACCCCGCCCATGAAAAGGTAGCCGATCGAGGTGTTGGTGACGGTGCCGTAGAGGATCATCGGGATGGACGGCGGAATGATGGGCCCCACCACTGCCGAAGTGGTGGACAGGGCCGCAGCGAAGCCGGGCGAGTAGCCGGCCTTGACCATCATGTCGACTTCCAGCTTTCCAGGTCCGGCCGCGTCGGCCAGTGCGCTGCCGCTCATGCCGGAAAAGATGACGCTGGCCACGATGTTGACGTGGGCCAGACCGCCCTTGAAACGGCCGACGAGAAGGTTCGCGAACTCGAACAGCCTGTCGGTGATCTTCGACGCGTTCATGATCTCGGCCGAGAAGATGAACAGCGGCACTGCCATCAGCACGAAGCTCGAGTAGAGCCCGTTGAGGCTCTGCGAGGCGACGAGGCCGATATCCTGGCCAGTCAGGAACAGGTAGACGATGGCCGCGCACAGCATCGCGTGGCCGATCGGCATGCCGAGGAAAGACCAGCCGAAAAACAGGCCGAACATGATGTAGGCGGAAGTGCTCACGCAGGCCTCAGAGGTGCTGGCGCCAGGACCGGCCGGACAGCTGCCAGACCCGGATCGCCGAGCCGATGATCACGGCCAGCATGAAGATGAGGAAGCAGGAGTAGACGAGATCCATCCGCACCTTGAGCAGCATCGATGAGCGCCGGCCGAGGAACGTGACGTAGTCGACCACGCCCGGCAGGGCCGCAAGGAAGATCAGCCCCATCGTGGCGGTGTTGACGATGGCAAGGACCCGTCGCGGGCGCGGCGGGACCGCGTGGTAGATCAGGTCGAATATGATCTGGCGGCGCTCGCTGACGAGCATGCCCGCGCTCCAGAACACAACCCACACATAGCCGATCGAACACAGTTCGAGCGACCACGCGACGGGCATGTTCAGGACGTAGCGGCTGACGATCTGGATCAGGAACCCGGCGAACATCACGGCGAAGAGAGCCGCCGAGACCAGCTCGATCGAGCGGCCCCAGCGGCGTGTCCAGCCCTTCGCTGGCGCCTCCTGATCTGCGGCGCCGGCAACCTCCATCCCTAGGCTGCCTTGATGCGGTCGAGCAGGCCCTCCGGCCAGGTCTTGGCGAAGTCGGAGTTCTGGAAGGCGTCCAGCACGCGGGCGCGGAAGGCGTCGACGTCGGGCGTCGTCACCGTCACGCCCTTGCCCTCCAGGAACGCCACCGCGTCCTTCTCGCCGGCGAGCACGTTCTCGTCGTTGTACTGCTTCGCCGCCGCCTCGGCCTTCTCGATGGCCGCCTGCTCCTCAGGCGTCAGGCTGTTCCAGAACGTCGCCGGCATGGCGAAGAACGTGTTGGACACCTGGTGGTTGGTCAGCACGACCTGCTTGGCGACCTCGTAGAACTTGCTGGAGATGATGTCCGTCAGCGGGTTTTCCAGCCCGTCGATCGTGCCGGTCTGCAGCGCGAGGTAGATTTCCTCGAAGGCGAGCGGCGTGGCGTTGCCGCCCAGCGCGTTGCCGAGGAACTGCCAGGCTTCGGAACCGGGCATGCGCAGCTTCAGGCCCTTGAGATCCTCGGGCGTCTTCACGTCCTTCAGGTCGCGCAGCATCACCTGGCGGCTGCCGAGGTACTGGCTGCGCACGATGTGGATGTCCATCTCGTCGGCAACCTTCTTCTTGAACTCCGTGCCGATCTCGCCGTCGTAGACGGCATCGAGATGGGCGGCGTCGCGCATCAGGTAGCCCGTGGTGAAGATCGAGTATTCCGGGATCAGCACCGAGATGTCCTGGGGCGAGATCATCCCGACCTCGAGGTTGCCGCGCTGCATCGCCTCGATCTCGGTGCCCTGGCCGAACAGCGTACCGTTGAAGTGGATCTGGACGTCGAATGCGCCCGGCATCTCCGCCTCCAGCGCCTCCTTGAACTTCACCAGCCCCTTGGACTGCCACTCCTCGGCGGAGCCGGGCGTGGAGATGCGGATCACCTTCGCCTGGGCGTAGGCCATGCCGGGGATGAGCGTAGCCGAAGCCAGCGCCGTTGCGGCGGCCATCAGCGTCCTGCGGGTCATGCGCGGTGCAAGCGACGACGAATTCGATTGTGACATGTCTGCCCCCTCCTGAGCTTCGGTTCTTGGCGGTTCGCGGAACCCGCGCGTTGATGCAAACGAGGCTTCCATAGGCCGCGGCGAGCGTCAAGATAAATGTTGACAATGTGCAATCAATCATCATTTCTCCACCGGGACGGCGACCTGCTCCGGGCGCCCGGAGTTTTGGACACGCCATGACGGCCACCAGGGACGACCGCGCGACCGAAGGTCTTCCGCCGACAGATTGTCTCGTGGTGGCGGCCGCCACGCCCGTTGCGGCCGATCTCGCGCCTGACGCCGAGCTGTTGTCCGCGCACTGCCGCATGCTGCTGGACGTGGGCTGCGACGGCATCGCCTTGTTCGGCACCACCGGCGAGGGTCCGGAGTTCACCGATGCCGACCGGATGGGCACTCTGGAATCCGTGCTGCGGTCCGGCATCGCGCCGCGCCGGCTGGTCGTGTCCGCGACGGCGCTGCCCATTGGCCATACGGTCGAGCTTGCGCGGCATGCGATGGATCTGGATGTCGACAGCATCCTGCTGATGCCGCCCTGCATGTTCCGCTCGAACGTGACCGCCGAGGGCACCTTCCGCTTCTTCGCCACGGTCATCGACCGCATCGGCCGCAGCGACCTGCGGCTGTGCCTCTACCACTTCCCCGATATCTGCGGCGTGCCGCTGGAACCTCTGGTGGTGCGCCGCCTGGACGAGGCATTTCCGGGCATCATTGCCGGCATCAAGGACAGCGGCGGCGATTTCGGGTTCACCGAGACGCTGATCCGCGCCTGCGGCCATCTCCGCGTCTACACGGGGACGGAGACCCACCTTCCGCAGGCGCTCGCGGCCGGCGCGCGCGGCACGATCTGCGGCCTCGGCAACGTCATGCCCCGCCTGTTGCGGGCCATGTTCGACGCGCCGACGGCCTTCGACCGGCGCCGGATCGCGCAACTGATCATCGCCGCGGATGCCATCCTGTCCCGGCAGTCCTTCGGCGCATCGGTAAAGGCGGTGCTCGCCCATGCCACCGGCCGGCCCGACTGGGCGCGCATGCTGCCCCCGCTGGAAGCATTGCATCAGCCCGAGCGTGGGTGGATGCTGCGGGACTTCGACCACTGGGAGCAGTCGCTCCCCGCGCCGATGCGCAGCTTCGCGGCGGACGATGCCCCGGCGGACGAAGGAAAGGTCCTGCCGCTGCGGCGTGCTCTCTGAATTCTGAAAGGAAGCCTGATGACGATGTGGAGTGGCGTTTTCCCTGCGGTTACCACCAAGCTGAGGGAAGACGGCGGGATCGACCTCGACTGGATCCAGAAGAGCATCGACCGCCTGATCGCAGGTGGCGTCTCCGGCGTGATCGTCCTGCCGATGCTGGGCGAGAACGCCTCGCTGGCGATGGCCGAGCGCGAGACGGTCATTCGCGCCGGGAAAGAAGCGGTCGCCGGCCGTGTCCCGCTTCTGAGCGGACTGGCGGAGGTTTCGACCGCATCGGCCGCCGCGTCCGCGCGTCACTATGAAAAGCTCGGCGCCGAAGGGCTGATGGCATTCCCGTCTATCGCCTACAAGAGCGACCCGCGCGAGACCGTCGCCTGGTACAGGGATCTGGCAGCGGCCTGCGGCCTGCCAATCATGATCTACAACAATCCGATCGCCTATGGCGTCGACGTCACGCCGCCGATCCTCGACCAACTCGCCGACACGCCGTCCATCGTCTGCATCAAGGAGGAGTGCGGGGACATCCGCCGCGTTACCGACATCTACAACGCCTGCGGCGACCGCTTCGCGGTGTTCTGCGGGGTCGATGACCTCATCCTAGAGAGCGTCGCGCTTGGCGTCACCGGATGGGTGTCGGGCATGACGAACGCCTGGCCCGCCGAATGCGTGGAACTCTTCGATCTCGCGCGGTCGGGCCGCTATGACGAGGCGCGCGCGCTCTACCGGATCATGACGCCGGCCTTCCACCTCGACACCCACGTCAAGCTCGTCCAGTACATCAAGCTGGCCGAAACCCTCGTCTATGGCGCGCCGGAATGGGTGCGGGCGCCGCGCCTGCCGCTCGAAGGCACGGAACGCGAGCATGTGTCGGCGGTGATCCGCGACACGATCGCGAAGCTGGAGACGTGGGCCACTCCGTCGTCAACGCTTCGCGCCGCGTCCTGAGAGGCCCGAATGGCTCACGCCCTGAACATGCCTGCTTCATCCGAGCCGCAGCAGGTGCCTTCGCTCGGCGGCAATCGGCCGGCCCTGGATTCGACCGAGGTCTGGCAGGCGCGCACCGACCTCGCCGCCTGCTTCCGCATGGCGGCCCGCCACGGCCTGGAGGAGGGCATCTGCAACCATTTCTCCGCGATGGTGCCTGGCTATGACGACCTCTTCATCGTCAATCCCTACGGCTACGCCTTCCGTGAGTTGACCGCATCGCATCTCCTGATCTGCGACCTCGACGGCAACGTCGTTGCCGGGGAGGGGCTGCCGGAGGCGACCGCCTTCTACATCCACGCACGCATCCACAAGCGCATCCCGCGTGCACGCGTCGCCTTCCACACCCACATGCCCTACGCCACCGCCCTGTCGATGACGGAGGGAGAGCCTCTGATCTTCGCCGGCCAGACCGCGCTGAAGTTCTACGGGCGCACCGTCTTCGACCGCAACTACAACGGCCTGGCCCTGGACGAGCGCGAGGGTGATCGCATCGCGGCGGCAGTGGGCGACGCCGACATCGTGTTCATGAAGCACCATGGGGTCATGGTGCTCGCCCCGACCATCGCCGAGGCGTGGGACGACCTCTACTATCTTGAGCGCGCCGCGCAGGTACAGGTTCTCGCCCTGTCGACCGGGCGGCAGGTGCTGCCGGTCGATCCGGACATCTCGGAGGCCGCCTACCGGCAGATGCGGGAGGGCGATCCGGAATCCGCCCGGCTGCATCTCGCGGCGATCCGCCGCACCCTCGATGCCGAGGAGCCGGGCTATGCGCGCTGACGGTCCTCGATCATGAGCGCCGACGGTCGCGCCGCTTTCGTTACCGGCGGCTGCAGCGGCATCGGCCTCGCCGTCGCCCGGGAACTGGCCCGCAGCGGGCAATCCGTCGGCGTGATGGATCGGTCCGTGCCGGACGGCAGGGCGCTCGCCGGCGAACTCGAGGCACTGGGGGCGCCGAAGGCTTGCGTGGTGCCCGGCGATCTCGCCGTCATCGAGAGCCATGCCGCCATTCTGGACCAGGTCGAGAGCCAGATCGGCCCCATCGATGTTCTGGTAAACAATGCCGGCGTGCCCGCGAAAGTGCGCGGCGACCTGCTGGGCCTCGCTCCGGACTCCTTCGACCACGTGCTCGGCGTGAACCTGCGCGGCACCTTTTTCCTCACGCAGAACGTCGCCCGCCGCATGGCGGAGCGTCCCGCGACGACGGACAGGCCACGGGCGATCGTCGTCGTCTCCTCGGTGAGCGCGACGATGGCCTCGCCGGAGCGCGGCGAGTACTGCCTGTCGAAGTCGGCGCTGCCGATGCTGGTGAAGCTCTTCGCGCTGCGCTTGGCGCCGCTTGGCATAGGCGTGTTCGAGGTCAGGCCCGGCATCATCCGCACGCCGATGACGGCCGGGGTTGCGGCGCGCTACGATCCGCTGATCGCGGGCGGGCTGGTGCCGTCGGGCCGTTGGGGGGAGCCTGAGGACATCGCGCGGACGGTCGGCCTGCTTGTGCGCTCCGATCTCTCCTTCGCCACCGGCACGGTCATTTCCGCCGACGGCGGCCTCGGCATCGCCCGGCTGTAGGGCTCGGGCGTGTGGACAGGTCGATTCCCTTGGTGAGGTGACTCCCGGTCTGCATCGCCCATCGGAAAGTCATGGACGCGCCGGCGGCCTTGCGCCCGGTTGTCAACTTCCGCAATGTTCGGGCAAATGAACTCACAAACCTCACTACGAGGCCGTGCGTCGGGACAAGTCCGGTCTGCCCGGCGCCAACGGGACGATGAAAGCCAGCCGAATCCCATCCAGCTTCCTTTCTGCCCTATCGCAGTTCGGGACGCGTCTGTCCCGCATCCTCCGCAGGATCGTTGCACCCGGAAGTGTCCGTGACATCGCCTTGACCGGAACGTCCAACTGCGTCGTCACGAATGGATTGTCAGCCGGACTTGCACGCCATCCGAGGACGCGGCGATTCCGCAACAAGTCGTTCGGCGCGTCCGGAACGGTTGCCATCGCGTCGCATCTCACGGACTTCGACCTCGGCGGATACGACTATGTCTTCATCGAATACTGCCTGAACGAATCGACGCTGATCGCGTCCGGGCGTGAACGGCTGGAAAACACTTACAGGCAAATTGCGGCCATGGTCGATCATGCAGCCGGATGCGGCTGCGTTCCCGTCCTTGTCAACCTTCCCACGATCAACACGATCGGCAGGAAGATGCCAATGCTGAAGATGCTCGAAGACGAGTTCGTGGCGCGCGGAGTCGCGCTGTTCGACATGCAGCATCTCCTCGAAGAACGCGCCCGGATTCGCGGTGTCGACATCGATGCCTGCTTCATGGACGCAATGCATCTGGATCGGCGGATCGCATTCGATCTCGGCCGGCTTCTGATCGGTACCATGGAGCGCGCACGGGCGGCGGGTGCGATCCGCGACGAACCGACGATCACCGACGCGGAGTTCGGAAGCGTGGGCTTCATCGCGGCGGATGAGAATCTTCGTTCCGAAGCCGAGATGATCGACAAGTCCAACCGCTTCCTGAAAGCTTCGCTGCTGCGATTGGTGACGGGTCAGAGCGTCACGCTTCCCGCGCCCCGCCACGGGCGCTATGCGCTGCGCGGCGTCACATACAATGCGCGGCGCAGCATCGGCCGGCTGGTGACGGGCGACGGCGACGTCGTGATCGACGTCAAGCCGAACAGGTTGTTCGGCACGGAGCGTGACCTTCTGATGGTGGCGCTACCTTCCCCGTTGCCCGAGACGCCGATCGATGGCGAACTAAGGCTGGTCTACGAGCCACCGGATGCCGCCGACGCGCCACGGCCCTCAGGCCCGGTGCAGTATCCGCCCGCGTTCGAACTGGCCGGTCTCACGGTCCACCACTTCGACGACTTCAGGCCGCTACGGGTGATCGAGATGAACGAAACGCACCGTCGGTTGCACGAGACCCTGACGGCGAAGGACTTGGCGCGGCTCGATAGCGTATGGGACATATGCTTGGAAGAAGCGGGCAGGAGGGGAGAACCCAAAGCCGACTTGTCCACCCCTGACGAGGTCTGATTCCATCCGGCCTATGCGCGTCGGCGCACCCGCCGCAGGGGCTCCGCCAGGGCCGTGATCTCGTCGTTGGGCACGTCAGTCGCCCAGTCTGTGGGTCTGTCGCAAATCGGGAGGACGTAGGACTGCTGCTGCTGGCCGCGCCACCTGACCACTACGCCGGACAGCAGGAACGGCTTCCCTCGTATCGAGGATGATTCGCGATGGTCCTCGACTGTGACTGTCAGCCCGGCACTGCCGAAGTCCACCGGTTTGCCCACGGGACAGCAGATGAGGGTGAACTTGCCGTTCCGGGCGATGGATTGATGTTCGTCCACGAGGCGGATGCGTGCACCCTCGGCGGTCGCCTCGACGATCGGCTTGCCGCAGGACTGGTCGAAGCAGAGGCCGCACAGCGTTCCGCCATCCGGGTGGTTGACGGTGAACGACTCTCCCACCTCGATCGAAGCATAGTCCGCCTTGATCAGTTTGCTTTGCGCAGTCCCCATCCTTCCGTTGGCCAGACCGCCGAGTTCGTCCGCGCGGACGAGTTCGAGGCGGTCGAACAATCCCGCAGTCTTGGGCTCAAGCCTCGCTTCAGACCGGAAGGCGGCATCGAGCTTGCGCGCCACGTGGCGTCCGACGAGAACAGCTATCTCCCTGTGGACATGCATCATGTCGAGGAAAAACCTCTCCGGTCCCATATCGAGGCGGCGACCGATGGTCTCGATCAGGTGGTAGATATCGAAGACAGGAACGCCCAGCGCCATCACGTGCAGCTTCAGCCAATCCTCGAAAGGCCGTTCGCGGGTAAGCCGTTTCTCGTGGGGGAAAATGACGAACACACAGCGGCATCCTGCAGCGGTCGCCCGTGCCAAGAGATCGAGCACGTTGCTGGCGGATTGGTCAAGTGTCGTCTGTTTTGTAAACAGAAAGACCTCTTCGTTGACGCAATAGTCCACCACGCAGAAATCGAACAGCGAAAAGTCGATGTTGGCTAAATGATATCCGAGCGCCACTGTTCCCGAAGCGCCGATAGAGTGGTTTGAAATATGACTGTCGGGATATTCAGATGCTAGCCCCGAGACAAATCCGGGCCTGAGGATTGAATTCGATGTTCCGGAGATCAGAATCCGGGGATTCTGGGGTGATACAGAGCTCACAAGACCGTCGTCGATAAGGGGATATGCATCAGTATTCATGAAGATAAACTATGTATATAATCACGATTATGAAAATCGTCAAGAATTTATTGGTTTTCGATCGCTATCACTATGTGGCCTCCGATTCAAGTCCTCGACCGCGGCGATAGCCGCCTCAAGATCGGGTGGGGCGTACACCACGGTTCCAGCCTCCGCGATGAGGCAAAGTGACTTTCGTACAGGTGGAATGCCCAGGATGGTGGCCGTAGGCGCCGCCATTCTCGACTGGCTTCTCGCCGAGCAGTGCGTCGTGCTGACCTGCTCGGCGCTCTATCCCGAACGTGGAAAACTGGGCCTCAGCGCGCCCGGCCCCGCACCGTCGAATAGACCAGCGCCGCGAACAGGATGAGCCCGCCCTGGAAAACGTACTGGTAGGTCTGCGACAGCCCCAGGAAGGAGATGGCGTTGAGCACCTCTGTCAGCAGCACCGCGGCGAGCAGCGTGCCGAAGAAGGTTCCGCGGCCGCCGCGAAGGCTGGTTCCGCCGAGCACCACGGCCGTGATGCTGGCCAGCGTATAGCTCGCCCCCTGCTGCGGATCGCCGACGCCGATCTGCGCCATCAGCATGATCGCGCCAAGCGCCGTGAACAGCGAACTGGCCACATAGGCGGCGATCACGGTGCGGTCGACATGGATGCCGATGCGCCGCGCCGACTCCTCGTCGGAACCGACCGCGCGCAACTGCCACCCCGGCCGCAGGCGACGCAGCGCATACTCGGCCGCGATCGCGAACGCGACCATGACGATGAACGCCACCGGTACCGGCCCCAGCGACCAGGTGATCATCTCGATGACGTCGTAGCGGATGTAGCCGTCCGGACCGTCGCGCAGCAGGAAGCTGCATCCCTGCAGCCCGATATACATCGCCAGCGTCGCCGCGATCGGCGTGAAATTGGCGAACCGGATGAGGGTGCCGTTTATGGCGCCGATCACTGCCGCCGCCACGAACATCAGGACGAACCCCATCGCGACCGTCATTGCCGGCTGGCCATCGAGGACGAAGAACGAGGCGATCACGACGAGAAAGCCGGCCAGCGGCCCGACCGACAGATCGATGCCCGACGACATGATCGCGACGGTCTGGCCGAGCGCGATGAAGCCCAGCGCCGTCGCCAGCAGCAGCATGTTGGAGATGTTGAAGAAGGACAGGAAATTCACGTTCTGCGAAAAGACCAGCAATCCCAGCAGCACGGTGACGATGGCAAGCGGAATCGCGGGCGCGTTGTCTGTCTGCACGAAGTGGCGAAGCCCGCTGCGCCCCCGCCCCTTGTCGCGTTCCGGGGCGCCCTGGCCGGCATCGTGGTGGGTCACGGCGCTCACGGCCGCGGCGACGATCCGGGCCTCGACGACGTCGTCACCGGTCAGCGTCTCCACGACGCGTCCGCGCGACATCACGATCACCCGGTCGCACAGGCCTTCCAGTTCGGCCGCGTCGGACGAATTCACGACGACCGGCGTTCCGGAATCCGACACCTCCCGCAGGATCCGATAAATTTCCGCGCGAGCGCCGACGTCGACTCCCTGCGTCGGTTCATCCGCCACGATCAGGCCCGGCTCCGAAAGAAGGGCACGGGCCATCACCACCTTCTGCTGGTTTCCTCCCGACAGCGACAGCACCGGCGCCTCGATGCTCGGCGCCTTGACGGCGAGCGACCTGAATGTCGCGGTGACGCTGTCCAGTTCCTTCTTCCGGCTCAGGATGCCGTTCGTCGCAAACTTTTCCAGCGCGCCCAGGGCGGCGTTCTCACGCACGGTCAGCCCGCCCGCCAGCCCTTCCGCATGCCGGTCGGACGGCATGAAGGCGGCCTCCTGCTGGAGTTCCTGCTGGGAAAGCGTCCGCCCCTTCAGGGTGACACTGCCCTGGAACGCCTCGAGGCCGGCCAGAATGCGCATCAGCTCCGACTGGCCGTTGCCCTCCACCCCGGCGACACCGATGATCTCGCCGCGCGCGACTTCGAAGCTGACGTCCCGGACGCGGTTTCCGCTCAGCGCCTCGACCCGAAGGTTGATGTCGCCCGCGCCGCCGCGCGACTTCGGCGGAAAGGTCGAGCCGAGGTGGCGGCCAACGATCATGCGCAGCAAAGCTTCGTCAGTGATCTCGTCGACGAGGGCGCTGCCTTGCAGCCGGCCGTCGCGAAGCACGGTGACGCGCTGGGCGATCTGGCGGATCTCCGCCAGCCTGTGCGTGATGTAGATGACAGACGTCCCCTGACGCACCACGTCCCGGATGCGGCCGAACAGCATGTCGGTCGCTTCCTGGTCGAGCGACGCCGTCGGCTCGTCCAGGATCAGGACCTTCGGCCGGATCGCCATCGCCTTGGCGATTTCGAGCAGGTGCTTCTGCGCGACGGTCAGCGAGTCGGCACGGCCCTGCAGGGCGATGTCGAGGCCGACCGCATCGAGCATCGCCTGCGCCACGGCCTGCGGCGACTTTCCGTCGAACAGCGTCCGCGGCAGCGCCACCCGCAGGTTTTCGAGCACCGACAGGTCGTCCAGGATCGCCGGATGCTGGAACGAGATCGCGATCCCAAGTGACCTCGCCAGGTCCGGCGACATGGAAGCGATGCGCCGGCCTTCGAACTCGATCACCCCGCCGTCCGGCTGCAGCGTCCCGGAGATGATGTTCATGAGCGTCGACTTGCCGGCGCCGTTCTCGCCGAGAATGGCGTGCACTTCGCCGGGCCGGAATTCCACGCTGACGTCGGCCAGGGCCGTGACGCCGGAGAAGAACTTCGAGATTCCGGTGAGCTTCGCCGTCGCGGGGCCGGATTCCGACCCACGGTCGCCGAGGCTGGCCAGATCTCCAGGCTCCGCAGCCGCAACCGTATCGCGCATTGCCTCTCCGATTCACGTGGT
>JAESFK010000774.1_pt1 | contig 12667 bp, 16 predicted proteins | sample 9269391 | NCBI WGS metagenome assembly JAESFK01 (sample SAMN14506231, study PRJNA617097) | algae metagenome | isolation source: Drouetiella hepatica UHER 2000/2452 and co-occurring heterotrophs from... | place: Slovakia: Slovak Paradise National Park, Hrabusice, Kosice Region | collected 2000-01-01
CACCCTGGCCGTCAACGTCGTCGGGTCCCTCGTGCTCGGGGTCCTCGTCGGCGATGCCGTCGGCGGCTCGACCCTCGCGCTCGTCGGCACCGGCTTCTGCGGCGCGCTGACGACGTTCTCGACCCTCGCCCTCGAGCTCTGGGACGCCCTCGACGACGAGCGTCCGGTCGCGGCGGCCGTGAACCTCGGGCTCTCCCTCGTCCTCGGCATCGGCGCCGCGGCGCTCGGCTACGCCCTCGCCGCCTGACCCGATCACGAGTCGAGTGCGGAAGAGGTCGTCAGGGCGACCACTTCCGCACTCGACGCGTGATGGACGGGCAACGCACGACGCCGCCCGCCCCACGAGAGCGGGACGGGCGGCGCAGCACCGGGGAGCCGGGTCGGTCAGCGACCGTGCCCGTGGCCGTGCCTCGCGACCACGCCGGCGGCGCTGACGATGCCGGCGCCGTAGAAGGCGTTGAACTGCTTCGAGCCGTTGCAGGTGGCGGTGTACTCGGGGCCGCGGCCCTCCACCAGGTACTCCTGGACCCCACCGGCCGGGCAGGCGTGCTCGGTGGCGGTGCCCATGACGATCCGCCGCACGGTGTCGGGCGCGAGCCCGAAGCCGCCGCGGCCCTGCGACCTGCCGTGCGCCGAGACGGCGAGCGCGGCGACGCCCGCGGCGTGCGGCGAGGCCATCGAGGTGCCCTGGAGGTACTGGTAGTACCCGCAGACCTGCTTGCCCCGCAGGGTGCGGCAGTCCTTCATCGTGCCGAGCTCCTCACCCGCGGGGGTGATGTTGCCGTCGGCGTCGACCTGTCCCTCGGCCTGCATGACGTTGAGCGGCGCGGTCGAGAGGATGAGGTTGCCGTTGGTGCGGTAGGTGTCGGTGCCGAAACCGTCCCGGAACCAGCCGCCCGGGGCCGCGACCTCGATCTCGCCGGAGCGCAGGTCGGTCGCCCAGTTCGAGTAGTCGGCCTTGCGCTGCGACGGACCCACGGACGAGACGCCGAGGACGTGCGGGCCCTCGACGGGCAGGTCGAAGCAGGTGTCGTTGTCGATGGTGCGGTCGTGCTCGGTGCCACCGGGGTAGTCCGGGCTCGAGGTGTCGGTGCGCGGGTTCGACAGGTCCTCGTTGTTGTTGCCGAGGGCGCCGACGAGCGTGACGCCCTTGCGGTGCGCGTAGTTGAGCGCCTTGGTCATCGTCTTGATGATGAGGTCCTGCTCGGCGGCCTGCTCCGGGGTGTCCTCGGGCGCACCGCCGATGCAGTTGTAGGCCCACGGGTCGACGTAGAAGGACATGTTGACCACGTCGATGCCCACGTCGCCGGAGTAGGTCAGCGCGTTGGCCGTCGGGGTGAGGAAGAAGTAGCCGCTGTCCTGGCCGGCGCGGACGTTGACGACGTCGATGTCCGGCGCGACACCGGAGACGCCGATGCCGTTGAGCGCGGCGGCCATCGTGCCGGCGACGTGCGTGCCGTGGCCGTCGTCGTCGTGGTCGGCGGGGTCGACGCACCCGGCGTACTCGCACGGGCCGTCGATGTCGGGCATGTCGGTCGTGAAGTTCCGCGACAGCCTCCGGTCGAAGTTCGCGGCGAGGTCGGGGTGGCTGCCGTCGACGCCGGTGTCCATGACACCGACCTTGACGCGCTTGTCGCCGCGCTCGGTGCGGTGCGCCTTGTCGGCGCCGATCATCGTCATGCCCCAGAGGTAGCTGTCGAGCGGGTCGGCCTTGCTGCCCTTGGGGCCCTTGGGACCGTGGCCCTTGCCGCCGCCGTGCCGGGCGGCATCGGCGTGCTCGCGGCTGACCGCGTCCTTGTCGGGGGCGGCGTCCGGGGAGCGGCCGACGATGCCGTCGCGCGCGGCGGCGGCGACACCGGGCATGGCGCGGGCGGCGGCGGCGAAGCCACCCTTGGTCGACTCGACCGAGACCAGGCCGATGTCGGTGTTCACCGAGGTCACGGTGGCTCCGGCCTTCGCGAGGCGCTGCGCCAGGGACTTCGCGTCGGTGCCGTCCGCGGCCAGGACCGCGTAGCCGGTGCGCGCCGTCGTGGTGGCCGCCGCGGTCTCGGCGCCGGATGCGGTCGCCGTCGTCGCCGTCAGGGCGCCGGCGACCAGGGCCACGGCACCGGTCAGGGCGACCATGCGAGATCGTCGCATTGGGGTGTCTCCTCCGTCGGGGATGGGCACGGCGGTGTGCCCGGTCCGAACCGTAGGCCCGGACCCCACCGGACGGGGGTTTCGTGACCGCCCCGGCGGTAGCCGGTCGGGCGCCCCTCTCAGGTTGTCGGGCTGTCCACCTCGACCTCGGTGCGGTACTCCCACCCGTCGGCGAGCGGGAGCGTGTCCCCGCTCCAGAAGCGGCCCGGGTCGTACCAGTTGGTCGGGACGTCGTCGCGCAGGATGCCCATGTCCTCGAGGGTGGCGGCCACGACCTCCGCGCAGTAGGCGTCCTCGGGGCGCAGGCCCTTGCGCTCGAGGGCCTTGCGCGACAGGTGGGCATCCCGCCCCCGCAGCCAGCGCCAGCCGAGGCGGACGGTCGAGGGGAAGGACACTCCGTCGAGGCGGGCGATCGTGCGCAGGGCCGCGTCCTCCTGCTCGCGCCCCACCCCGGGCTCGAGCTGGCGCACCCACGCGCGCTGGCCGTAGCGGACCTGCCAGGTGGTGACGGCCTCGGCGAGGTCGTGCAGCTGGACCCCGCGGTGGTGGTCGCCGGTCCAGTGGTCGCGCATCGAACGGCCGAGCTCGGCGTGCCACATGAGCGGCGGGAGGTCGTCGAGCACGACGGCCATCCCGACGTGGTTGACGGGCGCGTTGCTCGCGGTCTGGATGAGCCGGTCGGCGACGGTGCCGCCGCGGAAGATCCACAGGTCACCGGTGCGCGTCGCCGCGACGGCCTCGTCGAAGGGGACGGTGGAGGGTGCCGGGCGCGCCATGGGGGCCAGTCTGCCGGGTGCCGCTCGCTAGGGTGGCGGCGTGGACCCGAACCGCAGGTGGAAGCTGCTCGGACTGGCCGGGCTGGCCGGCGTCGTCGCCACCGGGGTGCTCGTCGCCCGCGACGAGCGGACCCGGCGCGCCTACAGCCCCGACGAGGTGCGCGAGCGGCTCCAGCAGCGGCTCGACGAGGCCGAGCGCGCCGCCGACCAGGACAGCGGCGACCCCGGCACCCGCGACCCCGCCGCCCGCTGAGCTTTCCCTCCGGATGCCGAGAGGTTCAGCGACCTGCCGTTTGCAACCGGCAGGTCGCTGAAGGTTCCGGCATCCGGAGGGAAAGTTGGTGCGGCGGGAGGTCAGGAGGTGGCGGGGACCCCGGCGAGCAGGGCGTCGAGCTTGTCGTACCCCTCGACCATGCCGTGCTCCATGCCGGACTCGACCATCGCGTCGCGACCCTCGACCGTGCGCCCGATGCTGCGCCCGCGCAGGCGGGTCCGGCCGTCGCCGAGGTCCTCGAAGTGGAGGAACTCCAGCGCCACCTCGTCGGGCATCCCCTCGAACTCGAAGGTCTGGAGGATGAACGCGTCGTCGCGGACGGTGTGGAAGACCCCTCGGAAGCCGTACTCCGCCCCGGACGGGTCGCGGTGGACGTAGCGGTAGCCGCCGCCGTCGGAGAAGTCCCAGTGCGGGACGTCCATCTCGTAGCCCTGCGGGCCGAGCCACTGCTTGAGCTTCTCCGGGTCGCGGTGCGCGTCGTAGACGGCGGCGACCGGGGCGTCGAAGTCGCGGGTGAAGTCGATCCACGGCACGCCGGCCGGGACGTCGAGGCTGAGTGCGTTGCTCATCGTTCTGCTCCTCCGGTGTCATCGCGCGGCTCGGCGAGCAGCGCGTCGAGGCGACGGAACGACCGCTCGTGGGCGAGCCGGTAGCCGTCGATCCACGCCGTGAGCCGCTCGAGGGCCTCCGGCGCGAGGTGGACGGGGCGGCGCTGGGCCTCCCGCCCCTTGGTGACCAGGCCCGCGTGCTCGAGGACCTGGATGTGCTTCGAGACCGCCTGGAGCGAGATCTCGAAGGGCTCGGCGAGCTCGTTGACCGTGGCCGGCCCGCGGCTGAGCCGGGCGAGGATCGCCCGGCGCACGGGGTCGGCAAGGGCCGTGAAGCCCAGGTCCACCAGCTCGTCGTCGTTCATGACCGTACTCAATCACACAGTTGATCAACCGTCAAGATGAATACGCGGATGGTCCCCGTCATGTGTATGGACACGCCGGGAGATCGCGGCGTGTTCACACACGTTCGCGGGAGAGGAGGGGTGTGGGGGTGCGGGGCCGTCAGGGAGAGGTGAGGGTGGCGACGACGTGGAGCACGCCGAAGGGGTCCTCGGCGTGGACGTCGAGCGCCGTCGCACCCGAGCGACCGGCGAGCGCCGCGGCGGCCACCTGGAGCGGGGCCCGCCCGTGGACGAGCAGCTCGGCGCAGAGCACCGGGTCGAGGGCCAGCAGGGCCTGCGCGTCGGCGGCCCGCAGCGCCGCGAGGAGCGCGTCGTCGACGGCGAAGGCCCGCTCGTCGAGGTGCCCGGGCGCCTTCTCGCCGCGACGCGCACTCCCGTCGGCGACGACGACGAGGGGCGCCCCCGCCGAGCCGCGCTCGAGCTGCTCGCCGAGCGCCCGGCACTCTTCGGTGGGCGCGTCCCACGCGACCGCGACGACGCCGGCGACCGGCACCCCGGCGAGGTCGGCGAGGTGCGCCCCGACCCGCTGGCCGAGCGGCGGGCGGGTCCCTCGCTGCTCGCGGTCGGTGGCCACGACGAGGACGACCCCGCGCGCGCCGTCCGCCGCGACCGCCTCCCGCACCGCGGCGACGGCCCGAGCGCGCAGGTCGGCGGCGGCATCCGTGCGCCCCGTGTACTCGGGCAGGAGGAACGGCGCGCTCGGCACGACCGCGACCGACGTGCTCACGCGAGCCCCCGGACGGTGCGGGCGGGCGGCAGCTCGCCGGCGACGACGGACACGAGGTCGAGCACCTGCCGGGTCTCGACGACCTCGTGCACGCGGTAGACCTGCGCCCCGTGCCACGCGCAGAGGGCGGTGGCGGCGAGGGTCCCCGTCAGTCGCTCGCCCACGGGCAGGTCCAGCGACTCCCCCACGAAGTCCTTGTTGGACAACGAGACCAGCACCGGCCAGCCGAGGGTGGTCAGCTCGTCGAGCCGGCGGGTCACCTCGAGCGAGTGCCACGTGTTCTTGCCGAAGTCGTGCGCCGGGTCGATGACCACCCGCTCGCGCTCGACCCCCATCGCGACGGCCCGCTCGGCCTGGCGCAGGAGGGAGGAGCGCACGTCGGCGACGACGTCGTCGTACTCGATGCGGTGCGGGCGGGTGCGCGGCGTGACCCCGCCGGTGTGCGTGCACACGAGGGATGCCCCGAACTCGGCTGCCACGGTCGGCAGCTCGGGGTCGGCGCCGCCCCAGGCGTCGTTGATGAGGTCGGCGCCGACCTCGCAGACGGCACGGGCCACCTCGCTGCGCCAGGTGTCGACGCTGATGACGAGGTCGGGGTGCTCGGCCCGCACCCGCTCGACGAACCCGACGACGCGCCGCTTCTCCTCGTCGGCGTCAATCTCGGCCCCCGGCGCCGCCTTGATGCCGCCGATGTCGACGATGTCGGCACCCTGCTCGGCGACCATCCGCACCCGCTCGAGGGCGGCGTCCTCGGCCCAGCTGATCCCCTTGTCGTAGAACGAGTCCGGGGTGCGGTTGACGATGGCCATCACGAGCCGGGCGGTGGCCGGGTACTCGTGCCGGCCGAGGCGGAGCAGGGCGCCGCGGGTCATCGCCGCACCCCGACGCGCTCGGCGTACCCGGCGACCGACCGGGCCGGCGGCCGCTCGGCGAGGTCGACCCGCCGCGGACGGGGGACGAACCCCTCCGGCGTCCGGTCGTACTGCGTGAGGACGGCGCCCTCGCCGCGCGGCAGCGAGCCGCGGTCGAGGCGGGCCTCGACGGCGGCCAGCACCTGCACGGCCATCGGCCCGAGGGTGTCGTGCCGGTGGTGGCGGTGGGTGCGCCGGCCGAGGTCGACCTGCGCGATGGCCTCGGGTCCGAGCAGGTCGGCGGTGTCGACGAGGGCCGCGATCTCCACCCCGTACCCGACGGGCACCGAGAACCGCTCGAAGGCGGAGCGGCGCACGGCCCACTCCCCCGCGAGCGGCTGGACGAGTCCGGCGAGGTCGGGCCGGTGCAGGGCCAGCAGCGGACGGGCGACGAGCTCGGTGACCCGCCCGCCGGTCTCGGCCTCGTGGCCGTCGGCGTCGAGCAGCGGCCGGTCGTAGACGGCCTTGACGAGGGCGACCCCCGGATCGGTGAGCAGCGGCGCGAGCAGGCCGGTGACGAAGTGCGGACCCCACTCGATGAGGTCGGCGTCGAGGAAGACGAGGACGTCGCCGGTGCTCACGTGCAGCGCCTTCCACAGCGCCTCGCCCTTGCCTCGGGCCGGCCCCAGCTCCGGGAGCACCGAGGCGGCGGCGTGCACGGTGGCCCCGGCGGCGCGCGCCACCTCGGCCGTGCGGTCGGTGGAGTCGGAGTCGATGACCACCAGCTCGTCGACGAGCGGCACCTCCTCCACCCAGGCCCGCCGCACACCGGCCACGACGTCGCCGACCGTGGCCTCCTCGTCGCGCGCCGGCACGACGACGGTCACCGTGGTCGAGCCCTTGGCCGCGAGGAGCTCCTCGGGCGCCGGCGCGGGGCCGGCGACGGTGCGGACCGGCATCAGGCCTCATCGGGGACGGGCCGGCGGAAGACGGCGAGCAGCGCGCCGGCGGCCAGGGCCCCGCCCACCGCGGCGACGAGGCCCCACACCGGGCCCGAGAGCGCCAGCCCGAACGCGGCGTCGAGCGACCAGGCGCCGGGCCCGGCGACGGCGAGCGCCACGGCGGCCATCGCGACGAGGACGACGTACTCCCAGCCGCCCTTGAAGACGAAGTACCCCTTGCCCCGGTGGTCGGTGAGGGCGGCGACGAGCATCAGCCCGACGAAGGCGGTGGCCGCGAGGCCGGTGAGCAGGCCGAGGGTCACGAGCACGCCGGCCACCAGCTCGGTGCCCGCGGCGAGCCGGGCGTGCAGCCAGCCCGGCCGCAGCCCGAGCGACTCGAACCACCCCGCCGTGCCGGAGAGGCCTCCGCCACCCCACACCTTGTTCGCGCCGTGCATGACGAGCATCGGGCCCAGCGCCAGGCGCAGCACGAACATCCCGAGGTCGAGGTCCATCCCCCAACTCTAGGTCGCAGCGGGCCCCGGCCCGTCACGGGCGGGCCCGACCCTCGACGGCGCTAGCGTGAGCCCATGGACGAGGCCCGGTCACGGCGACCCCGGGCCCCCGGCCGCACCCTCGACCGGCTCCAGGCCGCGCCGGTCATCGACACGGTCGAGCGGCTGCGGCGCCGGATCGACGCCCGGTTCGCCGGCCGGGGCCTCAGCGACGTCGCGGCGGAGCTCGGGGTGCTGGCGCGCGACGTGGCCGAGGGCTCGGGCGCCATCCGCGGCCGGCTGCGGGTCACCCGGCTGGTCTCGCGGGTGCTCGTCGGGGCGGTCGTCGTCGCGGCGGTGGTCACGCTCTGGGTCGCGGTCCGGGATGCCCTCACGGGTGGGCCCGACCGGGGGTTCGAGTGGCTGCCGATCGTCGAGAGCGCCGTCAACGACCTCGTCTTCACGGCCATCGCCGTGTGGTTCCTCGTCGCGCTGCCCTCCCGGCTCGAGCGCGGGCGGCTGCTCGGCCTGCTGCACCGTCTCCGGTCGCTGGCGCACATCATCGACATGCACCAGCTGACCAAGGACCCCGAGCGCCTCCGCGACCGCTTCGTCAGCACGCCCGAGTCGGTCGACCCCGGGCTGGGGCGCGCCGACATGGAGCACTACCTCGACTACTGCTCCGAGCTGCTCAGCCTCGTCGGCAAGACCGCGGCCCTGTGCGCCGAGGAGTCGCGCGACGACGTGGTGCTCGCGACCGTCGCCACGGTCGAGCGGCTGACGACGGAGATGTCGAGCAAGATCTGGCAGAAGATCTCGCTGCTGCCGCCGGACTGACCGGTCGCGCCGGACAGCCCTGCGGCACAGGTCAGTCGGTGACCTCGACGCCCTTCCAGAAGGCGTAGCGGCCGGTGATCTCCTGCGCGGCGTCCTTCGGCTCCGGGTAGTACCAGGCGGCGTCGGCGTTGACCTGTCCGTCCACCTCGATGCCCTTGTAGCTCGCCGTGCCCTTCCACGGGCACACGGTGTGTGTGTCCGAGGGCCGGAGCAGGTCCTCGCGGACCGAGGCGGCGGGGAAGTAGTGGTTGCCCTCGACGACGACCGTGTCGTCGCTCTCGGCGACGACGACGCCGTTCCAGATGGCCTTCATGTCGGCTCCTCACGTGGTGGCTGCGCTGACCTCGGGGCAACGTCCGCGCGCCGCCCGCTCTTCCCGGGCCCCGACGACGGACAGGGGTTGTCGCCACCCCTGAGCCGGGTGACGATGGCCCGATGACCCAGGACACCGCCGCCCTCGCCTCCCGGCTCCTCGCCCTGCACCGCGCCCCGGAGCTGCTCACGGTCGTCAACGTCTGGGACGTCGTCAGCGCCCGTGTGGTCGCCGACGTCCCCGGCACGACCGCGCTGGCCACCGCCTCGCACTCCATCGCCGCCTCGGCCGGCTACGAGGACGGCGAGAACATCCCCGTCGACGAGATGCTCGCCGCCGTCGGACGGATCGTGCGCGCGACCGAGCTCCCGGTGAGCGCCGACCTCGAGTCCGGGTACGGCGACCCCGGGGGCACCGTGCGCCGCGCGATCGACCTGGGGGTCGTCGGCGCGAACATCGAGGACGGGATGCGGCCGCTCGCCGACTCGGTGCGCGCCGTCGAGGCCGTCATGCAGGCCGCCCGCGACGCCGGCGTCCCCGACTTCTGCCTCAACGCCCGCACCGACGCCTTCGTCAAGGACGAGGGCCGCTCCCCCGAGGAGTGCCTCGAGGTCGCGATCGAGCGCGGGCGGGCCTTCCTCGACGCCGGCGCGCCGCTCGTCTTCGTGCCGCGCGCGTCGGAGCGGGCCCACGTCGAGGCCCTCGTCGAGGCGTTCGGGCCGCAGCGGCTCACCCTCATCGGGGTCCCGGGCACGCTGCCGCTGGCCGAGCTCGAGGCGCTGGGTGTCGCCCGGGTCTCGTACGGGCCGTGGTCGCAGCGGGTGGCGCTGACGGCACTCCAGCAGCTCGTCGAGGGCGTGCACGACGGGCACGGGCTGCCCGAGGGCACCCGCCCGCTGAACTGAGGAGCCCCGCTCAGCCCTCGACGACCGGCACGAGCGGGTGGATGGCGATGTCCCCCGCCAGCGCGCCGTCGGCCGCGGCCATCGCGGCGGCGATGTGCGGGGTGCCCATGTGGGCGTCGAGGGCCGCCTGGTCCGTCCAGCGCTCGACCGTGACGAAGACCCCTGGCGCGGAGCCGGACTCGTACAGGTCGTAGGCGAGGCAGCCATCCTCCTGCCGCGTCTCTGCGACGAGGGTCTCGAGGGCCGTGCGGATGGCCTCGACGTGCTCGGGTGCGGCGGGGATGGTGGCGACCACGTGCAGCTCGCTCATGGGGGACCTCTCTGTCCGGGGGGGCCTCAGGCTAGGCGCCGGCCGACGCCGCGAGGCTTCTGCGAGCGGGGGAGGTCCTCGTCAGCCGCGCTCGGCCAGCTCCTTGAAGGTCAGCAGCTGCCGACGCGCCATCACGAGGTCTCCCACCGAGACGAACGGTGCGAGCACCCGGCCGCGGCCCATGACCACCTTGAGGAGCAGGCGCGTCGAGGCATCCCCGGACGGCACGAGGCGGTACGACATCAGCGCTCCGAGGATGCGGCCGGTGAGCTCGCGCCCCGGGTCGACCACCAGCACCTCACCGATCGCGCGGCCCCCGGTACGGGTGAACGCCTCGCCGACGCGCGGCGGGTCCAGCCCGAGCAGCGTTCTCGGAGAGCGGCGCCCGAGGTTGTCGACCCAGTCGTAGGAGTAGGGCGCGACCCGGATCTGAGCAACCCACGGCCACACCCGCTCCGGAGGCACGGCCACGGTGACACCCCGCCACGCGGACAGCACGGGCGCGTCGACCAGCGCGTCGCAGCCGAAGCGCAGAGCCACCTCGGCGTCGGTCACGCCCCAGCGGTCCCCGATCACGGGACCATCGTCGCAGCCCGAGCGGCCGTCTCCTGCGGGTGCACTCGCGCCCGAGCCCGGCTACCGTGGCCGCGGGCGCACCGTGCGCCCGTCCGGGGGGAACCGGACCACGACTCATGGGGGGAACCATGACGAACCAGCACAGCCCTGCCCTCGCCCGGCGCGGAGTCCTCGCGCTCGGCCTCACCGCGGGGGTGGGCGTCCTCGGCGCCCGGTCCGCCGCGGCGGCCACGTCGGTCGGCTACTCGTACCAGCGCCAGCAGACCCAGTCCTGGTGCTCGGCGGCCAGCTCGCGGATCGCCCTGACCGCCAAGGGAAGGACCCCGACGCAGGCGTCGCTCGCGAGCTCGCTCGGACTCTCCGGCGGGTCGGGCCTGCAGGACCCGTACGCCATCGCCCGCGTGCTCAACGCCCGCTTGGGCATCGCCGACAACGCCCGGCGCTACCGGTTCCGGCAGCCCGCCGCCGGCACGCTCAAGGCGACCCTGCACACGCACGTCCGGACGAGCATCGACGCCGGGTACCCGGTGGTCATCAACATGAACCAGGTCAACGGCGACGTCTACTCGGCCGGCCACTACATCGCGATCGTCGGCTACCGCGCCGGTGACTACAAGATCGCCGACCCGGACGAGCCCGCGCGCAACGGCGTGTGGCGCACCGAGGACAACATCGTCGCCTGGAACAAGCTGAACCGCTACTCCTCCTTCGGCGGCTGACGCGCGCGACAGGGACTCGGTCGCCGACCGGGCCCCTGTCGTCGTCGTCCCCGGCGGCTTCCTTCCACCGCGTCCCGCCGCGCGCGCCCGCCCACCTCTTGCGAGGATGGCCCCGTCGTCCGCGCGTGCAGGGCGTGCCGAGGAGGGAGGGAACGCATGTCCCGGGTGGTCGCCATCACCGGGGTCTGCTCGGAGGCCGCCGTCGCCACGGTCCACGAGTTCGCCCGTCGCGGGGACACCCTCGCGCTCATGTCCCGCACTCCGGATGCCGTGGACCGCGGCGTGGCCCTCGTCGAGCGGCTCGGCGGGCGGGCCCTCGGGGTCGTGCTCGACACCACCGACCCGGATGCCGTCGAGACGGCCGTCGCCCGCCTGGAGGTCGAGCTCGGCCCGGTCGAGGTCTGGGTCAACACCTCCGACGACCCCGGCGAACGGTGCTTCGACCAGCTCGACCCGGACGAGCTGCGGCGCGTCACCGAGCTCTGCTACCTCGGCCACGTCCACGCGACGATGACCGTCCTCGAGCGGATGAAGGCTCGCGGGCACGGCACGATCGTCCACGTCGCCTCGGCCCTCTCCGCCCGCGGCTGCGCCGGCCGGGGGGCACGGCCGCCGCCGCTGCGCGGGCGGTGGTGCGCGAGGCCGGAGCCGGTCGGCGAGGCGTCGCGCGCCGCGGCGCCGTCGTCGGTGGCGCCGGGCTCGCGGCAGGGGTCGCGGCGGCCGTCCGCCGACGGCTGGCCCGCTGACCGCTCCCCGCCGCCGGTGTCGGCGGCGGGGCGCATCATCGGGTCATGGACCGCAGCGAACCCTCCCCCCGCACCGACGGCCCGCCAGCCGTCCGCCAGCTCCGTGTCGTCGTCGAGGCCGAGGACCACGACGCGGCCGTGCACTTCTTCCGTGACGTCCTCGGGATGCCCGAGGTCGCCGCCTTCGCCGAGGGCGGTGACGACCGGGTCGCCATCCTCGATGCCGGCCGGGCCACGCTCGAGCTGGCGAGCCCGGCCCACAAAGCGGGTCATCGACGAGGTCGAGGCGGGCGGCTCACCCAGCCCGGCCATCCGGCTGGCCTTCGAGGTCGACGACTCCGCGGCGGCCACCGACCGGCTCGAGGCCGCCGGCGCGCACGTCGTCGCCCGGCCGGTGCTCACCCCGTGGCGGTCGCTCAACGCGCGGCTCGACGCCCCGGCGGGCCTCCAGGTCACGCTGTTCCAGGAGACCGAGACCCTCGAGGAGCGTTCGGCGCGTGAGGGTTTCGGTACCGAGACCGGCCGCGACTGAGCCCGCTCGTCCGCCTCAGGCGTTCTGGCGGGCGGCGAGCTTCGCGGCGCGCGCCTCGCGCTTCTCGACGAACCGGCTCGCCTCGGCGTCGAGGGCGCCGACCGCGGCGGCCAGCTCGTCGCGCGCCTTCTCGCCCTCCCCGTCGAGCCCTTCGAGCTCCCAGATGCCCCACTGCCGCAGGATCGGCGCGACGATGTCGTCGTGGTGGATCCGGAGGTCGTAGATGCCGGCCATCGCCATCTGCACGGCCTTGCGGCCGAAGCCCGGGATGATCGACCCGGGCATCTGGAACTCCTTGACCTCGTCGGTGATCGCCCGCATCGTCTGGTTCGGCGAGAGCTCGAGGGCCGCCTGGATGAGGTTGCGGTAGAAGATCATGTGGAGGTTCTCGTCCTTGGCCACCCGCGTCAGCAGCTTCTCGGCGATGGGCTCCTCGGCGAAGCGCCCCGTGTTCCGGTGCGACACCCGCGTGGCCAGCTCCTGGAACGTCACGTAGGCGCAGACGCTGAGCAGCGACTTGTCCCCGGAGTCGTAGCCGGTCGTCATCGTGTCCATCCGCGCCCGCTCGAGCTCGT
>JAESFK010000775.1_pt1 | contig 12643 bp, 11 predicted proteins | sample 9269391 | NCBI WGS metagenome assembly JAESFK01 (sample SAMN14506231, study PRJNA617097) | algae metagenome | isolation source: Drouetiella hepatica UHER 2000/2452 and co-occurring heterotrophs from... | place: Slovakia: Slovak Paradise National Park, Hrabusice, Kosice Region | collected 2000-01-01
TTCACACCTTGATGCTGGCGCGGTTATCACGATATCCCTGTCAGGCTAGAATCGCAGGAGATCGAACTTGTCCGGATTGGCGCGTTTTCTCGGAGACACCCCGCTCAGGGTGTTCATCAAGCTCCTGGTCATCTCCTTCCTCGTCGGCATCGTGATGAGCGCCTTCGGCTGGTCGCCCTTCGACGTGCTTTATGGCATTCGCGATTTCTTCGTCGACATCTGGCGCATGGGCTTCCGCGCCATCGACCGCTTCCTCGGCTATTTCCTGCTTGGAGCCGCGATCGTCGTGCCCGCCTTCATCATCCTCAGGCTGTTCAGCTACCGCAAGTAGCTATCGTCTCAGGCGAAGGTCGCAGCTGTTTCGAACAGAATCGCGTGGCGCGCGGCGAGCGCACTGACATCGGTCGAATAGCCGCCGCCGATCACGCCGCACAATGGCACGCCGGTCTCGCGAAAGTGCTCGATGACAAGGTGTTCGCGCCGGCGCAAGCCATCGTCGCTGAGCGCGAGACGACCGAGCCGATCCTCGCGATGAGGGTCGACGCCGGCGTTGTAGAACACGATGTCCCAGCCTCCACTCTGTGACAGCCGCGCCAGCGCATCGGCCAATACCTCCAGATAGGCCTCGTCACCGGTGCCGTCGGGCAGGCCGATATCGAGACTGGATGCGACCTTGCGAACCGGATAGTTCTTGTCGGCGTGCATCGAAAAGGTGAAGACCGACGGATTGCCGGCAAGGATTTCGGCGGTGCCGTCGCCTTGATGCACGTCGAGATCGACAACCAGGATCTTCCCGACCTGCCTGTCTGCGAGCAGCGCCAGGGCTGCCACCGCAACATCGTTGAAGGTACAGAAACCGGCACCCTGCGCGCGCCTGGCATGGTGGCTGCCGCCGGCGGCATTGCAGGCGATGCCATGTTCGAGAGCCAGATGCGCGGCGAGCAGGGTGCCGCCGGCCGCCAACTGGGCGCGGCGCGACACGCGTTCGCCGACGGGAAAGCCGATCTCGCGCTCGATATGCTGCGGCACGGTGCAGGTCAGCACCTGATCGACATAGGTCGCCGCATGGGCCAGGCGCAGGTGCTGGGGCGCGATGACTTCGGGCCGGTTGAGCCCGGCGGTGAGGCCAAGCGCCTCCAGCCGGTCCATCAGGTGGCTGTACTTGCTCATCGGGAAGCGATGATCCGCGGCAAAGCCGGCGTCGTAGTCGGGGTGGCTGACGATCTGAAGCGGCATGGAGGAGTGCTGAACCAGGGGAGAGAAATCGATTGGAGCCGCAACTTAAATGGTTGCGGGCGTTGGGGAAACCGGGGCATGTGCCCAAACGGGATTCGGCAACAGGGAGGACTTTCGTTGGAATACGCATCGCCAGAGGGCCGCGTGACGCCTTTTTCCGTCACCAACCGCTCGGTGCTGGCGATTGCCGTGCCAATGACGCTGGCTTACCTGACCACACCTTTTATCGGCCTTGTCGGCACCGGCGTCGTCGGACAGTTCGGCGATGCGGCCCTGCTCGGCGGCCTCGCGGCGGGCGCGGTTGCCTTCGACGTCGTCTTCACCAGCTTCAATTTCCTGCGCGCCGGCACAACCGCGCTGGTGGCGCAGGCCTTCGGCCGTGGCGATGCGGCGGAAGAGCAGGCGATCTTCTGGCGCGCCGTGGTGATCGCGCTGATCGCCGGCATCGTGTTGGCGCTGACGGCACCGCTGACCTCGCTTGCCGGACAATGGTTCATGTCGGCCGAGCCGCGCGTCAGCGAGACGCTCGACCATTATGTCCGCATCCGCATGCTGGGCGCGCCCTTCGCGCTGATCAACTACGCCATCCTGGGCTACATATTGGGGCGGGGCGAGGGCGGCTTCGCGCTGTTTCTGCAAGCGACGCTGAACGGCGTCAACATCGTGCTTTCGATCATGCTTGGCCTGCATTTCGGCTGGGGTGTCGCAGGTGTCGCCTGGGCGGCGGTTGCCGGCGAGGCCGCCGGCATGGTCATCGGCATTGCCGTGCTGTTGCGGCGCTTTGGCCGCGAGCCGAAGCTGGCGCGCGGACGCGTCTTCGATGCGGCAGCGTTCAAACGCCTGTTCGTGCTCAACCGCGACATCATGATCAGGTCGCTGTCGCTGCTCGTCGCCTTTGCGCTGTTCACGCGCCAGGGTGCCCAGTTCGGCACGGTGACGCTGGCTGCCAATGCCGTGCTGATGAACTTCTTCATCGCCGCAGGCTTCTTCCTCGACGGCTTCGCTGCCGCAGCCGAACAGCTTGCCGGCCGTGCCGTCGGAGCCCGTTATGAGCCGGCCTTCCGCAAGGCGGTCTACCTCTGCTCGATCTGGGGCTTTGCGCTGGCCGGCAGCATGACGGCGGCACTTCTCATCTTCGGCGCCGACCTGATCGCGTTGATTTCGACCGCCGAGGATGTTCGCGCAGCAGCCATCGCCTTCCTGCCCTGGGCGGCGTTCACGGCGCTGAGCGGCGTGCTTGCCTTCCAGATGGACGGCATCTTCATCGGTGCCGCATGGTCGCGCGACATGCGCAACATGATGGTGGTTTCGCTGCTGGCGTTCATCGCAGCACTGCTGGTGCTGCCTTCGCACTTCGGCAATGCCGGCCTATGGGCGGCATTGCACCTGCTTTTGATCGTGCGCGGCGTGTGCCTGCTGGCGATCCTCAAGCCGCGGGCGCGGGCGACGTTTCAGAGCGGTGCTGCTGCCCACTGATCGAGCTTGCTGTCGCGCAGTTCGGCGATGCTCTTGAGCCCTTCGCGGGCTGCGAACTCGGACATGCCGCGCACGATGCGTGCCGGCAGCGACGGGCCGGCATAGACCATTCCGGTATAGATCTGGACGAGGTCGGCGCCGGCGCGGATCTTTTCAAGCGCCGTCTCGGTCGAATCGACGCCGCCGACGCCGATGATGGCGCGTTGCGGGCCGAGCAGCTTGCGCATGCGCGCGAGCACGGCGGTCGAACGTGCAAACAACGGCTTGCCTGACAGGCCGCCGGTCTCGCCGGTATGTGCGGGGCTGCGCAACGACGGCCGGGTGATGGTGGTGTTGGAGACGATGACGCCGTCAATGCCCTTTTCGGTGACCTCGGCGGCGATGTCTTCCAACTCGGCCTCGTGCAGGTCGGGCGCGATCTTGAGGAAGATTGGAACCTGATGGCCGGCTTCGGCACGGGCGATCATGACGCTGGCCAGCAACTCCGCGAGCTGCTCGCGGGCCTGCATGTTGCGCAGGCCTGGCGTGTTGGGCGACGAGATGTTGACGGTGAGATACGAGGCATGGCGGGCGAAGCGCTTCACGCCTTTGACATAGTCGCCGATGCGGTTGGTGCTGTCCTTGTTGGCGCCGATGTTGACGCCTACGATGCCGGGCCGTCCGGCGCGGGCAATGAGCCGCTTTTCGCAGGCATCGTGGCCCTCATTGTTGAAGCCGAGTCGGTTGATGACGGCGTCATCCTCGACGAGGCGGAAGATACGCGGCCTGGGATTGCCTGCCTGCGCCAGCGGGGTCACCGTGCCGACCTCGGCGAAGCCGAAGCCAAGGCCCAGCAACGCGTCGGGCACCTCACCATTCTTGTCGTAGCCGGCGGCCATGCCGAGCGGATTGGGCACGTCGAGCCCGGCGATCTTCAGCCGCAGGCGGGCATCGCGGGGGGCGCGTCCGCCGACCGGCAGGCCGCAGCGCAGCGCCTTGATCGACATGCCATGCGCTGTCTCGGCATCGAAGCTGAACAGCAGATGCCGCCCAAGTCGGTCGAATGCGCTCATGCTTCAAGCTCCGGAAAATCGTGCGCGCCATCGGCCTTGAGCGGCAGGGGGCGAACCCATTTGGCGGCGCTCGGCTCAAGTGGCGCATAAAGATGGGGAAACAGTGCGCCGCCGCGCGACACTTCGTACTTCAGCGCCGGACCGAGGCGCTCCGCGTCGATGGCGACGATCAGCAGATTGTCCTGGCCGGCAAAGTGCTTGGTTGCCGTCTCCACGACCTGTTCGGCGGTCGAGAAATGGATGAAACCGTCGGCGAGGTCGATCGGCGCGCCCTCGAAAATCCCGCTCCGTTCGGCTTGCCGCCACATCGGTTCGGGACAGATCTTGTAGATGGTCTTCGTCATATGCGCGCTATAGGCTGAAAGCATGATGCGGGAAAGGGTGGCAATAATTGCCCCACCGCAATTTGGGCCTATTGCGGCGCGACAATGACCACCGTCCGCCAATGGAGACAGCCATGCGCCGTGCCTTTCTGATGTTCGTTCCGCTGCTTGCCGGCCTCAGCGCCGCGCCGGCACTCGCCGCCGAAGCGCAACGTTACCAGATGGAAAAGACCGACAAGGGTTATGTCCGCATGGACACGCAGACAGGCGAGATGTCGATCTGCGAGGAGCGCGACAACCAGCTTGTCTGCAAGCTCGCCGCGGATGAGCGCTCGGCGCTCCAGGACGAGATCGGCCGCCTGCAGGGCGAGGTCAAGGCTATCGAGGACAGGGTGGTGAAGCTCGAGAACTCGCTGACCCAGAAGCTGGAATCGACATTGCCGACCGAGGAAGAGTTCCAGAAGAGCATGGGCTACATGGAGCGCTTCTTCCGCAGCTTCATGGGCATCGTCAAGGACATGGAAAAGGAAGAGCAGGCACCGCGGACCGCACCCGCACCGAACAAGACCTGAGCGGAAATCGGACGTCTGCGCCTGAAAGTTGAGCATGAATGGCCATCTCATTGGCCGATTTGTTTTAACTGCTTGAAAAGACGCCACCGGGCCGCATAATCGCGCCCGACGGTCCAAGGCGCACAGAACGGTCAGGACCTCGGGAGGGATATTTGCCAGCAGGCCACAAGTTCGTCATCGCGGACGATCATCCGCTGTTCCGCGGCGCACTCAAGCAGGCCATCGCGGGTCTCGCCGACGTGTCGAGCGTCCTGGAAGCCGGCGACTTCGAGAGCGTCAAGGCGATCGTTGCCGCCAATGAAGATATCGACATCATCCTGCTCGACCTGTCCATGCCCGGCGCCTCCGGGCTTTCCGGGCTGATCTCGCTGCGTGGCATCCATGCGACGGTGCCTGTGGTCATCGTCTCCGCCCATGACGATCCCGAAACGATCCGCCGCGCGCTCGAGCTTGGCGCCTCGGGCTTCATCTCGAAATCGGCGAGCATGGACAACATCCGTAGCGCCATCGAGGCGGTGCTGTCGGGCGAGATATCGGCCCCCGGCGACATCGATCTCGGCGTCGAGCGCGACCCTGAGATCTCCGACCTGATCAAGCGGCTGCAGTCGCTGACGCCGCAGCAGACGCGCGTGCTCGGCATGCTGGCCGAAGGCCTGCTCAACAAGCAGATCGCTTACGAGTTGAGCGTCTCGGAAGCGACGATCAAGGCGCATGTCTCGGCCATCCTGCAGAAGCTCGGCGTCGACAGCCGCACCCAGGCGGTGATCCTGCTGTCGAAGATCGGCGGAGAGCCGCGCCCGGCCGCATGATCATCATTCTGCTGCGTGGGCCATGCGCCGCATCCGGTTCATCATCGAGCGCAGCACTGCAGGCTTAAGCGGCTTGTTGAGCACGGCGACCTCGATCTGGTCGGCGGCGGCGCGCACCTCGTTGGAACGGTCGGCGGTGATCAGCACCGCCGGTATCGCTACGCCATAGGCGTGGCGCATGGTTCGGATGACGTCGAGGCCGTTTTCGCCGTCGAGATGATAGTCGGCCAGGATGATTTCGGGCGCTGATCCCACGGCGTTGTCGGCCTCGAAGGCTTCCGTGCCGGAATAGGTCGTGACCACGCAACCCCAGCCTTCGAGCAAAAGCCGCATGCCCTCGAGGATGCGCGGATCGTTATCGATGCAGATAACGGTCAAACCGCCGAGCGCGGCCGCGGCCTGGATGCGTGGCCGGGTGGTGGCTGCGGCGGGCAGTTCCTCGGCGGTGGTGACGGGCAGGATCACCGAAAAGCGCGTGCCCTGGCCCTTGTGCGACTCGATCTGGATTTCAAGCTTCAAAACCCGCGCGATGCGATCGACGATCGACAGGCCGAGACCGAGGCCTTGCGCCTCGCGCATGCCGTCGTCCAGGCGGGTGAATTCGTGGAACACGGTGCCTAGTTTGTCGGCGGCGATGCCGATGCCGGTGTCGATCACCTGGATCTCGACTAGTTCGCCGCGGCGCCTGACCCCTACCAGGATACGGCCGGTGCGGGTGTATTTGATCGCGTTGGAAACAAGGTTCTGGATCAGGCGGCGCAGCAGGTTGCGGTCGGTGTTCACGGCAAGCGTCGACGGCACGATTACCAGTTCGAGGTCCTTGGCACGCGCCATGGGCAGGAAGTCGGTGCCTATCTGGCGCAGCAGCCCGTCGAGGCGGAACACGGTCTCGGCCGGCTTCATCGCACCGGCGTCGAGGCGGGAAATGTCGAGCACGGCACCGAGGATGGTTTCGACCGATTCCAGCGAGGACTCGATGTTGCGCGCCGCCTGTCCGGCATTGCCCTTGCCGGCTTTTTCGATCAGCGACGAGCAGTAGAGCCGGGCGGCATTGAGCGGCTGCAGGATGTCGTGGCCGGCGGCGGCGAGGAACCGCGTCTTGCCGAGATTGGCCTCCTCGGCGAGCATCTGTGCCTGGGCCAGCTCTTCGTTGACGCGCGTCAGCTCGGCAGTTCGGCTCTTGACCCGTTGCTCAAGCGACTCGTTGGCCCGCTTGAGCGCAAGGTCGGCGGCAACCCGCGCCGAAATGTCGGTGTAGGTCGCAACGATGCCGCCATCGGGCATCGGGTTGGAGCTCATTTCAATGATCCTGCCGCTGGTCTTGAGCTCGATCTGCCAGGGGCCGCCGAATCTGGTCAGGCGATTGAGCGTGGTCACGCGCGAGGTCTGGGGAATGTCGCCACGCGCCACGAGGAAACCGAGGATGCGGTCGATCGAGACGCCGACCTGGCCCATCTCGTCGGGCAGGTCGAACAGCGAGCGGTACTGGCGGTTCCAGCAGATCAGCCGGAAATCCTGGTCGAAGACGGTGATGCCCTGTTCCATCTGGTCGAGCGCGATCTGCAACAGGTCGCGGTTGTGCTGCAGCGCTTCGGTGGCGTCATCGAGCAGGCGGAACGTGTCCTTCGAGGAATTGTCGCCGCGCTTGAACAGCAAGGACAGGATCAGCCGCGCCGACGAGGAGCCGACAGCACTTGCCATCAACTGCTCGGAAAAGCGGATGACATCCATGCCGGCGGGGTCGTTGCCGTTTAGCTTGCTGCCGCTCTCGTTCTGGAAGGTCTCGAACGAACGCTCGGTGCGTTCGACGCCGAGATATCTAGAGATGGTGTCCTTGAGGTCGTTCACGGTGATGGTGGTGCGAAAGCGGCGCAGCGATGGCATCGGGCTTGAATCGCGCGGCACGAAGATTGATGCCTGGATGCGTTCGAGCGGCACCGACGCCCGCGACAGCGAGCCGAGGACAAGGAACAGCGTGTTGATGGCGAGGCTCCACAACACGCCGTGATTGAGCGGTTCGGCTGATGTGCCGAACAGCGCCTGGGGCCTGAGCCCCTCGATGCCGAACAGCCCTTCAGTGAGGATCGCCGTACCGGGCGCGGCGAGTGTCGGCAACATCAGCGTGTAGCACCACACTACGATGCCGGCGGCCATGCCGAGGGCAGCACCGCGCGCATTGGCGCGGCGCCAGATCAGCCCGCCGATGAAGGACGGCGCGAACTGGGCGATCGCGGCAAACGACATCAGGCCGATAGAGGCCAGCCGCGTATTGGTCGTGCTCTCGCGGTAATAGAGGAAGGCGACGAACAGGATGATGAAGATCGAGGCGCGGCGGATGTTGAGGATGATCGCCGACCAGTCCTCGGTATCGCCGGATTTGAAGGTGATCAGCCGGCGCACGAAGATCGGAATGACGAGGTCGTTGGAGATCATGATCGACAGCGCGACGCTGGCGACGATGACCATCGCGGTTGCCGCCGACAGGCCGCCGATGAAGGCGATCATGGCGAGCATGTCCTGGCCCTTGAGCAGCGGCAGCGACAGCACGTAGAGATCGCTGGTGGTGGCGGTGCCGACGGTCGACAGGCCGGCGAAGGCGATCGGCAGCACGAACAGGTTGATCGCCACCAGATAGGCCGGAAAAACCCAGGTCGCGGTGCGCAACTCGCTCTCGCTGCGGTTCTCGACGATCATGACGTAGAACTGGCGCGGCAGCATGATGATGGCGAAGCCGCTGATGATGGTCACCACCAGCCACGTGCCGAGCGAGGTGCTGTAGCCCATGGCGTCGCCGACCTGTTCGGTGGCGGAGAAACTCCGCAGCATGTCGCCGGGACCGTCAAACAGCGCGAAAGTGACGAACAGGCCGACAGCGAGGAAGGCGACAAGCTTGACGATCGACTCGACCGCGACGGCCAGCACCAGGCCGTTCTGATGCTCGGTGGCGTCTGCATGGCGGGTGCCGAACAAGGTCGCAAACAAGGCCAGAAGCAGTGCCACGACCAGGGAGATGTCGCTGACGAAGGGATCGAAGGACGGCGGCGAGCCGGTGTAGTGCTCGACCATCAGGCTGACCGAGCTGGAGATCGCCTTGAGCTGCAGCGCGATGTAGGGGATGGCGCCGACGGTGGCGATCAAGGTCGCGATCGAAGCGACGGCAAAGCTCTTGCCGTAGCGCGCGCCGAGGAAGTCGGCGATCGAGGTGATCTTCTCGGCCTTGGCCAGCTTGATGATGCGGCTGAGCAGCGGAAAGCCGAACATGAAGACCAGCACCGGCCCGATATAGATGGCGAGGAATTCGAGCCCGCGCTCGGAGGCGAGCCCGACCGAGCCGAAGAAGGTCCACGACGTGCAATAGATGGCGAGGCTGAGCGCATAGATGAACGGGCGTGGCCGGCCTGACCCCCGGTTCGCAGCCCGGCGATCACCGATGCTCGCGATGGCGAACAACAGCGTGACATAGGCAATGGCTATAAGGACGACGGCCAGCCCCTGCACTCTAAGCTCTCACTCCCTTGGAAGGTCTGTTGCCTTTGCACTGAGGCAATCACAGCTGCGCCGGCAAGTCTATTATCCTTGTCGCCTAGTGCGCGGTGCGATGCCCAAAAGCGTGTCTACATGAGGCCGACATTGACGGGTTTTGCAACCGGTGGTTTTTGCTATGGTGATGGCGCTCGGCGACGGATGGTGGGGAACGATTCGCCTTTCTGCAGATCGTACAAGGAGGGTTTCATGCTCAAGGAATTCCAGGAGTTTATCTCCAAAGGCAATGTGATGGACTTGGCCGTCGGTGTCATCATCGGCGGCGCATTTGGCCTCATCGTATCTTCGTTGGTTGGCGATATCATAATGCCGATCATCGGCATGGCTGGAAGCGCGGACTTCTCTAACTACTTCCTCCCGCTTTCGGATGCGGTGACGGCGACGTCGCTGGAAGAGGCGAAAAAGCAGGGGCCGGTCTTCGCGTACGGTAACTTCCTCACCGTTGTCATCAACTTCGTGATCCTTGCCTGGATCATCTTCCTGATGGTCAAGGCCGTGAACACCATGCGCAAGAAGCTTGAGAAGGAAAAGGCGGCAGAGCCCGCTCCACCTCCTGCAGCCGACGTGGTGCTGCTCGCCGAAATTCGCGACCTGCTCGCCAAGAAATAGCCGGCAAGCGCTGGCATCGCGAAAACCCCCGGCTGGCTGGACCGCCGGGGGTTTTTTCGTTTGCGCGGGCGAGCTAGGACTAGGCTCAAACAACTCTCAGCCTGGGGTGACCATGAGCCTTATCGACGCCGTTCGCATTGAGGCCCGCAGCGCTCCGATGAGCGGCATCGAGGCGGTGGCCAATTACGGGCGCGACCGCGCAGGCCTCATCCCGCTGTGGTCGGGCGAGGGCGACATGCCGACGCCGGCCTTCATCAGCGATGCTGCGGCGCGGGGCCTCGCCAATGGCGAGACCTTCTACACCTGGCAGGCCGGCATCCCGGAATTGCGCCAGGCGATCTCGCGCTACTACCAGCGCCATTTCGACAAGGAGTTCGGCGCCAACGAGTTCATCGTCACCGTCGGCGGCATGCAGGCGATCACAATGGCCTTGCAGGTGACGGCGGGAGCCGGCGACGAAGCCGTCTATCTGGCGCCGGCCTGGCCGAATTTCGCGGGGGCGGCAGGCATAGCCGGCGTCAAGCCGGTGCCGGTGCTGCTCGACATGACCGACAATGGCTGGAGCTGCGATGTCGAAAAGATCGCCGCCGCCATCACGCCGCGCACCAGGGCGATCTTCATCAACTCGCCGTCCAACCCGACCGGCTGGACCGCCGCCCGCGAAACGCTGCAGGCGATCCTTGATCTCGCGCGCAGACAAGACCTGTGGATCATCGCCGACGAGATCTATGCGCTGTTTCATTATGGCGGCAGCCGGGCCGCGTCGTTCATGGACATCATGGATCCTGAGGACAAGATCCTGTTCGTCAACACCTTCTCCAAGAACTGGGCGATGACCGGCTGGCGCGTCGGCTGGTTGAAGACGCATCCGTCGCTCAGCCGCACCTTCGAGAATCTGGTGCAGTATTCGAGTTCGGGCGTCGCGCAGTTCATGCAGCGTGGCGGCATTGCCGCGCTCGACGAGGGCGATGCTTTCATCGCCTCGCAGGTCGAGCGCGCGCACCAGGCACGCGACATCGTCTGCAAGATCCTCGGCGAGACCGGCAAGGTGCGCTTCAGCGTGCCGCCGGGCGCCTTTTATCTGTTCTTCGCAGTCGACGGCATGAAGAATTCCGAAGCGGCCGCCTTCGACATCGTCGACAAGGTTGCCGTCGGTGTCGCGCCTGGCACGGCCTTTTCGGCCGGCGGCGAAGGGTTCCTGCGCCTGTGCTTCCACCGGCGCCTTGACCAGATCGAGGAAGCGTCGCACCGGCTGGCGAAGTGGATCAAGGATCGCTGACGGCGGGGCGAATGTGGCCACGCGGTGCGTCCTTCGAGGCTCACCCGCCGACATTTTGCTGCAGCTTTGAAAGCAAAGCGGGCTCGCACCTCAGGATGAGGACCGCCTGAGCTGAGCCGCAAGGTGAGGGCCGCTTGAGCTGAGCCTCAGGATGAGGGCCGCTTGGGAGCCGCTGTACTAGGCTCGGCAAGCATCTCCGATGCTACGACAGGAAGGCTAGCCATCAAGAGCATAGCGGCGTCAACGGTCCTCATCCTGAGGCGCGAGCCCGCATTGCGGTTGAATGTTTGGCGTCAATGCCGGCGGGCGAGCCTCGAAGGGCGCACCACGAGGCAGCCGGCGTTCAGCCGCCCGATTGCGGCACCAGCAACGAAACGATGCGCTCACTCTTGGCGACTTCGGTGTGACCCTCGGTGCGATAAGGAATGCCCAACGCATTCCAGGTTTCGACCAGCGCCTCCTTGAGCTCGGCGATCAGCGCGTCGGTGTGGAACGGCGTCGGCGTGATGCGCAGGCGCTCGGTGCCGCGCGGCACCGTTGGGTAGTTGATCGGCTGGATGTAGATGCCGTGCACGCCAAGCAGGCGGTCGCTGGCCATCTTGCAAAGCTCGGGATCGCCGACAAGGATCGGCACGATATGCGTGGGCGACTCCATGACAGGCAGTCCGGCGTCGGCAAGCATCTGCTTGGCCTGCGTCGCCTGGCGCTGCTGCGCGTCGCGCTCGGCCTGCGAATTCTTCAGATGCCGGATCGACGCGGTGGTCGCGGCCGCGATCGCTGGCGGCAGCGCCGTGGTGAAGATGAAGCCCGGTGCGTAGGACCGGACGGCGTCGACCACCGAACGGGTGCCGGTGATGTAGCCGCCGAGGGTGCCGAATGCCTTGGCCAGCGTGCCCTCGATGATGTCGATGCGATGGGCAAGGCCCTCGCGTTCGGTGATGCCGCCGCCGCGCGGGCCGTACATGCCGACCGCATGGACCTCGTCGATATAGGTCATGGCGTTGTATTTTTCGGCGAGGTCGGCGATCTCGGCGATCGGTGCGATGTCGCCGTCCATCGAGTAGACGCTTTCGAAAACGATCAGCTTGGCGCGCTCGCGGCCGGCAGCCTGCAGCAGGCTTTCAAGGTGGCCGACGTCATTGTGGCGGAACACCTTCTTCTCGGCACCGGAGCGGCGCACGCCCTCGATCATCGAGGCGTGGTTGAGTTCGTCGGAGAGGATCAGGCAGTTCGGCAGAAGCTTGGCGATGGTCGAGATCGCCGCTTCGTTGGAGACGAAACCGGAGGTGAAGACGAGGCCGGCTTCCTTGCCGTGCAGATCGGCGAGTTCATGTTCGAGCTCGACCAGCGGATGGTTGTTGCCGGAAATGTTGCGCGTGCCGCCCGCACCGGTGCCCATGTTGCCGGCAGCCTTCTGCATCGCCGCCACCACGTCGGGGTGCTGGCCCATGCCGAGATAGTCGTTCGAGCACCAGACGGTGATTTCCTCGGCCTTGCCGTTGGCGCGCCAGATGGCGCGCGGGAACTTGCCGACGATGCGCTCGAGATCGGCGAACACGCGATAACGGCGCTCGGCATGGACCTGATCGATCGCTTCTTCGAAAAACCGCTGGTAGTTCATCTGGACGTCCCAATTTTTCAACCGTGAGCATAATCAACGGCCGGTTCGGCGTCCATCGACCGTTTTTGGTCATAATGCCACGCCCTCGACGTCCCAAACGACCACGGAACGGCGAAAAGTCCC
>JAESFK010000776.1_pt1 | contig 12636 bp, 12 predicted proteins | sample 9269391 | NCBI WGS metagenome assembly JAESFK01 (sample SAMN14506231, study PRJNA617097) | algae metagenome | isolation source: Drouetiella hepatica UHER 2000/2452 and co-occurring heterotrophs from... | place: Slovakia: Slovak Paradise National Park, Hrabusice, Kosice Region | collected 2000-01-01
GGCGGCCGTCTGCGATCCTAGCGTCGAGTGGTATAAAAGGTATGCCATCGTGCCGGAAGAGCTCGTTCGCCGCCAGAAACTTTCCGACGAGGTCGCCCGTCTCCTGGAGCGGATGATCAACGACGGAGATTTCGCCAAGGACGATCGCCTGCCTTCCGAACGCGACCTCATGCGCCACTTCGGCGTCGGCCGGCCGTCGGTGCGCGAAGCACTGCTGCATCTCAGCAAGATGGGCCTGGTCGAGGTGCGCTCCGGCGAGCGGGCGCGGGTCACGCGGCCGACGCCGCAGTTCGTCATCGACGCGCTGGCGGGGCCGGCCCGCAACATGATCGCGGCACCGGGCGGTGTCCAGGATTTCCAGAGCGCGCGCATCTTCTTCGAGGTCGGGCTTGCGCGGCATGCAGCGCTTCACGCGACGGCGGAGGACATGGAGCGGCTGGCCGAGGCGCTTGAAATCAACCGCCAGTCGATCGGCGATCTGAAGCGGTTCGAACGCACCGACGTCGATTTCCACTTCGTGCTGGCGGTGATGATGCGTAACCCGATCTTCTCGGCCATTCACGCCGCGCTCGCCGAGTGGCTGCTGGAGCAGCGGCGGACCACGCTCGCTGCGGGCGAGGACCGCAAGGCGTACGAAGCGCACAAGCTCATCTTCGAGGCGGTCGCCTCGCGGGACCCCGACCGCGCCGAACAGGCCATGCGCGACCATCTCGAATATGTGGCCCGCCGTTACAACGACGTGGTGGAGACGCGACCATGAGCGGATTCATCATCATCGTCGACTTCCGGCTCAACCCCGGCGCCAGCGAAGCCTTCCGGTCGCTGGTCGATGCCAATGCGAAGGCATCGGTGCGCGATGAAGCCGGCTGTCGCCGCTTCGACGTGGTGGAGCCTGAAGGCGAGCCGGAGCGCATCCTGCTCTATGAGATCTACGACGACGCGGCTGCGTTCGACGCGCATTGCCGAACGTCGCATTTCCTTGCCTTCGATGCCGAGAGCGCGCCGCTGGTGAGGGAGAAGCACGTCATTCGCGGGTCTCTGGTCTGCGAGGGTTAGGAAAGGTGGGCGGCCCAGCAGGGGCGCCCAAGGGAGGAATTGGAATGGCGGAAAAGAACGCCCTGAAGGACATGACCGGCCACCGCAAGCCGAAGCTCGGTCATCTCGTCGCCGAATTCGCGACACCGGGGATCGGGCATATCCTGAAGTCGGCCGGTTGCGATTTCGTGTTCTTCGACATGGAGCATTCGGGCTTCGGCATGGAGACGCTGAAGAACGCGATCCGCTTCTTCGAGGCAGCCGACCTGCCGGCCATGGTGCGCGTGCCGTCACACGACGCGCACTTCATTGCCCGGGCGATGGACATGGGCGTGGAAGGCCTCATCGTGCCGATGGTCGGCAATGTCGACCAGGTCCGCAAGATCGTCAGCGCTATGAAATATCACCCCGCCGGCGCCCGCGGCGTGGCGCTGCAGATCGCCCATGACCGCTACCGCCCGGGAACGGTCGCCGACAAGTTCGCGGCAGCCAACACCCGCACTGCCTTCATCGCGCTGATCGAGACGGCGGAGGGCGTTAACAACATCGACGCCATCGCTACCACCGAGGGTGTCGACTGCCTCTGGGTGGGTCACTTCGACCTCTCCGTGTCGCTCGGCATTCCCGGCGAGTTCAGCAATCCCGTCTTCACGGAGGCAATGGCGAAGGTCGTCGCGTCGGCGAAGAAGCACGGCAAGTCGCTGGGCCGCCTCGTGGGCAGTGTCCAGCAGGGCATCGACGTCCATGCCGAGGGCTTCGACTTCATCTGCTACCTCGGCGATGTCTGGCTCCTGCACGACGCGCTCGCCGACGCCGTCGGCAAGATCCGCGCCGGCTGCAAGTGAGGGGGCGCGACATGGCCGGCAACAGCTTCCGCGTCGCGCTCTCCGGTGATTTCAGGAAGCCGGATGGATCGCCCACCTATCCCGACTTCGACCTGACGCCATTGATGACGACGCCTGGCGTCGAGATGGAATACCTCGAATCCCGCAACCCGCTGACGGCGGACCAGCTGGAGGACTTCGACGCCCTGATCCTGCTGATCCATCGCTTCGACGCCGGCAGCGTTCCGAAGAGCGGCCGCCTCTCGGTCGTGGCGCGCTTCGGCGTGGGTTACGACACGGTGGACGTGAAAGCCTGCACGGATGCCGGCATCGCGCTGGTCATCACGCCGGACGGCGTGCGCCGCCCTGTCGCGGTCTCCGTCATCACCCTCATGCTGGCGTTGACCGGCAAGCTGCTGACCAAGGACCGGCTGACCCGGCAGGGGCCGGACGGCTTCAACAGGCGGTCGCAGCACATGGGCGTCGGGCTCGTCGGCCGCACCCTCGGCTCGCTCGGCATCGGCAACATTGGCGCGGAAGTGTTCCGCATGGCGAAACCCTTCGACATGAAGTTCATCGCCCACGACCCCTTCGCCGACAAGGCGGTCGCCGCCGAACTCGGCATCGAACTGGTGGGCCTGGAGGACCTGTTCCGCCGCGCCGACGTGCTCTCCGTCAGCTGTCCGCTGACCCCGGAGACACACCACATCGTCAACGCCGAGCGGCTCGGGCTGATGAAGCCGACCGCCTGGCTGATCAACACGGCGCGGGGGCCCATCGTCGACCAGAAGGCGCTGACGAAGGTGCTGCAGGAGGGCCGCATCGCTGGCGCCGGTCTCGACGTGCTGGAGCAGGAGCCGCCGGACGCCGATGATCCGATCCTCAAGCTCGACAACGTCATCCTGGCGCCGCACGCGCTGTGCTGGACCGACCAGTGCTTTGCCGGCAACGGCGCCGCCGACGTCAGGGCCGTGCTGGACGTGATGCAGGGATCGGAGCCGCGCGGCGTGGTCAATCGCGACGTGCTCAAGTCTGATGTCTGGAAGAAGCGGCTGGCGGACTACGCCGGGCGGTTCGGATCATAGGTTCGGGCGCCTGCCGCCGCGACCGGCGACGGCAAGGGGAGGAAGGCTCGACCGCCGCGCCCGCGGACGAGTGAAGGCAACGGGCCGGGTGCCGCGAACCAGCGGCATCGGCCCATGGGAGGAGTGAGAAGGATGAACGAACGGGAGAAGAGAGACTTCATGGCGGGCCTCGAATCCGAGGTCGATGCCATGCTTCGCGGCGAGCAGACCCGCCGCAGCTTCATCACGCGCTTCGGACAGATGACCGGCATGATCGCCATGTCCGGGCCGATGCTGGCGTCGATGTCGGGATGGGCGAGCGCGCAGCAGGCGCTCGAACTCGCCGATCCGTCGACGCCGCTCGGCCAGGCGCAGGCCGCGGCCATGGCGGCCTCCACCGAAGGGCCGGCCGACGGTTCCGCCTATCGTGCGGTCGAGGCGGCGAAGCAGTATTCGGGCGTCACCCTCAACCTGACCTCCGAGGCCGGCCTTCAGGCCCTCGATCCGCGCAATTTCTCGGGGCCGATGTGGGACCAGCTCACCGGCATCAAGACCAACGTGGTCGAGCTGTCCTGGCCCGACCTCTATTCGAAGGCAGTGGCCGAGCACATCGCCGGCTCCGGTGCCTATGACGTGCTCGACATTGCGCCGATGTGGACGCCTTCGCTGGCCGACGGCGGCGTCATCCAGCCGCTCGACGACTACATCGCCAAGTACATGAACCAGGCGGACATGGACGACTACCACCCCCTCTACAAGGCCCTGCCGACCTACAAGGGCAAGATCTGGGGGTTCTTCGACGACGGCGACATGTTCGCCCTCTACTACCGCAAGGACATCTTCGAGGATCCCAAGCTGATGGAGGCCTACCAGGCCAAGTTCGGCAAGCCGCTCGCCCCGCCGACGACGTGGGAGGACTATGCGCAGATCGCCCAGTTCATCACCGACAATCTCGCGCCGAACGTCTATGGGGCCGGCCACTTCCGCAAGGCTGGAAGCCCCGGCAACCAGTTCGACTTCCTTCAGCAGTTCCGCGCCAACGGCGGCGTGCTGTTCGATGAGAACATGAAGTCGCAGATCGCCTCGGACGCGGGGGTGAAGACGCTGCAGAACATGATCGCCGCCAACGCCGCGTCGATCCCCGGCAACAACGAACTCGATGCCGTCTCGCTGTGGGCGGCGTTCCTCACCGGCAAGGTCGCCATGATCTACTCGTGGCCGCCTTCGGGTCGCATGAGCGCCGGCTATTCGCAGACGGCCACGGCGATCAACTTCATCCCGCAGTCGCAGATCGCGGGTAAGGTCGGCTATGCGGTCGTTCCGGGCAACCCTGAGCACGCGACGGGCTTCAGCAAGGCCTTGTCTGCGGACTCGGCGAATGCCGACGCCGCCTACCTGCTGATGCAGTGGATGACCTCGCCGCCTGTCTCGCTCGCACGCGTCATGTTGCCCTACGCCCTGCGCGATCCCTACCGGCTCTCGCACTTCAAGTCCGACCTCTATGCCCAGCTATGGCCAGACGCGAAGGCCTATCTGGTCAACCTCAACAACTCCGCCAATGTCGGCCTCCTCGACCCGATCATCCCCGGCGCGCAGGACTACTTCCTGTCGCTGGACCGGATGGCGACATCGGTATGGGCCGGCACCGACCCAAAGGCGGCGCTGGAAACGGCGGCGGCGGAGATCGACACCACCACCGAGCGCCTGGGGGTCGATTCGCAGAAGGCCTACTACGCCGAGTTCCTGAAGCTGCCGGGCGCGACCGCCGACAACACGGTCGAGAAGCTTGGCATGGCCGTCACGCTCGACTGACCTGACCGATACCGGCCGACCCCGCGCGAGCGGTGTCGGCCGGTTCAATTCCGGGAGCGGCGCACCCGCTCCCGTCTCGACATGGACCTGGAGACGGCCACGCGGCCGACGGAACCGGATTGCGACAGACGATGCAGAAGGCCTCCACGATCATGCGCATGACCGCCGCCGGCGCGCCGCACCGTCTGTCGCGGTTCGGGGACTGGGCCGACCGCAACTTCAAATGGCTCTTGGTGGGACCTGCCGTCCTGCTGATCCTGGCGCTGTCCGTCTACCCGCTGCTCTTTTCGCTCGTGGTGTCCTTCATCAACTACGATTTCCAGGTGCCGGGGCACCATTTCGTGGGCCTGCAGAATTTCCGGATGGTGGTCATGGATCCCGTGGCCCGGTGGTCGCTGGTCCTCACGGCGCTTCTTTCCGGGGCCAGCGTGGCGATCGAGTTCGCCCTCGGTCTCGCCATCGCGCTCATCATGGTGCGCAGCTTCCCCGGTCGCGGCCTGATCATGTCGATCCTCATCGTGCCGCTGTTCATCAGCCCCGTCATCGTCGGCCAGGCCTGGACGTTGCTGCTGCAGCGGCCCTTCGGCCCGACGAACTACATCCTTGGAGCCCTGCTCGGCCGCGAGGTCACGATCAGCTGGCTGACCGAAAGTCCCTGGCTGTATATTTCACTGATCATCGCGGACGTCTGGCAGTGGACGCCCTTCATGTTCGTCATCCTGCTGGCCGGTCTGACGTCCATTCCGCCCAATCTCTACGAGGCCGCCGAACTCGATGGCGTCAATGCCTGGCAGGTGTTCTGGGCGATCACGGTGCCGCACCTCGCGCCGATGATGCTGCTGGCGATAACCTTCCGGCTGCTCGACGCCATCCGGATGTTCGACACGATCTTCATCATGACCGGAGGGGGGCCCGGCACCAGCACCTACACGGCTTCCTACTATCTCTACACCATCGGCTTCACGCAGTTCCATCTGTCGCAGGCGACCGCGGGAAGCTGGCTGTTCCTCATCTTCACGGCATTGGTGGTCACCCTGCTCGTGAGACGCCTGCTGAAGCCGGAGACGCCGTGATGGCCGCCGCCCGTCCCGCCCGCCCTCGGCGCCGGCGCAGCCTGGTTCCGGTCTTCCGTTTCCTGCTGCTGGGGTTCTTCCTGCTGTTCGTGCTGTGGCCGCTCTACTGGATGTTCAACACGTCGGTGAAGCCGAGCGACGACTACCTTGCCATGCCGCCGGTCTGGTTCCCGGATTCGCCCACGATCATCCACTACACGGCGGCGCTCTTCACCTATCGAGGCCTCGAAGGCCTCATCAACAGCCTGATCGTCTCTCTGTCGGCGACCGCCCTGTCCGCGCTGTTCGGCACCCTGATGGCCTACAGCCTCGCGCGCTACAACACCGGCGGCCAGCACCTCTCCTTCTGGGTCCTGTCGCAGCGCTTCCTTCCGCCGATCGGCATCGTCCTGCCGGTCTTCCTGATCTACCGGCAGGTCGGGCTCTACGACACCCATTTCGGCCTGATCATCGCCTACACCGTCTTCACCCTGCCTGTGTCGGTCTGGATGATGTTCGCCTATTTCCGCGGCATGCCGCGCTCGATGGAGGAAGCGGCACTCGTCGATGGCTGCACGCGCTGGGAGGCGTTCTGGCGCGTCGCCGTGCCGCTGGCTGCGCCCGGCATCGTGGCCGCGGCGGTTTTCGCCTTCATTGCCTGCTGGACCGAGTTCTTCTTCGCCCTGCTGCTCACCAGCCGCACCGCCTTCACCCTGCCGACGGTCTTTCGCTCCTTCGTCGGCTTCCAGGGCGCCCAGTATGGCGAGGCGGCCGCACTCGCCATCGTCTCGCTGGTGCCGTCGATCGCGCTCGGCATCCTTGCCCAGAAACATCTCGTGCGCGGGCTGACGCTCGGCGCCGTCCGCGGATAGGAACTCTCTTTCATGGCGAACGTCAGGATCAGCGGCCTGCACAAGCGCTACGGCGCCTTTCATGCCGTGCGCGGAATCGACCTCGAGATTCCGGATGGCGAGTTCACCGTTCTCGTCGGCCCATCGGGCTGCGGCAAGAGCACGCTGCTGCGCACCATCGCCGGGCTCGAGGAGATTTCCGAGGGCACGATCGAGATCGGCGGCGAGGTCGTGAACGACTTCCGCCCGCGCGACCGTGACGTGGCAATGGTGTTCCAGGACTACGCGCTCTACCCCCACATGAGCGTTGCGCGGAACATCGGTTTCGGGCTGAAGGCCCGCAAGATGCCGCCTGCGGAGATCGACGCGCGGGTTGGCGAGGCGGCGCGGATGCTCGGCATCACCCAGCTCCTCGACCGGCTGCCGCGCCAGCTCTCCGGCGGCCAGCGCCAGCGCGTCGCCATCGGCAGGGCGATCGTGCGCAATCCGCGGATATTCCTGTTCGACGAGCCGCTGTCGAACCTGGACGCCCAGCTTCGCGACGAGATGCGCGGCGAGATAAAGCGCCTCCATCAGGAGATCGCGACGACCATGATCTACGTCACCCACGACCAGATCGAGGCGATGACGCTCGCCGACCGCATCGTGCTGATGCGCGACGGCGTGATCGAGCAGCAGGGCGCCCCGCTCGAACTGTTCGAGCGCCCCAACTCCACCTTCGTTGCCGGCTTCCTGGGCTCGCCACGCATGAGCTTCGTCCCGGCCACTGTCGCGCTGGAGGAGGGACGCGCCGGCGTGCGGCTCGGCGAGGTCGTCTTGCCGCTGCCGGAAGACCGTCATCTGGCCAAGGCAAGCAACGGGCAGGAGATTTTGCTCGGACTGCGCCCCGAACACCTTTCGCGGGCGCTGCAGGAGGGGGTGGCGCCCGGCCACAGCCGCTACGACGCCACCATCGACCTGCTGCAGCCGACCGGGTCGCGCAGCTATGCCACCTTCCGCCTGGCCGGCGAACCCGTCGTCGCCGAACTGCAGGCCCATGACGTCAGCCGTCCCGGCGAGCGGATCGGCATCGACATCAACATGAGCCGCGCCTCCGTCTTCGACCGCGAGACCCAGCGGGCACTTTGAAGGACTGCATCATGGTTTCCCGAGCCGTCGCCCTTTGCGGCACCGAACAGGTCGACCCGCCGCTGCGGCGGCTGAAGGCGGGCACGATGACCGTCGATTTCGACAATGGCGCCGTGCGCTACGTCCGAATCGGCGGCATCGAGGTTCTGCGCGGCATCGCCTTCCTGCTGCGCGACGAGAACTGGGGCACGCTCGCGGCCGAGCTTTCCGACCTGAACATCGACGAGCGCGAGGGTGCCTTCTCCGTCAGCTACCGAGCCCGCTGTGCCGATTCCAAGCGCGAGCTGGTCTACGAGGCGCGGATTGAGGGCCGGGCGGACGGCTCGCTCTCCTTCGAGGCCGTCGCCCAGCCCAGGACCGACGTCCTGACCAACCGGACCGGCTTCATCGTCCTGCATCCGGTCGACGGCGTCGCCGGCCGGCCGGCCAGGATCCTGCATGTAGACGGGGGGGAAGAACGTTCGACCTTTCCGGAAATCATCGACCCGCGCTGCCCCTTCAAGGACGTGCGGGCGCTTTCCCATGAAGTCTTTCCGGGCACCTGGGCGGTCTGCACCATGGAGGGCGACGCCTACGAGACGGAGGACCAGCGCAACTGGTCGGACGCCTCCTACAAGACCTACATCCGCCCCCTGTCCAAGCCCTGGCCCTACACGCTTCCGAAGGGCGAGCGGATCGTCCAGTCGGTGAAGCTGCGGATCGAGGGCCCGCTGCCGGCAACTGCCGGCGGCGGCGATGACGGCCCGGTGTCCATCCGCATCGGCGACACTGTCGGACGATTGCCGGCGCTCGGACTGGGCATGCCGGCCGGCGAAGCGGTGCATGCACTGGCAAACCCCGGCCTCATGAAGAAGCTCGACCCGTCGACCCTCATTTGCCAGATCGACCTTCGCAATGGCCACGGCCTTGCCGAGTTGGAACGCTATCGCGATCTTGCGGCGCTCACGGGCGCGGCCGTCACGCTGGAGATCATCACCCTCGGCACGATGGACCCGGCAGGCGAACTGGCGCCGGTGGCGAAGGCCGTGTCGGACGCCAGCCTCGAACCCGCAGCGGTCGCGGTGTTCCCGCAGCAGGAGCTGAAATCCTACCAGCCCGACCAGCCCTGGCCGGAGATGCCGAGCTTCGAAGAGACCTATGCCGCCGCCCGCGCTGCCTTCCCGAAGGCCAGGATCGGCGGCGGCATGGCAGTCTATTTCACCGAACTCAACCGCAAGCGCCCGCCGGCCGCGCCGCTCGACTTCGTGACCCACACGACTTGCCCGAACGTGCACGCGGCCGACGACGTCTCGGTGATGGAGACAAACGAATCTCTGCCCTTCATCATCCTGTCCACGCGCGCCTTCATGGGGGAGGGGCTGGGATACCGCATCGGCCCGAGTGCGCTCGGCTGTCGCGAGAATCCCTACGGCAAGGCGACGACGCCCAATCCCGACAACCGCCGGGCCTGCCTGAGCGTGCTCGACCCGCGCCAGCGCGGCCTGTTCAACGCCGTCTGGACGCTGGGCTACGTCGCCGCCTGCGCCCGGGGAGGCGTCGACATGGTGGCGATGGGCGCCCCGACCGGCCCGTTCGGCCACATCCACCGGCCCTCCGATCATTCCCAGCCCTGGTTTGACGGACAAGAAGGCGCGCTGGTCTACCCCTCCTTCCACGTCCTCGCCGGCCTCGCCGCGTCGTCCGGCGCCGAGGTCCTGGCGGCGGAAGCGGCGCGCAAGGGGGCGGTCGAGGTCCTGGCGTTGCGCAAGGGCGCGCGCACCGAACTCTGGCTCGCCAACCCGACATCGGAGCCGGTCCAGGTCGACGTTTCGGGCGCAGGCGTGGAGGACGGACACGTCGCAATCCTGGACCCCGCAGCGTTCGAAAGCGCCGCCGCCGACCCGGACCACCTCGACCGGGGGCAGGCCCTGCCGGCGGACGGTCAGATTGGTCTCGACGCCTATGCCGTCGTGCGGGTGGTCTGCGAATAGAGCTCGCCGGGCGAGGGCAACTGGTCCTCCAGGCTGCGGAGCCGCTCGGTGATCGCCTCGATCTCCTTCAGCCGCTCGAAGCCGCGCACGAGATTGCGCTCCGCTTCCGCGAGCCGCTCGCGGTGGCGCGACTCGGCCCCGAAATTCGGTCCTTCGCTCCCGGCGAGAAAAGCCGCGGTGTCCTGCGCCGACTCGATGCGCGCCGAGAGACCCGCAGCCTCGCGCGCATAGTCGTCCTGAACGGCGTTTAGCGCCGCCCGGATCCGCTCGATCCGGGTCTGGTCGTTGTCCTGGTCGCGAGCCTGCGAGCGGATGCGGAAAGGTGATCTCACGGGCGTTCCGGAATCGACTGCGAATGGCAGAGCAAGGAACTTACCGCCGGGGAGCCGGCGGCGCCAGTGTCGGACCGATGCTTTGATGAATGGTGCCGCTTAGGTGACTCGAACACCTGACCCCATCATTACGAATTAGCTCCATGCACGGCTAGCGTGTTTTATAAATAAAGCTTACACGGAGCCAAAGCACTGATTTTCCTAGCTTTTTGTGCAAACTCCCCATAATGTAGCAAGGTCCTAATACAACCTAGGGCGGCGCCCAGCCACGGCTTTCCGTTATTTGCGCTGCCTCATCTTGGGGAACGATCATGCCTCGCATCAAGCTCACAGAACGATCTATCCAGCAGCTCAAGGCTCCCGATCCAAGCGGGAAGCAGGTTTTACACTGGGACGCGGAACTGAAGGGATTCGGGGTGCTATGCTCGGGGGTATCGACCTCCAAGACGTTTGTGGTTCAGCGAACCCTGCCCAATGGCAACACCCGCCGCGTCACGCTAGCCGCTGTCAACGAGATCACGCTCACGCGCGCACGCAACGACGCCGCTGACATGCTGGTCGACCTTCGCAAGGGTAAGGATCCGAAAGTTCGCTCCATGACATTGCGCGGAGCGCTGGAGGCATATCTCCAGAAATACGATGCCAAGCTGAGCGAGAACAGCAAGGCGAGCTATCGGGAAAAGGTCGAGAAGCGCCTGACCGCGTGGCTGGACAAGCCGCTGAACTCGATCACCCGCGAGGCAGTGGAAAAGCGCCACTCGGACATCGCCAAGGAAATTGCCGCCGGGAACAAAGGGAAGGGCGAGACGAGCGCCAATGCAGCGATGGTCACGCTGCGCCTACTCTGGAACTTTGCGATGGAGCAGGACCCGACGTTGCCCCCAAACCCTGTGCGCCTACGCAAGCAATGGTTCCCCGAGCAGCGACGCGAGCGGATCGTTGAAGAGCACCAGATGCGGGACTTCTACGATGCGGTCACAGCGCTCAAGAGCGATGTTGCCCGCGACTACATCCTGTTTGTGCTCTTCACCGGCCTACGGCGTCGTGAAGCTGCGATGCTCAGGTGGGAGCACGTCGACTTTGATCGCAGGATCGTGCGCGTTCCCGCGGATATGACGAAGGCGAAGCGGAAGCTCGACCTGCCCATGACAGACTTCGTGCACGACTTGCTGTCAGCACGCCGCAAGGTGGGAATTGAACCGAGCGGTTTCGTCTTCCCGTCGCACGGAAAGAAGACGGGCTACCTCGCGGAGCCAAAGTTCCCCCTCGACGCTGTAGCCGAAGCCTGCGGAGTTCAGGTTTCCGTCCACGACCTCCGCCGAACCTTCATCACGATTGCCGAGCAGGCGGAAATCAGCCCCTTGGCACTGAAAGCGCTGGTCAACCATTCTTTGGGCCGAGACGTGACGGAAGGCTACGTGCAGATGAGGGTGGAACGCCTACGCCAGCCTGCCCAGCGTATAACCGACCTACTGTGTCGGCTCTGCGGAATAAAAGTAGAACATTCTGCAGAAGAGCAGGCAGCCGCATAGGTTAATTGAGCCCCCTTGCAGGCTATAGTTTTACCGCGTATTATGCTGCTTATACCCGTAGTCCATCCCATTTCGGGGGATGGCGCGGGGCCTTCGGGATCGTCACCGTACATCGATCCATTCCAACGTTGGCCCCACAGCACGCAACCGCGTGCGGTGGGGCGCTTGTCGTTGCCTTCCGTGCGCACACGCAAGGGAGATAGGAATGGAGCCGAACCTACATATCGACAAAAGAGCGGACACCCTGATTCCGGCTTTATCCGGGGATGAGGACGTGCTGCTCAGCACGCGCGACGTCGCTCAGATACTCGGTGTCAGTGTGCCATGGGTCGAGATTGCCCGTTCTAAGGGGTATGGCCCCCCGTTCATCCGAATCGGCGTTCGGGGGATTCGATATCGCAAGGATGCCCTTCGAGCTTGGCTCAAGGAGCGCGCCGAATACCGCTGCACCCGCGATTGCGGTACGGAGGCAGCGTGATGTCCAGTGAGTTTGTCACCCTGACTTGCCACGTCGTTTCGGCTCAACCTGGGCACTATGCGTTGGTCGCGGACGGCGACTTTTCGCAGATCGACCATCACCCCGTTGTGGCGTGGCAGATCGACTCTGATGGCGTAGCCGAACCGATCGCGTACGGCCTTCACAACGCTAGCAAGCACCCAGTTTTGTTCCCGAACGGGCAGGTTCTCGATCAGGGCAACAAGTTGTGGCCCAGCGTGTTCGAATGGCTCGCTGACCTGAGAGCGAAGCGAGACGCTCGCAAGTCCAAAGGCTGAGCGATCAGAAAAAATCCGCTGCGCCTCGGAACAGGCGCAGCGGAGAATAAGTATAGCCAGGGTCCAGCGCGGCAGTACTCGTCTGGAACAGCCCAAATATACCTGCACCAACTCAATAAGTCAAGGGTGCAATACATGCACCGGACAGACAAACCAAAGGTGCAGCCATGGCCAAAATCATAGAACGGATTGATGTCGACGCGACGCGTTCTCTTGCTCGCAAATATATAGAGAATGGATGGGTTCCAATTTCTTACGGACA
>JAESFK010000777.1_pt1 | contig 12631 bp, 8 predicted proteins | sample 9269391 | NCBI WGS metagenome assembly JAESFK01 (sample SAMN14506231, study PRJNA617097) | algae metagenome | isolation source: Drouetiella hepatica UHER 2000/2452 and co-occurring heterotrophs from... | place: Slovakia: Slovak Paradise National Park, Hrabusice, Kosice Region | collected 2000-01-01
CTATTCCTTCGGCGCCTGGATCGGCATGCAGCTTCTGATGCGCCGCCCGGAAATCGAAGGTTTCATGTCGATCGCGCCGCAGCCGAACACTTACGACTTCTCGTTCCTCGCCCCCTGCCCGTCGTCCGGCCTGATCATCAACGGCGACCTCGACAAGGTGGCGCCGGAAAAGGACGTCAACAATCTCGTCGACAAGCTGAAGGCGCAGAAGGGCATATTGATCACCCACAAGACCGTGCCGGGTGCCAACCATTTCTTCAACGGTCAGGTCGATACGCTGATGGCCGAATGCGAGGATTACCTCGACCGGCGCCTGAACGGCGAGTTGACGCCGGAACCGGCGGCAAAGCGTATCCGCTGACCCACAGGGCCGGTTAAACCTGCCCCCAGTATTTTCGAATGGCACTTTGCGTCCTCAATCGTCGCAGAGTGCCATTTCTGTTTGAGGCGGGTTACAGACTACCGCCCCAGCTCGGCAACATCGCGACAGACCGTGTCGAGCCACCGTGCATCCATCTTGTTCCCATCTCCCCCTCGCGCTATAGATCACGGCACAGGCTTGACCCGCGCCTCCTCCCTCCAATCGGGAAAGTATCGTTCATACGGGGTGTTGAAATCATCGAACCGTCTGTTCGAGCGCCGCATAAGGAGGGATTGCGTTTTCTGCTCGCAATGGAGGTTTTATGACGAGGTTATCCGCCCCGGTCTACCAGCTGAAACGACGAGCCAAGCTATTGGCTCGCGACGAAAAGATCGCCCTGCATGCCGCATTGGACCGCGTTGCGCGCGCGGAAGGCTTTGCAAGCTGGAGCCTGCTTGCAATGAAAGTTGCAGGAAGTGCCGACGAAAGAGACATCCTGTCGAAGGTCTCGGACGGCGACCTGATTTTGCTGGGTGCACGTCCCGGACAGGGCAAGACATTGCTGGGGCTGAAACTCCTGCTCGATGCTGTCCGCAACGGCAGGAGAAGTGTGTTCTTTACGCTGGAATACACCGCGCACGAAACCAGACAGCGTATCCGCGCGCTGGAAGGCGGAACACACGGCCTTGATGATCGCGTGGAAATCGTGGCGGAAGACGAAATTTGCGCCGATTACATCCTTCGCCATCTTGCTGGTGCTCCGCGCGGAACGGTCGCCGTCATCGACTATCTGCAAATCCTTGATCAGCACAGAAACAAGCCCGAGCTTTCAGAACAACTGGGCGTTCTCTACGCCTTTGCACGAAAAGCCGGGATCGTTCTCGCCTTTCTCTCCCAGATCGACCGCTCCTATGACCCGGAAAGCAAGCCCCTGCCGGACCTGCAGGACATTCGCCTGCCCAATCGCGTGGATATGAGCCTGTTCTCAAAAGCATGTTTCCTGCATGAGGATAAGACACGGTTTCAAGCTATCGCTTGATTGTCCAATCTGCAGGGTTGCTTGCCGTGTGTCGGCAACCGGTCATCGTCATCTTGCCGGCACGGATATCAGGCTTGCGCCAGCCAGCCTTCCGGGCCGGCAGATACAGCTTGCCCTGCCCGATTGACCCGGTTGCGCCCGCTCTTCTTGGCATCGTAAAGCGCTGCGTCTGCGCCCTTTATCGTATCGACGATCGAATCGCCTGGTGCGGCAAGGGTGCCAACGCCGAAGCTGGCCGACAGGCGAACCCCGTCCGGCAATCCGGCAATCTCAAGCGATGAAAAGCTGTTGCGAAGTCCTTGCGCGAAAAGGTAACCCGTCGCTTCGCCGGTGGACGGCAGGAAGATGGCAAATTCCTCGCCGCCAAAACGCGCGCAGATCGCCTCCGGCGGCGAATGCCCCGCAAGCATGCGGCCGAACGACAGGATGACCTGGTCACCGGCGGCATGTCCGTAGGTGTCGTTCACCGACTTGAAGTGATCGAGATCGCACACAATCACACAATGCGGATAGGCCGACATCGGGCGGGCAAGGATCTGGCTCACTCTGGCATCGAAACCGCGGCGGTTCAAAAGCCCCGACAAAGGATCGATTTCGGAGTTCGCCTTGGCATCATCCATGATCTCCACGACGATGACGGCGAGCAATGTCAGCCCTGTCGAGACGACGAGCACGGCACTGAGGCTTTGGGAAACCAGCGCATAGGTGCTGCCCAGATAGGACTGGGCCGTCATTCCACCGCTGAACTTGACCGCGAAATAAACCTTGCTGGCAAAATTGCCGGCCGTGATCAGCAGCAGCGTCATGAGGACCCGGTCGGCTGTCTCGCGCCGCCCGGACCGGTAGACCGCGACCGCGCAGATCAGCTCCGCAATCGCGAACGGCGTCTGGTAACCGAGCGAATGGGCGAATGTGCCCCGCGGCAAATCATAGATCATCAGGTTGAGCGGCAGCGCCGCACAAAGGACCGCCGTGATTGTCCAGACACTCACCGGCACCGCGTAAAGGCGGCCAATCCCGACGCGGATCATCAAAATGGCACCCAGCAGCGAACAGAATGCGCCGAAGCTCGCAATCCGGTCGAAATCCCCATAGCGAATGGCAACCTCAAAAACCGCCGACAGCGAGGCGACCGCGAACGCAGCAGCAAACCAGCGTCCGGCAGAAGGAATGCGGCTGCGCCTGGCGATGACGAGGAAGAACGCGCAAAAAAGCTGCGCGATCAGGAAATTGACGGTCAGTAGGAAGAGCGCGCCGTTCATCGATATGTCCGTTTCGAGAACACACACACACAATGCGTTCTCCTCAGCTGGTCTGCAAGGCATCACAGTTTCGTGCGAACAGTATCTGCGCCGGGCAAAAGAACCGTTAATCCGAGGCCTATGGCAGAGGCTTCAAAACCGCATTGAACACCCCGCCGGTGACCGGTTCTGCTACGCCCGTCGTGCCGGGAAACGTCAGCGGCAATCCTTCAAGCGAGCGCACGGCGAGATAGGCCCATGCTTGCGCCTCCATGGCATCGCCGTCCAGCCCGGCCTCCTCCGCAGACATCACCGTCGCCTCATCTTTCAACGCGAGATCGGTGAGATCACGCATGATGATGCGGTTCAGCCGTCCACCGCCGCTGATGATGTAGGTACCCGGCCCTTCCGGCAGGTGCCGTGCAGATCTGAGGATGGCGGCGGCCGTGACATGGGCAAGCGTTCGGGCGCCGTCCTCAAGGCTCGCGTCGGCGCCGGTTGGCGGCGAAAAATCGTTGCGATCGAGGGAACGGCGCTTGACCGCGGCAAAAAACGGGTTTGCCAGATAGCGCTCCGCCAGATCGGCGAGAACACGTCCCTCGCTGGCGATCATGCCGCCTTGATCATAGGGAATGCCCGCATGTGCCTCGACCCATTGGTCGATCAGCGTGTTGCCCGGGCCACTATCATAGGCAACGAGGTTGCCGTCCATGCCGACAAACGTCAGGTTGGAAATGCCGCCGATATTGACGAACACCACCGGCCGCCCGGAGCGCAGTTCCGCCGGTACACTGGCCGCAAGCGCGGCATGATAGACGGGGATCAGCGGCGCACCCTGCCCGCCATGCACCATATCGTTGGCGCGCATGTCATGAACAACGGCAATACCGGTTTTGCGCGCCAGCAGCGCCCCGTCACCGAGTTGAACCGTCAGGGCGTCGTCGGGACGATGCAACACTGTCTGGCCGTGAAACCCGATCACATCAATGTCGGCGGTTTGTAGATTGTTTTTCTGAAGGAAAATCTGCACGGCCTCGGCATGACGTTGCGTCAGCTCATGTTCGATATCCGCAAGAGTACCCGGCCGCTCGCCACGCTGCCGTATCAGCTTGGCATCCTCCAGCGCCTGTTTCAGACGATCGCGAAACGGTGCGTCGTAGGGTATTCCGAGGGCTGCGCCACGCTCGACCCTGCTGCGGCCATCGGTTCGAACCAGCGCAATATCGATGCCGTCCATGCTGGTGCCGCTCATCAATCCGATCGCCGTCTTCATCTGCGCCATCCCGCACTCAACTCCCAAGCAAACATTCACGATGCAAACATTCCCAATGCAAACAGGTGCACTTTTCACCAAACAGTGCTAAACGCCGCGCAAATATCCAGCAAGCGCTCATTCTTTTCAAAAACAGCCCACCGAAAGAGACAGGTCATGTCCGAATTCAAGTCCGATTTCCTTCACACCCTCCACGAACGCGGCTTCATCCATCAGACGTCCGACAATGCCGGACTGGATGCGCTGTTCAACACGGAAACCGTGACGGCCTATATCGGCTTTGACCCGACCGCACCGAGCCTGCATGCCGGCGGCCTGATCCAGATCATGATGCTGCATTGGCTGCAGGCGACCGGACACCGGCCGATCTCGCTGATGGGCGGCGGCACCGGCATGGTCGGCGATCCGTCCTTCAAGGACGAGGCGCGCCAGCTGATGACGCCGGACACGATCGCCTCGAACATCGCCAGCATAAAGTCGGTCTTTTCCAACTACCTGACTTATGGAGATGGGCCGAAGGAAGCGTTGATGATCAACAATGCCGACTGGTTGCTCGGCATCAACTATCTCGAATTCCTGCGCGACGTCGGCCGCCACTTTTCGGTCAACCGCATGCTCGCTTTCGATAGCGTCAAGACACGGCTCGACCGCGAGCAGTCGCTATCGTTCCTCGAGTTCAACTACATGATCCTGCAGGCCTACGATTTCGTCGAACTTTACAAGCGCACCGGGTGCCGCCTGCAGATGGGCGGCTCCGACCAATGGGGCAACATCATCAACGGTATCGATCTTGGCCACCGCATGGGAACGCCGCAGCTTTACGCACTGACATCGCCGCTGCTCACCACCTCCTCTGGCGCCAAGATGGGCAAGTCGGTCAACGGTGCGATTTGGCTCAATCCGGATATGATGTCGGCCTATGACTTCTGGCAGTACTGGCGCAACACTGAGGACGCTGATGTGTCCCGTTTCCTCAAGCTCTACACAACCTTGCCGATGACCGAGATTGCCCGCCTGTCCCAGCTGGGCGGTACCGAGATCAACGAGGTCAAGAAGATACTGGCGACTGAAATCACCGCGATGCTGCATGGACGTGCCGCGGCGGAAGAGGCAGCGGAGACCGCCCGAAAGACCTTCGAAGAAGGCGCCCTTGCAGCCAACTTGCCGTCCATCGATGTACCGGCGGCAGAGTTGCAGGCCGGTATTGGTGTTCTCGCGCTTTTCGTGCGCGCTGGTCTCGCCGAATCGAACGGCAAGGTGCGGCAGTTCCTGAAGGACGGCGCAGTCCGCCTCAACGATGCTGTTGTGAACGACGACCGCCAGATTATCGGCACCGGCGACGTTACGGCAGATGGCGTCATCAAGCTGTCGCTCGGCAAGAAGAAACACATTCTCGTCCGGCCGGCCTGAGTACCCCTACGATAGAACGGCATCCAAAACCGGCGGCGCTCCCGCCGGTTTTTTATTGGAATTCGAAGATACTGCGGAACACGCCCGGCGCGATGATCGACAAGGGATTGATCGTCAGGTTCGGCTTGGCGAACGGGCCGACCAGCTTGAAGGTGATCCCGAGCAGGCCCCGGTCCCGGCCGTTGCCGAGAAGAACCCCGATGATCGGCAGTTCACCGAACAGGCGGTTGAGCCCGTAGGCCGGCATGAACGTTCCGGTCATGTCCATGTTGCCATTCTTGTCGCGCACCGTTCCCTGGAACGTCGCACCAACATCGACCCCACGCACGACCCCGCCTTCGATCGCCACCGACCCATTGTCGAGCGCCACATTGGCGGAACCGCGCTCGAAGCGGGCCGAACTGACATCGATGTTCTTTTTCACCGCCTGGTTCAGGCTTCTGCCATCGGCGCCGGTTGGCGTGGAGACGATCGATTGCAGCCTGGCTTCGTTGACGAGGGAGAATTTGCGGATATCGACATTTCCCCGCCATGAACTGCCGCCCCGATCGCGCAGCTTCAGATTCAGCAGACCGCCGCGCATGTTGCTGTAGATGTTGGCAAACCTGGCGAGCGACCCCGCATCGCCGCTGGTCAGCTCCAGAATGTTGTCGGCACCGTTTTTCGTCAGTTTGGCAACCACGGCCTGGCCGCTGTCCGTCACTGCCGAAAGATCGACGGCATCGATCTGCCGGCCTCTGGCCGCATAGCTCAGATTGACATTGGAAAGGGTCTCCGCGTGGAAGCCCGTCACCTTCTGCAGGTTTGCATCGATGGCGATGCGCTTGCCGTCACCATCATCGCCGCCCGGCGCATTGCGCATGCTTTCAATGATCGGCCGGATATCGGCGGAACTGCCGTTGACGCTGACCGCAAAGCCGCTCTTCTGCCGTTTGATATTGACGGCATAACTGTCGCCTTTGGAGAGTTGTACCGATGAGAATTCGCCGGAATTCAAGCCTGACTTGTCAAGCGCAAGCGCGCCGCTGGCACCAAAGCCGTCACCGGTGAGCTTCAGATCGTCGATACGCGCCACATCGTCCGTGACCAAGACCGAAAACGTCGCCTTTGCGCCAATCCCCGCCCCTTTCGACCAACCGATCCAGGGAAGCGAAATCGAAGCACGGCCCAGATCCGCCGAAACCATCTGCCGGTCGGTATCGTCGATCTGGATATCCAGCGCCACAGGACCGCTGACGATCCCAGAAAGTCCCGGAGCGAGCTTGGCAAGCACCTCGTCATTGAGCGTCCCGGAAATCTCCCGTTTTCTTTTGGCGGTGCTGTCCGCACCGACGGGTTCGACGACCGAAATGTCCATCATCCCGCCATCGACATTGGCTTTCGCCTCCAGCACGGCCTGCTGCGGGTCGATCCGCAAGCTCCCCTTGATGTCGGAGACTGCCCGTCCTGCCATCGGTTTGTTGACGGTAACACCGTCAAGCAGCATCTCGGCCTGCCATTGCGGCGGTGGCGGCTGTTGAGCGGTGACCAGACCGAACCGGGCTCCAACCCGCGCCGTCATTTCGCCGGAAAAATCCTCCGGTTTGAAGGGGGTCCGCTGCAAGGCAAGAATGGGCCGGTAGCTGACCAGTTCGGCAATCGCATCCGCCTGCCCGCCAACATCGAGCTTCATTTCGGCGATCAGCGGTTTTTCGTAGGTGTTGGGGATGACGAAATCGCCACCATTCAAGGTGACGGATCGTCCGGAGGGGAAGTAGGCCGTCCCCCTCTGGATATCGACATCGAGACGCTCGCCCTTCAGTTTGAAGGCGCCGGCGGCGTCACGCAGCGGCGGGATATCGCCGGCAAGATTGACGCGGGCATCATCGATATTGAATTGGACACTCAGCTCGTCGGCATTCAGGTCAACCGGGCCGACAGTCCGGGTTATGCGCCCCATCGGCAAGGAAACCTCGATCCTGCCGTCGGTCACCGTGCCACCGAAGATATTGTTGACCACCCACCGGCGCGCCGTCTTTCCAACCCACCAGGGCCACAGCTGCTTGACCGCAGCGGACTGGATCTTGCTGGTCAAGAGAGCAAAACTGATCTGTGGAGACGTATCCCCGAACGTCATGGAGAGCGAACCGGCAGCCGTACCGAGACCGCTCGACACCGTCAGTTCTTCAAACACCAGTTCATGCGTTTCAGGCAGGAATCGCCCCTGTGCCTTGGCATCGAAGATCAGTGGAGCCTCCGGAACATCGACAGGAGACGAGTTGGCCGATTGCAACAGAAGATCGATCGAGAACCCCTGCTTGCCGGCTGCCGCTGCGGGATCGAGATCGGCAATCGCCCCGGTAAACGGAAACGTCGACCGGCCGATCTGCACCATGGACGGAAGAATTTCCACTCTGTCGCGGGCAAAGTCATAGGTGATGTTGACTTCGGAGGGCTTCAATTCCGACGAAAACCCGCCGGCATCAAACACACCGTCCGCCGATTGACCTTTCAGGTGCAGGGCCGGCGTCACACCGTCACCGGCGCGTGCCGCCTGGATACTCAGATCAGCGCTGCTCCTGATCCCGAATGCCTGTTCCGTCCCGGTCTGGTTCCGGTAGAGGAAGGCGGCCAGTGGCAATCCGGTGGCCGCACCGTCGATGGTGGCTATCCGCCCGTTCTCACGGCCTGCGTGAAGATGCAATTCTGCCGGTTCTCCGTCTACGGTAAAAAGCCCGTCGATCTGCATGGAACCGTCGTCACTGCGACTGAAATCGATGGATTTCACCACGACAGGGATGGCCCGCAGCCGAGGCCCGGCAAAGGACAGCTGCAGGTCCGCAATGCGCACGATATCGGTATTGCTGCGGCCGATCAGTTGCGCAATGCTGTCCATCTGGTTGAAGACGGCTTCAAGACCGGTGGCAACGCCATCAACGCGAATGGCCGTCAGATCGATCGGCTTGCCCTGGGGCAGAAGAGACGGATCGAGCGTCGCACCCTCGGCCTCCAACCGCGACACAGCGATCCGGCCAGTCAACAAGGCCAAGGGATTGAGTTCGATAAAGACCGAATTGGTGGTCACCAGTCGTTTGTTGGAGGCGTTCTCCACCAGCGTTACATTCTGCGCCTTGAGCGCCAATGCACCAGTCGACGTCACGCGCAACACGGTTCTACCAACCTCGGCATGATATGCGTTCCCGATTGCCGAGTTCAGCGCGGTCTGCGCCCGCGCATTGAGCGGCCCGTCGAGGAACCCGCCCTCTATCGCCGCCAGAACGGCCGCGCCAAAAAACAGGAAAATTGCGCTGATAAGGATCGTTGTCGTGAAGACGAGACGTGCAAGTCCGCGTTTTTGCGGCGCATGAACAATGTACGGTTCATGCGCCTGCGCCGACGGCAGGGAATGCAGGACAACAATGTCTTCCTTGCGAAACGACACTTTTTCGCCGCGGATTTCATTCATCAGCGCCGGAGGCCTCCGGAAACGTGAAAAAGAATCATGCGGTATTTTCCAATCTGCTTCGATTCCGCTGCACGGTATCAGCGGCTCTGCGTCCAGATGCCGAAACATGCCGAACGCGGTAGATTTACCCTAAGTTATCGCCCGAAAACGCCAATGGCGCACCGAAGCACCGTTCGGTATCTGCATTCGTTGCACAGTAGTGAAACAACGCTCTGGGGGCAAACAATGCCTGCCCTTCAAGCCGTTTTCCCTGTGCCGAAACACTCCCGGTCCCTTGAGCGCTGGACGGGCCGGGTTCCGATTGGATATGTCTCATGCGACAAACGTATGCGGCAAATGCCCCAAAATAAAGGAAGAACCATGGCGAACCTGAGCGAAGGCGCGATTGCACCGGATTTTACCCTGCCTCGCGATGGCGGCGGCACGGTTTCTCTGTCGCAATTCAAAGGACAGCCGGTCGTGCTATTCTTCTACCCAAAGGACGATACCAGCGCCTGCACCGCCGAATCGATCGCCTTTACGGCGCTCTTGAGCCAGTTTTCCGCAGCAGGCGCTGTCGTGATCGGCATGTCTCCCGATTCGGTAAAGAAGCACGACAAATTCGCCAAGAAATACGATCTGTCGGTCATTCTCGCCTCGGATGAGGATCTGGCCGTCCTGACCAGCTATGGCGTCTGGGTCGAAAAGAGCATGTACGGCCGCAAATATATGGGGGTCGAACGCACAACCCTGCTGATCGGCCCCGATGGCGTCGTCCGGCGCATTTGGCCAAAGGTGAAGGTCGCAGGTCACGCCGAAGAGGTGCTGGCCGCTGCCATCGGCCTTGCGGACGCAACGGAGTGACAACGCCGAGCCTTCCGGCGATCCGCAGTCTTCGTGACGGGGCAGTCCGCGCAATCCGTGCGGCCGATCTGGATATCAAGACGCTGCTTGCCCAGGAAACGGCCCGCCGCTGGAGCGGGCGAACCCTGTCCTTGCGCTCGCCGCTCGATATGGCCGTGCCGGATCGCCCCGGAAGACCTGAAAAGCCGGAATTGATACCGCCGAGGCAAATGCCAAAGCGGGCGCTGACCACCGACAAGGGCCGGATCGCGCTCCTCCACGCCATCGCCCATATCGAACTCAATGCCGTCGATCTGGCGCTTGATATCGTCGCCCGCTTTGCCACGGAACCCGTACCCAACTCGTTCTTCGACGGCTGGATGACGGTGGCCTTCGAGGAGGCCAAGCATTTCCGCATGGTGCGCGACCGCCTGCGCCAGCTTGGCGCTGACTATGGCGATCTGCCCGCCCATGACGGGCTCTGGCAGGCAGCCCATGACACGCGCAACGACCTCACGGCTCGCCTGGCGGTCGTGCCACTGATTCTGGAGGCGCGCGGCCTGGACGTGACGCCCGCCCTGCAAGCGAAGATGCGCGAGACCGGCGATATGGAAAGCGCTGCGGTGCTCGATGTGATCTACGAGGACGAGAAAGGCCATGTCGCCGTCGGTGCCAAATGGTTCCGCTTTCTTTGCGCGCGCCAGAAAAAAGACCCGGCCGCCGCATTTCAGGCCCTGGTCAGGGCCAATTTTCGGGGTCCGCTGAAGGCACCTTTCAACGATATCGCCCGTGCCGAAGCCGGCCTGACACCATCGTTCTACCGCTCGATGACAGCCTCGGTGAACACCTGACGGGTCACCACAAAGCCCCACCGGCAAGGCTTTGTTAACCTTAACAGTGTCTAATCGACCCCATCAGAACGGGCAGAATCGCACGCGGTGGGGGTGAGTTGGTGTCTACGGAAAGCCGGGTTTTCGGCAAGCGCGCACAAAAGCACATCATCATTCTGGCAAGCGGCGACAAGGTTCGCCACATGACTTTTCAGCCCTGGATGGCTGCGCTTTCGGTCTGTTTCGTGTCCGTTTTTTCGATCGGTTATCTCGCTGCAACCTCCTACCTTGTGCTGCGCGACGACCTGATTGGCGGCACGATGGCGCGCCAGGCGCGCATGCAGCACGAATATGAAGACCGGATCGCCGCTTTGCGCGCGCAGGTCGATCGCGTCACCAGCCGCCAGCTTCTCGATCAGCAGGTTGTCGAAGACAAGGTCGAAAAGCTGTTGCAGCAGCAGATGGCGCTGTCTTCGCGCCATGGCCGCCTTGGAACGTTGCTCGACCGCGCAGAAGAATCCGGCATCGCCGGCAAGGATGCCCAGCCGTCCGAGGCAGCGCCCTTGGCCTATGAGAAACGTGCCGACGCCAGTGGCGGCCTGAAGGCTATCGAGCGGTTGATCGGCATAGGCAGCCAGCCGCCGCAGCAGAAGATGGCGCTTGCCTATGCGCCGCAATCCGCATCAACAACCGGGCAGGAAAGCATGTCCGACCGGGCCGACAGGCTTTTTTCGAAGGTGACGCTGTCGCTGAAGGATATCGAACGGGAGCAAAAGGAGCGCATCGATAACCTGACGGCGGGCGCCTCGGAGGCGACCGACGCGATCAGGACCATCCTTGCACGCACCGGCGTAAAGCTGGCTAATGATGAGACGGCGGCAGCGGAAACTGCCCCCGTTGCGGGCGATGACAATGCTGTCGGCGGCCCCTTCATTGAGCCCGAAACGACGGAGGCCTTCGACAATTCGCTGGTTGGGCTCGACACGGCGCTTGCCCGCCTGGAAAATGTTCGCAGCCAGGCAAGAAAGCTGCCGTTCAACAATCCGTCGCCGGCCAGTGACATTACCAGTACCTTCGGCAACCGCATCGATCCATTCCTAGGCCGGCCGGCGCTGCATGCCGGCATCGATTTTCGGGCACCGACCGGAACGCGGATTGTTGCAACGGCGCCCGGCACGGTGATCACAGCCGGCAAGAACGGCGGCTACGGCAATATGGTCGAAATCGACCACGGCAACGGCATCACCACCCGCTACGCGCACCTGTCGGCCATTCTGGTCAACGTCGGCGATAGGATAACAACTGGCGAGGCCATCGCCCGCTCCGGCAGTACCGGGCGTTCCACCGGACCGCACCTGCATTACGAGGTTCGCCTGAATGGCGAGGCGGTCGATCCGATGCGGTTTTTGACCGCAGGCATTAAGCTCAGCCACTACATCAATTGAACTTGATGGCCGCGCGGCGGCTCTTGACGTAACGGCAGGCGTTTTTCCGCTATCCTGTTGCCGGCAGTCCATTATTGACTCTTTCGCCGATCAAATGACCGGTTTTCTTGACTTTGCTTGGCTATGGGACTAAGAGCCCCAGCGACGGCAGTTCACGCATGCGCCGATTGACCAGAGTTCGACCGAACCGGAACGGAAACAGATTTCCCTTTGACCACTTTTTCAGACCTTGGCCTGAGCCAAAAAGTTCTCACCGCAGTGACAGATGCGGGCTACACCATCCCCACACCGATCCAGGCAGGCGCGATTCCGCCCGCTCTGCAGCGGCGTGATATTCTGGGCATCGCCCAGACGGGTACGGGTAAGACGGCATCCTTCGTGCTGCCGATGCTGACGCTTCTGGAAAAGGGCCGCGCCCGCGCGCGTATGCCGCGGACGCTCATTCTTGAGCCGACGCGCGAACTGGCAGCCCAGGTCGCCGAAAACTTCGAAAAATACGGTAAGAACCACAAGCTCAACGTCGCCTTGTTGATCGGTGGCGTGTCCTTCGATGAGCAGGACCGCAAGCTTGAGCGTGGCGCCGACGTGCTGATCTGCACGCCCGGCCGCCTGCTCGATCATTGCGAACGCGGCAAGCTTTTGATGACCGGCGTTGAAATCCTCGTCATCGACGAAGCCGACCGCATGCTCGACATGGGCTTCATCCCCGATATCGAACGCATTGCCAAGCTTATCCCGTTCACGCGCCAGACCCTGTTCTTCTCG
>JAESFK010000778.1_pt1 | contig 12627 bp, 12 predicted proteins | sample 9269391 | NCBI WGS metagenome assembly JAESFK01 (sample SAMN14506231, study PRJNA617097) | algae metagenome | isolation source: Drouetiella hepatica UHER 2000/2452 and co-occurring heterotrophs from... | place: Slovakia: Slovak Paradise National Park, Hrabusice, Kosice Region | collected 2000-01-01
TGGATCGGCCGGAATGGAGACCATAGCCCCTGACGAACCCCCGCGACTGGTCGCTTTCGTAGAACTCTTGGGAAAGGATCGAACAGGCCATTGGCCCTTCATGTCCCTTCATGGGCTCGTCAAAGACTCCTGCGACCCCGGTCAGGGGATGGAACATGAGATTGCGCCGACAACGCCGGAGCGATTGGCTAGCCCGTCGGGGAAGAGAGACGATGTCGAATGCAGAAGCAGTCGGGGGGTGCCAATGCCGTTGCATGCCATGATGACGAGTTCGGCCCTTTGCTCATGCACCTTGCCGTCGGAGCCATGATAGAGGACGCCAGTGGCAAAGCCGGTATTCCGGTCGACGAGAATTTCCCTTACCCGCGCATTGGTGCGCAACTCGACACCCGCGGTTTCCAGTACCGGCCAGTAGGTGAAGTTCGTGCCACCCTTGGCACCCGCTGCGCAGCCCAGATCACAGGTGCCAGCGTTCACGCATTTTTGCCGGCCGTCGTGGTCATGACTCAGGATCGCAGAGTCCGACGGCCACCAGTGCCAACCCATCGCGTTGAACCCCTTGGCCAAAGTCTGTCCCAGCCTGCCGATGGGAATCGGAGGCAGGGGCGGAGTGTAGGCGGGGTAGGCAGGGTTATGACCGAGGCCGGACACGCCGGTGGTGGCGTCATTCATGTCGTAGAAGGGCGCAAGGTCGTTATAGCTAACCGGCCAGTCCGCGCCGACGCCATCCAGGCTCATCGTGCGGAAGTCCGAGGGCTTCATCCGGGGCCAGTGGCCAAGGAAGTTGACTGTGGAGCCTCCCACACCGTTCCAGTTGACCGGGGATATACAACTATCCTCGACGTTGATCGGATAGTCCTGGCGCAGTCCTCGCACATTCGGGTCGCAGGAAAACTCGCCGCAACGCGCAAGTTCGTAGTCCTCGCGGCGCGATGGAAAATCCTTGTCATGCAGATGCTCCCCCTGTTCGAGGCAGAGGATGCGCATGCGGGTTTCCAGCAACGACCATGCGATGGCCGCACCGGAAGCTCCGGCACCGATGATCAGAACATCGACGGGATCATGCGCCATCAGACGGTCACTTCGCCAGTCGGGTCGCGGAAGATCGGACCGCGCGCGCGGACCGGAGCGGTCAGCGCCTCCAACAAGGCCTGGTCCTCGGGCTGGACTGCATAGCCATTCGGGTGAACCGGATGCGCGCCGACGCCGACCTTGGCGCGCATGTCGGGGCGAGAATAGTACCCCTTGTATGTCTCGGTCAGCAGCGCCCTGAATGCATCTGGCGCTCTGGCTTCCATCTGGCGGACGTTGCCGGGAGTTACACCGCCCGCCAGACCGGAAGCGCGGGTCAAAAGCATCCTGACCTGCGCTGCGAAGCTCGCGTCCTTGGTCGCGATCTCGGAAAAGTAGCCTGCGACACCGGTTTCGCCGGCACCCGGAATATCGCGCTCCCTGTTCGGGGGTATCAACTGGTCGAGGACCGCGTCCAACTGTGCTTTTTCCTCGGATGTCCAGATCGTTTCCATCATGGCCTTTACCGTCCCCCCGCATTGCTGCGAGACACCGCGTCGATAGCGACGGCCAGCAGCAGGATCGCGCCCGACACCATCAGCTTGTCGGCGGCACTCGCACCCGTTAGGTCGAGCCCGTTGCCGAGCGAGCCGATCACCAGTGCGCCCAGGATCGCGTTCCACACCGATCCACTTCCGCCGAATAGCGAAGTGCCGCCAATGACCGCAGCGCCGATCGCCTCGAGAAGGAGCGAGCCCCCGGCGAAGGCAGTGTAGGACACCGAGCCATATCGCGAGGCACCGAAGATCCCACCGATGGCGGCCATCAATCCAACGATGCCGAAAGCGGCGGCGCGGATACGCTGGACTTTGAAGCCCACGCGACGGGCGCTTTCGGCATTGCCGCCGACCGCGAAAAGCGAACGTCCGAAAGGAGTGGAGGTGGTGATCCAGCCCAGCAGTGCGGTAATCGCGACCAGCAGCACCAACAAGAGCGGCAACGATCGGTGCGCGTTCAGCGTCAGGAGGACGGCAAGGACTATGGTTCCGAAAGCAACAACGCCTCCCCACAGCGTAAGCGGGCTGTCCTGTTCCAGTCCTAGGGCCCCTCGCTGTTTCTGTCTGCGGAGCGCGACATATGCGAAGGCTCCAACGCACGCGAGCCCCAGCGCCAGGCCCCAAATATCGGGGATGAGAATACGCGCGAAACCGCGCACGAATGGGTCGCCGATATTGAGGTTGCCGGTCGGCAGGATCTTTTGCCTCGTTGCTGAGCGCAAGGAAATGATCGACCGCCGCCACGCTCTTTCGATCACCCGCCAGGCAAGCGTTCTGGCAAGGGCGCATGGCGCGACAACGTCTTCGTCGAGCTTCTGTGGCGGACCGTCGAATACGAGGAGGTCTATCTGCACGCCAACGCCAGCGTGCCGGAGGCGCGAGCGGCCCTTGCCCGGTATCTGACCTTCTACAACACCAGCCGTCCTCATTCATCGCTTGACCGGCGAACGCCCGATCAGACCTACTTCAACTCGCCGCAGCCAACCCCGGTCGCGGCATGACCGAGGCGGAAACCCACTTAAGAAACCCCGCCAAACTGTTCAGGAAAAGTGGTGCCAGCTCTGCGGGCATTGAGAGACATCCATCTCGCATTCCTGCGGCTTTACCCGCCCTATGCGCTGGGGCCCGACGAGGCGATCCTTGCGGCATCAACCGTGCGGCCGAATTTCGCCTACATTTATCAATACAATCGCATACGTATCCGTGATGATTTCTTCGGAAGGGGCGAGCGTGAGCTGGGCGATACGACCATCATTGCCCCCGATATCGGTCCCTAGCGCCACCCGTTCGGGGCGCAATGGGTCGACCTCCGATCCCGGCTGCGGTCGTCGCCCGTGTGGCGCAGACGGTCCGCGGACCGAGCCCCTTTGCCTCTGAACGAGAAGGTGTCGAGATGGACCGCAGGCTTGCCGCTATCGTTGTTGGCGACGTCGTCGGCTACAGCCGTTCTATGGAGGCGGACGAGGCCGGCACCTATGCCGCCCTCCAGAGCGCGTTCTCCGAGATCATCCAGCCTGCCCTCGAGCGGAACGGGGGACGCAGCTTCAAGAACACCGGCGATGGGTTCCTGGCGACGTTCCCGAGCGTGAACGACGCGCTGGATGCCGCAATCGAAATCCAGGCGGGCTTTGCCGGCCACCCGCTCCAGCTGCGGCTCGGGGTCAATCTCGGCGATGTCATGGATGTCGACGGCGACACCTTCGGCGATGGCGTCAACGTTGCCGCCCGGCTGCAGGCGATGGCTGAGCCTGGCGGGATCTATGTCAGCGCGGCCGTGGTGCGCAGCGCCGATCGCAACCGCGCCGAAACGTTTCGCCGCGTCGGTCGGCGACGGGCAAAGAACATCTCCGAGGCGATCGAGGTCTATGCGGTCGATATGAACCGCCCGTCCTGGTTTGCCCGGTGGCCGTCTGCGGGTCTCAAAAGCCGCACGGGTGTCTATCTGGCGGGTGTCGCGGTCCTCGGGCTTCTGGCCGCCGGCGTTGCCGACCGCTCATGGCTGTCGGCTTTCGCAAGCAGCACGATCGAAACTGTTTTGCGGATCTCGGGTACCGCGCGCGAGCAACGGCCCGCCATTGCGGTGCTGCCCTTCGACGACATGGGAGAGGCGGCCGACCAGCAATACTTCGTCGACGGACTGACCGAGGACGTCATCGCAGAACTGGCGCGCCACGCCGATCTTCAGGTCATCGCGCGGAACTCGACCTTCGCCGTGCGCGGGCAGGCAGCCGATGTTCGCGAACTCGGCAGGAGGCTGGGTGCCGACTACATCGTCGAAGGGAGTGCGAGGCGGGCTGGCGACCAGCTTCGCGTGGTGGCCCAGCTTGTCGAGACGAAGACCGGCGCCCATCTCTGGTCCCGCAGCTATGACCGGCGTGTCGACGACGTCTTCCTCCTGCAGGCCGACCTCGCCGCCGAGATCGTCTCCCATGTCGGCTCCTACGTCCGGCAATCGGAAGTGACCGCGGCCGCGCAGCGGCCGACCGACAGCCTGCAGGCCTACGATCTCGTCCTTCGCGCGCGCAGCCAGTACAAGCACGGCTCGTCGAACGGAGATGCGCTGCTGGCGTCGCGCGCGCTTCTTCTCAGGGCTCTGGAGCTCGATCCCGGCTATGCCGCAGCGCGCGCCGGCCTTGGCCTGACCTACATCGTCGATGCCGTGAATGGTCTGACCGGGCGGGCGTCGGCTCCGGAGATCGAAACGGGACTGAGCGAGGCCCGCCAGGCCATCCAGCTCGACCCGAACCTGGCGGCCGCCTATCAGGTGCTGAGCTTCGGCCTCGCCGCCAAGGGCGCGTATCAGGAGGCGATGCAGGCGGGCCTTCGAGCCGTTGAACTCAATCCCAACGATCCGGACAGCCTGATGGCGCTGGCGAAGGCACAGGTGCGGTTCGAGCGCTATTCGGAAGCGGTCGAGAATGCGGAGCGCGCGCGCCGGCTGCAGCCGCTCGCGCCGCAATACTATGTCTACGTGCACGGCCAGGCGCTCTATGCGGCGGGCCGGATGGACGAAGCCGAGGCGGTGCTCGGCGAGTGCCTCATGACCGCGCCGGACGAGCCGGACTGCCTGCTGATCCGGAGCGCGTTGCTGGTTGATCTCGGACGACTAGACGAAGCCCGGGAAGCGATGGGCAGGCTGCGCGCGGCCAATCCGGATTTTTCCCTGGACTTCGAACGCAAGTATCGGAGGTTTGGAGACTCGCCCCTCATGGATCGCTTCCTGTCGGCTTTGGCGAACGCGGAAGCGCCGGGAGCGGCTGATGACGCGCCCGAAGCGGCCGCAGCCAAGGCAAGCTGAGCGCTCCAGCGGCCAGACCGTTGATGCAACCGAGGGTCACGGCAACGACGAGGGCACACAGCTCGTGTCGGCGCCTCGTACGATACAATCGACGAGCATCCGATCAGGGAAACCGATGGCCTGCCGGTGTTGTCTCTCACGGATTGGCCACCGCCGCGGACGGCTCTGGGAAAGAACGAGCGCCCGGAACAAGGGGCGTTCATGCCCTCATCGAGGCTACCGAAGAGTGTGCGACATCAGGAATTCCGATCCCGTCAACCTTTCAGAGGTTTCCCAGAGGCGGGCCGCTGCCGTTCGATCCTGTGCCTGCGGCGGCACTCTGGAAGGCGCGGGATGTCCTCGCGTCTCCCCAAGCCGGTCGGGTCCGTAATAGGCCCCCGGCCGTGCCGCGGGTGACGTCGCGGCGAAAAGGATGGGCAGAGCACCCTGCGCGGCGGGCTGGAACAGGAAAGGCAGGAAGGTTCGGGCCAGGCGGCTGATGTCCCATCTGCCGGTGGAATTGAGCAGAAGGTCCGTTCGCGAGACGCCGGGATGCGCGGCGATGCTTTCGATACCCCAGTTGCCGGCGTCGCTGCGCTGCTGCAGTTCGAAGGCGAACATGAGGCAGGCCAGTTTCGACTGGCTGTAGACGGGCATCGGTCTGTAGACCCGCTCGGCATTGAGATCGTCGAAGTCGATCTTCCCCGCGCGGGCGGCCACGCTGCTCACCGAAACCACGCGGCTCGCCTTACGGACTCGCAGCAGGGGCAGGAGCTGCGCGGTGAGGGCAAAGTGGCCGAGATGATTGGTGCCAAGCTGCAGCTCGAACCCGTCCTCGGTGACCTTCCGCGTCGGTGGCACCATGATGCCGGCATTGTTGACCAGCAAATCCAGCCCGTCGCGGGTGCCACGCATTTTTTCGGCGAACGCGGCGACGGAACCGAGACTGGCAAGATCGAGGCGCTCGAAGGCGATCCTCGCGCCCGGCACCGAGGCGCGAATCCGGTCGACCGACGCGTTGCCCTTCTCCGCATTTCGTCCCGCAAGCACGACCTCGGCTCCCGCTCGTGCGAGCGCCAGCGCGGTCTCGAAGCCGATGCCTCCCGTCCCGGTCACGATGGCGAGACAGCCATCCTGATCGGGAATATCCTTGGCGGTCCATTTCGACATGATTGGCTCATTCGGCGGATGTTCGTGGGATTGTCCGGCTTGCGGCAGACGCGCGGCTCATCTGCTGATCCGATAGACCGAGGCCGGCGGCAGGTTGCGTATCGTGCAGCCTATCCGCCTCCCCTGCAGACCCAGCCTGTCGAGAATGGATCGCGACACCGGGCATCGCGGCCCGTAAGTGAACTGGTAGAAGGCGCCATCGGGACGCAGGCACGCGAAGGCGTTCGACAGGATCGCTGCCACGGTCTGCGGCCGCATCGACAGGAGTCCAAGTCCGCTGATGACAGCGCCCGCCTTGGTGTCGGGGAACAGATCGCCCGCCGAAATGCGCGCCGCGTCTGCATGAAGCACGCGCGCCTCGGGAAATCGCGACCGCAGCAGCGCGGCGAAGTCGGCGCCCAGTTCGACCAGCGTCAGGTCCGCCTGCCGCAGGCCCCGATCGAGGAGGGCGCGCGTGAAGACGCCGGTGCCCGGGCCGAGTTCGAGGACCGGCGCGTGATCTGTCGCGATCTCCCGCGTCATAAGCCGGGCGAGGGAGGCACCCGAGGGCGCGATCGCGGCGACCCGCAGCGGGTCGGACAACCAGGAGCGGACGAAGCGGATGCGCTCGCTGCTGGAACAGCCGCAGCGGTGCGGTTCCGGTACCTGAGTTGCGGGAGCGGACAGCTGGCCGTCCATCTCAATCGGCCCTGCGGATGAAGACGAGCGTGCGTCCGGTGAGCGGCGTGCCCACGTAAGCCCTGAGCATCAGGCGCTGCCCCTCCATGGTTGCGCGCGCCGACGCGGTCCTGCCCGTATTGGCCTGGTAGATTCGCCCGTCTTCCCAGCGGGCGTCCTGCGTGTCCCAGACGAGCCCGGACACGAAATCGACCTCTTCCAGGGACCGCGACCGTAGCGAAGGATCGGGATTCTTCTCGTCCTTCTTCAGGGTCCGTCCATCCGGCTCCATCACCAGCGCGCCGTAGACGAACCGTGCAGCATAGGATTCGCCGGCGTCGTACATGTCGATCACGAGGTTGCCGTCCTCCGTTGTCCATGTGCCGACGATCGCGTCCTGCGGTTCGGCCTGTGCATTGGCGACCGTCGACGGCCACAGGGGAGGCATTCCCGATGACAGCGCTGCGACGGCGAGCAGCGTCCTGATGCTATTCCGCATATTGTGTGGTCCCTTTTGCGTGAAGATCGGAGAGTGGGGCGGCGTCAGGCGACGGCTGGCCGCAGCACGGTGCGGGTCCGCCGCTCGCCGGTCGCCTCGGTGGTGGCGAGCGGCAGGGAGCGGATGCGCCGGCCGGTGGCGGCGTGGATCGCGTTGGCGATCGCCGCCGCGACGGGCACGCTGCCCGGTTCGCCCGCCCCGCCGGGAGGCAGGTCGCTGTCCATCAGATGGACGACGATATCCGGCGCATTGGCCATGCGCTGCATCGGAAAGTCGTGGAAGTTCGTCTCGACGACCGCGCCGCCTTCAAATGTGAGAGTGCTGTTCAGCGCCGTGGTGACGCCGAAGACGATGCCGCCCTCCATCTGGGCGACGACAGCGTCGGGGTTGATCGTCAGGCCGACGTCGACGGCACAGAAAACGCGGTCGACGCGAACCTCGCCATCTTCGGCGACCGTCACCTCGGCCACCTGCGCGATGACACTGCGGTAGCATTCCTCGATCGCCAGCCCGCGCCCGCGGCCGGCGGCCATCGGTGTGCCCCAGCCCGCCATCTCCGCAACGCGGTCCAGCACCGCGCGGTGACGGGGGCTGTCCTTGAGCAGCGCCCGGCGATAGTCCAGCGGATCGATCTGCGCCATCAGGGCGCATTCGTCGATGAAGCTCTCGGCGAAGAACGTGTTGAACGAGTAGCCGTTCGACCGCCAGACATGGATCGGGACATGGCTCGGCACGTGCTGGCTGCGCAGGCGCCTGTTGGGGAAAGCATAGTAGAGCTTGTCGAGTCCTTCCACCGTCAGGCGGTCTCCGTCCGGACCGGGATTGAACGGCAGGTTGCGCCCGGCGATGGACTCGATCACAGACTGGGCGGCGACCGTCGCGTCGTAGGCGACAGGGATGCCGTTGGGCCCGAGAGCGGCGCGCAGGCGCGCGGCGGCATGGGTGCGGAACAGTCCGCGCGCGACATCCTCTTCGCGGGGCCAGACGAGCTTGATCGGCCGGCCCGGATGCCGGGCCGCCAGGAACGCGGCCTCGGCGGCCACGTCCTGGTCGCTGCGTCGCCCGAAGCCGCCACCGTTCATGGTGACGTGGCATGTCACGGACTGCACCTCGACCCCTGCCCACGCGGCGCCACGCTGCACCCCCTGGCGGGCCGCCATCGGATTCTGGGTTGGGACCCAGGCCTCCGTCGAACCGTCCTGGCGGACGAGCACCGTCGCGTTCATCGTCTCCATGCAGGCATGCGCGAGAAAGGGCACGTCGTAGGTCGCCTCGATCACGGCCGCCCTGTTGCGGGCCAGCGCTGCGTCCACGTCCCCGTCGTCTATGTGCTCGTATGGCGCATCGCTGAGCAGCGCCGCCTGAAGCCGGTCGGCCATCCCGGCGCTTGTGACGGTATCGGCGTCCGCCGCTGTCCAGGCGATCCCCAGGAGCAACGCTGCCTGTTCGGCCTGCCACCAGGATCCCGCCACAACCGCGACCTGGCGGCCGTCGATGATCGCGACGTCCACGACGCCGGATTCGGCCCGCACGGCCGCTTCGTTGGCGAGGCTTTCAACCCGAGCCCCGAACACCGGAGCGTGCCGTATCGATGCGTGCAGCATGTCGGGGAGCACGACGTCCATGCCGAAGACCGGCTCGCCCCGCACCTTGGCGGGCAGGTCGAGGCGCGGCTGGGATTTTCCGATCAGCCGCCATTCGGACGGCGGCTTGAGGCGAGGTTCGGCCGGCGGCGGCAGGGTCGCCGCCTCGCGGGCGAGGTCGCCATAGGAGAGGGCCCGACCCGACGCCGTGTGCCGGACGAATCCATCCCCGGTCGCGAGTTCTGCCACCGGCACGCCAAGACGCGCCGCGCCCGCCTCCAGCAGCATCTCGCGCGCCGAGGCGCCCGCCACGCGCATGGGGTGCCACATGCCCATTGTCGAGCCCGAGGCGCCGGTGGCGATGAAGCCGAGGTACCCGAGCACCCGACGCCCGATCCAGACAACCGGACCCGACGCCTCCTCCGGGCGAACCTGCAGAACATTGAACCATGTCGAATAGGCTGGGTGTGGATCGGTCGGGAACACGACCTCGATCCGGTCATCGAACGGAATGTCCAGTTCCTCGGCCACGACGATGGCCAGCCCGGTGTGGATGCCCTGGCCCATCTCGGTCTTCGGCACGCCGACGACGACGCGTCCGTCCGGACGGATCGTCACGAAGGCGTTGAGGGCAGCGATGTCTCCATCGACGGAGCCGTGCAGACCATCGACGTCGACGGTCGCGAGGGCTCCAAGGCCCCCGACAGCGGCGACCAGCGCGGTGCCGCCGACCGCGGCACCGGTGAGAAGGAGAGCACGTCTTGTGAACAGGCGTGGCATGATGGTGTTCCCGGCTCAGGCAAGTGCTGCGGCGGCGCGGTGGATGGCGCGGCGGATGCGGGGATAGGTGCCGCAACGGCAGATGTTGGTGATGGCCGCGTCGATGTCGGCGTCGGTCGGCCGCGGCGTTTCCGCCAGAAGCGCGGTGACGGCGATCAGGAAGCCCGGCTGGCAGAAGCCGCATTGCGGCACCTGTTCGTCGATCCAGGCCTGCTGGATCGCGGAAAGGGTGCCATCCGGCTCCGCCAGACCCTCGACCGTAACCACGGAGGCGCCGGCGACGCTGCCCAGCGGCGTGATGCAGGAGGGCACCGATTCTCCGTCGATCAGCACCCGGCACGCCCCGCACTCGGCAATGCCGCAGCCATATTTCGGGCCGAGCAGGCCGACGTCCTCGCGCAGGGCCCACAGCAGCGGCTTGTCGTCGTCGGCTTCGATCTCCGTCGGCGTACCGTTCACAATCAGGCTGACCATGACTTCGTCTCCGATATATACTATACGGTAGAGTATACTCGGAGCCTTGTCAACGGTCGTGGCGCCGCCCATAAGCGGCTGGTTGCGGAGTTTGACCCATGAAGACGATCGACGGATTGACCGTGCCCGAGGCCATCCTGCGCATGGCCATCCCGACCTTCGTCGAGCGCGGTTACGAGAAGGCGTCGATGGACGAAGTTGCCGCGCGCGCCTCGACGACGAAACGCACGGTCTACGCGCATTATCGCAGCAAGGACGGCCTGTTCCGGGCCGCGCTGGCCAAGGCCGTGGAGATGTTCCTGAGCGAGCTTCCCCGGCTCGACGCGACCGCCGACCCCACCTCGGAACTCGAGAGGTTTGCCGTACGGTTCACCGAAATGTGCACGTGGCGCGGGGCGGTGAGCCTCCAGCGGGTGGTCATCGCCGAGGCGGGTCGCTTCCCGGATCTCGGAGCCATGCTCCACCGCGACGTGATCCAGAGGACGGAGCGCCTCGTCGCCGACTACCTCTCTCATTTCCGCATGGAGGCCGTTCCGCGACCGACCGCCTGCGACAGGCGGGTGCTCGACATGGCCAGCCTGTTCCTGAACATGACGAGTGGGCCGCTGCGCTTCGCCACGCTCCTGCAGGCCCAGGTACCGGCGCAGGATCACCCCGACGTCAAGCCGTCCGCAGCGGTCGACCGCGACTACATCCGGCGCGCCGTGCAGGTGTTCGTCACCGGCAGCGGCCTCTCGCGCGCCTGACCGCCCGTGGCCTGGCCTGCTACGCGTCCGGCCGGTAGCGTACGTGGTCGATGAGCGCGCGCAGCTTGGGTGGCAGGTTCCGGCGGTCTGCGAAGTAGAGGAAGAACCCCGGGAACGGCGGAAGATAGTCCTCCATCAGCGAGACCAGCTCTCCCCGGTCGAGGTAGGGCCGGAAGGTCTCCTCCATGCCGAAGGTCACACCGCCGCCCGCGCAGGCGGTGCGGACCATCACGCCCATGTCGTTGGTTGTGATCCTCGGATTGACGGCCACGTCGAACTCGCGGCCATCGTGCTCGAATTCCCACCGGTACGGCGCCACGCCGGGCGCGGGGCGCCAGCCTATGCAACAGTGCCGTGACAGCTCGTAGGGGCTCGTCGGCGTGCCGAACCGTTCGAGATAGGATGGGGCGGCGACCACGAGCTGACGCTGATCGCCCGAGACCGGAACCGCGATCATGTCCTGCTCGATCACTTCGCCGAGGCGCACGCCGGCGTCGTATCCCTCGGCGACGATGTCGAACTCGTCGTCCGTCACCGTCAGGTCGACCTGCACGTCCGGATAGGCGTGCGCGAAACGCGCGAGGAGGGGTCCGGAGATGAAGCGCTCCGCGATCGAGGATACGGCAAGGCGCAATAGCCCCGACGGCTGGGCGTCGCGATCCTGGACGCTGTCCATCGCGAGCTCGATTTCGGCGATGGCGGGCGCAGTGTGCTGGTAAAGCCGCATGCCGGCTTCCGTGAGGCTGACGCTGCGCGTCGTCCGCTGGATCAGCAGGACGCCCATGCGGTCTTCCAGTTTGCGGATGGCCTGGCTGACGGCGGAATGGGTCACGCCGAGGCGGTCGGCCGCGCCGCGAAAGCTCCTGGCCTCCGCGACGGCGAGAAAGACGGACGCGAGTTTCAAATCAGCTCTCATTGGTCAGGAGAGATTACCGGATGTGACGTCGCTGGTGAACCCGGCAGTCACGTCCCGAGGCCGAGTGCCGTGGGACCGAGCGCCCGGTTCGCCGGCTCAGAACTGCCAGTTGGCCGGCACCCAGGCGTAGCCGGTGTCGGTACGCAGGACCCGCCCCAGTCCGGGGAAGGGAAAATGGAAGCCGAGCACGAGCATGCCCTCGGCAGCCGCGCGGTCGAAGATGCGCCTGCGCGCCGCCGCGGCCGCCTCCTGGTCCCGATCCGGGCCCGGGCGCCACGGGCGGTCGATGTTGACCACCGGATGGTAGGCGAGGTCGGCGGTGAGGAGCACCTGGTCGGCGCCCGAGTGGACGAGGAACGTCGCCATGCCCGGAGTGTGGCCGGAGGCGGCGATGGTCGTCAGGCCCGGCAGGATCTCGGCGCCGGCCTCGTAGAGTTCGATGTCGTCGGCGACGGGCTCCACGCTTTGCTTGATGTTGGCGGCAAAGCGCTGCCGGAACTCGGGCGGCACCGGCATGTAGGACAGATCCGGCTCGCCCTCGACGAAGAACGCCCAGTCGGCTCGCGGCGCCATCACGGCCGCGCGTGGGAACGCCTTGCCGCCGTCGACGGTCCGCAGGTTGCCGACATGGTCGGGATGGGTATGCGAGACGACGATCACGTCGATATCCTCGGCCGACAGGCCGATCGTCCGGAGATTGTCGAACACACGCCCGCCGTTTGGTCCCATCGTGGTGCCGGCGCCGGCCTCGAGAAGCACCTTGCGGTCACCGATCTCCAGGAGCAGCGTGTTGAGGTTGAGCGTCATGAAATCGGTCGGCAGGAAGGCTAGGCGCAGTGCTTCTTCCAGCTCGATCTCGGGTGCATCCCCCGCATAGACGGCCGGGGGGCCGCCAATGACACCGTCGCTGAGTACCGTGGCGACGATGTCCCCGACGCGAAAGCGGTAGTGGCAGGC